>VYKX01000174.1_pt1 | contig 17355 bp, 11 predicted proteins | sample 5114471 | NCBI WGS metagenome assembly VYKX01 (sample SAMN12291785, study PRJNA351875) | freshwater metagenome | isolation source: freshwater lake | place: USA: Michigan, Gull Lake | collected 2013-08-08
CGCAAGGGCCTGAACGTCCGGCAGACGGAGCTTCTCGCCCGTGCGGCGGCAGCGCCGCGGCGCCGGGCGCCGGAGCCCGCGAACGACACCGACACCGCGGCGCTGGAGGCCGAGCTGACCCGGTCCCTCGGCCTCAAGGTGACGATCACGCACGGGGCCGCCGGCGGAACCCTCACCGTCCATTACGGCACGCTCGACCAGCTGGACGCGGTGCTGGACCGGCTCAGGCGCTGAGGGCAGCGGCGAGGACGGGAAGGCTCTCGTCCATCCGATAGTCGATCCCGGAATGGTCGTCCGGAAACTCCTCGTAGCGGTGCGGAACGCCGCCGCGGCCGAGGATCGCATGCAGCCGCCGCGCGCCGTGGACGAGATTGTACCGGTCCCGGTCCCCGCAATCGATGAACAGCGCCTTCATCGACCGCAGCGCGTCGAGATGCCTTGGCGCCATCACGAGCGGGTCCCAGGCGAGCCAGTTGGCCCAGCGGTCGGGAATGATCTCGCAGGTGTCGAGCGTCACCGGGAGGCGAATGCCGCAGAAGACCGACGGGTCCGGATCGTAGGTCGCCGCCATGGCGAGGATCATCAGCGCATGGGTGTCCTTGCCGTCCAACGTCCGGGCCGCCGCCGCCTCGACATGGGCAAGGAAACGTTCGGCCGAGAAGTCGTGCTTCGCCAATGTGCGCAGCGTCGCCGGCATGTCCGGGAGATAGACCCACTCGAAGCCCATGTCGCCGGAGTGGCACGCAGCGGCCGACCAGACGTCCGGGCGCAGCATCGCATGGACGAGGGCGCCATAGCCGCCGGAACTCTTCCCGAAGACGCCCCGCCGGCCCGTCCCGCCGCAACCCAGCGATCCTTCGACCAACGGCACGACCTCGTCGCACAGGACGTCCATCCAGGGCCCCATTGCGGCGGAGTTGACGTACTGGTTGCCGCCGAGGCGCGTGAAGCAGTCGGGCATGGCGACGACGCAGGGCGCCATCCGTCCCGCGTGGACCAGGCGGTCCAGCCGTTCGGGCAGGTTCTCCCCGAAGTTCTTCCAGTTGGCGTGGGACGGGCCGCCGCTCATGAAGCCGACGAGGTCGACCAGCAGCGGCAGGCCGCGCCCGTCGTGCCCCGCCGGGACGTGCACGAGGATCCGGCGGCGGGGATCGTCGCCGAGGGGGTTCGCCCGCAGTCGGCCGCTGTCGAGGACGAGGCGGTGGACGGAGCCTTCGGGAACGGCGACCGAGCGGCGCATCGGGACACTCCGGGTGACGGGACCGGCGGAGTGTGCCCGGAAGGCCGGGCCGGGTGAAGGGACGCTGCTTGACGAGGCGGCGGGCGAAAGCGCCGGCCTCAGTGGCGAGGCGCCGTGCGGTTGCGCTCCTGCGCATGGACGATCCGCCGGAAATAGACGGCGACGAAGGTCTCGGCCGCCTCGGCCAGCGGTTCGCCCTCGGATGACCGGCGGATGCCGGCGAGCAGGTCGGGCAGGCGCACGCCTTCGCGACGGCAGATGTCGTCGAGCGCCGCCCACAGGGGATCGGGCAGGGCGAGCATCTCGTCCAGCCCGAGGGGAACGCCGGCCGCGGGGCCGGGGCGAGGCGAACCGGGCATGGCCGCGTCCTTCGGTGGGGGCGGCGGTCTGTCGCCCGACCCTCCCTATCTGCGCCCGGCGGCGACGGCATTCGATCCTTCGGGAGTCTTGGTCGGGCTGCGCGTGTGGATCGGTGCCACCGCGAAGGCAGCGATCGGGCACCAGCGATCGGCGAGATCGACCGTCGCCGCGCCGCCTTTCGGATGTACCCCTCCAATATCGAACTGGTGAGCCGACATCTTGTGCGGGACGACGCATCGCCGCGGAGATCTGGTAGGGAGACGGGCCGCCCCGGGGTGGTTAGGCCCGTTTCGGTCGTAAATCGACCCGTCCGCCTGCCGCGCCCGCCTGCCGGTGCCGCGAACGGTCGGATCACCGGGACAGTAATAGTCAGATATACTGCCATAAATCGCGGAATCCGCTGGCGTCGCCTGGGCAGGGTGCCTATAACGGCGCTCGCGCGGCGGTCGGTCCCGACCTGCCGCCTTTCCCGTCACCGGCCGCCGGCCGTCCGATCCGGAGCATCCGCCATGTCACGCAAGCTTCTGGGGTTCGTCCACACCGGACAGCAGATGCCGGACAAGCGCGATGCCGGGCAGCGGCGCAAGGATTTCGGCGAGATCTACGCCCGCTACGCGACCGATCAGGCGGGCGACCAGGCGGCGCGCTGCTCGCAGTGCGGCGTGCCCTTCTGTCAGATCCACTGCCCGCTGCACAACAACATCCCCGACTGGCTGAAGCTCACCGCCGAGGACCGGCTGGAGGAGGCGTACGAGATCGCGTCCGCCACCAACAACTTCCCGGAGATCTGCGGCCGGATCTGCCCGCAGGACCGGCTGTGCGAGGGGAACTGCGTCATCGAGCAGTCCACCCACGGGGCCGTCACCATCGGATCGGTCGAGAAGTACATCACCGACACCGCCTTCGACATGGGCTGGGTGAAGCCCGTCGTGCCCGTGCGGGAGCGGACGGAGAGCGTCGGCATCATCGGCGCCGGCCCCGGCGGCCTCGCCGCGGCCGAGCAGCTGCGCAAGAAGGGCTACAAGGTCCACGTCTACGACCGCTACGACCGCGTCGGCGGTCTGATGATCTACGGCATCCCGAACTTCAAGCTGGACAAGGCGGTCGTGCGCCGCCGGGTCGAGCTGCTGACCCAGTCCGGCATCGTGTTCCACACGAACGTGGAGATCGGGCGGGACGTGACGCTGGCCGGGCTGCGGGAGCGCCACGACGCGGTGCTGATCGCCACCGGCGTCTACAAGGCGCGCGATCTGGGCGGGCCGGGCGCGGGCCTGCCGGGGATCGTCCCCGCGCTCGACTATCTGACGGCGTCGAACCGCACCGGTCTCGGCGACACGGTCGCGGCCTTCGCCGACGGCTCGCTGAACGCGGCCGGCCGGAACGTGGTCGTCATCGGCGGCGGCGACACGGCGATGGACTGCGTCCGCACCGCGGTGCGCCAGGGTGCCGCCTCGGTGAAGTGCCTCTACCGCCGCAACCGGGCGAACATGCCCGGCTCCCAGCGCGAAGTGGGCCATGCGGAGGAGGAGGGCGTCGAGTTCGTCTGGCAGGCCGCACCCGAGGCCTTCCGCGGCGACAACGCGGGCCGCGTCACCGGCGTGGTGGCGAGCCGGATCCACCTCGGCGTCGCCGACGCGACCGGCCGGCAGACGCCGCAGCCGATCGACGGCTCGCGCTTCGATCTCGACGCCGACATCGTGATCAAGGCGCTGGGCTTCGATCCGGAGGACCTGCCGGTCCTGTTCGCGGAACCGGCGCTGAAGGTCAGCCGCTGGGGCACGGTCACCATCGACAACCGCACCAAGATGACGTCGCTGCCGGGCGTGTTCGCCGCCGGCGACATCGTCCGCGGCGCCTCGCTGGTGGTCTGGGCCATCCGCGACGGCCGCGACGCGGCGGAGGGCATCGACCGGTACATCCGAGCGAAGGCGTCGCCGATGGCGGTGGCGGCGGAGTGAGGGGGTGCGACACATCGCATCCGCCGAAGCAAGCCCCGACTTCACCCTCGCCATCACGTCGCATGAGGGCGGGTCGGAGGTGATCGACTTCCGCCCCCTGCTTCACGGGCCGATGTTCACCGGCCTGCGCGACGATCCCGGTGCCTTCGTCGAGATCGTGGAGACCGTCTTCGACGGCTACGCGATCGGTTGGCCGGGTTTTCCGCGGCATCCTGCTGGCCGGTGGCGAGGACGTCGCCGGTCTCACGCCGCGCGACATCGCCAACCGCACGGGGGCGCTGGGCGTCGTCGCGGACGCTGCGGCGTGGCGGCGGCTGAACGACCTCCGCAACCGCCCCGCCCACGCGTATCCGCTCGACAGGATCCGCCGGACCGTTCTCGTCAACGACGCCTTCGCGGCGATCGGACCCCTTCTCGAAACCCTCGCCCGGACGGAGGCGTACGTGCGTACGCGTCTGCCCGAGATCGCCGCCATCCGAATTGAAAGGACCGCGCCATGACCGACCGCACCCTCCCCGACGCCGGCGAGACCTTCGTGGCCGAGTACGAGGCCAACCGCGCGCGGCTGGTGGCCGGCCACGCCTACGATCCGGCGGACGAACACGATGCGTGCGGCGTGGGCTTCGTCGCGGCCATCGACGGCGCGCCGCGCCGGCAGGTGGTGGAGAAGGCGATCGAGGCGCTGAAGGCCGTGTGGCACCGCGGGGCCGTCGACGCCGACGGCAAGACCGGCGACGGCGCCGGCATCCACGTGCAGCTGCCGCAGAAGTTCTTCTCCGACTACGTGGCCCAGATCGACCACGCGCGGCCCAAGCACATCCTCGCGGTCGGGCAGGTGTTCCTGCCGCGCGTCTCGCTCGACGCGCAGGAGCGCTCGCGCACCATCGTCGAGGGCGAGATCCTCAATTTCGGCTACTACATCCACGGCTGGCGGCAGGTGCCGGTCGACATCACCGTCTGCGGCGAGAAGGCGAACGCCACCCGCCCCGAGATCGAGCAGATCATCGTCGGCAACATCAAGGGCGTGAGCGAAGAGGAGTTCGAGCGCGACCTCTACGTCATCCGCCGCCGGATCGAGAAGGCGATGCGGGCCGAGGGGATCGGCGACTTCTACATCTGCACGCTGTCGTGCCGGTCGATCATCTACAAGGGCATGTTCCTGGCCGAGCAGCTCGACACCTTCTATCCCGACCTGAAAGACCCGCGCTTCGCCAGCGCCTTCGCCATCTATCACCAGCGCTATTCGACCAACACCTTCCCGACCTGGCCGCTCGCCCAGCCGTTCCGCATGCTCGCCCACAACGGCGAGATCAACACGCTGCGCGGCAACGTGAACTGGATGAAGGCCCACGAGACGCGCATGTTCCACGACGCCTTCGGCCCGTGGATCGACGATCTGAAGCCGGTGATCCCGCTCGGCACGTCGGATTCGGGCGCCCTCGACGCCGTGTTCGAGGTGCTGGTGCGCGCGGGCCGCGCCGCGCCCATGGTCAAGACCATGATGATCCCCGAGGCGCTCGGCGGGAACGCCGACATGTCCGACGAGGTGCGCGCGCTCTACGCCTACGCCAATTCCGTCATGGAGCCGTGGGACGGGCCGGCCGCCATCGCGGCCACCGACGGGCGCTGGATCCTGGGCGGCATGGACAGGAACGGCCTGCGCCCGCTGCGCTACACCATCACGTCCGACGGCCTCGTCGTCGCCGGGTCCGAGACGGGCATGGTGAAGCTGGAGGAGACGGCGATCGTCGAGAAGGGCCGCCTCGGCCCCGGCCAGATGCTGGCGATCGACCTGAAGGAGGGCCGGCTCTACAAGGACGGGGAGATCAAGGCCAAGCTCGCCAAGGAACGGCCCTGGGGCAAGTGGGCGCGGCACATCACCGTGCTCGACGATCTGGTCAAGAAGGCCGCCGCCCGGCACGAGCCCGCCGACCTCGCGAAGGACGACCTGCGCCGCCGCCAGCTCGCCTTCGGGCTGACGCTGGAGGACATGGAGCTGATCCTCCACCCGATGGTGGAGGACGCCAAGGAAGCCGTCGGCTCGATGGGCGACGACAGCCCGCTCGCCGTGCTGTCCGACGGCTATCGCGGCCTGCACCACTTCTTCCGCCAGAACTTCTCCCAGGTCACCAATCCGCCGATCGACAGCCTGCGCGAGCGCCGGGTGATGACGCTGAAGACGCGGCTCGGCAACCTCGGGAACATCCTGGAGGAGGACGAGAGCCAGACCCGCGTCCTCCAGCTGGACAGCCCCGTCCTCACCACGGCCGAATTCCGTGCCGTGCGGGCGCACATGGGCACGACGGCGAAGGAGATCGACTGCACCTTCGATCCTGCGGCCGGCGACATCGGCCTGCGCGACGCGCTGAAGCGCATCCGCCAGGAGGCCGAGGACGGCGTGCGCGGCGGGGCCGAGCACGTGATCCTGACCGACGAGGCGATGGGTCCCGATCGCGCGGCCATCCCGATGATCCTGGCGACCGGGGCGGTGCACACGCACCTCATCCGCCAGAACCTGCGCACCTTCACCTCGCTGAACGTGCGCTCGGCCGAGTGCCTCGACGTCCAGTACTTCGCGGTGCTGATCGGCGTCGGCGCCACCACGGTCAACGCCTATCTGGCGCAGGAGGCGATCGCCGACCGCCAGCGCCGCGGCCTCTTCGGCGCGCTGTCGCTCGAGGAGTGCATGAAGCGCTTCAAGAAGGCGATCGACGAGGGCCTGCTCAAGATCATGAGCAAGATGGGCATCTCGGTCATCTCCTCCTACCGCGGCGGCTGCAACTTCGAGGCGGTCGGCCTCGGGCGTGCGCTGGTGGCCGAATACTTCCCCGGTGCGGTCAGCCGCATCAGCGGCATCGGCCTCACCGGCCTGCAGAAGCTGGTGGCCGACCAGCACCGCCGGGCGTTCGACGCCGACGTGCTGGCCATGCCGGTGGGCGGCTTCTACCGCTGGCGCCGGGGCGGCGACAGCCACGCCTGGGAGGGCGGGCTGATCCACATGCTCCAGCACGCGGTCTCGACCGACAGCTACTCGGCCTACAAGAAGTACGCCGAGGCCGTGCACAAGCGCGCACCCATCCAGATCCGCGACCTCCTGGACTTCGCCCCCGGCCGGGCGTCCGTGCCGCTGGAGGAGGTGGAGAGCATCACCGCCATCCGCCGCCGCTTCGTCACGCCCGGCATGTCGCTGGGAGCGCTCGGCCCCGAGGCGCACGGCACGCTGAACGTCGCCATGAACCGCATCGGCGCCAAGTCCGACAGCGGCGAGGGCGGCGAGGATGCGGCGCGCTACAAGCCCGACGCGAACGGCGACAACTGGAACTCGGCCATCAAGCAGGTGGCGTCCGGCCGGTTCGGCGTGACGGCCGAGTACCTGAACCAGTGCCGGGAGATCGAGATCAAGGTGGCCCAGGGGGCGAAGCCCGGGGAGGGCGGCCAGCTTCCGGGCTTCAAGGTGACGGAGATGATCGCGCGTCTGCGGCACTCCACGCCGGGCGTCATGCTGATCAGCCCGCCGCCGCACCACGACATCTATTCGATCGAGGATCTGGCGCAGCTCATCTACGACCTCAAGCAGATCAACCCCGAGGCCAAGGTCTGCGTGAAGCTCGTCTCGCGCTCGGGCATCGGCACCATCGCGGCGGGCGTGGCCAAGGCCAACGCCGACGTGATCCTGATCTCCGGCAACGTCGGCGGCACGGGCGCGTCGCCGCAGACGTCGATCAAGTTCGCCGGCGTCCCGTGGGAGATGGGCCTCAGCGAGGCGAACCAGGTCCTCACGCTCAACCGCCTGCGCCACCGGGTGCTGCTGCGCACCGACGGCGGCCTCAAGACCGGCCGCGACGTGGTGATCGCCGCCATGCTGGGGGCGGAGGAGTTCGGGATCGGCACGGCCAGCCTGATCGCCATGGGCTGCATCATGGTGCGCCAGTGCCACTCCAACACGTGTCCGGTCGGCGTCTGCACCCAGGACCCGGACCTGCGCGCCAAGTTCACCGGCACGCCGGAGAAGGTGGTCAACCTCTTCTCCTTCGTCGCCGAGGAGGTGCGCGAGATCCTGGCCCAGCTGGGCTTCCGCCGGCTCGACGACGTGATCGGGCGCTCCGACCTCCTCACCCAGGTCAGCCGCGGCGCGCCGCACCTCGACGACCTCGATCTGAACCCGCTCCTCGTGATCGCCGACCCCGGCGACACGGGCCGCATCTGCACGGTCGTGGGCCGGAACCCGGTTCCGGACACGCTCGACGCCCAGATGATCGAGGACGCGCGCATGCTCTTCGCCGACGGTGAGAAGATGCAGCTGACCTACAACGTCCGGAACGTGCAGCGCGCGATCGGCACGCGGCTCTCCTCCCACATCACGCGCAAGTTCGGGATGACCGGGTTGAAGCCCGGGCACGTCACGGTGCGGCTGCGCGGCTCGTGCGGCCAGTCGCTCGGCGCCTTCGCGGTGCAGGGCCTCAAGCTCGAGGTGTTCGGCGACGCCAACGACTATGTCGGCAAGGGGCTGTCGGGCGGCACCATCGTCGTCCGTCCGATGACCGCCTCCACGCTGGAGGCGCACAAGAACACGATCATCGGCAACACGGTGCTCTACGGCGCCACGGCCGGCCGCCTGTTCGCGGCGGGGCAGGCGGGCGAGCGGTTCGCGGTGCGCAACTCCGGCGCCACGGTGGTGGTGGAGGGCTGCGGCTCGAACGGGTGCGAATACATGACCGGCGGCACGGCGGTCATCCTCGGGGCCGTGGGCGACAACTTCGCCGCCGGCATGACGGGCGGCATGGCCTTCGTCTACGACGAGGAGGATCGCCTGCCGGCGCGCATCAACCCCGAGAGCGTGGTGTGGCAGCGGATCGCGGTCGACCATTGGGAGATGGTGCTGACCGGCCTGATCGAGGCGCACGTGCGCGAGACGCAGAGCCGCTTCGCGGCGCAGCTCCTCAACGACTGGGACCTCGTGAAGGGCCGGTTCTGGCAGGTGGTGCCGAAGGAGATGGTGAACCGCCTGGAGGTGCCGATCACGCCCCCGGCGTCCGTCGCGGCGGAGTGAGGCCGGCGAACACCCTCACCCTGTCCCTCTCCCGCGCCGCGGGGGAGGGACAGGGTGAGGGCTCATACTCACCCGATCGATCAATGATACGAAATGGCTACCTCGCTCGCCAATAATACTCCCCAAGAAATGGCTGTAATCATGAAGTCACGGTGAGGCGCAAGGTTTGACGACTCTCCTTTCGTTTCTTTGATGCGTGAGGATGTTCCGCTTATCTCCGGTGAACACGGCGCTAACGCCGGGTTGCGATTTCCATCGGAGCCGGACAATGAACAGACATCTTCTCGCGGGCGCCTCGGCACTCGCGATCGTCGCGGCGGGGTCGGCCGCCAATGCCCAGTTCACCGTCACCATCACGGGCGACACCCGGGTCGACTACACCTACACCGACCTCGACACCGCGAAGACCGCGGCCGGCGCGAGCGTGACCGAGGACGCCCGGAACACCGACTTCGCCCAGCGCTCGCGCATGAACTTCATCGCGACCGCCAAGTCCGACAGCGGCCTGACCTACGGCTGGCGCAACCGTCTGCGCATCGGCCCGGCCGGCCAGACCGGTACCGGCAACACGACCGTCAGCACCGACCTGAGCTTCATCTTCATCAACGGCGGCTTCGGCCAGGTCGTCCTCGGCCAGAGCTACGGCGTGTACGATTCGACCTATGGCGCTGCCGACAACTGGGGCACCGGCGGTCCGGACGGCAGCTTCGGCAACGGCATCGCGCCAGGCATAACCACCGGTGCCTTCATCGGCGCGTCGGCCAAGTCGCTGCTGGGCAGCACGGCCTCGACCAGCCGCGTCTACTACGTGACCCCGGAGTTCTCGGGCTTCACCGCCGGCGTCGGTTACGCCCCGACGGTGCAGAGCGTCGGCAACGGCGTCGAGTTCGACGAGAACGCCGTCGACTTCAACGACGTGTTCGAGCTGATGGCCCGTTACCAGACCGCGTTCGGCGGCGGCCGGGTCGAGCTGTGGGCCGGCTATGCCTTCGGCGAAGGCAAGCCGGGTCTCGGCGCGACCAACGCCTCGCAGACCGAGGACCTGTCGGCTTACGCGCTGGGCGGCCGTCTGACCTTCGGCCCGGCGCGCGTCTCGCTGCATTATTCCAACGCCGGCAAGTCCGGCCAGCAGACGATCACCGCGGCGGGCGTGCGCAACGCCGCGCTTTCCGACGCCACCAGCATCTCGGCCTACGTGGACTACACGGTCCTGCCCGAGCTCGTCATCGGCGCGGGCTATGCCATTTACGAAGGCGCTGGCAACGTGGCGATCGCCGGCAAGACTGAGACCACGGTCACCTCGATCGGTGCGAACTACACCATCGCCCCGGGCCTGCAGCTCCGCCCGGAGGTCAACTTCGTCGACTATGAGAACAAGGAGGCGGGTGCGCGCGACTACGACGGCATCGTCGCGATCTTCCGGACTTTCGTGAACTTCTGATCGAGGGTCCCGCCGCGTACGGCGGGACACGTCCCGGCGGCGGGGCGCCGGGGGGGGGGGGGCGGACGGCAACGCGCCGTCGGCCTCTCTGCGCCCCGTCGGCGCTCGGCGACGGTCGTCTTCATGCGGTCGCTGCAAGCCTGCCGGGCGTTCTGTGCAGTGTGTCGCATCGGCCACAGTCCCGCCTCCCCGTGATATCGAACGGTTCCATTCGATTGCGATCTAATTTCGATAGGGGTATCCCGACACACACGGCGTTAGCGCCGATGTCGTGATCACTCTATCGGAGTCTCCGATGAACCGTTATCTCCTCGCGGGTGCCTCGGCCCTCGCCCTCACGGTCGGCGCTTCGGCCGCCAATGCCCAGTTCACCGTCACCCTCGGCGGCGACCTCACCGTCGACTTCGGCTACACCTCGCTGGATTCCGCCAAGGACGCGGCGGGCCGCAACATCGTCGAGGACAGCCGGAACACGGACTTCACGCAGCGTGCGCGCATCACCTTCACCGCGACGCAGAAGACCGACAGCGGCCTGACCTACGGCGTGCAGAACCGTATGCGCTACGGCGGCACGCGCGCCGGTGGCGCGGCCGGCACCTCGGCCGACGTCGATTTCGATCGTTCGTTCATCTTCGTGAACGGCGGGTTCGGCCAGATCGTCCTCGGCCAGAACTTCGGCTTCTTCGAGAACTCGAACGCGCGTGCCGACGCTTGGGGCACCGGCGGCGCCGACGGTATCTTCCCGAACTTCGTGGGCGGCCAGCAGCGCGGCACCGGCGCGAACGCCATGTTCATGTCGGGCAACACCAGCTTCGCCACCCTGCCGGTGAGCGACGGCTCGTCCAGCCGCATCTACTACGTCACCCCGGACTTCTCGGGCTTCAAGGCGAGCGTCGGCTACGCCCCGACGATCGGCGCCGGTGACAAGGGTCGTGCCGCCCAGCTCGACCAGAACGCCGCCACCTTCAACGACGTGATCGAAGTCGGCGTCAACTACGGTGCGGCCCTCAGCGGCGTCCGTGTCGACCTGAACCTCGGCTACGTGTTCGGCAGCGGCCGTCCGGGTGCCACCACCGCGGCGAACGCGGCCGGCCTCGTCGGCGCGACCGAGGACCTCTCGGCCTACGCCGCCTCGCTCCGCCTCGGCTTCGGCGCGGCGCAGGTGTCGGTCCACTACGTCAACGCCGGCCAGTCGGGCCAGACCAAGGTCGACACCCGCAAGGAAGACGCCTACAGCTACATGGTCTACGGCCAGTACACCGTGCTGCCCGAGCTGACGATCGGCGCGAACTGGGGCAAGTACACGGGTCCGGGCTCGACGACGATCCGGGGCGATCACGAGACGACGGCTTGGGGCCTCGGCGCCGCCTACACGGTGGCCCCGGGTCTGACCCTGCGTCCGGAGTACGTGAACTACAACTTCGACAACAACGAAGCCGGTGGTCGCGACTACAGCGGCAACGTCTTCGTGCTCCGCACGCAGGTGTCCTTCTGATCGGATCGGACGGCCCCTCGGGGCCGTCCGGCACGCTCGTGGGCGGTGGCGACCTCAGTCGCCACCGCCTATTTTTTTGTCCATGACCCCGATGACCGACCATCCCGTCGCCGCGGCCCTCTCGGCCGTCCGTGCCCGCATCGCCACCGCGGCCGACGCCGCGCGGCGCGATCCGCGAGCCGTCACCCTCGTCGCCGTCTCCAAGACCCACGGGGCCGACGCCGTCCGCGCGGCGGTCGCCGCCGGCCAGCGCGTGTTCGGCGAGAACCGCGTGCAGGAGGCCAAGGCCAAGTTCCCCGAGGTCCGGGCGGAGACGCCCGACCTGGAACTGCACCTGATCGGCCCGCTGCAGACGAACAAAGTGAAGGACGCGATCGCGCTGTTCGACGTGATCCAGACCGTCGACCGCCCCAAGCTCGCCCGCGAACTCGCCCGCGAGATGGCCCGCCAGGGCCGCCGCCCGCACTGCTGGATCGAGGTCAACGTCGGCTCGGAGCCGCAGAAGGCCGGCATCGCGCCGTCAGAGGTCGATGCCTTCCTCGCCGCCTGCCGTGCGGACTACGGGCTGCCGGTGACGGGGCTGATGTGCATCCCGCCGGCGGGCGAGGATCCCGCCCCCCACTTCCGCCTGCTGGCCGACCTCGCGCGCCGGCACCGCCTGCCGGCCGTCAGCATGGGGATGAGCGGCGACTACGAGGCCGCGATCGCGGCGGGCGCCACCCACGTGCGGGTCGGCACCGCGATCTTCGGGAGCCGGCCGCCGGTGGGGTGAGGGGGTGAGGGCTCCTTGCGCCCCCTACCCCTTCTTCACCGTCTGCTCGATCGCGCCGAAGATCGACCGGCCGAGCCCGTCCCGCATCTCGATCCGCACGCGGTCGCCGAAGCGCAGGAAGGGCGTCTTCGGCCCGCCGTCGCGGATCGTCTCCACCGTCCTCTGCTCGGCGATGCAGGAATAGCCGGCACCGTCCTCGGCCACCGGGCGGCCCGGCCCGCCGTCCGGGTCGAGGTTGGAGACCGTGCCCGACCCGATGATCGTCCCGGCGGCCAGCGGCCGGGTCATCGCCGCATGGGCGATCAGGCGGCCGAAGTCGAAGGTCATGTCCGTGCCGGCGTCCGGCCGGCCGAAGGGCTTCCCGTTGAGGTAGGAGAGAAGGGGGCCGTGCAGCATGTCGCCCGCCCAGGCGTCCCCCAACGCGTCCGGCGTGACGGCGACCGGCGAGAAGGCCGACGACGGCTTCGACTGGAAGAAGCCGAAGCCCTTGGCGAGTTCCCCCGGGATCAGGCCGCGCAGCGAGACGTCGTTGACCAGCATGACCAGCTTCACGTGCCAGCGCGCGCTCTCGGCCGAGATGCCCATCGGCACGTCGTCGACGATCACCGCCACCTCGGCCTCGAAGTCGATGCCCCAGGGCTCGTCGAGAGCCATGACGATGGGCGCGCGGGGGGCGAGGAAGCTGTCCGACCCGCCCTGGTACATCAACGGCTCGGTCCAGAAGCCGGGCGGGAGTTCCGCGCCTCTCGCCTTGCGGACCAGCTCCACGTGGTTCACGTAGGCCGACCCGTCCGCCCACTGGTAGGCGCGGGGCAGGGGGGAGAGGCAGCGGGTCTCGTCGAAGGGAAGGCCGGGGAGTTCCCGCCGTTCCAGCTGTTCCCAGCGGGCGCGGAGCCTGGGCTCGGTCGCCTTCCAGTCGTCGAGCGCCTGCTGCAGCGTGCCGGCGATGCCGTCGGCCGGCGCGCAGCGGGTGAGGTCGGCGGAGACGAGGACGAGCTGCCCGTCCCGCCCCCCGGCGTCCAGGGTCGCGAGCTTCACGGGGTCCTCACTCGGCGGCGAGCTTCGGGCGGGGCGGCTTCACCGGGCCGTCCTTGGCCTTCCAGCTGTCGGCGTAGGGCGCGAACTCCGTCGCCGTCGCCCCCTCGCCCATCTCCAGCCCGTCGCGCGTGTCGAGCATGACCGCGTACTCGTCGGTCATGGCCTTGGGCTGCTCGAACATCCGGCCGACGGCCTTGGGATGCGGGCCGTGCGTGAAGCCGCAGGGGTGCCACGTGACCATCCCGGGATGGATGTTGTCGCGCGAGAAGAAGTCCCCGTCATGGTAGAAGATGACTTCGTCGAAATCGTCGTTGTTGTGGTAGAACGGCACCTTGATCGCGCCCGGATCGGTCTCGAACGGGCGCGGCGTGAAGGTGCAGATCACGAACCGCGGGGCGACCCAGGTCGTGTGCGCCGACGGCGGCAGATGATAGCGGTGGGATGCCAGCGGCCGGATGTCCTTCACGTTGAGGCGCACCGGGCACAGGTCCCCGTGCCAGCCGACCGCATCCAGCGGATTGAACGGATAGACGACGGTGGAGACGGCACCCCGGCGGCGGATGTGCACCTGCGTCTCGAACTCGCCCTGCTGGCCCAGGAACGCGTCGTCGATCTTCGGCGTGTCGAGGATCGCCTCGTCGTAGACGGCGTGGCGGCCGACCATGCCGCGGTCGGGCGTCTTGACCGTGCCGCCGGTCGCCTCGAACAGCACCATGGCGATCGGGGCCGTCGGCTCGATCCGCCACATGGTGGAGCGGGGGAGGACCACATAGTCCCCCTGCCGGATCTCCAGATGGCCGTAGTCGCAGAACAGGTGGCCGGAGCCGCGGTGGACGAACAGGATCTCGTCGCCGTCGGCGTTGCGGACCAGATGGTCCATCTTCGACGACAGGGTCCAGAACCGCATCTTCACCGCCGCGTTGTGCAGCACGACGGGCGCGTCCCAGAGGGTGCCGGCGGGGGGCGCGAGCGTCGTCAGGTCGAAGGCGCGCGGGCGCAGCGGGCCGGTCCAGCTGGTCCAGCCGGTCGGCGCGTGGGTGTGGTACATCATCGTGGCCGGGCCGAAGAACCCGTCCTTCCCCAGCTCCCGCTCGAACGTCCCCTCCGGCAGGTCGGCGTGCGCCTGCCGCGAGGCGCGCCCTTCCACGCGCGGGAACGAGATATGGTTCGCACCGGCCATGACGGACCTCCCCCGGAATATTGGTTGCAGGTGAAACTACTCGTGCGGCGGTCCCCTGTCAACGGTCGGGTCCCGACCGTTCCGCCTGGCGCCCTCGTCCCACCCCTGTTGCGCCGATCCCACACCGGTCGGAAACCGCGTTTCTCTTTGGTGGTGGTCGAGAATGTTTTGGTCGGCGACGCGTAGATTACGGAAACAGACCACCTCCGACGGGTCCGCCTCCGATGACCGGCGTCCGTTCCGCGCGGCCCCGTCCAGCCGCCACCCCCCTCGACCGACGCCGGTTCTTGGCGCTGGGCGGTGGGACCGCGACCGCCGTCCTCCTCGGTGCCCGCGGCGCGGGCGCCCAGGCGCCGGGCCTGCAGTTCTTCCGCATCGCGACCGGGCCGATCGGCGCCACCTATTTTCCGGTCGGCGACCTTCTGGCGAAGGTCATCAGCGCGCCGCCCGGCGCGCGGCCCTGCGACCGCGGCGGAAGCTGCGGCGTCTCCGGCATGATCGCGGTGGCGCAGGCGAGCGGCGGATCCGCCGACAACGTCGCCCTGATCCACGCCAACGGCGTCGAGTCGGCGCTGGTGCAGGCGGACGTCGCCCATTGGGCGATGACCGGCACCGGCCCCTTCGCCGGCAAGGGACCCATCGGCGAACTCCGCGCCATCGCGGCCCTCTATCTGGAGGCCGTGCACGTCGTCGTCCGCGCCGACTCGCCGATCGCCACGATGGCGGACCTGCGCGGCCAGCGGGTGTCGCTGGGCGAGGACGGATCGGGCACCCGGCTCACCGTCCGCGCGCTGCTCGGCGCGCACGGGCTCAACGAGCGCGACCTCGAGGTGATCCCGCTGCGCCTCACGGTCGCGGCGGAGAAGCTGGCGGCCGGGACCATCGACGCCTTCGCGATCATCGGCGGGACGCCGGTCGGCGCGATCGCCGAGCTGGCGGAGCGGACGCCGATCCGCCTGCTGCCCGTCGCCGCCGCGGTGATCGGCGACCTTGCCCGCGCGATGCCCGCGCTGGCGGGGACGACCGTCGCCGCCGGCACCTACGCCGGGGTGCCGGAGACCGCGGCGGTGGGGGTCGGCGCCCTGTGGATCGTCGACGCCGAGGCGTCGGACGAGGTGGTCTATGGGATCACCCGCGCGCTGTGGCACCCCAACAGCCGCCGCGTGCTCGACGCCGGCCATCCGCGCGGGCGCAGCATCCTGCTGCCCACGGCGCTGACGGGGCTGACGGTCCCGCTCCATCCGGGTGCGCTGCGCTACTACCGCGACGCGGACGTGCCGGGCCTCGCCCTGCTCGATGCGGACGCCGGACGCCGGACGCAATAGTCCGGCCGCGGCCAGCCGCGGTCCCTTGCGCCGCTATCCGACGGGTGGTAGCGCGTAGGGCCGCCCCGCAACCGCGACGGAACGCCCGCCCGTGCCCGCCACCCTGATCGATCCCGTCCGCGACGCCGTTCCCCTGATCCCGGTCCACAAGGCGCTGTTCGACGCCTGGCTGGCCGAGCAGCCGCTCCGGCGGAGCACGTGGGTGAAGGCCAGCGCCTTCCGCGCCGATCCGGGCAGCACGTGCCTCGTGCCCTCCGACCGCGGGTCGCTGGAGATGGTGCTGGTCGGCACCGACGCGACGATCGATCCCTTCGCCTTCGGCGCCCTGCCGCGGTCGTTGCCCGACGGGGCCTATCGGGTCGAGGGGCACCTCGACGCCACCGCCGCGCACAATGCGGCGCTCGGCTGGGCGCTCGGCTCCTACGCCTTCACCCGGTACCGGAAGTCGCCCGGGCGCGCGCCGGCCCGCCTCGTGTGGCCCGACGCGGCCGACCGCCCGGCGGTTGAGCGCACGGCGGAGGCGGTCTATCTCGTCCGCGACCTGATCAACCTGCCCGCCAACGATCTGGGCCCCGCGGAACTGGCCGACGCGGCCGAGAAGCTGGCGCGCCGCCACAAGGCGAAGTGCCGGCTGACCATCGGCGACGAGCTGATCGAGGCGGGATATCCCGCGATCCACGCGGTCGGCCGCGCATCGACCCGCGCGCCGCGGCTGATCGACCTGACCTGGGGCAAGAAGAGCCACCCCAAGGTCACGATCGTCGGCAAGGGCGTCTGCTTCGATTCCGGCGGCCTCGACATCAAGCCCTCGTCGGGCATGCTGCTGATGAAGAAGGACATGGGCGGTGCCGCCCACGCTCTGGGCCTCGCCCACATGATCATGGCGGCCGGCCTGCCGGTGCGCCTGCGCGTGCTGGTGCCGGCGGTGGAGAACATGGTCTCGGGCGACGCCTTGCGCCCGCTCGACGTGCTGCGCACCCGCAAGGGGCTGACGGTGGAGGTGGGCAACACCGATGCCGAGGGGCGCCTGATCCTGTGCGACGCGCTGGCCGAGGCCTGCCGGGAGAAGCCGGCGCTGCTGGTCGATTTCTCGACGCTGACGGGTGCGGCGCGGGTGGCGCTCGGGCCGGACATCCCGGCGATGTTCTCCAACGACGACGCGCTGGCGGACGAGCTGGCGGCGGCGGGCCACGCGCTCGCCGATCCGGTCTGGCGCCTGCCGCTGCACCAGCCCTACCGCAAGGGCCTCGACAGCAAGGTCGCCGACATCGGCAACGTCGCCTCGGGCGGCTTCGCCGGGGCGATCTACGCCGCGCTGTTCCTGGAGGCCTTCGTCGAGCCGGGCATTCCCTGGGCGCACTTCGACTTGAGCGCCTGGAACTTCTCCGGCCGGCCCGGCCGGCCGGAGGGCGGCGAGGCGCTGGCGCTGCGCGCCGTCCATTCGGTCATCGCCCGCCGCTTCGGCGGCGGCGAATGACCCCGCCCGACCCGCGCCG
>VYKX01000176.1_pt1 | contig 17345 bp, 14 predicted proteins | sample 5114471 | NCBI WGS metagenome assembly VYKX01 (sample SAMN12291785, study PRJNA351875) | freshwater metagenome | isolation source: freshwater lake | place: USA: Michigan, Gull Lake | collected 2013-08-08
GCAACGCGTGGTGCAGCAGCCGCGCCCCACGGCGGGCTCGACGCGGCACTGGCGCGTGCCGCCGCTGGCCGCTGCGCGGGCTTCTCCGAGCGCGTCATGGTTGCCCGCCTGTGCTGCGCGCAAGGGCCGCAGATGCGGTGTCTGCCGGCCACGAGGCAGCGCTCACATAGGCGGTGATCGCCGGCGTGGCGCTGTGCATGCGCAGTTTGTCCCGCGCAGACTTCTCGACGCGCGACGGCGTGGCCTGGGCCTGTCGCTCGGCTTCCAGGCGGCCGAACTCGGTGTCGAGTTGACGCGCCTGCACCTGTGCACGGTCGAGCTCGGCAAACAGCCGCCGGGCGTCGTACGCGACACGCACCAGGTAGAGGCTGCTGCCCAGCAAGACGAGCAGCAGCACGAGGTTGAGCCGCGTCATCACCGACGGCTCCCGGCTGCGACAGCCATGTGCTGCTTCATCGGACGCCCCGGCCGGCGCGGCCAGCGCGACGAGGGGTCTCGCGCGGCGAAGACTGCTTCGCGACGGCCCAAGGCGCGTCGGTGCGCTCGGCCACCCGCATCACTGCCGACCGGGCGCGGGGGTTGGCCCGCAGTTCGGTCTCGCCGGGCTTGATCCGGCCGATCGCGCGCAGGCGCATCGGCACCTCCGGTGCGAAAGGGGCGCGCCGGTCGACCAATTCGCGGCTTTCGCGGGCGATGAAGGTCTTGACGATGCGGTCCTCGAGCGAGTGAAAGCTGATGACCACCAGCCGACCGCCCGGGGCGAGCAGTTCGAGCGCCGCGTTCAAGGCCTGTTCAAGCTCCTCAAGCTCGGCGTTGACGAAAATCCGAAGAGCTTGAAATGTGCGCGTTGCAGGGTTCTGGCCCGGCTCGCGGGTTTTGACTGCACCAGCCACGACCTCGGAAAGCTCCCTCGTGGTTCGAATCGGTTTCCCGCCTTCGCGCTGAGCAACAAGCGCCTTTGCAACCTGTAGAGCAAACCGTTCTTCCCCATAGTCGCGTATCACCTCTGCGATGTGGCGCTCGTCGGCGCGGGCCAGAAAATCCGCGGCGCTTTCACCGCGGGTCGTGTCCATGCGCATGTCGAGCGGCCCGTCGAAACGGAAGCTGAAGCCGCGCTCGGGCGTGTCGATCTGCGGCGACGAGATGCCCAGATCGAGGAGCAGACCGTCGATGCGATCCACCCCGAGCGCCGCCAGCGCAGGCACGAGCTCGCTGAATCGGGTGTGATGGACGGAAAAACGGGCATCACGCCGCAGGTCATCGGCCTGCGCGGCGAGCACCGCCTCGGGATCGCGATCGAGCGCCAGCAGGCGCCCGGCCGGTGCGAGCCGCTGCAAGATGGCGCGTGAATGGCCGCCACGGCCGAAGGTGCCGTCGACATAGATGCCACTGGACTGATGCGACTCGGTAGGGGGCAGCAGGGCAGCGACAGCCTCGTCGAGCAGGACCGTGGTGTGCAGCATAGGAGCAGCGGGAGATGAGGCGCGAGGCGCGTCGATGGGCGTCATCGAGGCGTCGATCAGAAAGTGAAGCCCTTGAGCGCATCGGGCATGTCGCCACGCATCACTTCGGCTTCGTGCGCGGCATGGCGGGCGGCGTCCCACAACTCGAGGTGGTTGCCCATGCCGATGAGCATCACATCGCGGGTCAGCCCGGCCGTTGCACGCAGTTCAGGGGCGATCAGCACCCGAGACGAGGCGTCGATATCGACATCCATCGCGTTGCCCAGAAAGATGCGCTTCCAGCGAACCGCTTCCATCGGCAGCGCACCGATCTTGTCGCGAAACGTTTCCCAGGTCGGGCGCGGAAAGATCATCAGCGGCCCGTCGGGGTGCCGGGTCATGGTGAGTTGGGTGACCTCCATGGCGCGCAGGACAGTGAGGTGGCGCGCCGGGACGGCGAGTCGCCCCTTCGCATCCAGCGTCAACGCTGCAGGACCCTGAAACACCAGATTTGCCACAAAAACCCACAAAAGTGCACTTAAATGCACTTTAGCCGATCGACGCTGGCACGGTCAACGAAGCTGTAAAGAAAAAAGCAGTGAAATCAAGGACTTAGCGCAGCTTTTGAATGCGCATCAAATGGCGAGAAAGGTGTTTCAAAACAAGCAGTTAAAGCCCGCATTGAAAGTTTCGCCTCAAGTTCGGAGGGTCGATAGATGGTCTTCTGGCGCACAGACAGGATGCCCACTGCGTCATAAGTCCTGACCGTCTCCGCAGGCGTCGGGCTCCAGATTCATTGGGGTTTCCACTGAATCTCGAGAACGCACATGCCCGCCGAATCCTTCCTTGCGACCACGCTGCCGCAGCGCTGCTGCCCTGCGCGCCACGCTCGCGCGCTGGTTCGGCGTGAGTGGCAGTGCGCTCAACACCGTGCTGCCCAATCTCGATCGCTTCGAGTCACCCGGAGGAACCGGCCTTGGCTTCGTCTGATGACGCGCGAGAACCGGTGCGCACCGGCCGAGGCGGCAGGCCCTTTCGAGGCACTCGGCAGCCAGCGCGGTCAGCGCATGCCCATCGGCGAAACGCCGAACAGCCACAGGTGCACGAAGCCGATGAAGGCGCCGTAGAGCGCAAGACCAACGAGCACCGCCAGGATGTCGTTGAAGCGTCCGGGCGGCGCCATCGGGATCGGACGGGGCACGCGCCGCTTGAGGGAGATGCGGTCGATCACCGCCCAGGCGAGGAAGCCACCAAACAGCAGCGTCGACGCGAGCGTGCCGTTGGCAAGCAGGTGAGCGAGCGCCCAGAACTTCACGGCGACGAGCATCGGGTGCTTGGTCGCCCTCGAGATGCGCCCCGGCAGGTACGACGCCATCAGCAGCGGGAACACCGGCAGCATCAGCAGCCACGAGACGTGACGCAGCGCAGCCGGAGGCTGGTACAGCACGACCGGTTCCCCGCGCGCCACGCCGTAACCGTGCGCGAGGAGCGCGAGTCCGACCAGCGACACCAGTGCGTAGACGCCCTTCCAAGCCATCTCGCCTCGCGCGGCGACCTGCGCATCGCGCCATGCCGGCGCCACGATCGACACCGAATGGGCGCCCAGAAAAATCACCAGACCCAGGACCAGCAGCAGCACAGACGACTCCCGAAGCGAAGGGAGCCAGTCTATGCGGGCGCAATTCCCCAGCCCCCGCAGGGCTCGGGCAGGCGTTCAGGCCGAGCGTGTGGAGGCGCGAAAGCCTCGATGGCGCCGCGGCCCTTCAGACGCCGAGACCGGCCGGCCGCGCCACCACATCCGGATCGATCGCTGGCTGCGGCGTGCCTTCACGAGTCAACGGTGCAGGTCGCACATCAGCGCCCAGCCAGGCCCGCGCAAACTCCGCCGGCGGGACGGGCCTGCTGAACAGGTAACCCTGCAATTCGTCGCAGCCGGCCGCACGCAGTTGATCGGCCTCGGTCTGTTGCTCGACGCCCTCGGCCACCACTCGAATGCCCAAGGTGTGCCCCAGGCCGATGATGGCCTTGGTGATGGCCCAGTCCGCCGGGTCGACGAGGATGTCGCGCACGAAGGTCTGGTCGATCTTCAGCTTGTCGATCGGGAACTGGTGCAGGTAGTTCAGGCTGGAGTAGCCCGTGCCGAAGTCGTCGATCGACAAGGTGACGCCGATGTCCTTCAGGCGCTTCAGGGTGTCGACGGTGGCGATGGCGTTCTCCATCAGGAAGGTCTCGGTCAACTCGAGCTCGATGGCCGAAGCCTCAACGGCGTGCTGCTGCAGCGCCCGCCTGAGCAGATGGGGGAAGGCAGAGTCGCGCAACTGGATGGCCGACACGTTGACCGAGATCGGGATCGAGCCGAGCCCGGCATCGCGCCACGCCGCGTGCTGCCTGCAGGCCTCGTCGAGGATCCACGAGCCGATCGACACGATCTGGCCGGTCTCCTCGGCGATCGGAATGAACACGCCCGGCGACACCAGGCCATGCCCGGGCCGCTGCCAGCGCGCAAGCGCCTCCGCGCCGACGAGACGCCCCGTGGCGGCATCGACCAGCGGCTGGTAGTGCAGCAGCAGTTCCTGTCGCGCGATCACGGTGCGCAGCGCGTTCTCGATGTCGAGCCTTTCCTGCGCCTGAGTGTGGAACTCGGGAGAGAAGAACAGCGCGTTGTCTCGGCCCGCGGACTTGGCCTGGTACATCGCGGCATCGGCATGGCGCATCAGGTGGTCGATATCGTGGCCATCCTGCGGGTACACCGCCATGCCGGCGCTGCACGACACATGCAGGGGGATGCCCTCGATGTCGTGCGGTTGGCGCAGCAGCGGCAGCATCCGCTCCTCGACGATCAATGCGATCTCCTGGACGCTGGCCACGCCGTTGAGCACGACCACGAACTCGTCGCCGCCGAGGCGACTGACCGTATCGCCGGCACGCACCGCCAGCAGCAGCCGCTTGGACACCGAGCGCAGCAGGGCGTCGCCCACGTGGTGGCCCATCGAATCGTTGATGTTCTTGAAGCGGTCGAGGTCGATGAACACCACCCCGACGTGCGCCCCGGTGCGCCCGGCCTGATCGACCGCCATGCGCAGGCGCTCCAGGCAGAGCGCGCGGTTGGGCAGATCGGTCAGCACGTCGTGGTGGGCGAGGTGATGGACGCGTGCCTCGTTCGCCTTGTATTCGCTGTAGTCCGCGAATGCGGCGACGAAGTGGGTGATGCGGCCTTCGTTGTCACGCACCGCGTTGGAGAGCAGCCAGGTCGGAAACGCCTCGCCGGACTTGCGCTTGAGCCAGACCTCGCCTTGCCACTGGCCGCGGATCACCGTCGACTGCCAAAGCGTCTCGAAGAACTCGCGGTCGTGACGCGTCGAATAAAGGAAGTCGGGCGTCTGCCCGGCCACTTCCTCCGCCCCCCAGCCAGTGTCGCGGCCGAACGCGTTGTTGGCCGTGAGGATGCGCCGGTCGACGTCGAAGATGATGATGCTTTCGGACGAGGCCTCGAACACCTTGGCCCAGAGCTTCAGCCGTTGCTCGAGCGACTTGATCTGCCCGATCGGCGTGAACACCGTCAGCAGCGCCGGCTGCCCCTGGTAGGTGAGTCGGCGCGCCGACAACAGCGCCCAGGTTCCGCGGTTACCGGCGTCGCCCTGCCCGAGCGATTGCCACTGCACTTCGAAACCATCGACAACTTCCAGGTCGCTGAGCTTGGCGAAGAAGCGGGCTCGCGAATGCGGGTCCAGGCGCACGCGCCATGGGTCGACAGCCACGCCCCCCAGCCACGGCTCGGCCGGTCCGTTCGCATGGAGCACGCGGTGCTCGGGGATCGAGGTCACGATCAACGGCATCGGGAAGGATTCGAGCATCGCCCGCTGTGCTTCTTCGGCGCGCGCGGTCGCGGTCAGGTCCTCGCGAACCTCCCGGTCGCGATCGAGGTCGCCGAGCATGGTGTTGAACGCGCGCACCAGTTGCCCGATCTCGTCGCCGCTGTCGTGGGTGGCCCGGGCGCTGTAGTCGCCGGTGCGGCTGACCGTGTCGGCGACGTCGACCAGGCGATGCAGCGGCCCCGCGATCTGGCGCGCCACGAAGTAGACGATCGACAGGATCGCCATGAGCAGTGCCGCGGCCGTGCCGAGATGAATCCACATCCGATTGAAGAGGCTGTCGATACGCGCCTGAAGCAGTTGGTCGAGGCTGCTGGCCGCGACCTGCCAGGCCGAGAGCAGCTCGGCAAGCGCCTCGGCATGGCGCGCCGAGATCACGGCGACGCGGCTGTCGGGCCCGAGCATGTCGAGGTTCGATGCGAGCTTGCCGAAGCTGTCGACCGCCGTCTTCAGCCGCAGGTGCGCGGGCTCGAGCGCTGCCTTCAGGGTCGGCGGTCCGGCGGCAACCGCTTCACGGTAATCGGACTCGAGGCCCACCAGGACAGCATCGAGCCGGCCTTCGAGAATCAGCAGCTCGGTCTGCAGGCGTCGGCTGGCGTCGGCGTCGGCCGTCTCTTCAAGTTCGATGGCCTTGCGCAGGTTCAACGCCAGCAATTCCTGCAGCTCGGGGTAGCGAAGCAGCACCAGCGACATCGTGTAGTAGCCCTCGAGATCGGGGTCGAAGATGAGGTTCGACTGGTTGCCGATTCGGGTGATGAGCTCGCGCCCGGAGGCGAGGGTGTGCGCCCATTGCGACGAGTCGAGCGAGCCCGCTGCAGTCGCGGACTCCAGCGCCGTGATGAACGCGCGGCTGACGTCCGCGGTGTGCATCTGGGCGCCGTACTTCTCTTCGGCCTCGCGCAGTCGGTCCATGCGTGGTGTCAGCACGGCCGCATTGACTGGCGCGACGCGCAACTCGACGCTGCCCGATGCATGGGCTGCGACGGGTTGGGCGGGGTCCGGCAACGGCGTCGGCAGGATCAGCAGCGCATCGCGCACCGCAGCGATGTAAGCATTGCCGGCCACTTCCTTCCGCGAGAAGTCGATCGCGATGTACTTCTCGCTGATCAGGATGCTCGACACATAGATCACCGCCGAGAGGTCGAGCAGGTAGATCAGCATCAGCTTGCGGCCGACCGGCAGGCGCCCGATGGCGCGCATGAGGAAGCTGAACATGGTGGAGTGCTGCAGAAGCTAGCGGTCAAGGCCGGTCATCGCGCGCTGAAGCTGCAGCCGAGGCGTTGTGAGCGCGACGACTCTTCGGTGCCTCGACGCAGCCTCAGTTCGATTCCTTGATCAGCCGTCCGCTCAAGGCCTGGATCGGCCGCGCATTCATCGGGTACAACCGCGAAAAGATGGCGAGCTGCTCGGGCGAGATCTGGACCGGCGACTTCATCACCATCCACAGGACGCCCTCACTGCACGGCGGCGTGGTGAGCGAACCCATGTAGGTGTAGTAGCGGCGGTCGGTGGGCAGCAGGGCACTCAGGTCGAGGGCGCCCTTGGCCGTGACCTCGTCGCCCTTTTCCAGCGGGAGGTTGTTCCACACCGTCTGCACCACCGACTGCGCACTGCCGCGCTCGAGCAGCACCGCGACCACCGCGAGCTTGCCCTCCACATTGCGGTGAACGAGGTGCGCGACCATGTCGAAGGGCTTGCCGTTGATGCGCTCCTCCGATGGCCGGTGGAAGTGGAACTGGATCAGTTCATAGCGCTTGCCGGTCACCTCGATGGTGTTGCCCGGCGCCACGTTCACCTGCACGGTGTGGCCGTTGTCGATGACGCGGAAGCCGGACGGGCGGTAATCGAACTGCACCGGGTCGAGCTCGACCTTGATGCCGTCGGTGATGTCGATCGGGCTTTGACGCGCTCCCGACGAGCAGGTGGCGAACTCGGGCTTCAGGTTGCCCCAGGCGGCGGGACCGGCCTTGCCGTCGTAGGACCAATGCAAGCCTTCCAGACCCGCCATCGAGATCGCCGCCTGCTGCTGCAAGCTGTCGAGCCGCGCCGTGTGGGCAGGCGATGCGCCAATGACACGACCAGGGACGAAAGCGCTGGGCTTGGTGCCGGGGCTGGCGTTGGCCACCAGCGTCGCTGCGCCGGTTGCGGTCGTGGTGGCCGCGCTGCGCGTGGTCGTCGTCTGCGAAACGACCTTGACCACGTTCGGCGCAGGTGCTGGCGCAACGGTGGCTGCGCCGAGGCGGGCGGCGAGCCGGTCGCGGATCGCTTCGAGCGAGTCGCCAGCGGGGGGCTTTCCTCCCTTGGCTTCGGTCGGCGAGGCGCGAGACTCGGCCTTCGATGGGGCATCGGACACGGCCTTCGCCTTGCCTTCGCTCTCCGCCTTGCGGCTGGACTTGCGCGGGGCCTCTGCGTGGGCCGCGGTCGGTTCGGCCCCACTGTCGCGCTCAGACCCGCGCGCAGGCGCCGAGGTCAGGAAACCGGCGATGACGACAGCCGAGCCCAGCAGCTGCGCAGCGGCAGCAAGGTGTTGGCGATGGAAAAACGGTGACATGGCGAGCACTCCGGGCGAAACCCCATGGGTCTTGCTCGGTGTATCGGCCCGGGTCGGTCCGACTTGAGCGCCAGCGGGTGCGCCGGCACATGCAATTGACGCCACCTCACCCGAGCCGCGGACGCACCCAGATCCAGGCAACGACGCCGATGCACGACAGCGCCATCGAGGTCACCGCCAGTCCCACCGTCGAATGCATCACCAGCGGGGAAATCACCCCCGCCACGAGCGCGTTCGCGGCGCTGGCAATGCAGGCCTGGAAGGACGACGCCATGCCTCGGCGATCGGGGGCCTGGTCGAGCACCATCAAGGTAACGACAGGCACCATCAGTGACCAACCGAAGGAGAACACCGCGATCGGCACCATCGCCCACCACACATTGGCTGTGAACAGAAGGTTCAGCACGACGTTGAGAACCGACACCGCCATCATGATCGTGAAGCCGTAGCGGATCTGCCGGGTCGCGGGGATGCGACCGGCCAGACGGCCCGACAGGTAGGCGCCGCCCATGATCCCGCTGATGGTCAGCAGGAAGAACCAGAAGAACTGCTCGGGCCGCAGGTGCAGGCGTTCGCCGAGGAAGACGGGCGCCGACAGCACGTAGAGGAACATGCCGTTGAAGGGAATGCCGCTCGCCAGCGTGAGCGTCAGAAACCGCGCATTCGATCCGAGTTGCGCATAGCCCGCCATCAGGTGGCGCACATTGAGCGGCTGGCGCTGCGGCGCGTCCAGGGTTTCGGGCAGGTAGCGGAAGTTGGCCCACCAAAGCACCGCGCCCACGGCCGCCAGGAACCAGAAGATCGCGTGCCAGTCGGCGTGCACGAACAGGAAGCCGCCCACCATCGGCGCGATGGCGGGTGCGACGCCGAAGTAGATCGTCACCTGCGACATCACCCGCTGTGCGTCCGCTGGCGGAAACATGTCGCGGATCACCGCGCGCGACACCACGATGCCCGCCCCGGCCGCCATGCCCTGCAGCGCACGGAAGAACACCAGCACGCCGATGTGCTCAGACAGCGCGCAACCGGCCGACGCGAGGGTGAAGATCGCCACGCCCCACAGCACGACCGGGCGACGCCCGAGGCTGTCGGACAGCGCACCATGGAACAGGTTCATGACGGCGAACCCGAGCAGGTAGGCCGAGAGCGTCTGCTGCATCTGCACCGGCGTGGCACCCAGGGAACGGGCGATGCCACTGAACGCCGGCAGGTAGGTGTCGATCGAGAACGGGCCGAGTGTGGCCAGGAACGCCAGCAGCAGCGCGAGCGCCCAGCGCGGGCCGGGCCAGAGGGTGGAGGCGTTGGGGTTCATGGGGCTCGCAACAGGGCCCGGCGTTCGCATGCCGGGCCCGGGAAAAGTGTGAAGCGAGCCGATAGGCCGGATTCTGTGCAGCCGACCGGTCTTGCGACCGGCCTGCCGTGACCGCCATTCCTCTGGGCCGTGCATCGCTGCACGGCTCGGTGCCACCTACCCGCCAGCTCGTACGGAGCCACACTTCGAACGGCGCCGGACGGATCCGGTGCGTTCACGCTGGCCTATTTGGTGTTGCTGCGCGCAGAGATTGCCCGTTTCACCCGCTGCCGGGCTTTGCCCGGCAGCGGGTGGCTTACAGAACCGGCCTTGCGTCCGGTGCCTCGCAGCAAGCCGCAAGGCCCTGCTGGCTTGCGCCAGCGTCTGAAAGAACACCCACCCTCCGGAACCCCGCAACGACTCGTCTCTGTTGCTCTGATCCTCACCTCGCGGTGGACAGCCGTTAGCTGCTGCGCTGCCCTGTGCAGTCCGGACCTTCCTCCAGTGCGCCCTTTCGGGTTGGTGCACCAGCGGCGGTCTGGCTTGCTTCACACGGCGGATTATCGGCGCCGAGTGCTGCGACGCGCTGCGGGCAAGGTCAGGCGGCGTCGCGCAGGCGGGCAATACGCTCTTCCATCGGCGGGTGCGACGAGAACAGCGCCATGATGCCGCTCGGGCGCGAGCTGATGCCCATCGACTGCATCGCCTTGGGCATCTCGCCCGGATCCAGGCCGCCCAGTCGAGCCAGCGCGTTGATCATCGGCTGCTTGCGGCCCATCAACTGAGCGGCGCCCGCATCGGCTCGGAACTCGCGCTGGCGAGAGAACCAGGCAACGATGATCGCGGCCAGCACGCCCAGCAGCAGGTCCATCACGATGGTGGTGACGATGTACCCGATGCCCGGCCCTTCGCGGTCGTTGCGCAGCACGATGCGGTCGACGAAATAGCCGATGACCCGCGAGAGGAACACGACGAAGGTGTTCATCACGCCCTGGATCAACGCCATCGTGACCATGTCGCCGTTGGCGACGTGGGCCACCTCGTGACCGATCACGGCCTCGACCTCATCGCGGTTCATCGACTGCAGCAGGCCGGTGGACACCGCCACCAGCGCCGAGTTACGAAACGCGCCGGTGGCAAAGGCGTTGGGTGCGCCGTCGTAGATGGCGACTTCGGGCATCGAGATGCCGGCCGCCTTGGAGAAACGTTCGACCGTGCCGACGAGCCACTGGTGCGTCGGATCGGTCGAGCCGTTGATGACCTTGGCGCCGGTGCTCCACTTGGCCATGGGCTTGCTCATCAACAGCGAGATGAACGCGCCGCCGAAACCCATCACCAGAGAGAAACCCAGCAGCGACGTGAGGTTCAGGCCGTTGGCGGTGAGAAATCCGTTGAGCCCGAGAACGTTGACGGCGATGCCGAGCACCACCATGACGGCCACGTTGGTCAGCAGGAAGAGTGCAATGCGTTTCATGGGTCCTCGCAGGTAGAACGTTGATCAGATGGTGGAATGCCCCGCATTTTCAAGGCATGCGCGCAAACGGCGCCACACGAAACACCGACACGTCGTCATAGAACGCCGGATCACTGTTGGAGTTCCACCAACCCGGCACGCCGAGCACCGGAATCGGCAGCCACGGCTTGTCCACAGGGTTGCCGCGGGGCAGATTCTCGACCCACCCGGCGAAGGCATCAGCGAGCGAGGCGATGCGGCCCGCCGCGAGCGGAACCGGTCCTGCCGCCAGTGTCTCGTTCCCGGTCGGCAAGGCCCGCAGCGCCCCCACCGGCGACAGCACTGCCCAGACGTGCGCAGTGATGGCCTTGCGCGGCTGAGCAAGCTTCTCGAGAAGGGCGTGGCCGATGAGGGTGAGTCGGCTGCGGGCCCAGTCGTCTCGTCGATCGACGAAGAGGGTGTGCCAATCGCGCCGGCGCAAGGCGTCGACGAGTTCGGCCGGAGCCTCCCAGATCGCGCCGTTCTCGTCGAACACCGTCAGCGCGTCACGCGCCGCACCGCGCTCGGGGCCGACACCCCGGGTGGCGATCTCGGCGGCCTGCAGGCGGTTCATCTGCCACTTCATCGCCGGATGCGCCAACCAGACGAGCCCGTTGAAGAAATCGTGGGTGTTGTCGCGGGTCGGCACGCTGCCGGTGCGGGCGATGAACGATTCATAGGGTTCGTCAGGCGGCGCAGCTGCGGCATCGATGAAGCGTGGCAGCATCGCCGACGCGGCCTCGCCCTGATCGAGCGAGGCCGGGTTGCCTCTGAGCGATTCAGCGAGTTGATCGAGCGCCTGCGCGGTGCTGCCGCCCTCGGCCCGACGCCGGATCACCTCGCGCCCCAGGTCCCGGTAGGGCTCGAACCACGGCGCGCTCCAGTCGATCGGCGCCTGCGCCACACCGCGCTTCAAGGGGCGATGAAGCGCACCGACTCTGGCTTGTCTGGCGGGATGAGCTCGAAATGCGGCTCGAGCTTCTTGAAGAGCGACGTCGTCTTGCCACTCTTCTTCATCAGATCGGCCTCTCGCAGCGCCTTGGCCACGCCGTTGAGCCGAACCGGTGCTCCACCGCGCAGATCGGGGCATGCCGCCAATACCGCCTCGACGGCAGCAGGCAAGACTGAGGTCTTTACCGCCGTCGTTGCCGACTTGCCTGCGGCGCGACGGCGGCGGGTTGCAGGCGCAGCGGACGGCGCGGTCGGTGTTGGCGCTGGTGTTGGCGCCAGGAGCGGCGCGGCAGCAGGCTTCGGGTCCGGCGCCGCTGCAGGCACCGACGTGGGTGGGTGGATGGGCACCACCACGCCCGTCGTCCTGCGCTGCGCCGGTTCGGCACGGGCCCGGGTCGCGCCCTTGCCTCGACCAGCAGGTGTCTTGGCCGGGATGCGCGACTTGTCGAGCGCCATCACGGTGAAATGGTCGTAGACGCGCTCGTAGTCACGTTCGACGTCGCGGCCCGACTTGCCTTCCTGGCCATAGCCGCTGACGCGGGCACCGAGTTCGCGCAGGCGCACGATGAGCGGCGAATAGTCCATGTCCGACGACACGATCACCACCTCGTCGACCGGGTCGCTGAGCATCATTTCCACGGCATCGATGGCCAGCGCGATGTCGGTGGCGTTCGGCCCGGCGAAAGTGCTCGGCAGGAAACGGATCGCGTGCTCCCGGCAGAACTCGCCGAACTCGCCGCACTTCTGCACGCTGCCGTAGGCGCGCCGGTGCTGCAGGCGGTCGCCGCTGGCCTGCAGGCGCTTGAGCACCTGGGCGACGATGTCGACCGAGACGTTGTCGGCATCGATGAGCAAGGCGATTCGTGGTGTGTCGTCCATGGGGGAAATCCGTTGGGGGTGAGACAAGGTCAGGTCGAATGCAAGCGCCAGCGGGCCACGGTGACGAGTCGATGAGGGCTCACGGCAAGGCGAAGTCGTTGGCGCCCGGCGATCCTGCGCTCAGCCGGCGAGCCGCCAGCCCAGTGTCTCGCCCGCACGAAGCGGCTTGAGTTGCGCATCGCCGAAGGGCAGCGACTCGGGCACCGTCCAGGTCTCTCGCCGCAGCGTCACCGTGCCGGTGTTGCGCGGCAGTCGGTAGAAGTCAGGGCCGTGGAAACTGGCGAAAGCCTCGAGCCGGTCGAGTGCGCCGGCAGCGTCGAAGGCTTCGGCGTAGAGCTCGAGCGCGGTGAGCGCGGTGTAGCAGCCGGCGCAGCCGGTCGCGTGTTCCTTCAGGTGCGCCGCGTGGGGTGCGCTGTCGGTGCCGAGGAAGTAGCGGTCGCTGCCCGAAGTCGCCGCAGCGACCAGCGCCTGGCGGTGTACCTCGCGCTTGAGCACCGGCAGACAGTAGTAGTGCGGCCGCACACCGCCGGTGAAGATGGCATTGCGGTTGTAGAGCAGGTGGTGCGCGGTGATCGTGGCCGCGGTGTGCGTCCCGGCCTCGGCCACGTACTGCGCCGCCTCTTTGGTGGTGATGTGCTCGAAGACGATGCGCAGCTCGGGAAAGTCGCGTCGCAGCGGGATCAGCACCTGATCGATGAAGACCGCCTCGCGGTCGAACAGGTCGATGTCGGCGTCGGTCACTTCACCGTGCACCAGCAGCGGCAGGCCCAGACGCTGCATCGCTTCGAGCGTGGGAAAGGTCTTTCGCAGGTCGGTGACCCCCGCGTCGCTGTTCGTCGTCGCACCGGCCGGATAGAGCTTGACCGCGACCACGCCGGCGTCTCGTGCGCGCGCGATCTCGTCGGGCGGCAGCGTGTCGGTGAGGTAGAGCGTCATCAGCGGCTCGAACGAAGCGCCCTCGGGCAGCGCGGCGCGGATTCGCGCCGCATAGGCCTGCGCCTGCGCCGCGGTGGTCACAGGCGGCTTGAGGTTCGGCATCACGATCGCCCGGGCGAACTGACGCGCCGTGTCGGGGAGCACTGCCGCGAGCGCCGTGCCGTCTCGCAGATGCAGATGCCAGTCGTCGGGACGGGTCAGCGTGAGCGTCGAGGTCGGCGTCGGGGCGGGTGCATCGGGCATCAGCTGATTCTCACACCGCACTTCTCGAGCACGGCGACCCGCCACCCGTCGGCCATTTGTTCAGCGAAGGCGCCCCATGGTGGGGTTCCGACCGCTGGCGCTCAGCGAGCAGCGCTCAAGCAGACCGGCTCAATGCGCCAGGATCTTCGACAGGAACTCCCGCGCCCGCGGCGTGCGCTGCTCGGGGTTGCCGAAGAAGCCGTCGCGGGTGCAGTCCTCGACGATCCTTCCTTGGTCCATGAAGATGACGCGGCTGCTGACCTTGCGGGCGAAGCCCATCTCGTGGGTCACGCACATCATCGTCATGCCCTCGTTGGCGAGTTGCACCATGACGTCGAGCACCTCGCCCACCATCTCGGGGTCGAGCGCCGAGGTGGGCTCGTCGAACAGCATGACGATCGGGTCCATGCTGAGTGCGCGAGCGATGGCCACACGCTGCTGCTGTCCGCCCGACAGCTGCGCCGGGAACTTGTCCTTGTGCACGAGCAGGCCGACGCGCTCGAGCATCTTCAGGCCGCGCGCCTTTGCCTCGTCGGTCGAGCGCTTGAGCACGCGCACTTGGGCGAGCGTGAGGTTGTCGGTGACGCTCAGGTGCGGGAACAGTTCGAAGTGCTGGAACACCATGCCCACGCGGGCACGCAGTTTGGGCAGATCGGTCTTCGGGTCGGCGAGGCTGATGCCGTCGACCACGATATCGCCCTTTTGGAAGGGCTCGAGCGCGTTCACCGTCTTGATGAGCGTGCTCTTGCCCGAACCCGACGGCCCGCACACGACCACGACCTCGCCCTTCTTGATCGACGTGCTGCAGTCGGTAAGCACCTGGAAGCTGCCGTACCACTTGGAGACGTTGCGGATGTCGATCATGGGCGGATGGTCAGAGGCTGAGGGATGCTCCAACAGTCAGGCTGCGCCTTCCGTGCGAGCGAATCTGCGAGGTGCCCAAGGAGAGCATGAACTGCGCCTGATCCGCCATCGGGTCGTGCACGGAGCCCGGCGCGACCGACCGTCTCAGGCGCCGTCGTCGGCGCTGCTTTGCTGCAGTTGCCACATCTCGGCGTAGCGGCCGCCCTGTGCCAGCAGTTCGGTGTGCGAGCCACGCTCGAGGATGCGGCCTTGCTCCATCACCAGGATCTGGTGCGCATCGACCACCGTCGACAGGCGGTGGGCGATGACGAGCGCGGTCTTGTTCTGCGCCACGCCCTGCAACTCGGCCTGGATGGCGCGCTCGTTGGCCGAGTCGAGGGCCGACGTGGCCTCGTCGAAGATCAGGATCGGCGGGTTCTTGAGCAGCGTGCGCGCGATCGCCACCCGCTGCTTCTCGCCACCCGAGAGCTTGAGCCCGCGCTCGCCGACCATGCTGTCGTAGCCCTTCGGCGTCGAGACGATGAAGCCGTGGATGTGCGCGGCCTGCGCGGCGCCTTCGACTTCACTGCGTGAGGCGGACGTGCGCCCATACGCGATGTTGTATTCGATGGTGTCGTTGAACAACACCGTGTCCTGCGGAACGATGCCGATCGCCTGGCGCAAGCTGAGCTGGGTGACGCTGCGGATGTCCTGGCCACCGATCTCGATGCGTCCGGCGTTCACGTCGTAGAAGCGGAACATCAGCCGCGCGAGGGTGCTCTTGCCCGAGCCGGACGGGCCGACCACCGCCACCGTCTTGCCGGCCGGGATGTCGAAGCTCACGTCGTGCAGGATCGTTCGGTCGGCGTCGTAGCCGAAGCGCACATTGCGAAAGCGCACCGTCGGGCCCTGCGCATCGGATGAACCATCGGACGACGCATCGAGCCGCAGCGCCACCGCGTCGGGCGCGTCGGCGACCTCGCGGTTCTGGCCGAGCAGCGCGAACATCTTCTCCATGTCGATGGTCGACTGCTTGATCTCGCGGTAGATCACGCCGAGGAAGTTCAGCGGGATGTACAGCTGGATCATCAGCGCGTTCACCAGCACCAGATCACCGAGCGTCATCGTGCCGGCGACCACGCCCTCGGTCGCGCGCCACACCAGCAGCGTGACCGCCACCGCGATGATCAGGCTCTGGCCGAGGTTGAGGATCGACAGCGAGGTCTGGGACTTGATCGACGCGCGTTCGAGGCGCTGCAGGTTCTCGTCGTAGCGGGCCTGCTCGAACTTCTCGTTCGAGAAGTACTTGACCGTCTCGTAGTTGATGAGCGCGTCGACCGCCTTGGTGCTCGCCTTCGAGTCCTGCTCGTTCATCGCGCGGCGGAAGCTGGTGCGCCATTCGGTCACGGTGATGGTGAAGCCGATGTAGAGCAGCAGCGCGCCGAAGGTGATCGCCGCGAACCAGCCGTCGAACTTCGCCGACAGCAGGCTGATGACGAGCGTGATCTCGACCAGCGTCGGCAGGATGTTGTAGATGAGGTAGTTGAGCAGCGACTGGATCGATCGCGAGCCGCGGTCGATGTCGCGTGACACACCGCCCGTCTGTCGCTCGAGGTGAAAGCGCAGGCTGAGCGACAGCAGGTGGTCGAAGGTCTCCAGGCCGATGCGCCGCGCGATGCGTGCTGCCACCGGATAGAACAGGAATTCGCGCAGTTCGGTGAACAGGGTGATCGACACCCGCAGCGCACCGTAAGCCAGCAGCAGCGCCACCGGCACCACCAGCACGCTGCGCGGGTCCCCCGGCTGCAGCGCCAGCGCGTCGACCAGGTGCTTGAGGACCAGCGGCACGCCGACGTTGGCGAGCTTGGCCGCGATGAGGCAACCCAGCGCCACCAGCACCCGGAATTTCCACTGCCACACGTAGGGCAGCAGGCGCTTGATCGTCGACCAGTCGGATCGCGGCGTCGCCGCTGCGCCGCCAGTGGGCGGGGGAGCCGTCAGGTCGCCTGGACGCATGAAGGCGAAGGCCGAGGTAGGGACAGCGAGGAACGGATCGACATGGAAGAATGAATTGGCTACTGACGCCGGAAGAGCCGCTGAATATGCCCCAGAACCCACCCGACCTGCCGCACGACGCCCATCTGGTGCTGCGCGTGATCCCGATGCCTTCGGATGCGAATCAGGGCGGCAGCATCTTCGGCGGCTGGATCATGTCGCAGGTCGACCTCGCCGGCTCGGTGCTGCCGATTCGCCGTTCGCGCGGTCGGACCACCACGGTCGCCGTCAACAGCTTCGTCTTCAAGCAGCCGGTCAGCGTCGGCGATCTGTTGAGCTTCTATGCGCGCATCGAACGCGTGGGCACCACGTCGATGACCGTGCATGTGGAGGTGTGGGCCGAACGCAACCCCGCCAGTCCGCAACTCGTCAAGGTGACCGAGGCGAGCCTGACCTACGTGGCCATTGACGCGCAGGGCAAACCCCGCCCCGTGCCGCCCGAGCTCAGCTGAACGCCGAGAAATCGGGCGAGCGCTGCTGGAAGAACGCGGTGAAGGCCTCGCTCGCCTCGGGACTCGACAGGCGCTCTCGGAACACCACCGCTTCGGCGTCGATCGCTTCGAGCACCCGGGCGCGGCTCCAGCGGCGCAGCAGTTCCTTCGTGTCGCGCACCGCCGAGGGCGGCAAGCCGTTGAAACGCTCGGCCATTCGCCGGGCATGGCGCGCCACCTCGCCCGCTGGCAGCACCGCATTGGCGATGCGCATCTCGACCGCCTCCTCGCCGTTGAAGGGGTCACCGAGCAGCAGCTTCTCGGCCGCCTTGGCGTGGCCCACGAGCGCGGGCACGATG
>VYKX01000178.1_pt1 | contig 17286 bp, 12 predicted proteins | sample 5114471 | NCBI WGS metagenome assembly VYKX01 (sample SAMN12291785, study PRJNA351875) | freshwater metagenome | isolation source: freshwater lake | place: USA: Michigan, Gull Lake | collected 2013-08-08
GGGCACGCTGAGTGCCGACGACGCTTTCGTCGTTGGCGCCCCCGACACCGAGGCCCAGCGCTTCGACGTGCGCGCGCTCAAGCTCGGCGTGCAGAACCTGCTGCTCGATGGGGCGCGCACCACCGCGCCCGCCAAGGTGCAGTTCAGCGCACGGCTGTCGGGCGGGCGCGCCGGCGAGGCCACGGGTGAGGTCACGAGCGATCGGGCGCGCGGAGACGCCGCACTCGTCGCGGGTTCGATCGACTGGCGCGGCCAGTTCGGCCTGCAGCCGCTGCTCGCCAAGGGTGACTTGAAGGTCGAACGCTTCCCGGTGCAGGCGCTCGAGCCGTATGTGCGCGAACGCCTGCCGGTCAGTCTGCTGCGTGCCGAGGCTGGCATCAGGGCAGAGGTGTCGGTGCTGCAGAAGCCAGCGGGCCTCGACATCGGTGTGTCGGGCGACGTGCTGATCGCCGACGTGCTGGTGCACAGCCGGCCGACAGCGGGCGCAAAGCTCATGACCGACACCGATGAGTTGCTCAGCTGGCAGTCGTTCAAGCTGACGGGGGTGCAGCTGGCGATGGCGCCGGCGCAACCGCCGCGCATCGACATCGCCGAGGCCGCGCTCAGCGACTTCTATTCGCGGCTGGTGATCACCGAGCAGGGCCGCTTCAACCTGCAGGACATCCAGGCAACGGACGCTGGCGGCGAGGCCGCACCTGACGGTGCCAGCGCCGCGGCCTCGTCGCCTGCCGACACGGCAGCGTCGTCTCCCGTGACGGCTTCGGCGCCATCACTTACGCCGGCAGCGGCGACCGTGGCGGAGTCTCGAGCACCGGTGTCTCCTGCAGCGGCAGCCGCGTCGGCCCCACCATCGGAGCCCGACGCCCCGGGGCCGCAGATCAGTGTCGGCTCGACCAAGCTCGCCAATGGCAAGGTCGATTTCACCGACCGCTTTGTTCGGCCCAACTACAGCGCGGCCTTGAGCGAACTCAACGGCAGCCTGGGCGCGTTCCGCTCGGGCTCTCGCGAGATGGCCACGCTCGAGTTGCGCGGCCGCGCTGCGGGCACCGCGTTGCTCGAGATCTCGGGCAAGCTCAATCCCACAGCCAAGCCATTGGCTCTAGACATCCGCGCCAGAGCCACCGACCTCGAACTGGCACCGCTGTCGCCCTACGCCGCCAAGTACGCGGGCTACGCGATCGAGCGCGGCAAACTGAGCATGGACGTGTCGTACCTCATCACGCCCGAAGGCAAGCTCGACGCGAAGAACCAGGTCATCCTCAACCAGCTGACGTTCGGCGACAAGGTCGAGAGCCCGACGGCGACCAAGCTGCCGGTGCTGCTCGCGGTGTCGCTGCTCAAGGACCGCAATGGCGTCATCGACATCAACCTGCCGATCAGCGGCTCGCTCAGCGACCCGCAGTTCAGCGTCGGCGGCATCATCTTCAAGGTCATCGTCAATCTGCTGACGAAGGCACTCACCGCGCCGTTCTCTCTGCTGTTCGGTGGTGGCGGCGAGGACATGAGCCTGGTCGAGTTCCAGCCGGGGCGTGCGCTGATCTCCGAGTCGAGCACCGCCTCGCTCGACAAGGTCGCCAAGGCGCTCACCGATCGGCCCTCGCTCAGGATGACGGTGACCGGCACCTCGGATCCGGCGGTCGACGCCGAGGGCTACCTGCAGGCTGCTTTCGAGGCCAGGTTGCTGCAGGAGAAGAAAAAGGAGATCGCTCGCGCCGGGCTGACCGCCGAGGCCTCTGCCAGCCAGCCGACGGCGCCGGGGCCTGCTCTTTCCGGCGCAGAACGCGAGCGGCTGGTGAAGGCGGTCTACAAGCAGACCGACCTTCCCGACAAGCCACGCAACCTCATCGGTGTGGCCAAGGACATACCGGTGGCCGACATGGAGGCGATGCTCAAGGCGCGCCTGACTGCAGGCGACGAGGCCATGCGCGAGCTCGCGCTGCAACGCGGTCTGGCGGTGCGCGATGCGCTCATGGCCAAGGGGCTGCCCAGCGAGCGCCTGTTCATCGCCTCGCCCAAGGCGCTGCCGAGCGGCGAGGGCGGGGCCGGCTGGATACCGAAAGCGCAATTGAGCCTGGCGAACTGAGGCCGGCGTACTGAGGCTGCGCGACCCTTCCATCGAGGGTCGCACCACCTGTGCGCCGGGACGACCCGCGGGCATACTCGTGGGCTTCGTGCCCCACTCCCCAACGCGTTTGCCATGACCCTCCCCCGCACCCTCGCCCTCAGCGCCATCTCGCTGGCTGCCTTGTCTTCGTTCCCGGCGCTGGCGCAGTCCAGCGCGACCAATCAACTCGACACCGTGGTCATCACCGGCCAGCGTGTGCGCGAGCCCTCCTTCGACGTGCCGGCGTCGATCTCGGCAGTGACCCGCCAGACCATCGAAGATGCTGGCCCGGGCGTGAACGTGTCCGAGGCGCTCAACCGCGTGCCAGGCATCGTGGTGCTCAACCGCAACAACTACGCGCAGGACGTGCAGATGTCGATCCGCGGCTTCGGGTCGCGTTCGACCTTCGGCATCCGGGGTGTCAAGGTGCTGGTTGACGGCATCCCGGCATCGATGCCTGACGGGCAGGGCCAGGTGTCCAACATCTCGCTGGCGTCCACCGGCCGCATCGAGGTGCTTCGCGGTCCTCTAGCGCAGCTCTATGGGAACGCCGCGGGTGGTGTGGTGCAGTTCTTTACCGAAGACGACGCGCCGGTGCCCACGGCATCGGTCAGCGCGGTGCTGGGCAGCAACAGCATGTGGAAGGTCGGCGCGAAGTTCAGCACGAGCACGCCGGGCTATGGACTGACGGTCGACGCCTCGGAATTCCGCACCGACGGCTTCCGCCCCAACAGCGAGGCCGAGCGGCGGCAACTCAACGCCCGCTGGCAGAGCCAGCTGACGGGTGACACGCATGCAACCGTTGTGCTCAACGTGCTCGACCAACCGGTCTCGCAGGACCCGCTCGGCCTCACTGCCACACAGTTCCGTACTCGCGATGTCGACAGCGTCAACACCGCCAACAACGCCCGCCGCACCGCGCTGTTGCAGGACCCGAGCAAGGTCGTTCGCCAGCAGCAGATCGGCACCGTGATCGATCACCGCCTGTCCGACAGCACCGATCTCTCCGGGCGTCTGTACATCGGCTCGCGCGAACTCGACAACAAGCTGTCGGTGCCTATCGGCCCGCAGAACGCAGCCACCTCCAGCGGCGGCATCGTCGAGTTCGACCGCACCTACGGTGGTGGCGCGGCGCAGGTCCAGCACCGCATCGCACTCGGTGAAGGGCGGCAGCTGCGGCTGACCGGTGGGGTCGAGGTCGAGACCTCGCGCGAAGACCGTCAGGGCTACCGCAACACGCTCGGCGAGAAGGGCGCGCTCAAGCGCGACGAGTTCAACGTGGTCACCAGCAACGATGTCTACGCGCAGGCCGCCTGGGATTTCGCGACCGACTGGACGGTGATCGGCGGCGCTCGCCACAGCCGGGTCAAGTTCTCTTCGGACGACAAGTACATCGTCACCGGCAACCCCGACGACAGCGGCAACCTCGAGTTCAGCGCCACCAACCCGGTGCTGGGTGTGGCCTGGAAGGTGACGCCGAACTTCAACGCCTACGCCAACATCGGTCGCGGCTTCGAGACGCCGACCTTCAACGAACTGTCGTACCGGCCGAGCCCGCTCACCGGGCTCAACACCAGCCTGTCTGCCTCGCGCAGCCGGCATGCCGAGATCGGCACCAAGTGGAAGTACGCTGGCCAGCGGCTGGACGTGGCGATCTTCGACATCGAGACCGACGACGAGATCGTCGTCGACACCAACACCGGCGGCCGCTCGACCTTCAAGAACGCCGGACGAACCTCGCGCCGCGGCATCGAGTTGTCGCACCTCGGGCAGATCACCGAGAGCGTGAGTACCACGGTCTCGTTCACTGCATTGAAGGCCCGCTTCGACGAGGCGTTCATCAGCGGCTCGGGCAGCACGCAGAACGTGTTTGCCGGAGACCGGCTGCCCGGCACGCCGGAGCGCAATGTCTTTGCCGAGGTCGCCTGGGCGCCGGCCAACGCGTGGGGTGGTTTCCGCGGCGCGGTCGAGGTGGTCTACACCGGCGACATCGTCGTCAACGACCTGAACATCGACCGCGCGCCGTCGGCCACCGTGCTCAACCTGCGTGCGGCTTTCAAGCAGCAGATCGGACGCTGGGAACTGAGCCAGCTGGCGCGGCTCGACAACGCCACCGACCGTTATTACGCTGGCTCGGTGATCGTCAACGAAGGCAACAGCCGTTTCTTCGAACCCGCGATGGGACGCAACTGGACGCTGGGCCTGACGCTGAAGCGCGCTCTCGACTGATCGACTGATCGGAGGTTCACACATGGGTCTGGAAGTCATCACCCTCGGCGGCGGCTGCTTCTGGTGCACCGAGGCGGTGTACGAGCATGTCGACGGTGTGACCGCGGTCGAATCGGGCTACTGCAACGGCCGGGTCGCCAAGCCGACCTACGAGCAGGTGTGCACCGGAACGACCGGCTGCGTCGAGGCGATCCGCGTCACCTTCGACACCGAGCGCATCACCCTGCGCGAGGTGCTCGAGATCTTCTTCGTGGTGCACGACCCGACCACGCTGAACCGGCAGGGCGCTGATGCGGGCACGCAGTACCGCTCGGGCATTTACTTTCATGACCCCGAACAAGAGGCCATCGCCCGCGACGTGATGGCCGAGGTGAACGAGAAGGTGGGCGGTCGCCTGGTGACCGAAGTCGTGCCGCTGGCCGACTACTCGCGCGCCGAGGAATACCACCAGCACTACTTCCTGAATCACCCCAATCAGGGCTACTGCGCGATGGTGGCTGCGCCCAAGGTCGAGAAGTTCAGGAAGACTTTCGCGAGCCGCTACAGGCCAGCGGGCTGAGAGTTGCAGACGCAGCTTCTGCCCGGCTCTTGAGGATCGGTGACTCGGTCGGCGGTGGCTGAGTGTCACTTCGTTGTGGCTCTCGGGCGCTACGATCTTCTTCGAATATGAGATCGCAGCATCGCCCACCGTTCCCTCGATCCGCCCCCAGCGCGGTGAATCACGCTGTGCGGCGCTTGGCCACGGTGGTCGCGCTGTGCCTCTGCACGCTGGCCATGCAGACGATCGGTCTGATGCATGCCGAGGTGCATTGGCGTCATGCCGTTTTCGTTATTGGTGAGCACCTCCACGCTGCTGCGGACCACCATGAAATTGATGCGGGTTCACCGGCCCCCGCTGGTACTGACTTTGTGGAGGCGATGTTCGGTGGACACAACGAGGACAGCGACTCTTGTCGCCTGTTCGATCAGTCGAGCCATGCCGATCTGGTTCTGGCTGCGCTCCTCTTGGTGTTCCCCCACCTCGAACCGCAGCACCCAGACGCAGTGCATGCGGCCTGGCATCACGCAACGCAATCGCTCGGATTTCTCGCACGCGGACCACCCACCGCAGGCTGAGCGTTCGGCGCCAGACCTTAGGTCACTGCGCTCACGCTGCTTCTCCATCACGACCGAACCGTCCTGATCGGCGCCCCATGAATGCGCCGTCGGACGGATTTTCCGTTCGTCGGTAGCGCCGATTGCCCGGTCCTTGCGGCCTGGTCGCGTGCTGCCGCCATCGCAGGACCTCACTCACCATGATTCATATCCCCTTCCAGCCGCGGCGTGCCCGCGCGCCTCATCAGCAACTCGGCCTGGGTTTGGCTGCCGCACTGACCTTGCTGCCGTTGGCCCAGGCCCAGTCTGTGGCCATCCCCGACCGGGCAGCGTCAGTGCCTTCAAGCGGGACGCGAACCCTCGACACCGTGGTCATCACCGGCAACCCCTTGCGCAGATCCCAGATCGCTTCGCCGGTCTCGGTACTGTCTGGCGACGACCTGGTGCTGCGCCGCGGCAGTTCGCTTGGGGAGACCCTCGACGGCCTGCCCGGCGTGTCGTCGACCTACTTCGGGCCGAACGCCAACCGGCCGGTCATCCGCGGGCTCGACGGGGATCGGGTGCGGGTGCTCGGCAATGGCGGTGCTGCGCTGGACGCCTCGTCGCTCAGCTACGACCACGCTGTTCCGATCGACCCGTTGATCCTCGACCGCGTTGAGGTGCTGCGCGGCCCGGCTGCGCTTCTCTACGGCGGCAGCGCGGTGGGCGGTGTGGTGAACGCGATCGACAACCGCATCCCGCGCGCACCGCTGGACCGCCTGGGCGGTTCTCTGGAGGTTCGTCTTGGTGGGGCCGAGCGCGAGCGTGGCGGCGCTGCAGTGCTTGAGACTGGTAACGCACGATTTGCATTGCATGCAGACGTTTTCGGTCGCGACACCTCGAACCTTCGGGTGCCGCGCTACACGCCGATCGAGGACGGCGCTCCTCTTGATCGCAGCGATCAGGTTCGCAACTCGGCCAGCGAGGCGCGCGGCGGCGCGATCGGCGGATCGCTTTTCTTTGGCGGCGATGTGGAGCAAGGCCGTGCTGCCGACAACTGGAACGGACGCATCGGGTTGTCTGTCGACACCTACAAGAACGACTACGGCGTGACCGCGGAGCCTGACGTGCTCATCGAGATGAAGCGCGACCACCTGGCGGTTTCCGGCGAACTCAAGGGTCTGTCCGGCCTGGTGCATGCCGTACGTCTGAACGCAGGCGCGACCGACTACGAGCACAAGGAGATCGAGGGCAGCGGCGAGGTGGGCACGGTTTTCGCCAGCGAGGGGTTCGACGCGCGGCTTGAGGTCGAGCACGCCCCGATTGGGCCGGTGCGCGGCGTGATCGGCGTGCAGCACGAAGACTTCGACTTCTCGGCGCTCGGCGACGAGGCGTTCGTGCCGGGCACCCGCACCCGCAAGACTGGCCTCTTTGCTTTGGAGGAACTGCCATGGGTGGGCGGCACGTTCTCGGCAGGGATTCGCTTCGAACGCGCTCTGGTCGCCTCCAACGGCGATGCCGGAGCCAATGGGCCGCGCTTTGGCGCCGCTGCTGACCGGAGCTTTTCGCTGCGCAGCCTGTCGCTGTCGAACATCTATCCGCTGACGCCGAACTGGTCTTTGTCGGGCTCGCTGGGCTCGACCGAGCGCGCGCCGACCTACTTCGAGTTGTTTGCGAATGGGGTGCATGCGGCCACTGGGGCCTACGAGCAGGGTGACGCCTCGCTCGACAAGGAGCGGGGTAACAACGTCGATGTCGCGCTCGAATGGAAAACCGGGGTCGATGTCGTGCGAGTTGGCGCGTTCTACACGCGTTTTTCTCGCTTCATTTCGCTCGATTCCAGCGGCCAGCAGGTCGACGAATCGGGTGCGGTGGTGGCCGACGATGATCCGGATGGCGTGCCGCTCTATCGCTTCAGCGCAGTGAAGGCCCGGCTGCACGGCATCGAGATAGAAGGTCGCAAGCGCCTGTTCGAGCGCGGCGGCACGCTGGACGCCACCGTTCGCTTCGACGTTACGCGCGGCACCAACCGGACCACAGGTGAGCCGTTGCCCAGGGTGGCGCCGTGGCGGATGAACATCGGACTCGATGCGTCGCACGGCCCGCGGACGGCGCGCCTCGAGGTGGATCACTCGGCCCGCCAAAGCCGCGTGCCCGCGACCGACGAAGCGACCGACCGCTACACCCTCGTCAACCTCCTGCTGTCGCACCGCTTCGAACTCGGCGCCAGCGATGCGATTGGCTTCATCAAGCTCACGAACCTAGGCGACGAACTGGCCTTCAGCGCCACCTCGATCCAGACGATCCGTGGCTTGTCGCCTCTGCCGGGCAGGGCGGTAAAGGTCGGGCTGCGCATCGACTTCTGACGCTCGGCAGTTCTCCTGGATCAGGGGGCGAGTCGCTCCCTGATCCAGCCTCCATCACTTGCGGGCCGATAGCGCAAACGGTCGTGCAACCGCGACGGCCGACCCTGCCAGAACTCCCACCGGTCGGGCACCAGCCGGTAGCCGCCCCAGTGCGGCGGCCGCGGCGGATGCAGCAGGTGCTGCGCGCCGTAGCGCGCAGCGTTGGCCACCAGCACCCCGCGTGAGCTGATGACCTCGCTCTGCGGCGATGCCCAGGCGCCGATGCGCGAATCGAGCGGCCGGGACGCGTAGTAGGCGTCGGACTCGGCGGCATCGACCTTCTCGACACGGCCCTCGATGCGCACCACGCGCTCGAGTTCGACCCAGTGGAACTGCAGCGCAGCGTGAGGATTCGCTTCGAGCTCGCGACCCTTGCGGCTGTGGTAATTCGTGTACCAGACGATGCCGCGGGCGTCGACGCCCTTGATCAGCACCACCCTCGTCGACGGCCGGCCATCGCTGCCGACGGTGGCGAGCGTCATCGCGTTGGGCTCGGGCAACTGGCCGTCGAGCGCTTGCTGCAGCCACAGCTCGAACTGCTTCAGTGGGTCGGTGTGCGAGGCGCTCTCGTCGAGCTCGGCGCGCTCGTAGCTCTTGCGCAGGTCTGCGATGTTGTTCATCGGGGCAGTATAGGAAGCGACACGCCGGCACTCGTCCTCCGCGCCATGCCCTTGTGGCGACAGGTGTCGCACGCGGGGAATGACTTAAGTGAACCTCCTATGGCACGAATGTGTGCGGGCTCACATGCTCCTGTCCAAGGGGAGTCGCCTGATGGCAACGCAATCGGTGGTCGTCGTGATCGTCGCTGGAATCGGAGCCCGCTACCGTGAAGCGGGCAGACGGCAGGGGGATGTGGCGCCCGACGCCGTGGCGCCGGGCGGGCTGCTGGAGGCCACGCTGCATCAGGTGCGCGCCAGCGGCCTTCCGTTCATCGTGATCACCACCGCCTCGCTCGCCCCCGAGGCCCGGCGTCATGCGGCCCCGAGCGACGTGGTCGTGCTCGATCCCGGTGCGCGTCGGGCCGGTGAGGAAGACATGGACGAGCGGGTGCTCGAGTCCCGGCTCGGCGTGGGTCAGGCCATCGCCGCCGGGGTGTCTGCACGCTCCAATGCCAGCGGCTGGCTGGTGCTGCCCGGTGACCTGTGGAAGATCCGGCCGGACACCTTGCTGCGTGTGGCGCAGGCGTTGCACGACAGCCCGGTGACCTTCGCCCAGTACCGAGGTCAGCCCGGCCATCCCGTGACGTTTGCCGCCGAGCTGTACTCCGAGCTCATTCGCCTGCACACGAATGACACCGCACGCCGCCTGCTGGGCCGTTACCCGGCCCTGGGCGTCGATGTCGACGACAGCGCCACGCAAGCCGTCTACGACCCGGTCACCGATCTGCACATGGCGGCCGTGTCGTGGCCGGCATCGGCCTGAGGGCGAGTCCGTCGAGCCGGCACCCGCCGGCACGTTCGGTGCAAGGCCCTGCGACACAATGACCCGGAGCCGGCGGCGTGGCCGCTGGCGCCGCTTCAGGAGTCGCCCATGTCCACGAGCTCGCTGCACCCGGTCACCGCGAAGGTCACGCAGCGCATCCAGGAGCGCAGCGCCGCCCTCAGGCAGGCCTACCTGGCTCGGGTCGCTGCCGCAGCGGCACGGCCGCGGGGCTCTGACCGCATGGGCTGCGCCAACGTCGCCCACGCGTTCGCGGCACTTCCAGCCAACGACAAGCTGCGGGTGGTGGCCGAGCGCTCGCCGCACATCGGCATCGTCACCGCCTACAACGACATGTTGTCGGCGCACCAGCCCTATGAGGGCTTTCCGGCGGTCATCCGCGACGAGGCGCATCGGCACGGTGCCACGGTGCAGGTCGCCGGTGGCGTGCCGGCGATGTGCGATGGCGTGACCCAGGGCATGCCCGGCATGGAGCTCAGCCTGTTTTCGCGCGACACCATCGCCATGGGCACCGCCGTGGCGCTGACGCACGACGTCTTCGACGCCGCGCTGCTGCTCGGCGTGTGCGACAAGATCGTTCCCGGCCTGCTGATCGGCGCCTTGCACTTCGGGCACCTGCCGTGCGTGTTCGTGCCCGCAGGTCCGATGGGCAGCGGCCTGTCGAACAACGCGAAGGCCAAGGTGCGCGAGCAGTACGCGCAGGGGCAGGTCGGTCGCGACGAGTTGCTGCAGGCCGAGTCGGCCGCGTACCACGGCCCGGGCACCTGCACCTTCTACGGCACCGCCAACAGCAACCAGATGCTGCTCGAGGCGATGGGGCTGCATGTGCCGGGTGCGGCCTTCGTGCACCCGCACGCCGAGCTGCGCGAGTCGCTCACCCGCGAGGCGGTCCGCACCGTGCTGCGGCGCGTGCGTTCGGCACCGGAAGGCGGCTTCCTGCCGATCGGCCAACTGGTCGACGAACGGGTCATCGTCAACGCCATGGTCGCGCTGCTGGCCACCGGCGGGTCGACCAACCACCTCATCCACTGGGTGGCGGTGGCGCGTTCAGCCGGCATCCTCATCGACTGGACCGACTTCTCCGAGTTGTCGCACGCCACCCCGCTGCTGGCACGCGTCTACCCGAACGGCAGCGCCGATGTGAACCAGTTCCAGGACGCGGGCGGGCCGGGCTACGTGATCCGCGAACTGCTCGACGCCGGCCTGATGCACGCCGACGTGGCGGCGATGTCGGTGGGTGGCCTGCGCGAGCACACCCGCATTCCCGAGCGCGACCACGCCGGGGCGCTGCGCTGGCGCGATCTGCCGCCAGCCAACGCTTCGATCAGCGACTGTGACGTGGTGCGCCCGGCCGCGGCGCCGTTCAGCGACCACGGTGGTCTGGCATTGCTGACCGGCAACCTCGGCCGCGCGGTCATCAAGACCTCGGCAGTGCCGGCTGATCGCCACCTCATCGAGGCGCCGGCGATCGTCTTCGATTCGCAGGAAGCGCTGCAGGCGGCGTTCAAGGCCGGCGAACTCGAGCGCGATTTCGTCGCGGTGGTGCGTTTCCAGGGTCCGCGCGCCAACGGCATGCCGGAGCTGCACAAGCTCACGCCGCCTCTGGCCGTGCTGCAGGGCAAGGGCTTCCGCGTCGCCTTGGTCACCGATGGGCGCATGAGCGGCGCGAGCGGCAAGGTGCCCGCCGCGATCCACGTCAGCCCCGAGGCCCTGGCCGGCGGCGCGCTGGGCAAGGTGCGCACCGGCGATGTGATCCGGCTCGATTCGAACGCAGGCACGCTGGTGGCGCTGGTCGATGACGCCACCTGGGCCGCGCGCGAGGCAGCGCAGATCACCATCGATGCACAGCGCGTGAATGCGCACGACCTGGGCCGAGAGTTGTTCGCCGGCATGCGGCGCAACGTGCTGACTGCCGAAGAAGGCGCGATCACCTGGCTGTGATGCGGACATGCGGACCCTGCCCAACCGAAAAGCTCGCTTGAAAGCCCACCCATGAATGCGCTCGACCTCGCCACCCCCGGGCCGGTGATTCCGGTGATCGTTCTGCACCGTGTCGAGGATGCCGTCCCGATGGCCGAGGCGCTGGTCGCCGGTGGGGTGCGGGTGCTCGAAGTCACCCTGCGCACTCCCGTCGCGCTGCAGTGCATGGAGGCCATCGCCCTTGCGGTTCCCGAGGCCATCGTCGGTGCAGGCACGGTGCGCAGCATGGCCGACGCGCGGGCTGCGCTCGATGCCGGATGCCAGTTCGCGGTGAGCCCGGGCTACACCAGCGAGATCGGACTGGGCTGCGCCGACATCGGTCTGAGGCTGCTTCCCGGCGTCGCCACCGCCAGTGAGGTGATGCGCGCCGGTGCCGACGGCTACACCTTCCTGAAGTTCTTTCCCGCCACCGCGGCAGGCGGCGTGCCGATGCTCAAGGCCCTGGCCGGACCGTTCGCCGACGTGGTGTTTTGCCCGACCGGCGGCATCACCGTCGACACCGCGCCGCAGTTTCTCGCGTTGCCCAACGTGAAGGTGTGCGGCGGGTCGTGGCTGACGCCGCCCGATGCTGTGGCGACTGGCGACTGGGCGCGAATCACCGCGCTCGCCCGAGCCGCTTCGGCCCTGCCGCGCGGCTAGCGCGGCATCGTCATGTCGGCGCGGTTAGGGCGGCAGCGTCACGTCTGCGCGGCTATCGCGGCATGGTCACATCCGCGCGGCCAGCGCGCGGCGTCGTCATCCCTGCGCGCCGGAGGCAGGTCAGTCGCGCTTCGCCTCGCGCTGGCGTCGCGCTGATGCCAAGCCGATCGCCCCCAAGCCGAGCGCCAGCAAGGCGGTCGTAGAGGGCTCGGGCACCGCGCTCACGTTGAGCGACCAGTAGGTGCCCTTCTGGTCGTTCTTGTTGATGTCGTAGGAGGGCTGGTTCCAGTCGGCAATGAGGACGCCCTCGTCGAGGTCGCCATAAGCCGGATCAAACACGAACCCGTCCGACAGCAACTGACTCTTCGGCATCCACGGTGAGGCGGTGACCGTCAGCACATAGTCGCCGGTCTCCAAGGGCACAACACTGATACCGGCGTCATAGGCGGTCTGCCCCGGGCCGATGGAGGCATCGTCGTCGTTGGAGAAGATGAAGTCGTAGTCACTTCCGTTCTTCTTCCACAAGGTGAGGTAGGGGTCGAAGTTCGTGCCGTTGTCGTACGAGTCGGTCCAGGCGCGGAACACGGTCTCGTAAGAGCCGATCGAGAACGGCGTCGAGGCGACGTCGGTGTTCAAGATCAGGTTGCCCGACGTCGAGATCGAGAGCGCGTGCGCGGTCGACAGGCTCGAGATGGCCAGGGTGATGGCGGCAAGCGCTCGGAGGGAACGGGGCGAATTCATGATGCGGGTCCTCAGGCGGGCACGGTAGTGGGGCGGGGTCTTGGCGGTGCGTGCAATCAAGGTGCCAGCGCGGGCGGGTTGGCGCGCGGCGTGGTCTGCACGCTCGCCACCAGACGGTTCGTGCCGTCCTGCACCTCGAGCGCGATGCCGAAGGTCTCGATGTTCGACGGGCTGTCGACGGTGTCGACGTACCAGTACTCGCCCACCACCTTCTGCGGTGTCGCGTCGAGCAGCAGGTAGCCGCGCTTGATCAGGTCGACGTACTTGAAGTGCGGGTTCTGCGAGGCGACGAACTGCGCGGTCGGGCCGGTGAAGTTGGGGTTGCTCGGGTCCGGGATGTCGCCGAAGCCGGGCGAAGTGACCGAGGTGCCGACAAACTCGACTGCACGGGAACCGGTGCCGGTCGTCTTGTCGTAGCCGCCGAGTGCCGGGATCGGGTTGTTCGGGTCCTGCGTCAGGTCGGCGGCGAACGAGCTGTGGATGTCGCCGGTCAGCACCACGCAGTTGTTCACCGCGGGTGTGTTCGCATTGCCCTTGAGCACGGCATACAGCCGGTCGCGTGCAGGCTGGTAGCCGTCCCACTGGTCCGGATTCAGGAACAGGCCACCCGCGGGCAGCGGCGACTGGACGATCGGAGCCACCGGCGTTCCGACCACCTTCAGCTGGGCAAACATGACCCCCTGGCCGAGAAACTTCCACTTGGCGCTCGAGGTGCGAAGGCGGTTGGCAAGCCACGATTCCTGTTCGGCACCGAGCAGCGTGCGGTTCGGGTCGGTGAACGGGCCGACCTGGAAGAACCCGGTCACCGCCGGCAGCTGCGGGTTGATGGACTGCGCCGGCACGGTGGCGGGCAACTGCAGCGAGCGCGACTGGAGGCGCTCTTCGAGCAGGATCAGATCGATCAGCCCGCCGACGTTGAAGGCGCGGTTGTTCTTGCGGGGATTGGTCGTGTCGACCGGGCGCACCGGCATCCATTCGTAGTAGGCCTGCAGCCCGATCCGCACCCGGGCGTTCCAGTCGCCTTCGGTGCCGGGTTGGTGGTTCTGCGCGCCGTCTTTCCAGGAATCATTCGTGATCTCGTGGTCGTCCCAGATGGCGACGAACGGGTGCTGGCGGTGCACGGCCTGCGAGTCCGGATCGCGCTTGTACTGGGCGTGGCGCATGCGGTAGTCGGCGAGCGTCAGCATCTCGGTCGGTGGCTCAGGCGTGCGCAGGCTGCCGTACTGGCCCGTACCGTACTCGTACAGGTAGTCGCCCAGGTGCACGACCATGTCGAGGTCGGCACGTTGCGCGATGCGTGCGTACACGTTGAAGTAGCCGGCGGCATGGTTCGAGCAGCTGACCACGGCCATGCGCACGCGCTGGGTGTCGCCCACCGGCAGGGTGCGGGTGCGGCCGATCGCCGAGTCGGTGCCCTGAGCGTTGAAGCGGTAGTAGTAGGTCCGCGCTGGTTGCAGGCCAGTGGCGTCGAACTTGACAGTGAAGTCCCGCTGGGCGGAGGTCTTCGTGCGACCACGGAAGACAACCTGCTTCAACTCGACATCGGTGGCGACGACCACGTCGACGACCACCACCGCATTGACGCTGGTCGGGCTCACTCGCGTCCACAGGATCACCCTGTCGGACAGCGGATCGCCGCTCGCCACGCCGTGCTGGAACAACCCCGCTGGCTTGGCCTCGACGTCGCCCGAGCCGATGGCAAGCATCGTCGTCGGAACCGCAGCCAGCGCCACGGCCGCGCCGCCGGAGCGTTTGAAGAAGTCGCGGCGGCTGGAGCCGGTGCGGGCAGGGCGGACGGACTTGGGGCGACCCATGGATGACTCCTTCAGGGCCCGCGTGAGCGGCGGGCGGTGCAACGGTGGGTGCCTTGGGCGACGCCACAGCTCATGCGAGCCATTTCGGACGAAGCTTGATCAGCACACGGGAGCCGCGGAGGCTACGCCCGGGGCGTGACACGTCGCGCGCGATTTGACCGTTGCCGGTAGTCCGAACGGGTCAGAGCGCTGAGCGCAGCGGGCGCTCTGACCGGCTCCGCGCGTGCAGGCCCTAGAGCCCGCCCTGGATCAACTCGATCTTGTAGCCGTCGGGGTCGGTGACGAAGGCGATCACTGTGTGCCCGCCCGCCACCGGACCCGCCTCGCGCGTCACCTGTCCGCCGTTCGCCTTGATGTGAGCGCAGGCGGCAAACGCGTCGGGCACCGAGATCGCGATGTGCCCGTACGCGGTGCCGAGGTCGTACTTCTCGACGCCGTGGTTGTGGGTGAGTTCAAGCTCGGCATGCTCAGGGTTCGGGCCGAAGCCCAGAAACGCCAGGGTGTACTTGTGCTCTGGCCGCTCGACGGTACGCAGCAGCGTCATGCCGAGGATGCGGGTGTAGAAGTCGACCGACCGTTCCAGATGGCCGACGCGAAGCATGGTGTGGAGCAGTCTCATGGTGAGTGCGTGTGCGGGGGAGTGGCGAGTGGCCGCACGGTAACGCCTGCGCTCGGGTCTGCGGCCCCGCCACAATCGTTCATGACCGTCGACGTCGCCCCTGCATCACCCGCCGGTCGCACCGCGCCGATCTTCTGGGTGCTCCTGGCTGCTGCCGGTTGCTTCGCGTTGACGATGGGCGCGCGGCAGTCGATGGGCCTTTACCTCGGCACGATCAACACCCACACCGGTCTCGGCCTCGCGAGCATCAGCCTCGCATTTGCCTTCGGGCAGTTGTGGTGGGGGCTCACCCAGCCGTTCGCCGGCATGCTCGCCGACCGGGTGGGTGCCGGCAGGGCCATCGTCGCCGGCGTGCTGATGGTGGCCGTCGGCACAGCGCTGATCCCGCACATGACGACGACCGTCGGGCTGATCTTCGCCATCGGCATCCTGGCCGCAGGCGGAGCCGGCATGGCCGGCCCATCGGTGCTGATGGCGGCCACGACGCGGCTCATCCGACCCGAGAAACGCGGCATGGCCAGCGGCATCGTCAACGCCGGCGGGTCGTTTGGCCAGTTCATCTTCGCGCCGCTCGCGCAAGGCCTCACCGTGGCGACAGGCTGGATCAACTCGCTGCACATCCTGGGCGCGATCACGCTCCTCGCATTGCCCGCCGCGTGGCTGTTGCGCGGCAATGCGCGGCATCTGGCCGTGGCGGCGCCGGGTCAGGCCGCGGTCGAGACGACTCGCGAGGCCATCGCCCGCGCCGTGGCCGACCCGAGCTATCGGCTCTTGTGCGCCGGCTTCTTCGTCTGCGGCTTCCACGTCGCCTTCCTCGCCACGCACCTGCCCGGCGTCGTGGCCTCGTGCCAGCTGTCGCCGACCGTGGGCGCGTGGGCGCTGGGCATGGTGGGGCTGTTCAACATCGTGGGCAGCATCGGTATCGGCTGGCTGATGTCGTACCGCGGCGGGCGTTTTCGAATGAAGGACCTGCTGGCCTGCATCTACGCGGCGCGCGCGGTGGCGGTGCTGATCTTCCTGCTCGCGCCCAAGACCGAGGCGGTGGTGCTGGTCTTTGCGGCCGCGATGGGATTGACGTACCTGTCGACCGTGCCGCCGACGGCCGGTCTGGTCGCCCGGTTCTTCGGTCCGGCGCACATGGCCACACTGTTCGGCGTGGCGCTGTTCGTGCACCAGCTCGGTGGGTTCCTCGGCGCTTACCTTGGCGGCAAGGCCTTCGAGTGGACCGGCAGTTACGACTGGATGTGGATCGCCGACATCCTGCTCGCGGTGGGTGCCGCGCTGGCCAATCTGCCGATCCGCGAGGCGCGCAACCCGCCGCCTGCGGGGGCGCTCCACGCCGCCTGATCAGCCTTCCCTGGGCCCATCGTCATCAGGCAGTTCGGCCTGTGGCTCTGCAGGCTCTCGTTTCGGCGCGCTCATCTTCTCGCCGTCCCACACCTGACCGCACCAGCAGCGGCCCTCCGGATCGATGATGCAGGTGCCGGTGCCGCAGCAGCGGGGGTCTTCGGTCATGGTTGGGCCTCCATCCAGATCGCCATGCCTTGCGCGTTGAGCTCGACGTCCATGCCGATCTGCTCGAGCACGCGTTCGGTCGGCAGCGTGCTGCCCATCTCGCGCAGGCGCGAAACGTAAATCTCGGTGAGGCCGTTCTTCAGTGCCTCATGGCGCTCGTCGGGCGAGTGCGCCTGCGAGGCAATGCCCAGCATCAAGCCGATCATCGCGTCGAGTTGCTCGAGGAAGTCGCGGCCGAGTTTCTGCACGTTGTCGACCCGGCTGTAGTGGGTGAGGTACATGCAGTCGGGTTGCTGCGCCAGCATGCGTTCGACCGAGGCACGCAGGGCGGGCGGGTCGAACTGCACCGGCGAGGTGGTCGGGAAGATCCACGGGCCTTGCGGCGTGTCGAGTTCGCGGTACGACAGGCCGAAGGTGTCGCCGCTGAAGAAGCCGCGAGACCGCTCGTCCCACACGCAGTGGTGGTGCCGCGCGTGGCCCGGGGTGTCGATCAGGCGCAGCGGCCGGCCGGCGAGGTGCACCGTCATCTCGTCGTGGCTTTCGACGACGCGCTCGGCCGGCACCGGGACGATCTCGCCGTAGGTGTCGCGCACCACATCGGCGCCATAGACGGCGCTGGCGCCGGCAATCAGCTTCGACGGATCGATGAGGTGCCGGGCGCCGCGCGGATGCACGAGCAGCGTGGCCGACGGCAGCGCTTGCATCAGGGCACCGGCGCCGCCGGCG
>VYKX01000179.1_pt1 | contig 17165 bp, 17 predicted proteins | sample 5114471 | NCBI WGS metagenome assembly VYKX01 (sample SAMN12291785, study PRJNA351875) | freshwater metagenome | isolation source: freshwater lake | place: USA: Michigan, Gull Lake | collected 2013-08-08
CCTGATGCGCGCGGGTGCCATCGTGGGCGGCGCCGCCCTCGCCGCCCCGATGGTCGCGCGCCACGCCCTGGCCTCCTCCGGCGAGGTGCGGGTCTTCGCCTGGGCCGGCTACTTCACCGACGCGATGCTCGCCGACTTCGAGAAGGCGACGGGCATCAAGGCGATCTACACGCCCTTCGGCACCAACGACGAGCAGCTGAACCAGCTCCGCGCGACCCGCGGCGATGGGTTCGACATCATCATGCCGACGGTCGACCGGGTGCCCAACTACGTCGAACTGGACTATCTCCAGCCGGTCGACATGAACAAGGTGCAGGTGGACCGCGTCATCCCGGCCGCCATCAAGGGCGCGGCGGAGAACGGCGGGTCGGCCGGCGGCCGCAGCTACTTCGCGCCGACCCACTGGGGCACCGAGGCCATCGCCTACGACACGCGCGCCGTGAAGCTCGAGTACGGCAAGGCCTCGCTCGGCGACCTGTGGGACCCCGCCTACCGCGGCAAGGTGACCGTGCGCGGCCACTCGGCGCTGGCCGGTATCGGCCGGTGGCTGGAGGCGCAGGGCCGCCTGCCGCATCCCTTCCGCGACTCGTTCCGGGACGAGGCGAGGATGAAGGCGAACTACGACGCCATCGTGAAGGTCGCGATCGAGAACAAGCCGGCGATCGGCCAGTTCTGGTCGAACGCGAACGAGGCGCTGGGCGCGTTCCAGGCGAACGGCTGCGTCATCGGCCAGACCTGGGACGCCACCGGTGCGGCGCTGAAGAAGGCGGGCGTGCCGGCCGGCTACATCGCGCCGAAGGAAGGGGCGTTCGCCTGGATGGAGGGCTACTGCCTCCTCAAGGCGGCGAAGAACGTCGAGCAGGCCTACGCCTGGATCAACCACTTCCTGAAGCCGGAGGTCGGCGCCGCCTTCGCCGCCTCGCAGGGCTCGAACGCGGTGGCGAAGGGGGCCGAGGCCCACCTCGACGCCGACGCCAAGGCGTTCTACCAGGCGGCCTATCCCGGCGACGCGACGGAGAAGCTGTGGTGGTGGCCGGTCCAGGACAGCTGGTTCGTGACGTTGCGCAACGAGTACCAGGACCGCTACCTCGCGGCCTGATCCGTTCGGACCGGACGGCATGATCGGCCAGGACATCGTCCTCGCCGGCGTCGGCATGCGCTTCGGCGCGACCGTCGCCCTCGAGGACGTCGACCTGGCGGTCCGGGGGGGCGAGTTCTTCAGCCTCCTCGGCCCGTCCGGCTGCGGCAAGAGCACGATCCTGCGCCTCGTCTCCGGCTTCGTGGAGCCGACGGCGGGCACGGTGCGCATCGGTGGGCGCGACATGCGCGGGCTCGGGCCCAACCGGCGGCCGACCGCGCTCATCTTCCAGTCCCTCGCCCTGTTCCCGCTCATGACGGTCGCCGAGAACGTGGCGTTCGGACTGGAGGCGCGGGGCGTGGGGCGGGACGTCCGCGCCGCGCGGGTGCGGGACCTGTTGGCCCTCGTCGACATGCCGGACGCCGGGCGACGGCGCGTGTCCGAGCTCTCCGGCGGCCAGCGCCAGCGGGTGGCGATCGCCCGCGCCCTCGCCGTCGAGCCCGCGGTCCTGTTGCTGGACGAGCCACTGTCCGCGCTCGACCTCAAGCTGCGCCAGCACATGCGCGCCGAACTGCGTGCCCTGCAGCGCCGCACCGGGGTCACGTTCCTCTACATCACCCACGACCAGGGCGAGGCGCTCACCATGTCCGACCGCGTCGCGGTGATGTCGCGCGGGCGGATCGAGCAGGTCGGCGACCCGCGCAGCCTCTACGAGGACCCGGCGAGCGAGTTCGTCGCCGGCTTCGTCGGCGCGACCAACCGTCTGCCGGGGACGGTGGCCGAGGCGGGGGAGGGGTTCGCGCTGGTGGACACCGGCGCCGGCCGGCTGCGCGTCCGCAACCCTCGTCGCGTCCCGGCCGGTGCCGCCGCCGCCGTGCACGTCCGTCCCGAGCGGCTGGTGCCCGACGGGGCGGGTCCCAACCGGCTGGCCGGGCGCGTCGTCCGGGTCGACTTCGAGGGCCCGGTCCAGCAGGTCGTGCTGGAGACCGGACACGGCGCCCCGATCCTCGTCCACATGCCGGCCGTCGGCGTGCCGCCGGCTCCCGGAACGCCGCTGGACCTCGCCTTCGAGCCCGCGGACGGGCTCGTCCTGCCGGTCGCCGCGGATGGCTGAGGGGCTGCTGCGCCGCTACGGGGCCGCGCTGTCCGGGGTGATCGTGGCGGTCACCGCGGTCTGGCTGCTCCTGCTGATCGTCCTGCCGCTCCTCGTCATGGTGGATTTCTCGTTCCGCCCCAACCTTCCGCCGGCCAGGGTCGGCGGTCCGGAGGACGTGTGGACGGCCGCCAACTACCTCACGCTCTGGCGCAACCCGGTCCATCTCGCGATCTTCGCCAAGACGATCTGGGGCAGCCTGCTCGTGACCGTCGTCACCCTGGTCGTCTGCTATCCGGTCGCCTTCGCGCTGGCGCAGGTGGTGCGCCCGGGCACGGTGCCGCTGCTGGTCACGCTGCTGATCGTGCCGTTCTGGATCAACGAGGTCCTGCGCACCTTCGCCTGGTACCTGATCTTCGCCTTCAACGGGCCGCTGAACGCGATCCTCGTCGGCACCGGCCTCCTCGCGGCACCGGAGCGTTGGCTGGGCGCGGACGGGACCGTGCTGGTGGGCATGGTCTACGTCTACGTCCTGTTCATGGTCTTCCCGCTCTACAACGCGCTCGAGAGCCTGCCGCGCGAGCAGGTCGAGGCGGCCCGCGACCTCGGCGCCGGCTGGGCGCGCATCCACGCCCGCATCGTCGTGCCCCACGCCAAGCCGGGCATCGCGGTCGGCTGCATCATGACGTTCATGCTGGCCGCCGGGAGCTACGCCGTTCCGGCGCTGCTCGGTGGGCCGCGCAGCCGCTGGTTCACCGAGGTCGTCTACAACTGGTTCTTCGAGGGCGGGAACTGGAACCAGGGCGCCGCCTACGCCTTCATCCTGCTCGCCCTGTGCATCCTGTTCGTCCTCGTCATGATGCGGCTGTTCCGCGTCGGCCTCGCGGACGTTGCGCGATGACGGCGGCCGACCGGCTCCTGCGCTGGGCGGTCCTCGCCTACGTCGGGCTCTTCCTGGTCTATCTGTTCCTGCCGCTCGGCGTGATGGGCGCGGCGGCCTTCAACGCGAGCCGCTTTCCCACCGTGGTCCCCTGGCAGGGGTTCACGCTCGTCTGGTTCGAGGCGATGTGGGCCGACCAGCGCATGTGGCGGGCGCTCCGGACGTCGCTGGTCGTGGCGGCCGGCGTGGTCGCGCTGTCGGTGCCGATCGGCCTCGCGGCGGCGCTGCTGCTCGACCGGCTGCACGGCCGGGCGCGCACCCTCCTCTACGCCGTCATGGTGTCGCCGTTGCTCACGCCCGGGGTCATCATCGGCATCTCGACGCTGATCTTCTGGGACCGGTCGTTCCAGGTCCGAGGCGGCGTCTGGCTGACGATCGTGGCGCAGACGAGCTTCATCGCCGCCTACGCCATGCTCCTCTTCCAGGCCCGTCTGGCGCGGTTCGACCGCACGCTGGAGGAGGCCGCGCTGGACCTGGGCGCCGGCCATTGGCGGGTGCTGTGGCGCATCACGCTGCCCTATCTCGCGCCCGCGGCGGCGGCGGCGGCGTTCCTCGCCTTCCTGCAGAGCTTCGAGAACTACAACACCACCCTCTTCGTCCGCGGCCTAGACACGACGCTGACGGTCCACGTGGCGAGCCAGGTGCGGACCGGGATCACGCCGGTCGTCAATGCCCTCGGCCTCGTGTTCGTCGTCCTCACCCTCCTCGGGGCCTTCGCCCACGAGATCCTTCGCCGACGCGGGGCCGGCCGCGCGGGTTGACCCCCGGGGGCCTTTACGCCACGGCCCGGATCTGCGAGGAGGGAAGGCGGGCAACCGGGGGGGGACGCATGGAACCGTCGCGCTGGACGATCACCACCGGGTCGGTGTTCGAGGAAATGGCGGGCTATTCCCGCGCGGTCGTGGACGGGGACTGGGTCTTCGTGTCCGGCACCGCCGGCTACGATTTCGCCACGCGGACGATCGCCGACGACCCGGCCGCGCAGACCCGCCAGGCGCTCCGCACCATCGCCGACACGCTGGCCAAGGCCAAGGCGACCCTTGCCGACGTGGTCCGGGTGCGGGTCTACGTCTCGGACCGCGCCCACGTCGCCCCCGTCTCCGCCGTGCTGGGCGAGACCTTCACCGATCCCCGGCCGACCAACACCACCATCGTCTGCGGCTTCGCCATGCCGGAGATGATGGTGGAGCTGGAGGTCACTGCGCTCGCGCGGGGGCGGGCCACGCGCTGAACGCGCGGGCCGTTTTCCACTACGGGACAAAGGGTTGTGCCCGAACCCGCTTCACAGCCGCCGGCCGCTGTGGTCTAACAGGCGTCGTATACAGTTAGCCGACGCGCGGGGTTCATGCTGGAGCTGCGGGGGGTCGTCCGGTCGTTCGGGAGCATGAACGCCGTGGACGGCGTCGATCTCACGGTCGGCGCCGGCACCATCACGGGCGTGATCGGACCGAACGGCGCGGGCAAGACGACCCTGTTCAACATCGTCGCCGGGACCTTGCCGCCGACGGCGGGCACCGTCTCGTTCCGCGGCACCCGCATCGACGGCCGGTCGCCCGACCACATCTTCCGCCTCGGCCTCGCCCGCTCGTTCCAGATCCCGCGCCCCTTCGCCGGCATGACGGTGCTGGAGAACGCGATGCTCGTGCCCGTCGGTCAGGCGGGCGAGCGGTTCTGGAACAACTGGTGGGCGGGCGGGCGCGTGCGGGCGGAGGAACGGCGCGCACGGGAACGGGCGGCCGAGGTGCTCGCCTTCTGCGGCCTCGCCGACAAGCGGGGCGACCTCGCCGGGACGCTCTCCGGCGGGCAGCAGAAGCTGCTGGAACTCGCCCGCGTGCTCATGGTCGACCCGGCGATGATCCTGCTGGACGAGCCGGCGGCGGGCGTGAACCCGACGCTTCTGGAGACGCTGATCGAGAAGATCGTGGCGCTCAACGCGCGTGGCGTCACCTTCCTCGTCATCGAGCACAACATGGACATGGTGATGCGGATCTGCCGGCCCATCGTGGTGATGGCGCAGGGCCGCGTGATCTTCGAGGGCGAGGGTGCCGCGGTCCGCGCCGACCCGCGGGTGGTGGACGCGTACCTGGGGGACGTGGGGGCATGAGGGGCGGGTCGTGGTGCTTGGTTCCCCCTCTCCCTGTCCCTCCCCCCGGGGGGAAGGGACGCTGCGTGGAATTCACTCCCCTCCCCCCCCTTGGGGCAAGGGCCGGGGGAGAGGGGGCCGCGGCACCGGGGCCCGTCGTCCGCCCATGACCGCCCCCCGTCTCGTCGCCACCGGCGTCGTCGCCGGCTATGCGCCCAACCTGCCGATCGTGCAGGGCGTCTCGGCGACCGTGGCGCCGGGCGAGGTGGTCACCATCGTCGGGCCGAACGGGGCCGGCAAGTCCACCTTTCTCAAGGCGCTCGCGGGGCTCACCCGGATCGAGGGCGGCTCGGCCACGCTGGAGGGGCAGGAGATCCTGGGGCGGGCGGCGGACGCGCTGGTGCGCGCCGGCCTCGCCTTCGTGCCCCAGACCGGCAACGTCTTCGCCACGCTCACCATCCACGAGAACCTGATGGTGGGCGCGCACACGATCCGCGGCGCGCTCAAGGACCGGATCGACCGCGCCTACGCCCTCTTCCCGCCGCTCGCGGCCAAGCGGGGCCACAAGGCGCGCACGCTCTCGGGCGGCCAGCGGCAGATGCTCGCCATCGCCCGCGCGCTGATGACCGACCCGAGCGTGATCATGCTGGACGAGCCGACGGCGGGCCTCGCGCCCAAGATCGTGGGCGAGGTGTTCGAGGACCTCCGCCGCCTCGCCGAGGGCGGGATGGCGGTGCTCCTCGTCGAACAGAACGCCAAGGCCGCGCTGCGCATGTCCGACCGCGGCTATGTGCTGGCGCAGGGGGTGAACCGGTTCGAAGGGCGGGCCGCCGACCTTCTGGCCGATCCGGAGGTGGTCGCCGCCTTCCTCGGCGGCCACGGGGCGGGCGCGCAGGGGGGAGGGAGGCACTGATGCTGGGACAGGCCATCGCCGACGGCGTGCTGACGGGCGCCATCATCGCGCTGGGCGCCATCGGCGTCTCGTTCGGGCTGCAGATCCTGCGGTTCGCGAACTTCGCCCATTCCGAACTTCTGACCTGGGGCGCCTACGTCGCCCTCGTCGTCGTCGCCTTCGCGGGTCCCGGCACGCCCACGGGTCCGCTCTCCTTCGGCTGGCAGATGATGGCTGCGATGGCGGTGGCGGCCGTGCTGACGGGCCTGCTGGCCTGGGCGGTCGACCAGATGGTTTTCCGCCGGCTCAGGAACCAGGGCGCGCACCCCCTCAGCCTCGTCTTCGCCGCCTTCGGCGCGGCGCTCGTCATGCGCTACGTCGTGGTGCTGATCTGGGGGCCGGGGACGCACTTCTACACGCGTGAGCTCCAGTTCGCGGTGGAGGTGCTGCCCGGCATCCGGATGCTGCCGGACCAGATCTTCGTTCTCGCGCTCACGCTGGCGGTGGTGGTGGCGCTCCACCTCTTCCTCACCTACAGCCGCACCGGCATGGCCATGCGCGCGATGGCGGAGAGCCCGGCGCTCGCCAGGGTCTGCGGCGTGAACGTCGAGGGCGTCACCCGCTGGACGTGGATCCTGTCGGGCGCGCTGGCCGCCGTGGCCGGCACCTTCCTCGGCCTGTCGCCGCAGGTCCATCCCGAGATGGGGTTCAGCCTGCTGCTGTCCCTCTTCGCCGCCGCCATCCTGGGCGGGGCGGGGTCGCTGCCCGGGGCGGTGATCGGCGGGCTGCTCGTCGGGCTGGCCGAGAACGTTTCGGTCCTGTTCGTCGACCCCGGCTACAAGGGTGCCATGCCGTTCCTCCTCCTCCTCGCGGTGCTGTTCGTGCGCCCGCAGGGCCTGTTCGGGGAGAAGCAATGATCGGCCTCGTCTCCTACCTCGTCTTCTTCCTCTGCATCGTGATGATCCTGGGCGTCATCACGCTCGGGCTGAATCTGCAGTGGGGCTACACGGGCCTGTTCAACGCCGGCATCGTCGGCTTCTACGCGATCGGCGCCTACACCCACGCCATCGTCACCGCGGCGCCCAAAGCGGGGATGATCGCCAACATGGGCCTGCCCTGGATCGCGGGCATCGTCGCGGCGATGGCGGCGACGGCGCTGGTCGCGTGGATCGTCGGGCTCGCGACCATCCGCCTGCGCGGCGACTATCTGGCCGTCGCCACCTTCGGCATCGCGACGACGATCCAGCTCCTGACCCACAACCTCGAGCCGCTGACCGGGGGCTCGCACGGCTTCTCGGGCATCCCGCGACCGCTGTTCGACGTGCTGGGCTCGCCCTTCGCCTTCAACCTCTTCTATCTCGGGCTGCTCGCCTGCGTGGTCGCGCTGGTCTACTGGGCGCTGGAGCGGATGGTGCGCTCGCCCTGGGGCCGCGTGCTCCGCGCGATCCGGGAGGACGAGACCGCGGCGGTGGCGCTTGGCAAGAGCGCCACGCGCTTCCGGCTGGAGGCGTTCGTCGTCGGCTCGACGCTGATGGGCCTCGCAGGCGCCCTCTACGTCAGCTTCATCGGCTTCGTCAGCCCGTTCGACTTCGTGCCCATCCTCACCTTCCAGATCTGGGCGATGGTCATCATCGGCGGTAGCGGCAACAACCGCGGAGCACTTCTGGGCGCGCTGGTGGTCTGGACCATCTGGGCGGCGACGGGCATCGCCGTCACCAAGTTCGTGCCCGTCGCCTACGCGGCGCAGGGCGGGGCGGTGCAGGTGATCCTGATCGGTCTCCTCCTCGTGCTGGCGCTGCTGTTCCGCCCGCGCGGGCTGATCGGCGAGGCGGCCCAGGTCTCGCGGCACGTGGAGAAGGGGTAAGGTCGCGCGTTGACAGCCCGCGGCGGGCGCTCGACCATTCGGCAACGGATCAACGAACGGGGAGAACGACGATGACGGTTCGGACGATGATCGCGGCGCTGGCCGGGGGCGTGGCGCTGACCGCGCTGGTCTCGGTGGCGGCGCCGACGACGGCGCAGGCGCAGGGCGTGGCCTGCCCGGTGAAGATCGGCGGCATCCTGCCGCTGACCGGCTCGATGGCCCCGATCACGAAGAAGATCGCGGAATCGGCGCAGCTCGCGATCGAGCACATCAACGCCGGCGGCGGCGTGAAGGGCTGCCCGGTGCAGCTCGTGCTGCGCGACGACCAGGGCCAGCCGACGGTCGGCGTCGACGCCGCCAAGTATCTGGTCGAGGTCGAGCGCGTGCCGGCCATCACCGGCACCATCTCGTCCGGCGTGACGGGTCCGATCATCGCGTCGGTCACGGCACCTTCGCGCGTGGTGCAGATCAGCTGCTGCTCGACCGCCAGCGCCTTCACGCTGGACGGCCGCAGCCAGGGCTACTTCTTCCGCACGCTCCCGACCTCGAAGACGCAGGCGTTCGCCACGGCATCGGAGATCGCCAAGCGCGGCCTGAAGAAGACCGCCATCATCTACGTCAACACCGACTTCGGCATCGACATGACGCGCTTCGTGAAGGAAGCGCTGCCGAAGCTGGGCGGTGAGATCGCGGCCGAGGTGGCCTACAACGACAACCAGCCCTCCTACCGCGCCGAGGTGCAGCGCGCGCTGGCCGCCCGGCCGGAATCGCTGCTGCTGATCGGCTTCCCCAAGGACGCGGTGACGATCGTGCGCGAATGGCTGTCGCTCGGCGGCTCGCCCAAGATCGCGCTGAACAACTCCATGCGCGTGAAGGACTTCGTCGACGGCGTCGGCGCGCGGTTCCTGAACGAGAGCTTCGGCATGGACAACGCCCAGGTCTCGGGCCCGACGGTGGACGCCTTCAACCAGGCGTTCATGGCGAAGTACGGCTACGACAGCCAGGGTCCGGGCGTGCACACCCAGTACGACGCGGTGATGGCGATCGCGCTGGCGATGAACATCGCCAAGGACCTGACCGGCCCGTCGATCAAGGACGCGGTGCGCCAGATCCACACGGCCGGCGGGGCGACGGTCGGCACCGGCCCGGACGAGTTCCGCAAGGCGGTCGGCCTGATCCGCGAGGGCAAGGCGATCAAGTACCACGGCGCCACCGGCCCGCTGGAGTTCGACGCCAACGGCGACGTGACCGGCCCGGCGCTGGTCTGGAAGATCACCAACGGCGAGATCCTGGTCGACTACACGATCTCGATCGAGGAGATGCAGGCCCTGTTCAAGAAGGTCGAGGGCTGAGCACCGCGCGGCCTGCCCTCACCCTGTCCCTCTCCCACGCCGTGGGAGAGGGAACGGGGTGAGGGTCCACGACGCCTCGTCCGGAGACGATTGTACGGCGAAGTTGCAAGTCCGCATCGTCCCGTTTAAGTTGTTGTCGAGCGACCCCCGAATCGTACTCGTGGCCGGATCGGTCTCCGATCCGCTCGGTTCCAATCAGGTGGTTCACCGCCTGGAGGCGAGGTAGGAACGTCGGGGGCGCTTACCCTCTCCCCATCGGTGCGGCGGTGGCCCCCCTTGTGCCGGAACCGCGCGCGATGACCCCCCTCCGGAAAGTCCCAGTCACCGATCCCATCGCCACCCGCACCTACGACTGCGGCGGGCGGGGGACGCTGGAGGTCCGCCTGGGTCGCCCTTACTGCGAGGAGGGCAACGACTGGCGATGCCCGATCGAAGTGGTCGGCCCGATGACGAGCTTTCGTCAGGAGATGTTCGGGATCGATCCGATGCAGGCGTTGCTGCACGGGATCTACATCCTCGCGACGGTCGTCGAAATCAGCGAAGAAAAGAAGTCCGGCATCCTCAACTGGTTCGGCGACCACGAGCGCTTCGGCCTTCCGACCGCTGAAGCGAACAGCCAGTTCGGCCTGCGAGCCACCAAACCCGAGGACTGATTCCCCTCACACCAACCCCATCTGCCGCAGCACCGCCGTGTGCAGCGGCGCGCCCGGCCGGCCGAAGGCGGTGGTGAGGATGTCCACGTGGTGGGCCTGCGCCACCACGTGCAGGTCGACCGGGTTGCCGGCCGCAGCCCACGCCCGGGCGTAGTCGATCGACTGGTCCACGAACTCCTGCGTCTCCGCCCCGCCCACCGCCACCACCAGCGGCGCGGCGCCGGACGGGATCCGCGTCTGCGGCGACAGCGTCGCCACCTCCTCGGCCGTGAAGTCCAGCGTCTCCCGCAGCCCGGAGAGCGGCACGGGCCGCAGGTCGAACACGCCCGAGATCGCCACCCCGCCCCTCACCGCCCCCGCCGGGACGCCGGCCGCCGCCTGACGGACGGGGTCGAGGGCGAGTGCGGTCAGGTGCCCGCCGGCCGAGTGCCCCGACACGTGGATGCGCGCCGGATCGCCCCCGTGCTCGCCCGCGTGCCGGGCGACCCAGGCGATCGACGCCATCACGTGGTCGGCGATGGCGCCGAGACGCACCGATGGGATCAGCGGATAGTCGATGACCGCCACCAGCGCCCCCGCCGGCGCATAGGCGCCGCCGACGAAGCTGAAGGTCGCCGCGTCCAGCGCCTTCCAGAACCCGCCGTGGATGAAGAGAAGAACGGGAGCCGGCGCCGATCCGGCGGGCGGCAGGAACAGGTCGAGCGTCGCGTCCGGCCCGGGGCCATAGGGGACCTTGAGGCGGTTGGGCACGGTCGCCCGCGCCGCCGCCGAGAGGTCGAGCCGCCGCTGCATCGCCGCCGCGAGATCGCGGGCGGTGTCGAGCGAGAACTGGGCGTCGAGCGCCGCCCGGTCGGTGTAGTGTCGCCAGAGCATGTCCCATCGTGGCACCGTTCCGGCCCACGGTGAAGCGCCCGGAACCGACGCCCATGTCCGATCCCTTCCGCCTGTCCCACATCGCCACGGTCCGGATCGCCGCCCCGGCCGCGGCGGTCTTCGCCTTCATGGCCGATCCGGTGGCGCTCGGCGGCTGGTCGCTGGGCTGCATGGACACGCGGCCGGATCCTGCGGCGGGGCCGGGGGTCCACACGGGCCGCTCGCTCTACGACGGCGGGCAGGGCTGGTTCGCGATCGACGCCGATCCCGCGCGACTCGTGGTCGACTATCGGCTCGGCGCGCCGCCCGTCCTCGTGCCGCGGATCAGTGCGCGGGTGGTGCCGGGGCCGGTGGTGGGCGAGGGCGAGGGGGCATGCCTCCTCACCCTCGTCGCGTGGCGCACCGCGGGCATGGACGACGACCGCTGGGCACGGCTGTGCGCCGCCCACGAGGCCGAGGTCTGGCTGATCAAGGCGCAGGTCGAGAGCGGCCACCGGCCGGGCTGAAGCCGGGTCGCCGCAGCGCCGCGCGCTCAATCCGCGGGCATTCGCGATCATCTGTCTGCCCGCCGTCTGCACACTTGCATCAAATTTCACCAGTTATCTATGTTGCACTCCATTCGGGGCTTGCCGATCGGAGCGGTAAGCTAGTTCGTAGTGCCACTTCGCGAACGGAACCCTTGCGCCATGACCTGGTCCATCGTCGCCCGTGATGCAGCCACCGGCGCCTTCGGCGTCGCGGTCACAACCAAGGCCTTCGCCGTCGGCGCGCTCTGCCCCTGGGTGTCGAGCGGCGTCGGTGCGGTCTCCACCCAGGCGCTGGTCAACCAGACCTACGGGCCTCGCGGCCTGCGCCTCCTGGGCGAGGGCGTGCCGGCCGCGGACGTGCTGCGCCTCATGCTCGGCGCCGACGACGGCCGCGACCATCGGCAGGTGCATGCGATCGACGCCGCCGGCCGCATCGCCCAGCACACCGGCCCCGCCTGCGGCGACTGGGCCGGACATCTGGCGGAGCCGGCGCGCCACGTGTCGGTCGCCGGCAATCTTCTGGCCGGACCCCAGGTCGTGGCGGACACGCTCGCCTGTTATCTCGAAAACCTCGACCGGCCGTTCGGCGAGCGCATGATGCTGGCGCTGGAGGCCGGGCAGCGGGCGGGCGGCGACAAGCGCGGGCGCCAATCGGCCGCCATGCGCATCCACACGACCGAGGAGTATGCGGACCTCGACCTCCGGGTCGACGACCACGAATACCCGCTCTTCGAGCTGCGGCGCCTGTACGAGATGAGCCAGGGCCGGCCGAAGATCTTCCGCAGCTTCCTCGCCACGAAGGCGAACCCCGCCGGCGTCTTCGACCGCGCGGTCATCGACGCGGCTATCGCCGAATGGGAAGCGGCGCAGGTGGCGGGGGAATGACGAGAGCCCTCACCCTGTCCCTCTCCCGCGCCGCGGGAGAGGGGACGGAACGTCGCCCGTGCTCCTCCCCTCGCTCCCTTCAGGGGGAGAGGAGGCGGGGGAGAGGGAGCTGGAGCAGGCCGACCGCCGGGGGCCGCGCCCCATGACCACCCCCCTCCTCGAGGTCCGGAACCTCCAGACGCACCTCCACACGCCGAACGGCGTCATCCGCGCCGTCGACGGCGTGAGCTTCTCGGTCGAGGCCGGGAAAACGCTCTGCGTGGTCGGCGAGAGCGGGTGCGGGAAGTCGGTCACGGCGCTGTCGATCATGGGCCTCGTGCCCAGCCCGCCGGGCCGGATCGTGGGCGGCCAGATCCTGTTCGAGGGGCGCGACCTCCTCACGTTGCCGAAGGACGAGCTGGCGGCGATGCGCGGCGACCGCATCGCCATGATCTTCCAGGAGCCGATGACCAGCCTGAACCCCGCCTTCACCATCGGCGACCAGATCGCCGAGGGGGTGCGGCGGCACCGGGGCGGCAGCAACGCGGCCGCGCGCGAGCGGGCGCTGGAGATGCTGCGCCGGGTTAAGATCCCGGCGGCCGAGAAGCGGCTCGACGCCTATCCGCACCAGATGTCGGGCGGCATGCGCCAGCGGGCGATGATCGCCATGGCGCTGGCGAACGACCCCCGCCTGCTGATCGCCGACGAGCCGACGACCGCACTCGACGTCACCATCCAGGCCCAGATCCTGCGCCTCGTCCGCGACCTTCAGCGCGAGACGGGGACGGCGATGATTCTCGTCACCCACGACCTCGGCGTGGTGGCCGAGGTGGCCGACGCGGTCGCCGTCATGTACGCCGGCAAGGTCGTCGAGATCGGCCCGGTCCGGCAGATCTTCGAGGATCCGCAGCACCCCTACACGCTGGGCCTGATCGGCTCGCTCCCCTCGCTGGGCCGGCGCGAGGGGCGGCTCGCCGCGATCCCGGGCACGGTGCCGCCGCCGCACCTCTGGCCCGCGGGCTGCCGCTTCTCCACCCGCTGCCCCTTCGCCGACGCGCGCTGCCGGGCCGAGGCGCCGGCGCTGGTGGAGATCGTTCCGGGCCATTCGGTCGCCTGCCACAAGGCGCCGGTCGAGATCGGGGCCGCCGCATGACCGCCGACACGATCATCGAGGCCGTGGGGCTGGAGAAGCGGTTCGGCGGCGCGTCGAAGAGCTTCTTCGGCAAGCCCACCGTGGTGCGCGCGGTCGACGGCGTGTCGTTCCGCGTGGCGCGCGGCGAAACCTTCGCCATCGTGGGCGAGAGCGGGTGCGGCAAGTCCACGCTCGCCCGCCTGCTGCTGCGCCTGATCGAACCGTCGGCGGGCGACGTGATCTACGACGGGCGCAACGTCACCGCCGCCAGCCCGGCCGAGATGCGGGCGCTGCGCCGCGAGATGCAGATCATCTTCCAGGATCCCTATTCGTCCCTGAACCCGCGCATGACGGTCGGACAGCTGATCGCCGAGCCGATCGCGCTGCACGGCGTCGCCAAGGGTGCCGCGGTGCGGGAGCGGGTGGCCGAGACGCTGCGCCTCGTGGGCCTGCTGCCCGAGCACGCCGAGCGCTATCCGCACGAGTTCTCCGGCGGCCAGCGCCAGCGCATCGGCATCGCCCGCGCGCTCGCATCCGGTCCCAAGCTGGTGATCGGCGACGAGCCGGTCTCGGCACTCGACGTCTCGATCCGTGCGCAGGTCATCAACCTGCTGGAGGATCTGAAGGCGCGCCTCGGCCTCACCCTGATCCTCGTCGCCCACGACCTCGCCGTCATCCGCCACACGGCCGACCGGGTCGCGGTGATGTATCTGGGCGAGATCGTGGAGCTGGCACCGACCGACGACCTCTACGACGCGCCGCGGCACCCCTACACCCGTGCGCTGATGCAGGCGATCCCCGTGCCGCGGCCCCCGGCCGAGGGGCAGGCGCGGACCAAGCCGCTCTTGGAGGGCGACCCGCCGTCGCCCGCGAACCCGCCGTCCGGCTGCCGCTTCCACACCCGCTGCCCGCATGCGCGCGAGCGTTGCCGGACCGAGCGGCCGGCGCTGCGCACGGTGCGGCCCGGCCACACGGCCGCCTGCCATTTCGCCGAAGAGATCGCGGCCGCCGAGAAGGCGGTCCTCGCCCTTCCGCCCGCCAGCGACGCGCTGCGTCGCCGGCTGGCGCTGTTCGCGGCCGCCCAGGCCGCACCGTCGCCAACAACATCCGCACAGGAGGCATCGAAATGAAGACGAAGATCGCGTTCGCCGCGGCGCTTCTGGCCGCCACGGCGGCCTTCGCCCCACCGGCCGAGGCCCAGCAGTCGGTGTTCCGCATCGGCCTGCAGGAAGACCCCGACATGCTCGACCCGCACCGGGCGCGCACCTTCGTCGGCCGCATCGTCTTCAAGGGCCTGTGCGACAAGCTGCTGGACATCGACCCGGAGCTGAAGCTGGTCCCGCGGCTGGCGACCGAGTGGTCGTTCAGCGGCGACGGGCTGACGCTGACCATGAAGCTGCGCGCGGGCGCCAAGTTCCATGACGGGACCCCGATCAACGCGGCGGCCGTCAAGGCGAACGTCGACCGCGCCCGCACCCATCCGGAGAGCCTGCGCCGCTCCGAGGTGGCCTCGATCGCCGAGATCGCCGCGGTCGACGACCTGACGGTCGCCTTCAAGTTGAAGAACCGCGACGCGACGCTGCTGAGCCAGCTGGCCGACCGCGCCGGCATGCTGATGTCGCCAGCCTCGCTCGACGGCGACGTCACGGCCCGGCCGGTCTGCTCCGGTCCCTACCGGTTCGTCGAGCGGGTGCAGAACGACCGGATCGTTCTCGACCGGTTCGCCGACCATTGGGAGGCGCAGAACTACGCCTTCGACCGGATCGTCTATCGCGCGATCCCGGACACGACGGTGCGGCTGGCGAACCTGCGTTCGGGCGAGCTCGACATGATCGAGCGGCTCGCCGCGACCGACATCAAGTCGGCCCAGGGCGACCGCAACGTGCGCGTCGTCTCGACGCCGGGCATCGGCTATCAGGGCGCGATGCTGAACCACAACCACGGCGACGCGTCGAACAACCCGTTCGGCAAGGACAAGCGCGTGCGCCAGGCGCTGTCGCTCTCGCTCGACCGCGACGTGATCAACCAGGTCGTCTTCGAGGGCACGCACCCGCCGACGAACCAGCCCTTCCCCTCGGCCAGCTCCTACTTCGTCAAGGAGATCGAGGTTCCCAAGCGCGACGTGGCGAAGGCCCGGGCACTCCTGCGCGAGGCCGGCGTCACCACGCCGCTGAAGCTCGACATGATGGTCACCAACAACCCGGTCGACGCGCAGCTGGGCCAGGTGATCCAGGCGATGGCGGCCGAGGCCGGCTTCGACCTCCAGCTCCGCTCGATGGAGTTCGCGACCCAGCTTCGCGAGAGCCAGCAGGGCCGCTTCCAGATCAGCCGCGTCGGCTGGTCGGGCCGCATCGACCCGGACGGCAACATCCACCAGTTCGTGACCGTCGGTGGCGGCCAGAACGACGGGCGCTATGCAAACCCTGAGGTCGACCGCCTGCTGAACGAGGCGCGCACCGTCTACGACGTCGCCGAGCGCAAGAGGCTCTACGACCAGGCGATCCGGATCATCACCGACGAGGTGGCGCTCCTGTACCTCTACAATCAGCCCTGGTACTTCGCCATGCGGACCAACGTCTCGGGCTTCACCGTCAGCCCGGACGGCATGATCCGGCTGGCGGGCATCCGGAAGCAGTGAGGCGGACGGCGGCTTCCGCGCTGCTCCACCCGCTCTCCCTGTCCCTCTCCCCGGGGGGGAGAGGGGACGCGGCTTCAAATGAACTCCCCTCTCCCCCCCGGGGAGAGGGGGCGGGGGAGAGGGGGGACGCCGCCGCGGACCTCGCGCTCCTTCGACCTCCCTAGACCCCGGTTCCCCGCCATGTGGACCCTCATCGCCCGCCGCGTCCTGATCGCGATCCCCACGGTGATCCTGGTCTCGATGTTCGTGTTCGGGCTCCAGCACGCCCTGCCCGGCGACCCGATCCTCGTGATCGCCGGCGAGGAGCGCGATCCGGAGGCGATCGAGCGCCTGAAGGAGATCTATCGCCTGAACGATCCCGTGCCGGTCCAGTACGCGGCCTGGGTCGTACAGGCGCTCCAGGGCGATTTCGGCCGCTCGATGCGGACGGGCGAGCCGGTCTCCAAGCTGATCGTCCAGAAGCTGCCGGTGACGATCCAGCTGGCCGTCGCCTCCATGCTCTTCGCACTCGTCATCGGACTGCCGGCCGGCATCATCGCCGCCGTACGCAAGGGCACGGCGGTCGACTACGCGGCCAGCGCGGTGGCGCTCTCCGGCCTGTCGATCCCGAACTTCTGGCTCGGGATCATGATGATCCTCCTCATCTCGGTCGAACTGCGGCTGCTGCCGGCGTCGGGCTACGTGCCCTTCTTCGAGGATCCGGTGGGGGCGATCGAGACCCTGATCATGCCGGCCTTCGTGCTGGGCGGGGGCCTCGCCGCCACCATCATGCGCCACACCCGCTCGGCCATGCTGGAGGTGCTGCGCGCCGACTACATCCGCACCGCGCGCGCCAAGGGCCTCGACGAGGGCGTGGTGATCAACAAGCACGCGCTGGCGAACGCGCTCGTGCCCGTCATCACCCTCTCCACCCTTCTGTTCGGCCAGCTCCTCGCCGGTGCCGTGCTGACCGAGCAGGTGTTCACCATCCCCGGCTTCGGAAAGCTGATCGTCGACGCGGTCTTCAACCGCGACTACGGCGTCGTGCAGGGGGTGGTGCTGTGCACCGCCATCGGGTTCATCTTCATGAACCTTCTCGCCGACGTGCTCTACATCGTCGTCACCCCGCGACTGAGGACCGGCTGATGACCAACGCCCGGATCGCCGCCCCCGCGGCCGACGCCGCCGTCCGCGCCG
>VYKX01000180.1_pt1 | contig 17163 bp, 15 predicted proteins | sample 5114471 | NCBI WGS metagenome assembly VYKX01 (sample SAMN12291785, study PRJNA351875) | freshwater metagenome | isolation source: freshwater lake | place: USA: Michigan, Gull Lake | collected 2013-08-08
GGCGCGTCCTCCAGATCGCGTTCGCGACCGTCAATCAGCGCGTCGAAGGGCGCGCGCGGCAGGCCGCGGCGTCCGACGGCGAGCGCCAGCGCGTCGATCACCTCGTGGCGACGGGGCGTTCCGCCGAAGACGCCGTCGACCGCCTCCCGCCACCATTGCAGGCGGATGGCGCCCATGACCGGCTGGCTCACCACCTCGCGGGTCTTGGCGACCTCGTGGGCGAACGCGTGGACGGCCCACAGATCCTCGCGCCGGTCCGGCGGGGCGAACAGGCTCGCCGAAAATCGATCGGGGTCGTACGTCCGGACGAGGCGTCCGCATGACGAGAGAGCGTCGGCACCGTCCGCCATGAAGGAGGATTCTTGTCGTGGGGGTTTCTGGAGGGCGTCCGGGTTCTGTATAGTCGCTGACGGGCGCTCCGGCCACCTCGCGTCGATGCCCCTCGCAGTCGGGACCGTGCCCCATGGCTGAACATCGCGTCGCGCCCTTCACGGACCCCGACCGGGGCGGCAAGCCGCTCCCGATCACGCTGAAGCCGGGCGATCCCGCAGGCCGGCCGCGCCATCCGCGGGAAGGCGCGTTGCTGCATCCGCGGTTCCTCCAGCGCCGGCACCGGCCCCACGTCCTCACCTTCACCCGTTTCGTCCAGCTGGCGCACGGCATCGCCGACGATCCGCTGCTGGAACCCGAGGCCAAGCTCCACCACATCGACGCGCTGGAGAAGGCACTGGTCGAGGGGCGCGCGAAGCGACCCTACCTCAAGGTCGGCCTCGATCTCCGCGAGGCGCAGATCGCGCTGGGAATCGGCGACCGGCACGCCCGCCAGATCCTCCAGGCCGTGCGCAAGGACGCGGTCGGTCAGCTCTGCCGTTCGTGGAGCGACCTCCTCCTCTATTGTCGCTACGCCGCCGCGCCCGGCGGCCGCTTCGTGCTGGAACTCCACGGCGAGAACACGGCCGCGGCGGCGCCGGCGGCGGACGCACTCTGCGCCGCGGTCCACATCCTCGGCACGGTCCGCGACTGCCGCTCGGACTGGACCGAACTCGGGCGCTGCTACATCCCGGTGCAGTGGTTCGACGAGGCGGGCGTGTCGGTGGAACGGCTCGTCGAGCGGTCGAGCGACGCCACGGTGCGCGCCGTCTTCGACCGGACCCTGCGGCAGGTGGACGGCCTCCTCGACCGGTCGGCGCCGCTGCCGGCCCTCCTGAAGGACCGCGGGCTCCGTGCGGAGGCGCGGGCGCAGCTGCTCGAGGCTCACGCGCTGCGCCGTCGTCTCGGGCGCGCCGATCCGCTGGTGCGGCGGGTGCAGCTCTCGGCCGGCCAGCGGCTTGTGTTGCATGCGAAAGGATGGTTGACCGCATTCGCCCGGGCCTGAGAGGCGATCGAGGCTTCACACGCCGCACGCGCCGACATATGTGAACGTCGGGTTCGGACCCGAACACAACGCCAGAGGACCAACCATGGCTTTCGAACTGCCGCCGCTGCCGTACGCGCACGATGCGCTGGGGCCCTACATGTCGCGGGAGACCCTGGAGTTCCACCACGACAAGCACCACCAGGCCTATGTCACGGCGCTGAACAACCTCGTGAAGGACACGCCGCTGGCCGGGAAGAGCCTGGAGGAGGTCTGCAAGGCGTCGTTCGGCGACGCGTCGAAGCAGGCGATCTTCAACAACGCGGGCCAGCACTGGAACCACGCGCTGTTCTGGCCGGCGATGAAGCCGAACGGCGGCGGGGCGATCCCCTCCGAACTCGAGGGCCGTCTGAAGTCCGACTTCGGGTCGGTGGACGCGTTCAAGGAGCAGTTCGTGCAGGCCGGCGTCGGCCAGTTCGGCAGCGGCTGGTGCTGGCTGGTGGTCGACGGCGGCAAGCTGAAGGTGACCAAGACCCCGAACGGCGAGAACCCGCTCGTCCACGGCCAGCACGCCATCCTCGGCTGCGACGTGTGGGAACACAGCTACTACATCGACTACCGCAACCGCCGCGCCGACTATCTCAAGGCCTTCGTCGACAACCTCGTGAACTGGGAATTCGTGGCCCAGAAGCTGGCCGAGGCGAAGTGAACGCGCGACCGGCGTCGGTCGGTCGGGACGGGAAGGGACCCTTTGGGGTCCCTTTTTCGTTTCAGACCATGTAGAGCGCCGCCGCCACCCGCCGGCCCTCGGCGAGGAGCACGTTGTAGGTCCGGCAGGCGGCGCCCGTGTCCATCGGGTCCATGACGATGCCGGCATCCCGCACGGCCTGGCGCAGCGCCCGCGGCACGAGCAGCATCCGGGGACCGCATCCCAGCAGCACCACCTCGACCTCCGCCGCCCGCTCGACGATCGGGGCGAAGTCGGCGACCGACAGGGTCTCGAACGCCGGCGGCGACCACGGGACCGTCCGGTCGGGAAACACGATCAGCGGCGTGCGATGGATCGTGTTCGCGACCCGGAAGATGCCGGGACCATAGGTGTCGATCACCTGCCGGTCGGCGGGAATGATCGGCGTGATGTCGACCATCGGGCCTCCGCCGGGGCGCCGCCCCGGGTCAGATGGGAACCGCCTTGGGTCGGGTCCGACGCATCCAGGTGACGATCATGAGGCGCGTCACCATGATGGCCGTGAACATCGAGGCGCTGATGCCGATGCCGAGCGTGACCGCGAAGCCACGCACGGGGCCCGTACCGAAGGCATAGAGAAGCAGGCACGCGATCAGGCTGGTGATGTTCGAATCGACGATCGCGCTCATCGCGCGGCTGTAGCCGGCATCGATGATCGCCATGACCGAGCGCCCGGCCCGCATCTCCTCCCGCATGCGCTCATAGATCAGAACGTTGGCGTCCACCGCCATGCCGATCGACAGCACGATCCCCGCGATGCCCGGCAGCGTCAGCGTCGCCTGAAGGAGCGACATGAAGGCGAAGATGAAGACCATGTTGATCAGGAGGGCCACGATCGCGAACAGGCCGAACAGCCCGTAGCCGACCACCATCAGCACCAGGACGAGCCCGAGCCCGGCGATCGAGGCGATCTCGCCGGCGGCGATCGAATCCGCCCCCAGCCCGGGTCCGACCGTCCGTTCCTCCAGCACCGTCAGCGGGGCGGGCAGGGCGCCCGCGCGCAGCAGGAGCGCGAGGTCGCTCGCCGACTGGGTCGTGAAGCTGCCCGAGATGACGCCCGACCCGCCGAGGATCGGCTCGCGGATCACGGGCGCGCTGATCACCCGGTCGTCGAGGACGATCGCAAAGGCCCGGCCGACGTTGTCGCGCGTCGCGTCGGCGAACCGGCGCGCGCCGATGCTGTCGAACCGGAAGCTGACGACGGGCTGGCCGTTCTGGAAGGAGGGCTGGCTGTCGACCAGCGTGTCGCCGCTGACCATGACCCGGCGCTGGACGGCGATCAGGCCGCCGCGGTCCGCGTTCGGCAGGACCTCGATCCCGGCCGGAACCCGCCCCTGGGCCAGATCCTGCGGCCCCACCGTCTCGTCGACGAAGCGGAACGAGAGCTTCGCCGTCTGTCCGAGCAGGCGCTTCACGCGCTCGGGATCGTCGATGCCGGGGAGCTGGAGGACGATCCGCTCCTCGCCCTGCCGCTGGATCAGCGGCTCGCGGGTGCCGGTCTCGTCGACGCGCCGCCGCACGATCTCGATCGACTGCTCGACCGCCTGGCGGCGGCGGGCCGCCACCGCGGCGTCGGTGAGCGCGATGGAGACCCGCGTGCCGTCGGTCGAGGCGACGAGATCGCTCTCGCCGGCACGGGCGACCTCCTGCGCGCGTGCAGCCTGGGCAGCCTCGCGCACCGTGAAGACGACGGCGTTCCCCTCCACGCGCAGGTCGAGATAGCCGATGTTCGCCGTCCGCAGCCGCGTCCGCATCTCGTCGAGCAGCCCGTTCAGCCGCTCCTGGACCACCGCACGGGTTTCGACCTGCAGGAGGAGATGCGAGCCGCCGCGCAGGTCGAGGCCGAGGCTGATGGTGCGCCCCGGCAGCCAGGAGGGGAGCCCCTCGAGCGGCTCGGTCACGCTCCGCGGAAGAACGTTCGGCGCCGCATAGAGGAAGCCGAGCAGGCAGGCGACGATGATCGAGATCGTCTTCCAGCGGGGGAACTGAAGCATTTCGACGGGGTCCCGGACGGCGGCCTAGAGGGGGTGGCTCACTTGCGCCCGAACAGCCGGCCGAGGCCGGTCTGGGCCGGCTGCGCGGCGGGGGCCGGGGCCGTGTCGTCGGCGTTCGCCGGCTCGTCGTTGGCGGTCGTGCCGCCGCCGCCCTTCTTGGCCGGCTCGGGCTTGGCCAGGACCGTGGTGATGGTCGGCTTCAGGACGCGCACCCGCACGCCTTCCGCGATCTCGATCATCACCTCGTCGTCGGTCCCGACCTTGACCACCGTGCCGACGATGCCGCCGCCGGTGACCACGCGGTCGCCGCGCCGCAGCGCGTCGAGCATCGAGCGGTGTTCCTTCATCTTCTTCTGCTGCGGCCGTATGAGCAGGAAGTAGAAGACGACGAAGATGAGGATCAGCGGGAGGAACGACACCAGGTCGAACGCGCCGCCGGGCGCGCCGCCGGCCTGGGCGTAGGCGGTCGAGATGAACATGGGAACCCCTCGTCGTGCGCGCGCCGACGGCGAACCGCCGGCCGGCTAGAATTCGTTTGGCCCGAAGGCCGGCGGACTATAGCGACCGTTCCGGCGGTTGCAAACCGAACCCGCCCGGTTGCCACGCGGCGGCACCGTGATACGGTCCCGCACGCTCGCACATCTAGATGGGTGTTTCCCCGCCGTGCCAAACCCTCTCCCCGACGCCGAAACGCCGCTGCCGTTGCTCGTCCGGATCGCCGAGGCCCTCGAACGGCTGGCGCCGCCCGCCACGGGCGCGGTGGATACGATGGCGGCCGACGCCTTCGTCTGGCACACAGGCCCGGACCGGCTCGATCCCGTCCACACGGTCAACCGCGTCGATCTCGTCCTCCTCCAGGGCATCGCCCGCCAGCGCGAGATCCTGCTGGAGAACACGCGCCGGTTCGCCGCCGGGCTCCCGGCGAACAACGCGCTGCTGTGGGGTGCCCGCGGCATGGGCAAGAGCTCGCTGGTCAAGGCCGTGCACGCGGCGGTGGTCGCCGAACGGGCGGGGTCGCTGGCGCTGGTGGAGATCGCCCGGGAGGACATCCCCTCGCTGCCCCGCCTTCTGGGGCACCTGCGGGGAAGCCCGCGGCGCTTCGTGCTGTTCTGCGACGACCTGTCCTTCGACGGCGGCGACAGTACCTACAAATCGCTGAAGGCGGTGCTGGAGGGCGGGGTCGAGGGGCGGCCGGGCAACGTCGTCTTCTACGCCACCTCCAATCGGCGCCATCTGATGCCGCGCGACATGATCGAGAACGAGCGGTCGACCGCGATCAACCCGGCCGAGGCGGTGGAGGAGAAGGTCAGCCTGTCCGATCGCTTCGGCCTCTGGCTGGGCTTCCACGTCTGCGACCAGGACACCTTCTTCGCGATGATCGAGGGCTATGCGGCGGCCCATGGGCTGGACGTGCCGGTGGAGCGGTTGCGGGCGGAGGCGGTGGAGTGGTCGGTCACCCGCGGCGGACGGTCCGGGCGCGTGGCCTGGCAGTTCGTGCAGGACCTCGCGGGACGCCTCGGCCGCACGCTCGGCCCCGGATCCTGAAAGAAGATCGCCGGGGTCCTTGTGGGCCCCGGCGAAGTTTGAACTTGGAGGGTTCGAGACGCCCTCTTGATAGGACGGGTCGGCGCTGCGGACCTTGATCCAGATCAAGCCGAACGGACGCGATCAGAACCGCCCGCCGCCGTAGAGGCGTTCGGGAGGCACGACCACCGGCAGCCGCTCCTCCAGCCCCCCCTCGCGCGCGGTGCGGAAGAAGCAACTGCGCCGGCCGGTGTGGCAGGCCACGCCCTCCTGCCGGACGCGCAGCAGCACCGCGTCGCCGTCGCAGTCGATCCGGAACTCGACCAGCGCCTGCACCTGTCCCGACGTCTCGCCCTTGCGCCAAAGCGCCCCGCGCGAGCGCGACCAGTAGCAGACCCGGCCGGTCTCCAACGTCTCGCGAACCGCGTCGGCGTTCATCCACGCCATCATCAGCACCTCGCCGTCGTCAGCGTCCTGCGCGATGGCGGCGACGAGCCCCGCGGCGTCGAAGCGAAGTTCGGCGAGGACCGGATCGGCGGCGCTCATCCGGCGACGCTCCGGAGCCTGTCGAACCCGGCGGCGAGGTCGGCCTTCAGATCCTCGACGTCCTCGAGCCCGGCGTGGATGCGAAGCAGGGTGCCCTCCTCGGTCCAGGGGACCGCGGTGCGGATCGAGCGGGGGTGCGAGCGCAGGATCAGGCTCTCGAAGCCTCCCCAGCTGGCGCCCACGCCGAAATGGGCGAGGCCGTCGACCATCGCCTCGACCGCCTTCGGCGGCGTCGGCCGGAGCACAACCCCGAACAGACCGCACGCGCCCTTGAAGTCTCGCTTCCAGAGGGCGTGGCCGGGATGGGAGGGCAGGGCGGGGTGGAGGACCCGCGCCACCTCGGGCCGGCCCTCCAGCCATCGGGCCAGCGCCACCCCGTTGGCCCAGTGGCGCTCCAGCCGGACGCCCAGCGTGCGCAGCCCGCGCAGGCCGAGGAACACGTCGTCGGGCGAGGCGCAGACCCCCAGACCCACCGCCGACGCCTTGACCCGGTCGAAGGTCGCCTCGTTGCAGACGACCACGCCCAGCATCGCGTCCGAATGGCCGACGAGATACTTCGTCGCCGCATGGACCGACACGTCGATCCCGTGCTCGAAGGCCTTGAAGTAGAGCGGCGTGCCCCAGGTGCTGTCGTGGATCACGACCGCCCCGTGGGCGTGCGCGACCGCGGCGATGGCCGGGATGTCCTGCATCTCGAAGGTGATCGAGCCGGGGGACTCCACATAGACGATCGCCGTCTCCGGCCGCATCAGCGCCGCGATGCCGGCGCCGATCGCGGGGTCGTAGTAGGTGACCGAGAGGCCGAACCGGGCGACGAGCCCGTCGAAGAACCGCCGGGTCGGGTAATAGGCGCTGTCGGCCACCAGCGCGTGCCCGCCCGCCTTCGCGAAGGCGAGGACGGCGGTGGTGATGGCGGACAGGCCGCTCGGCGCCACCACGGCGCGGTGTCCGCCCTCCAGCGCCGCCACCGCCTGCTCGAAGGCGCTGGAGGTCGGGTTGCGGATGCGGGCGTAGCTGTACTCCTCGGTCTGCCGCGCCACGTTCGCCTCGTAGCCGGCGAGGGACGGCGCCAGCCACGTCGATCCGCGCACCACGGGCGGATTGACGTAGCCGAACTGCCGGGCGGGATCGCGGCCGAGATGGGAAAGACGTGTGGCGTCGGCGTCGGACGGCGTGTCGGTCATGGGGGCCGGATCGTCTGAAGGGTTCGGACGTGTTTAGACCTTATCCGCGTCCTTCGGAAGGGCATCGGATCGCTCGGCCTCCCTTCCGGCCGACCGGCGCCGCACTATATGTGGACCGGTCTAAACCGATGCGCTAACAGCACACCGGTCGCGAAACGACCGTTCCCGCCAAGGGGACGGACCGCACAGAAACTCGGAGGTTCCATGTCCGTTCTTCGCACTCTCGCGCTCGGCACCGCGCTTGCGGTCGCCGGCTTCGGGGCGGCCAACGCCCAGGCGCCCGCCTCCCCGATCTTCGACGCCGTGAAGGCGCGCGGCACCCTCGTGTGCGGCGTGAACACCGGCCTCGCCGGCTTCGCCCAGCCGGACAGCCAGGGCGTCTGGCGCGGCCTCGACGTCGACGCCTGCCGGGCCGTGGCGATCGCCATGTTCAACGATGCGACCAAGGTCCGCTACGTCCCGCTGACGGCGCAGCAGCGCTTCACCGCCGTCCAGTCGGGCGAGGTGGACATGATGCCCCGCAACACGACCTGGACCTTCCAGCGCGACGTGCAGCTCGGCCTCGACTTCGTCGGTACGAACTTCTACGACGGCCAGGGCTTCATGGTGAAGAAGAGCCTGGGCGTGAATTCGGCCAAGGAGCTGAACGGCGCCACGATCTGCGTGCAGCCGGGCACCACGACCGAGCTGAACCTGACCGACTATTTCCGCGCCAACAACATGCGCTTCACGGCGGTCGTGATCGAGCGCCAGGAGGAGGTGAACGCCGCCTTCTTCGCCGGTCGCTGCGACAGCCTGACGACCGACGTGTCGGGCCTCGCCTCCACCCGCGCCTCGCAGGGTGCCCAGGCGAACGACTACGTCATCATGCCGGAGGTCATCTCCAAGGAGCCGCTGGCGATCACGGTCCGCCAGGGCGACAGCAAGTGGTCGGACCTCGTGCGCTGGACGTTCTTTGCCATGCTCGAGGCCGAGGAACTCGGCCTGACCGCCGCCAACATCGACAGCATGGCCAGCAGCGAGAACCCGGCCATCCGCCGCTTCCTCGGCGCGACCGGCGACCTCGGCCAGATGCTCGGCGTCGACAACAAGTGGGCGCATAACATCATCAAGACCGTCGGGAACTACGGCGAGAGCTTCGAGCGGAACATCGTTCCGCTGGGCCTTCCCCGTGGCGTGAACAACCTGTGGACCAAGGGCGGTCTGATGTACTCGCCGCCGCTGCGCTGAGGCCGGTCGACCGCATCGCGAGCGACTGACGGACGCCCCGCGGTTCACGCCGCGGGGCGTTCTGCGTCCGGGGTCCGCACCGAACGGGTGCAGTTCCCGGTCGTCATGCGTTAGTGTCGGTGGCGTGATGTCGTCACGACATTGGTCCGCGGATTGCACAATGCCGCCATAGAAGCGGCCGCGGTGAACAGGGAGCGTCGAGGGTGGCCATAAGCAGCACCGAGCGGTCTCGCCGTTCTGCCCAAGGGGGCGGCTTCTCGCTCCAGAACGAGGCAGTTCGCGCGATCTTCTGGCAGGTCGTGGTCCTGGGCATCGTCGCTCTGGGGATCTGGTACCTCGTCAGCAACACCATCTCGAACCTCGAGGCCCGGCGCATCGCGACCGGCTTCGGGTTCCTCGGCCGGGAGGCGGGCCTTCCCATCGGCGAGGCGATGATCGCCTATTCGCCGACCGACAGCTATCAGCGCGCCCTGATCGTCGGCCTCCTGAACACACTGAAGGTCGCGGTGGTCGGCATCGTGCTCGCGACCGTCCTCGGCACGATGATCGGCATCGCGCGCCTGTCGAAGAACTGGCTGCTCGCGAAGATCGCGTCGGCCTACGTCGAGGTGGTGCGCAACACGCCGCTGCTGCTTCAGCTCTTCCTCTGGTACACGCTGCTCCAGGGCCTTCCCGGGCCACGGCAGGCGATGAAGTTCGCAGAGGGCGTGTTCTTGTCGAACCGTGGCATCAAGGTGCCCTGGCCGGTCTGGGACGACCTTCACGTCTGGGTCGTCGGCGCGCTGGTGGCGGGGCTCGTCGGCGCCTGGGTCTACACCCGCGCCGCCAACGGCACGCAGGCGCGCACGGGCAAGCGGCCGCCCGTGCTGCTCCCGAACCTCGGGATGATGGTGGCGTTTCCGGTCGTCGTGTGGCTGGCGCTCGGCGCACCGTTCGCGTGGGACGTTCCGGTGCTGCGCGGCTTCAACTTCGTCGGCGGCGGCACGCTGACCCCGGAATTCGCGGCGCTCACCATCGGTCTCGTCGTCTACACGGCCGCCTTCATCGCCGAGATCGTCCGCGCCGGCATCCTCGCCGTGCCCAAGGGGCAGTGGGAGGCGGCGCAGGCGGTGGGGCTGCACAACAACCGCATCCTCAACCTCGTGGTCCTGCCGCAGGCGCTGCGGGTCATCATCCCGCCGATGACCAGCCAGTACCTGAACGTGACCAAGAACTCGTCGCTGGCGGTCGCCATCGGCTATCCGGACATCGTGTCGGTCGCCAACACCACGCTGAACCAGACGGGGCAGGCGATCGAGGGCATCGCCATCATCATGGCGGCTTATCTCACCGTCAGCCTGTCCATCTCGCTGTTCATGAACTGGTACAACAAGCGCATCGCGCTGGTGGAACGTTGACGCCATGACCACGCTGAGCTCTCCCGGACCCGACCTGCGCACCGGTACCGCCGATCTGCTCCCGCCCCGCTCCCAGCGTGGCGTGGTGGGCTGGATGCGCGAGAACCTGTTCTCCAGCTGGCTCAACACGGCGGTCACCCTCGTCCTCGCCTACCTGCTGATGCGCTGGATCAGCGGGTTCGTCGACTGGGCGTTCGTGAACGCCATCTGGTCGGTGCCGCTGGGCACCAACAACGCACCGAACACGGCCGCCTGCCGCGAGGCCCGCGGCGTCGGCGCCTGCTGGGCGCTGATCAACGAGAAGCACCGCTTCATCCTGTTCGGCACCTACACCTACGAGGAGCAGTGGCGCCCGCTGATCGCCTGCGCCCTTTTCATCGCGCTCTACGTGGTCAGCGCGATGAAGCGGTTCTGGACCAAGTGGCTTATCGCGATCTGGGCGGTCGGGCTCGTCGCCATCGGCGTGCTGATGTGGGGCGGGGTGTTCGGGCTCACCTACGTCAGCCAGGAGCGGTGGGGCGGCCTCCCGATCACCCTCATCCTGTCCACCTTCGGCATCGTCGGCGCCTTTCCGCTCGCGATCCTGCTGGCGCTCGGCCGTCGTTCGACGGGCATGCCCGCTATCAAGGCGCTCTGCGTGATCTTCATCGAACTGATCCGCGGCGTGCCGCTGATCAGCATCCTGTTCATGGCGTCGGTGATGTTCCCGCTGTTCCTTCCGGACGGGCTGAACATCGACAAGCTGCTGCGCGCCCAGGTCGCCATCATCCTCTTCGCCGCCGCCTATCTGGCCGAGGTGATCCGCGGCGGCCTCCAGGCGATCCCGAAGGGGCAGGGGGAGGCGGCCGACGCGCTCGGCCTCTCCTACTGGAACAAGACGCTGTTCATCATCCTGCCGCAGGCGCTGCGGATCGTGATCCCGCCCATGGTCAACACCTTCATCGGCATGTTCAAGGACACGTCGCTGGTCCTGATCATCGGCATCTACGACATCCTGAACGCGGCCAAGACCTCGATCATCGAACCGGCGTGGCAGGGCTTCGGCGTCGAGGCCTACATCGCGGTCGCGACGCTCTACTTCTTCTTCTGCTTCGCCATGTCCAAGTACAGCCAGAAACTCGAAGTCGACCTCAACCGCGGCATGCGGCGCTGAGCGTCGGCCGGATGACGAACAGGGATCCGATCACATGACCAACGCCGCCGCCGGCCCGGCCCAGGGCCAGCCCGAGTTCATCCAGATCGTCGGCATGCACAAGTGGTACGGCGAGTTCCACGTGCTGCGCGACATCAACCTCACCGTCACCCGGGGCGAACGGATCGTCATCTGCGGCCCGTCCGGGTCCGGCAAGTCGACGCTCATCCGCTGCATCAACCGGCTGGAGGAGCATCAGAAGGGGCAGATCGTCGTCGACGGGATCGAGCTGACGGGGAACCTGAAGAACATCGACGCCGTCCGCCGCGAGGTCGGGATGGTGTTCCAGTCCTTCAACCTGTTCCCGCACCTCACCGTGCTCGAGAACTGCACGCTGGCGCCCATCTGGGTCCGCAAGATGCCCAAGAAGGACGCCGAGGCGGTCGCGATGCGCTTCCTCGAGCGGGTGCGCATCCCGGAGCAGGCGAACAAGTATCCGGGCCAGCTCTCCGGCGGCCAGCAGCAGCGCGTCGCCATCGCCCGCGCGCTCTGCATGAACCCCAAGGTCATGCTGTTCGACGAGCCGACGTCGGCCCTCGACCCCGAGATGGTCAAGGAGGTGCTGGACGTGATGGTCAGCCTCGCCGGCGAGGGCATGACCATGCTGTGCGTCACGCACGAGATGGGTTTCGCCCGGCAGGTCGCCGACCGGGTGATCTTCATGGACCGGGGCGAGATCGTGGAACAGAACGTTCCCGAACTCTTCTTCTCGAACCCGCAGTCGGACCGGACCAAGCTGTTCCTGTCGCAGATCCTGCACTGACCGGCGCTCCCCCGCCCGGTTCGCACCGGGCGGGGGAGGGGGCCGTCAGCCGAGGCGGTCGAGCGCGCCCCTGAGGCGCGAGAGCGCCTCCTGGGCATCGTCCCGCCGCGCCTTCTGCTCGTCCACGACCTCCTCCGGCGCGCGCGCCAGGAAGTCCGGGTTGCCCAGCTTTTTGTCGATCTTCGCCACCTCGTCGTCGAGCTTGGCGATCTCCTTCAGCAGCCGCACCCGCTCCTGGTCGAGATCGACGATCCCGGCGAGCGGAAGCACCACGGTCGCGTCCTCGATCACCGCCTGGACGGCGCCCTGCGGCACGTCGCCGTCGAGCGGGGCCGCGTCCGACAGTCGGGCGAGGCGGAGGACGAGGTCGCGGTGGCGGTCGAGGCGGAGGAGCGCGAGCGGGCTCGCGTCCTTCAGGCGCAACGGGATCTGTGCGCCGGGCGGCACGTTCACCTCCGCCCGCGCCGTCCGGATCGCCGAGACGATGCGGACGACCCAGTTCATCTCCGCCGCCGCCTCCGCGTCGACCGTCTCCGTCCCGAATTCGGGCCACGCGGAGGAGACGAGCCAGCTCTCGTCGGTGCGGAACTGCGCGTGCAGTTCCTCGGTCACGAAGGGCATCAGCGGGTGGAGGAGGTGCAGCGCCCGGTCGAGCACCCAGGCGAAGGTGGCGCGCACCTCGGCCTTGGCCGCCTCGTCCTCGCCCTGCAGGATCGGCTTCGAGAATTCGATGTACCAGTCGCAGAAGGTGCCCCAGAGGAACTGGTATAGCGCGCCGGCGGCGTCGTTGAAGCGGAAGGCCTCCAGGGCATGCGCGGTCTTCTGCGCGCAGTCCGCCAGTTCGCCGATCACCCAGCGGTCGACGGTGAGCGTGACCGCCCGCGGATCGAAGTCCGCGACCGGGGCGCAGCCGTTCATCTGGCCGAACCGCGCCGCGTTCCAGACCTTGGTGACGAAGTTCCGGTAGCCCTCGACCCGCTGGGCCGAGAGCTTGACGTCGCGGCCCTGGGCGGCCAGCGCCGCCATGGTGAAGCGGAGCGCGTCCGCGCCGTAGCTGTCGATCAGCTGCAGCGGGTCGATGACGTTGCCCTTGGACTTCGACATCTTCTGCCCGCGCTCGTCGCGCACGAGGGCGTGGATGTAGACCTTTCGGAAGGGAACGTCGCCCATGAAGTGCAGGCCCATCATCATCATCCGGGCGACCCAGAAGAAGATGATGTCGAAGCCGGTGACGAGCACGTCGCCCGGATAGTAACGCTTCACCTCGGGCACGTCGGCGGGCCAGCCCAGCGTGGAGAAGGGCCAGAGGGCCGAGGAGAACCAGGTGTCGAGCACGTCGGCGTCGCGCTCCAGCGCAACGTCCGTCCCGTGCTTCGCCTGGGCGAGGGCCTGGGCCTCGGCTTCCGTCTCGGCGACGAACACGTTGCCGTCGGCGTCGTACCAGGCCGGGATCTGATGGCCCCACCAGAGCTGGCGGCTGATGCACCAGGGCTGGATGTTGCGCATCCACTCGAAGTAGGTGTTCTCCCAGGACTTCGGCACGAACACCGTCCGGCCGTCCTCGACCGCCGCGATGGCGGGCTTCGCCAGCGTGGCGGCATCGCAGTACCACTGGTCGGTCAGCCACGGCTCGATCGCCACGCCCGAGCGGTCGCCGTGCGGCACCTTGTGGAGGTGCGGCTCGATCTTCTCGACGAGGCCGAGCCCCTCCATCTCCGCGACGATGCGCTTGCGCGCCTCGTACCGGTCGAGGCCGCGGTAGGCCTCGGGCGCGTTCTCGTTCAGCCGGGCGTCGCGGTCGAACACGTTGATAAGTTCGAGCCCGTGCCGGCGCCCGACCTCGAAATCGTTGAAGTCGTGGGCGGGCGTGATCTTCACGGCACCCGACCCGGTCTCCGGATCGGCGTAGTCGTCGGCGACGATGCGGATGGGGCGTCCCACGATCGGCAGGACCGCGTGGCGACCGACGAGATCGGCGTAGCGCGGATCGTCGGGATGCACCGCCACCGCCGTGTCGCCCAGCATCGTCTCCGGCCGGGTGGTCGCGACCGTGATGAACCGGTCGGCGAGGCCCTCGACCGGATAGCGGAAGTGCCACAGGCTGCCCTGCACCTCCCGCTGCTCCACCTCGAGGTCGGAGATCGCGGTGTGGAGCTTGGGGTCCCAGTTGACCAGCCGCTTGTCCTTGTAGATCAGCCCCTGGCGGTAGAGATCGACGAACACCTTGCGGACGGCGCGGTTCAGCCCCTCGTCCATGGTGAAGCGCTCGCGCGGCCAGTCGGCCGACGCGCCGAGCCGGCGGAGCTGCCCGGTGATGGTGCCCCCGGAAAAGGCCTTCCATTCCCAGACCTTGTCGAGGAAGGCGGCGCGGCCGAGGTCCTGCCGGCTCTTGCCCTGCTCGGCCAGCTGGCGCTCGACCACCATCTGCGTGGCGATGCCAGCATGGTCGGTGCCCGGCTGCCAAAGGGCGTCGTGCCCCTTCATCCGGCGATAGCGGATCGTGACGTCCTGCAGGGTCATGTTGAGCGCATGGCCCATGTGCAGGCTGCCCGTCACGTTGGGCGGCGGCATCATGACCGTGAAGGGAGCGCGGTTCGATCCGACCTGCGCGCCGAAGACGCCCGACCCTTCCCAGGCCTCGTAGGTGCGTCCCTCGACGGCGGCGGGCTCGTAGGTCTTGTCCAGCATGTCGGAAGGATCCGGTTCTGTCGGTGTTGCGCTCAAGGCGCGGATTTAGCGGGTGACGGTGATCGGGGCAAGGCGACCGCTCGAACGGGGGGCCGGAATCAAAAAAGCCGGGCGCTGGCGGCGCCCGGCTTTCCCGTCGGTGTCCGGCTCACTCGTAGCCGGCGCGGCGCCCCATCCGGTCGAGTTCGCGCTGTACGAGCCGCTCGACGAGCGACGGCAGGTTCTCGTCCAGCCACTCCTTCAGGAGCGGGCGCAGAAGGTCCTTCACCACATCCTCGACGGTGCGGATGTGATTGCCCAGAGGCCACGCCTTCTCGATCCCGGCGTTGGAGTACATCTGGGCGAAATGCGCCGCGGCCTGCGCCGCCGGCTGCGGGGAGATGAGGCTGTCGTCCTCGACGTAGGCGGACGGGGCGGGGGCCGGACGCGGAGCCGGCCGGGGGGGCGGCGGCTCCGGGATGGGGTCGGGGTCCGACCACGCCTGCGGTGCGAAGGAGGGTTCCTCCGGCACCATGTTCGTCAGTTCTAGAACGTCGTCGTCGATCGGCTTCGACGGGGCCTCGACCACGACGGGCTTGGGCGCGGCCGGGGGGGGCGCAGGCGCGGGCGCGGCGTCGTTGTTGTCGCCATCCTCGGAGATGATCCGACGGATGGATGCAAGGATTTCCTCCATCGAGGGTTCTTGCTGGGACCGTTGATCGCTCATAGCTACCCTTGTTCTTCCCCGCCCCGAAAACCCATAACAGCGACCCTACGGACCGCCAACCCGAAAGTGTACGGTCGGTACGTTCATACGGCGATATTCCTACCACCGATCCCGCACGGAGCGGTAGTTCTCTTCAACGTCGTAGGCCTGCACCGGCAGGTTGAGTTGTCGCGCGCCGAGCTGGCCCGTTGCCGCGAGGATCTGGAACGCCGCCGCGAGTTCGTCGCGCTGTGATTGTACAAGACCCACCCTAGCGTTGAGAAGCTCCTGTTCGGCGTCGAGCACATCGAGAGTTGTGCGCGACCCCACGGTCGCCTCCTGGCGGACCCCTTCGAGCGCGATTTCGGCGGCGCGGACCTGCGCCTGACGTGACTGGATGCTGGCGCGCGACGTGGTGAGCGCCTGCCATGCGCGAATCGCGGTCTCGATCGTCTGCGTGCGTGCCTGATCGATCTCGATGCGCCGCTGACCCGCCGTCTGCGTCGCCTCCCGCACGCGCGAGGTCACCGCGCCGGCCTGATAGAGCGGCACCGTCAGCTGCGCGGTCACCGATCCGCTGTCGGTCCGATAGGCGTTCGCCGACGTCTCGAGGCCGCGCTGCAGGCTGCCGCGAAGGTTGACCGAGGGGAGCGCCTCGCCCCGCACCTGATCGATCGCGTCCCGCGCCGCCGCCTCGGTGAACTGTGAAGCGACGATGGACGGATTCGCTGCGACCGCGAGGTCGATCGTCTCCTGCATCGAGGCGGGGAGGGAGAAGGTCGGCCGCGGCTGCGTCAGCCGGCCCGGCGTCGACCCCACGATGCGGGTGTAGACCGCGCGGCTCGACGCGAGATTGCCCTCGGACAGGATGCGGTTCGACGTGGCGCCCGCCAGACGGGATTCCGCCTGGCTGACGTCCGTCCGCGTCACCTCGCCGACCCGGAAGCGGTCCCGCGTCGCCTCGAGCTGGCGCCCGATCACCTGCTCGTTGTTGGTGTTCAGTTCCAGGGTCGCCTGATCGCGGACGACGTCGAAATAAGCCGTCGCGGCGTTGAGGAGGATCGTCTGTTCGGTGGCGAAGAGCTGGGCGCGGCCCGCCTGCACGACGTTCTCCGCCCGGCTCACCTGGGCCGCGGTCCGGCCGCCGCGGTAGATCGGCTGGGTCACCGCAACGCCGAGGGTGCGGGGCTGCGTCGTGCGGGAGCCGTTGTTGGCGACGCCGGCCGCACCTGACACGTCGGTCTCGGCGGTCCCGATAGAGGCGGTTCCCTCCACCGTGGGCCGGTAGTTCGACAGGGCCTGCGGAACCTGCTCGTCGACGGCGCGAAGTGCGGCGCGCTGGGCCTCGAGCTGTGGATTGGCCGTGTAGGCCTGCGCCAGGGCCTCCTGCAGGGTCTGCGCCGTCGCCGGCGTCACGAGCCCCATTGCGACGAGGATCGCGGGGACGATCAGCCCCCGCCCGGTGATCGACGCTCCAAATCCGCGTCTCATGCGAACCATGCCTCACCTCCAGACGGGAAACGACGCCGGGGAGCCCGCGGACGGACGCGGGTCCCGATCAGAACTGGAACCCGGCCACCGGCTCGAACCCCGGCAGGAGCGGGGTGCCGGCATCGAACAGGACGCGCCGCGAGACGAACCCGCCCCGCCGCTCGAACAGCACCGCGTGACCGAAGCGTCCCTGCGGTGCCACGACGGCGACGAGGCGGCCGCCTTCGCCGATCTGGTCGAGAAGGGCCGGCGGAACGTCCGCGACCGCCCCGTCGATCGCCACGACGTCGAAGGGCGCGCGATCCGGCGCGCCGGCGTGCATCGGGCCGTCGACGACGGTCGCGGTCGCCGCGCCGAGATCGGCGAG
>VYKX01000254.1_pt1 | contig 17030 bp, 19 predicted proteins | sample 5114471 | NCBI WGS metagenome assembly VYKX01 (sample SAMN12291785, study PRJNA351875) | freshwater metagenome | isolation source: freshwater lake | place: USA: Michigan, Gull Lake | collected 2013-08-08
ACCGGAACTCACGCTTGGGGAGAGATTCCCTCTGGTTTGGTTGGATACGTCCTGTCAGATTAAGGAAACTCAGTGAACCAAGAATCCCTCGCATGAGAGCGACGGGAGTGTCAAGTTAGTAGTTTTCGAGTTTAGCTAATTGATTTGAATCATGATTAAATACGTTATTCTCAATTTAGAACGGAGCAATGATAAAATTCAATGTTCTCTGCAAATAAAATATTTATCAACTAACCCATTGCGCGCGTTAATCTTTGATCAGGCTATTCAACGATTGTATAATTTTCGTCTTAGTCAAACCTGTAAACATGATCTAGGCGATCATTCAGAACTTAATAATCAATATAGAGTGTGGAAAGAAATATACAATAGGGATGTTGAAAATTTGAGTGCTAATACGAATACGGCACAAGATAATTGGATAAGAGAACTAAATTCTGCTTTGGAAAATTTAGATCAAAAGTTAGATCAATGGTTAAAAAATATTTCTTTTCGAGCAGAAATTGAGAAAAATTTTGTAAGTAAAATTGAGAAATTTCTAACAGTTGATAATTGTAGAGTCGTCTTTGTTATCCAGAGTGAAGATAATTTTATATCTCAATTATTTTGGCATAATTGGGAATTAATGAAAGACCCAAATTATCAAAAAATTCCCTTGGTATTTGCAATAAAAGATCAAAGAAAAATTTCTCAACCAGCTTACGTTCAACTACCTAATAAGTCACTAGAAGTTTTGGTTATCTCAGGGAATACAAGAAATTTAGACCCCAGACAAGATACAGCAGCATGGCAAAAGTTTATTTCAATATGCCATAATCTTAAACTTGATTTAAGATTGTATCCTTCTACAGAGACTAGAGGGAGTGATCTAACTCATTGGCTCGATCCAGAATCTCAACATAAATTTGATATTATTTACTTGCTTGGCCATGGATCAAATGATAATTCAGAAGAAAAAATCTGGATTAATGAGACAGAATCTCTAACGTTTAAACTATTCTGTGATCGTGTCAGCAGAATAAAAACTTTAAAACTTGTTATTTTAAACTATTGTAATTCTCTACCCTTAGCAAAGGAGCTAATAAAATCTTCTGACATTCCTCAAGTCATTGCCATGAGAGAGACTATATTCGATCCTTTTTCTCCAGAATTTTTGAGTACCTTTTTGCTCAAATTAGTTCGTTGTAACTTTTTACCTTTAGCTGTCAGGGAAGCTCAAGAACATTTGGAAATAGAATATAGCAATGAATGGCGAAGTTCTGCTTCAGTCGTTGCTCTTTTACAAAATCTTAACAAAACTCCTTGGACATGGCCTAATAATAAAGAATCTCGCTTCAAAAAGAATCTATTTCTATATTGCTCAGGTTTTTTGTCTTGTTTATTCATAGGTATAGGTTTTTTACCGATAATTTCTGCTTTGAGCAAGAATAGATTGATTAATCTTCCCGGACAGATTAATAAAATATTCCCTCCGTCAGAAGCTGAAGTAGAAAATTTATTAGAAGAAAGTACGGTAACTATTAAAGTTTATGAGCCCAAAACAAATAAATCTAGTTTTTTTGCGGGTATTATTTTTGCTTATGACAAGAAAGCAGACAAATCTCATCCTCAACAAGATACAACTTATTATATTCTAACCACCGCAAAATTATTAGAAAACAAAGAAAATCGTCAAATTGTTATATTCATTAATCAAGAACGAGAAGATTACAGATACGACAGATCTATTACAGAGGTGAGTCAGCACTTAGCTATAATGACTTTTAACAGCAATAAAACATACAAAATCGCTCAACTGAGCAAAGATAAGGCTGCATTAGAAGAAAAAGTTTATATGGCTGCTAAACAGTCTCCAGAAGACCCTTCTTCAAATCTCAATTTAATTGATAGTAAAATTACCGATCTAAATCCAATGGAAAAAAATCAAACTTATAATTTTTTCTACAACAGCTTCGATAGTACAATTAAACCAAAAGCGGAAGGAAATTCTATTATCAATCAATATGGCTGCTTAATTGGAATTGATTTAGGTATTTCTAAGTTGCCTAATCAGAATTTGGGAATTGGTATTCCTGAAGATACTCTTCTAGAGGTAAAAAAGCTTAAAAATCCCCAGGACACATCGATAAGTAACATAGAAGAATCAAAGTTTTCATTTTATACTGAATCTTGTCAGTATGAATAACAAGGCTATAAACATTCTTTTTCCAGCTTACGATATTGAAGCTTGAACAGCGATAAAAACCACTGCGATACCGTTTCTTTATTAGGATTGTATTGATCGATTTTATCAAATACTTGCTTCAAAGTTTGCTGCCATGCCATTCCAGAAATATCCGGGGAAGAACTATAGATATTTTGATTTTGTACTTGATTAGATTCTTGAATTTTATTAGTTAATTTCGTTAAACTTTTATATCTTTGCTGACTAATTTTTGGATAATTTTTAGCAGCCAAAGCTAAACTTTCTAGCTGTTTATCTTCATATTCTGCCAGTTCTATGTTGATTCTTACTAACAAAGTCCGTAAAGAATTTTCTCTTGCTTTTAAGATTCTTGAATCGATTTCAGGATGTTGAATTGCATAGTCAGAAAATTCTGCTATTGCTTTCTCAAACTCTTGAGCTTGAGCTTTTCTAAGTTCATATCCCTTTTCGTTCAAAACCATAGCTGTAAATCCACTAACTGTAACTCAACGCAAACAATACCTTTAGTAATTCCTCTTTCTATATCTATTGTATAATAACCATAAATCGTTTGACCATTTACGGCTCTCGTATCTGCGGTTAATAATTCTCCTCCATACTTTTTCTTTTGCTCTCCACATCCTTCTAAGGAAGTATCCAGCAGGATACTATCAAGCTTTTCTGGATTTACTTTCTCGCTTTCCCAAAAACCATCATAATCATTGGGTTTTCGCTTTTTAGTCACAAAACTACCATCAAGATAGACTTTTTGGCAACCTGCTTGTTGAAGATTTAGCAATACTTTTTTTAGTCCGACTAGAAGACGTTGTCTTCTTCGAGTTGTTCCAAATCTTTCTACAAGCTCTTTCCAGCTATCTAATTTATGTTCTCCCGGCGGCAAAAAGCCGTGTTTATTAAAAGGAGGAATTCCCATGTTTTTAATATTAGATAATTTATAAGCAAGCTAGGCATTGCCCAATAAAAACTAGGGTCGATTAGAGCCAATTGAATGACTATCTTGATAAGATTGGTTTAAGGGATCTCTGTAAGTTAGGTAAAGTTTTAGAGGAATCGGTGGACTCTGAATCAACGCTAGATGATAGTCCTCAACAACCTGCATAGCTTCAGAAGTAGATAAGGATTTATCGTAACGAAGATCGGCGCATTTTTGAAAAGTATTTTGAGCAGATAATTTCAGATCTGAATACTTTTTCCAAAGCAGTAATATATCCCCAGATAGGATAAAAGAAATAGCTGTTAATGCTGCCTTAACTGCCCACTTTACCACAGTCATATCTTGATTTTCTTGGCTGATTGTAGCTGGAGAAGTTGCAAAGTCTGCAAAATAAATAATTCCTGATAAAATTGAAATTGAAATAACTAAAAATACCAGTAAATAATTGACCACTTTTGTTGCTAAAAACTCAGTAAAGTAAGCAGATTCTGTTGTAATATCCATTAATCTTTGTGGACTATTAGATAGAGAAGATGAATAATAAGGAGAAGTAAAAGGAGCTTGTTGTAATTGAATTCCCGTTGTCCAAGCTCTAACCATAGCTAACTCATGGCTCGGAATATCTTCTCCTAAACTATCAGCATATAAAATCATTCTTCTACATTTATCAGCTTTTTGTGTCAAGTTATTAGCCCATTCTCGCAACCATGCTACTGCTATTGGAGTGATTAAAGCAAGAAAACCGGCAATAGCTAAAAGCCACAATTTATTGTTGACTGTCGCAATTAATGCTAAAACTTGAGCGCATAAAGATAACAACAAGCTGTACCACCATCTCACTTCAGCTTGATCGTAGAGATAATTGCGAATATCCGACAAATCTTTTTGGTTTGACATAGCTTACTTGAGAAGAGATATAAGATAAAATTTTTAACAATTTATCTAAATTTTAATCAGAAATTTAGATAAATTATCCCGTTAAAATAGGGTTTAGTCAAAAGAAAATTGTTCTGTGTGAATTTCCTCTGCTCGCTTCACTTGTATTTGAAAACTCTCTCCCAATTGAAGGGTATATTCCAAAGAGATATAATCACCTCCTTTTGTCAGATTTGCCTTCAAAGTTTGATCGGATAAAGATAGTAGCTTCAAATTCAAATCAGATGGAATTTTTTTAGATGATTCAACCTCCACGAGAAGTTGAAATTTTCCCTCTTTTGTAGGGGTTATCTCGACAGATAGGATAAATTTCTGTCCTCTCAGAGTAATGTATTTAGCTTTATAAAGAGGAGAAGTAATAGATTTATCGATTGTAGATAAAGCAGGACTATCTCTACGAACAAGCTTTTTAACAAGCTTTTGCTGTTTAGCATTAAGAATTTTTGCTGATTCTTTCTCATCCCAATTCTTGGCAAAAATTCTTTCGAGAAATTGTTTGTTTTTAGCCAGAAGAAGTAAATCAACTAAATTGTCAATATCCGGTAATTGAGCTAATAGTAATTCGTCAGTTTCTATCTGCTCGACAAATCCAACTAAAATAGCTTTCTTCGCTTCTTCATCAATTTCTACCACCACATAACCCACTCTATCTGACCATACCTCGGACGGGACATAACAGATATTTTCATTTGGCAAAACTGGACGACATTCTAATTTACCGAGAACATCGATCTTTAAATCAGCACTATCCATTAAAATTCGCTGATTATAATGCCCAATAGTGCTTTCCTCTAAATTTGTTTCTACTTTCAAACACTGGCAGTAAAAGTTAACAGCAAGCACGGCTAAAGTATTTAGAAAAACCTGTTGACTTTTATCGGAATTTTTCTGCTCGCTACTAAACTTTTGAGCTAATTTAAAATCAGCACCGCTCAAGGGGACTGTAAAAGTTAAACGTTCAGCTAGTGGCATCATGGTTTTTGTCTCCTATTTCTAAAAATATTCTTGAAAAATTGGTTGCAATTTTTCAACGCTGCGTTGATAAAAGCTGCTTAAAGTTGCTAAGGAAATTCCCCATTCTGTTGACATTTCCTTCCAAGATTGTCCATTAAATCGCCTTATACAGATTGCTTGAAAATTAGCCTCCGGATGCTTTTCTATGTGAGTCTGTCGAAAACAATCTCTAGGGTCTTTTTGGATAAAATCCCATAATCTCTCCCAATCTTTTTGGGGGGACATAGATTCAGGTTGCTGGATTATATCAAGCAAGGAAATATCTGAGGCATTAGTCCAGCTTGATTGCTCCGACTGGAGAGGAACATCCAAAGATTGCTCATAAATTCTGACTCGTTTGCCGTTATTTTGTCTATGTCGCAGTTTTAAATGTTCCCTGACAGCATCGATAAATCGCTTATCGAGCAAAAAACTTACCCATGCCAAGACATTACCTTTACTTGGGTCGTACAGATCAATTTTTTCAAAAATCTCTAAAAAAGTCTGCTGTAGAGCTTCGTGAAAAATATCCTGATAGACAGACTTAGGAAAATTATAGATATTTTTACAGTACACTTTATTAGAGTTTTGAATCTCATTGGTTAGTTTTGTTAGCCATTTTTGTCTCTCCTTGCTGTTTGCAGGGGAGCTTTTAGCCAAAAGTGCTATTTCTTCAAGAAGCTTAAGTTTGCTGTCTGGGTTACTCATCGGAGAACTCTCCTTGCATTTTCTAGATCACTACCCCTTTCATCTACTCGTCAGGTTACTGGCATTTTATGCAAAAACCGATAATTAAAATTCTTTTTTGTGAGGAATTGTCGAGGGAATTGCGATCTCGCTCCCGGACTGCCTTCGGTATCGCAGCCAGAGTGGATGTGGCGCGGGGTACTATCGAGAATGTAAATTTATGTTAAGATGAACCCAAATTTTGCATAAAAAGCAGCCATCGCTACGAGAAAGTAATGTAAAACCAAAACTAAACACGATCGCTGTTTGGTTGCTATCGATGAAAACTTATTCTCATTCATCAGGAGGTGAAGTGCTTGGGAGTTATTTATATTGGCGATCGCAAAACGGGTAAAACCAACCTAGTCTTGGAATTAGCTAACCCCAAGGGAAATTATGTCAAAGTTACTTATCCCGATTATCAGTCTCTCAAAAGCTTGTTGTTCAACTCAGAATTGGGCTCTCCAAAAGCAACTGGTGCTCTCGCTCCCGAAGGCATTTTTGAGGAATACATAGAAGTAAATGTCACGCTTCCTACAGGAGATAAAATGATTCCCTTAGATTGGTTAGATACCGATGGTGAAATCTGGCGACAATACTGGCAAAAAAATCGACCTGATGATTGGAAAAGATTTCTCGAAACGATCAGAAAAGCTGAAGGAATTATGTTGATTTTACCGCCCTATCGGGAAATCATTGAACCAACCAGCCAAGTAAACCTAGCTGACTTTATCACCAGACAACAATGGTGTCATCGCTTTGAACGTTGGATTGATTTTTTCCGACAAGATTGCCCGAAAATTCGGCATCTTCTTCTCTGTTTAAATAAAGCCGATTTACTCCGGATAAATCTCAAAGAAGAAGCCAACAAACTCGCTTTTAATCCTGACCGCCAACGCATGACATGGCAAGAGAGAGATAACTATGTTTTTCAGCGTTATTTTCGACCGATTCACCCCCAAATCAATCAACTAAACCGGAGTATTCAAGGGTTAACGATTAGGTGTTTCATTACGAGCATATATAATCGAAAATTATTAGAATTACCCTGGATTTATTTAGGCAGTCATCTCGCAAAATAAAGTTAAAATAGGAGTAAAAATGACCAGTGGAAATATTGTTGTAATTGGACCGACAGCAGCCGGAAAAACCACCTATTTAGCGGCTTTGTCCTACTTTAAAGAACACAAACAAGGCAAAAAACTATTTACTGTCAATCCTCAAAATCCCGCCACCAGAATACTTACTGAAAAAGCTGAAAATATTCTCAAACAAGGAGCAGATCTAGATGAAACCATCATTGGACAAGAGATTGAATTCTTAGATGACTTCCCATTTTACTCCTTTGGCATCACAGCCAAACCCTATTGGTATAGTTCCACTGAGACTTTTCAATTAACCGCTAGAGATTATCCCGGAGAAGTCTTTGAGGCAATTGCCAGTCCCAGTTCAAGGAAGCCTATCCATGAAGATTTTATTAATGAATGTTTTACGGATGTCATGGGCTGTCTAATTATGTTGACAGGATGGGAACCCGGAACTGATAACTTTTATAACAGAATCATGAAACAATTCCTTAAATTAATGGATGAGCGGGGTCGTTCTCGGGATCTGAAGTTAGCAATAGTTATGAGTAAATGCGAAAGAGGAGAAATTTGGCCCGGTAGGCTTGACCCAGAAATTGATTTATTTGGTGTGCATTTACGAGAAACTACCAAAACCTTGCGAGAAAAAGTGATTCCCAAAAATCTGCGTTTTTTTGCTCTTTCTACCTTTGGTGTTTTAGACAGAGATAATCCCCGTCCTAACCGAGAAGATCGGGTTAAAAAAGGAGAGCCAGCTTCAGTGATTAGAGAACCAGATTTATGGCAACCTTATAACCTCATTGAACCTCTCTATTGGCTAAGTAAAAAAACAAACTGAGGCAGCAAAAATGAAAGCGTTTGACTGGCTAAAACCAAAAGAACCGGAATTAAAAGATGCCAATGCGGAAATACGGGTTATCGGCAATCGCAGTGCTGGTAAAACGGCTTATATGGCTTCCCTCGCCTATTGGCCTAATGCTAAGGCCGATAGTCCAGTTCAGTCGGTGACTCCAGTGGGGAACCAAGAAGCCAGCGCACAACTGATGAACATGGCACAGAATATCTTAGAACAGGGACTAGAATTAGAACCTACTCTACCAGAGGCTACAGTAGATGAGATCAAGAATTATGGGTTAAATATTGTTCTCAAAGAAGAATTTTCTTTGAAAAATCTGCAACGAGGTCTATCCTCTAGTGCCATACGTCTCAATGTTAACTGTAAAGATTATTCCGGCGAGTTTCTTCGGGATCTCATTAACAAAACCGGTGATCCGCGCTTAGTTGACTATCTCGAAGACTGTGTGGTAGCCACAGGTCTTTTATTGTTAGTAGATGGAACCTCTCACCGCAAAGATAAAGACTATGCTATCGGACTAGAAAAGTTTTTAGCGGCTTTAGACAGGGTGGATATTAATCCCAAACAACGACGCATTGCTTTTGCTATCAGTAAATGTGAACTGAGTCAACTATGGGTGAGTCGTCATCAACCAAGAGAATTGACTAAAAGACGCTTTCCTCTGATGCAAAATAAATTAGAAAACTGGGTAGATAGGGGAGGTGGTGAAGTCGATTATTTTGCCACTTCTGCCTTTGGTACGTTGGGAACGAATTATCCTGAACCCAACTCGATCGAAAAACAACGCAATCGCCAAGGAACAACTTCTATTATCCGCGATCCGAAGCGGTGGCGACCCTTTGGTTTAGTTTCCCCGATTTACTGGCTTTGTACTGGTCAACGTCACAAAGAATTAGATAAGGATTAAAAACAATGACTATTATCCACATTCATGAATTTAGCACAGGTATTTTAGTGGATGGTACTGCGGATGAGTGGAGGTCGCGGGGTTTTTCGGGAGAGTACATGAACTCAACCCTTGCTTCTATTCCTGCACCTGTACAGTTAGCGATCAAAAATCGAGAATTTGCGGTAGCTGAAGGCGCATCTAGCGAAAATCCCGCCATTATTGGACGAGAAGTTGAATACAATCGAGAAGCTTGGTCAGTAATTGCTGTGGTCACACGGGGGAGAGATGAAGGAGGACGAGGTGCATCTCTCTATCGTTATTTCTTGTGTAACGGAAGGGGTAAGCTACCGCATCTTCTACAGTGGCACACAAATAAGGGACAACCTAAATTTGACCCTTTCCCGCCTCAAAAAGACGATAAGTTTTATGAATTTACTGACAAAAAAATTAGTGACAATTTAGAGAATTTAGAAGATATTTGTCAATCAGAAACACCAATAGTTATCTCTCACGACCGAATTCCACTTCCCCTAAATCAAGGCTCAAATAGACCATTAACAATTCATAACATTGCCTCTAAAACTGAAGCCGCTAAAAATAATGAACTAATTTCCTGGGCTTGGAATGTAGAAGCTTTAGAGAAACCAAATCGCTTTTTAGTCATCTATCCTGCCAGCAAAAAAGCAGAGGAGACAATAAGAGCCAGAATAAACAGTGTTCCTCAACTTGCTCCAGCAATACCTGAAGAAACTCTAATTAAAAATGCTATCAGGAATTCCTGCCGTACAGGGCAATTTCAACGAGACAATTTAGCTACCCTTGAAGATGCTTTGAATAATCCCAAAATTCAACAGGATTATCATACAACCTTTTGGAATTCCATATTTGAAGGTGAAGGCTCTAACGATGCTTATCAACAGGAAATTTATAGTGACTATAATGTACGTCTCTTGACGCTACAAGCCATCATTTGCCCTGAAAAGCTGCCAGATTTTGTCGATTGGATAATGAAAAAAGAGAAGGATTATTATCCAATATCTCAGAGTTTTCAAAGAGAAATTGTACAAGCAATCAACCCACAAGGTGATGGTTCCATCACTTCGCAAACTATATTTAGTAAAATCACACAAGGTATTAATATACTTATTATTAATGTCATTGAGCCGCCATACTTGATAGATGCTACAGCTAGACTATTATCAGACAAAAAAGGACTCTGGGGCAGAATATACAACGATTATACCAGTAAAAAACTGGAAAAAAGTTTAAAAGAAAGAAAACTAGATGATGCACCTTGGCAAGAAATTAAAAATGACTTAAGTAGAGTTTGGGATACTCTTTCCGATCAAAAAAATCAAAAATACATCCATCTTGCTCACCTATTTCATAAGCTAGAAGAGTCATCAGATAAACAAAATAAAGGGTATAGTTTAACCGTTTTCTTTTATCATCTCGCTCAAGGAAAGATTCCTAGTGATGTATATAAACGCCATCAATTAACGGGAGATGAAGGTGATAATTTTGGTATTAAAGTTCAAAGAGATATACCTCGGCAAGAACTGATATTTAGAGAAATAAAAGAAACAGCAATATTTCTCCTATCTTTGGTGTTTAAAGGTGGAGCAGCTGGCTGTGTTACTGCTATTATTTATTTTTTGCTTATATTCACTTTAGGAGGATTTTTCTTTCAAAGATTATTGAATTTAGCTAATTTATCTGTACCCGGTTTACCCGGAGGATCAAACACTTCAGAATCGCCGATTATTAAAAAAGCGATCGGAAGCTTTCCAACTACTAAAACATCATTAAATCAAATTACAGATTACTTGAAGCAAACTAATTCTAAACCTAACAAAGATGTGATTGATAAAGCTATTTCAAAAATTCTCGATCCTACCTATTCTTCCAATGCTGGTGAATCCTCTACTTCTAATAACTATCTCAATCTTAAAACTATAGACAAAAATAAAGACAAGTGGATTCAGGCAATAATGTATTATCAATTATATAAAGTTACACCATCTAATTATGATGATATTGACGGTATTATTGATAAGGATGGAAAAACCTATGAAGCTCTAAAATGTAATCTACTTCAAAATATGCAACTGCAAGCAACTCAACCAACTGCTGAAAGTTGTAAAAATCTAGGATTTTCCAAAGTTAAAGCGGCTGAAACTGCCGCTAAAAAAACAACGCAATCTCCATCTCCAACTCCATCCCCATCTCCGACAAGAGACCAAAAAATTGAAAAGGCAGTCTCGGAATTTGATAAATCACGAAAGACAAAATTTACTTTAGAGAAATTAGTCGAGGAATTAGATGACCTTTTTTCTGGTTCATCTTCATATAATGTAATTAATGTTCTTGACCCCAGTACTGACTTTGCACTTTCCTTTAATAATATGACTGAAGAACAAAACAAGCAAGCTTGGGTTAAAGCTATTTTAAAATATCAAGAAAGTCTTAAATCTAGAGTTAAACCAGGGCAATCTATTAATATTGCTGTTGATGGAGTGATTAACTATGAAAAAGACACCTATAAACTTTTGAAGTGTGATGTAGCTGCTCAACTTCGTGAAAAATTAAGTGAAACACCAGAAATTTGCGATAAAGTAAAACCAATTGATTCATCCTCATCATCAACTAATTCATCAGGACAATAATAATTTTTAAACCTATGAGAATTTGGCTTTACATACTAGCAGGAATAACCTCAGCTTTAATTGGCTGGAATATCGGTCAGATTTTCTTGACTGACTTAAAAATCCTGTCTCGGTTTCCAGAGGTGGTTCTTTTTCCCTGCATCGCCATATCCTTAGCGATTGGGATGGTAATGAATGAAATATTTATTAGTAATCCCACCCGTCCTAAACTCAACTTTCGGATTGCTTTAATTCCCCTATTAATTGCCACCTTAATCGGATTGATTGTCGGATTAGCAGCGGGTGGAATCTTTCAGCTATTAATTCAATCTGGAGTTGCTGAATTTCTCGGTAGATTTTTGGGTTGGCTTTTTGTCGGTGCAGCCGTCGGATTAGCCGAAGGACTAACTTGGCAATTTTACAGCATGGAGGCTGGCGATCGCGATCGTTTTCGACAACGGTTATATACTAGCATCATCGGTGCGGGTGTTGCCAGTTTCGTAGCGGTGGTAATCTTTGAATTCATTCGCCAATGGTTAGGCACTTCAGAAGCATTTATAAAAGCAGAAGATCCCCTCGGATTTGCCATTTTAGGCTTATTGCTTGGCCTAACCTTTACAATTACTAATTCTCCTAGCTACATGGCGGCACTGAGAGCCGGTAAAGGATTCGAGTACAGAAAAATCATTCCCGAACTCGAAAGCATCGATCCTCAATTTACATCCATTAATTCAGTCTTTCCTAACATCCATAAAACGCTCAAATTTGTCAGTGAATCGGATGCGGAAAAAATCGAAGAGGGACTGTCGATTCAACTTCCCGCCAAAGGAATCATCAAAATTGGTTCTGTCCCCAAAACTAAAGGTTCTGATGGTGTAGAAAGAGGATCGGATATTTATCTCCCCGGACTCCCCCCCCATATTGCTGACATCAAAATTACCCGCCGTGATGCCATTTTAGATCCTAACCCGAAATTTTACAACCTTATCGAACTCAACGGCAGACCTTTAACCAGCACCAAAGAAATTCTCCTTAAACACAATAACCTGATAACTTTCCATGTTAAAGATAATCACAACCCCGATGAACCCAAAATCTATCGTTTCGTCTTCTACAATCGCTTCCTTGACCCACAAGCTTAGTTTATCAATGATTATGTTAAGCGCTCTTATTACCCCAGCTTGGGGAATTAAACCTGAAATCACAGATATTGAGGACATCGACGATAAAGTGACTCTTCAAATTCAAGTGACAGGAGAAGAAAGTAAACCGATTATGGGTCTAGCTGAAAGCGATTTTCAGCTTAAAGTTCTTGATAAAAAAAACAACAAAACTTATCAAGGAAAACAACTGCCTTTTGACTGGAAGTCTCCCCGAGAAACGACTCCTCCTGATGCTTGGATTGTCGTTCTCATCGACTTTAGTGGCAGTATGAATTGTTCTCAGGCTCTCAATACAAAATGTGATGCCAAAGCGGTTGCTAAAGGAAAGCGAAAATTAGATGCAGCAATTAACGCACTGGGAACATTTATTAAATTCGCCTCAGAGCGCAAAGGCAACACCTATTTATCTATTGTTCCCTTTGGGGTAGAAGGTAAAAATGACAAGCCTGGAGCCTGTGATTATTACCCAAAAGTTACGTCAGAAACTCTCGATAATTTTAGTTTAGTGCAAGATGTTAAACTAACTAATTTTCTAGGTAGTCTTGCTGATAAAACTCCTTGTGCAACGACCAACTTCTATCAAGCTCTCAAAGAAACCGTCAATTTTTTTAAAAACGATAAAGAAGGTCGTTTTTATCCTAAAGATAAAGAAGGAAAACCTTTAAAACCTCAACCACGACTCTCAATTATTCTCCTTTCTGATGGCTTTGATAATAATAGTAATTATCAAGAAGTTCAGAAAACTTTAGCAGTTCTTCAGAACAATAAAGATATTGTTGTTCATACTCTAGGATATGGCTTAACCCCACAACAATTAGGCAAAAAATATTCCTTAGGTAAACCTGCTGTTCGTAGAGATATTAATAACCCAAAATTATCCCAAGAAACTAGAGAGCAACTAGAAAAAGAATTTGTAGATCAAAAACAGTTAGCGGAAATTGCGAAGTTAACAGGAGGAGTTACTGAATTTGCTGGTGATGCTGATGAAATTGCCGAGAAATTAGAAATTTTCCTTGATGCGATTCAAGGACGATACGAAATCAGTTATATACAACCCAACGTTCGACGAGGAGGCGAATATGTAGCCACAGTTCTTACTCAGAAAGTAGCATCACAATCTAAACCTTATACCCTTGATTTTTTTGGGCGTACACTTCCCTTAGAAACCAGAATATTAATGCTTATTTTTATTTTTCTTGCTCTTGGTTTGGGGGGAGTAATTCCTTTTTATTATTGGGGAAAATGGTTAAAAGAAAAACAAAACTAATACTAAATATTTTCGGCACTTGTAAAGTCATGAAACAAATCCTGATTTATTTCTCTCTCTTTTTTCTCAGTAGTTGTAATCTTCAGTTTAATCAACCTCAAAAAACTTCAGAATGTCCTCAAAAAACCACAGCTATTCTCATTGCAGAAAATCTAGAAAATGTTAACCTAACAACTGAAACTATCACCAAATCTAGTATTTGCTGCAAATTGCTGCCCCCAAAGGTTCTAAAACCTTTAAGATAGAAATGAGTTTAGGAACCCCTTTAGTCTCGACTTCTGTTATTACTAATCAACCGGAACTAGAACTTTCCTCTACGATTTCATCCTCTCAACCATCACCTGAAGAAGCTGTTCATAAATACTATTCAATTCTCAATCAAGGTCAATATAACCTAGCTTGGGAACAGCTATCAGAAGAACTCCGCAATAATAGAAAGCTTCATCCGAATGGATACTATTCTTATCGAGATTGGTGGTCAACAGTTAGGAAGGTAGAACTTCGTTCAGTTGAATTAGTTAATAAAGATTTTCCAGAAGCTGCTGTAGATGTCAAATTAACCTATATCCTAAAAACCGGACAATTATCTAATCAATCACTACAATTGTTTTTATTCTGGAATGCTCAAGAGGAACAATGGAATATTAATAAAGCCAAACTTATTACCTGAATTTGAACATTTTTTATCCAGTAAAGTCATGAAACAAATCCTGATTTATTTCTCTCTCTTTTTTCTCAGTAGTTGTAATTTTCAGTTTAATCAACCTCAAAAAACTTCAGAATGTCCTCAAAAAACCACAGCTATTCTCATTGCAGAAAATCTAGAAAATGTTAACCTAACAACTGAAACTATCACCAAATCTAAACGCTCGCTTCTTCCCCGACACCGACACCAAGACTCTCTCCATCTCCCTCACCTTCCCATGATCTCACACAAAATGAAGCAGAAAAACTTGTTAAACGTTGGTATGAAGTTAAAAGACAGGCTTTCGGTTCTTCTTTTGACGACAGCTTAGTAAAGCAATACGCCACCGGACAACTTTATTCTAACACCTTAGAAAAATGTAATGATGGAATCTGCGGGGGGACAGTGGGTTGGCTGCGCTCTAAAGGCTGTTATTATACTTATGATTTTTCCAATATCAATGAGATAGTCTCTTTTGCTCCTTCAGGTTCGTCACCTTCAATAACGGTCAATGTCACGGAACAACTTACACTCCATGGTCCCAGAAGTGCTGGATGTGGAACCCCAACCCAAACTTATCAAAAAAATGTTACCTATTGGTTTCAAAAAAATAACGGTGTTTGGAAAATAGAAAAATATAAGGTAGGAACCTAATCATGGAAAGAAAAAGAAGAAAGTCAATAAAAGTCAGAACACAATCGAAAACCTACCATATCCAGTGGTCTAGGTTTTTGCCCATCTTAATTTCTTTGTTTATAACATCTGCAATCACTCTATATTTTATCTTAAACTCCTCCAAAAACGAATCCTGTACAATAACTAAACTATCGTTAATTGACAGCGTTCCTAAATCTCTAGAAGGTCGAGTTTCTCCTAATCGAGTCCAATGCTATAAATTTCAAGGCATTCAAGGACAGCAATTACAATTAACAACTAATAAAAAAATAAGCTTGATTTACCCAGGTAATCAATCTCAAAATCTCCAAGGCGATTATCAAACGATTCTGTCCGAAACAGGTGACTATTCGCTAGTCATAGAGACGCAAGAAGATAACTTAGATTATCAAATTAACCTGATAGTAAGCTCGCAAAATACAACTAATCTGCCTAGAAAAACGCCCGTTAATGATTTTTCCTTAACACCTTTAACACCTCAACTTCCTAGTCAGCCTAATCAGCTAACTTATAACGTTAAACAGTCGCCTACTTTTTATCAAGATCAAGAATTGCAGAAAATCGTTGACAATATTGTAAGTTTAGCTCAATCTAGAAAGTTACCAATAGATAAATTGTCTATCAGTTTAGTTGACTTAAATCAATCTGAATGTTGCGCTTATGCTGCTTATCAAGATAGTGAATTTAGATATCCCGCTAGTATTGTCAAGCTTTTCTGGCTGGTAGTTCTCTATAGTCAATATTATTATCAAGGAATTGAGCCGAATCAAATTCCTCCAGAAAAACTAAAAGTTATTTCTAAAATGATTAAAGATTCCGATAATGAATCAGCGAGTATCATTGTTGATGAAATTACTCAAACCAAATCGATTCAAAAAGACCTCGCACCAGAAAAACTCAAAGTCTGGATTAGCAAACGTTACGCTCTTAATGATTTTTTTGCATCCTATTTTGTTGATTCTGTTAATTACCCCCTGAATATTAGTCAGAAAACTTTCCCTATTCCCAATCTACTCGAAGATCCAGCAGGACCAGACCAACAAATTCGTCAGCTTAACGGCAAAAACTCACCACCGAGACGAAATTATTTAAATACCTATAGCGTTGCTAGATTGCTGCTCGAAATTGAGCAAGAACAAGCCATTTCGCCAGCTTATAGCCAAGCGATTAAAGAATTAATTAAACGAGATTTACATCCTCAAGCGTGGAAAGAAAAACCTTTTAATCCTATCCAAGACTTTTTCGGTCAATCTCTCCCCGTTAAAACTCAATTTTATGCTAAAATGGGCTGGACATTTAATAATCGAAATGATGCGGCTATTATCGTCAGTCCTGATAACAAAGCTCATTATATTTTAGTTGTCTTTGGAGATGAAAAAAAGTTTTATCAAGACAAAGATTTTTTCCCGATTCTTTCACGACAAGTTTATAACCAAATGCTTAAAAAATGACTTAAGAAAAGACTAAAAAATGAAACGCTATCAACTTCTTCAAGAAAAACGAGAGAATATTATAAAAATTGCTCGAAAGCATGGGGCATTTAATATTCTAATATTTGGATCAGTTGCTAGAGGCGAAGACAGCAATGACAGTGATATTGATTTTTTAGTAGAAATGGAACACGGACGCAACTTATTAGATAGAATTGGTTTAATTCAAGACTTAGAAGATTATTTAGGCTGTAAAGTTGATGTGGCTACTATTAACAGTTTACGAGATTGTTTTCGGGAAAGAATCATGAAAGAGGTGATTCCTTTATGAATGATGACTTAATTTATTTAGGTGATATTTTAGATAGAATTGAACGAATCGAATCTTATACACAGGAGGGAAAAGACAGATTCTATCAATCTTTATTATAGCAATTCTCTAACTTATGAGGTACAGTAGCAACAGTGAGTAAACCAATTGCGAATATCTTTTTGAGTAACTTGTAACATAGCCGATTCAATCCCTTCTATTAAGTCTTT
>VYKX01000182.1_pt1 | contig 17014 bp, 15 predicted proteins | sample 5114471 | NCBI WGS metagenome assembly VYKX01 (sample SAMN12291785, study PRJNA351875) | freshwater metagenome | isolation source: freshwater lake | place: USA: Michigan, Gull Lake | collected 2013-08-08
GGCCTGGCTCTTCACCGTCTCCGGGCGAGCCTGCAGGATGTAGAGCTGGTGGTCGGTGCCGTCCTTGCCCCACTCGATGTCCATCGGGCGCCCGTAGTGCTGCTCGATGATCAGCGCGTAGCGCGCCAGCTCGGTCACGTCGGCGTCGGTCAGCGAGTACCGGTTGCGCAGTTCGGGCGCGGTGTCGACCGTTGCGACGAGCTTGCCGGTGGCCGCGCGGTCTGCGGCGCTCGCGAACTCCATCTTGATGAGCTTGGAACCCAGGTTGCGCCGGATGATTGATTGCTTGCCCGCCTGCAGAGTCGGCTTGTGGACGTAGAACTCGTCGGGATTGACGGCGCCCTGCACCACGGTTTCGCCGAGGCCGTAGCTCGCGGTGATGAACACCACATCCTTGAAGCCGCTCTCGGTGTCGATGGTGAACATCACGCCGGCGGCTGCCAGGTCAGACCGAACCATGCGCTGAACGCCCGCCGACAGCGCCACGTCCGCATGCGCAAAACCCTTGTGCACCCGGTAGCTGATCGCGCGGTCGTTGTAGAGGCTTGCGAACACCTCCTTCATCTTGTGCAGCACGTCATCGATGCCGACAACGTTCAGGAAGGTCTCCTGCTGGCCGGCGAAGCTGGCGTCAGGCAGGTCTTCTGCCGTGGCCGATGAGCGCACCGCGAACGACGCGGCCGGGTTGTCGCCGGCGAGTTTGGCGAACTCTGAACGGATCGCCGCGTCGAGGTCGTCGGGGAACGGCGTGTGCTCGATCCACTGGCGAATCTGCGTACCGGCTTCGGCGAGCGCGCGCACATCGTCGGTGTCGAGTGTCGACAGCCTCTGCGCAATGCGGTCAGCCAGCCCCTCGTGCGCAAGAAAGCGCCTGAACGCGTGTGCCGTGGTGGCAAAGCCGCCGGGCACCCGCACGCCGGTGGAGGACAACTGGCTGATCATTTCGCCGAGGGAGGCGTTCTTGCCGCCGACCGACTCGACGTCGGTCATCCTCAGTTGTTCGAACGGGACGACCAGGGCGGTCGCCAGTGGCGGTTGAGACATGGGAGAGCTCCGTGATGTGAAAAAACCGGGGTCACCTGCAGGGTGCGGGCCAGCCCCGAGCGTGGCTCGAGGGGCGAGGCGTTGGCGCAAGGCCTTGCACGCAGGCCATCGGCGCATCGACCGATGCGATCAGGAGCGCGATGGGCGCCAGGGGCGCAGCGGGCGTGCATGTGGCGGGCAGGAATATTGCGATCGAGTTTACGGTCGAATCCCTATGATCGATCGTCCTTTCCGAGGGAGCTCGCTGCTCATGCCCAACCGCACCATCTTCTTCGTGTCCGACGGCACCGGCATCACCGCGGAAACCTTCGGCAACTCGATCCTCAACCAGTTTTCGATCCGCCCGCACCATGTGCGTCGGCCGTTCATCGACACGGTCGACAAGGCGCACCAGGTGGTGCGCGAGATCAACCACGCCGCCGAACTGGAGGGGCTTAAACCGGTGGTCTTCGTGACCCTCATCGACCCAGCGGTCCTGGTCATCGTGAAGGAGCACTGCAAGGGACTGGTGCTCGATCTGTTCAACACCTTCATCGAACCGCTCGAGGCCGAGTTCGGCGTCACCTCCAACCACCGCGTCGGTCGGTTCTCGGAAGTGGCCAAGAGCCAGGAGTATTCGGACCGCATCGATGCGATCAACTTCTCGCTCGCTCACGACGACGGCCAGTCGGCCAAGAACCTCGATTCGGCCGACGTGATCCTGGTGGGCGTGAGTCGCAGCGGCAAGACGCCGACCTCGCTCTACCTCGCCATGCAGCACGGCATCAAGGCGGCCAACTACCCGCTGATCCCTGAAGACTTCGACCGTGGCCGCATCCCGTCGACGCTGGCGCCGCACAAGAAGAAGTGCTTCGGCCTGACGATCGACCCTCTGCGCCTGAGCCAGATCCGCACCGAACGCCGGCCCGACAGCAAGTACGCGTCGGTCGACAACTGCCGCTACGAGGTGCGCGAGGCGGAAACCATGATGCGGCGCGAAGGCATCGCATGGCTATCGTCGACGCACAAGTCGATCGAGGAAATCGCCACCACCATCCTGCGCGACCTGCGGCCGGATCGGCTGATGTACTGAACGGTCGCCATGCAGTCCTTCGACGCGGTGATCATCGGCGCCGGCGCCGCAGGCCTGCATTGCGCGGCGATGGCGGGGCAGCGCGGTGTCCGCGTGCTGCTCATCGATCACGCCGAGCGGGTGGCCGAGAAGATCCGCATCTCGGGCGGCGGCCGCTGCAACTTCACCAACCTCGACACCCGGCCCGATCGGTTTCTGTCCAACAACCCGGATTTCTGCCGCTCTGCGCTGGCGCGCTACACGCCGAAGGACTTCGTTGCCCTGCTCCAGCGCCACCGGATCGCCTTTCACGAGAAGCACAAGGGACAACTGTTCTGCGACGAATCGAGCGCGGACATCGTGTCGATGCTGCTGCGCGAGTGCGACAGCGGCGCCGTGACACGCTGGCAGCCCTGCTCGGTCGCTCAGGTGTCGCACTCGGGATCGGACTTCGAGATCGCCACCGACCGTGGGCCGGTGCGCTCACAGCGGTTGGTGATTGCCACCGGTGGGCTGTCGATCCCGAAGATCGGCGCCACCGACTTCGGCTACCGGATCGCCAGGCAGTTCGGGCACAAGGTGGTCGAGACCCGGCCTGGTCTGGTGCCACTCACCTTCGCGGCGGAGGACTGGCAGTCACGCAGCGATCTTGCCGGCGTCTCGATCGAGGTCACGATCGCCACGGCCCGCCGCACCGCCCGTGCCGAGTTCACCGAAGACCTGCTCTTCACCCACCGGGGACTCAGCGGCCCCGGCGTGCTGCAGCTGTCGAGCTACTGGCGTCCCGGTGAGGCGCTGTCGGTCAACCTGGCGCCCGGGCACGATCTGGAAGCTGAACTGCTGCGGGCCAAAAGCACGTCGCGGCGCAAGCTGTCGAACGAACTGGCCGATTGGCTGCCCCGACGTCTGGCCGAGCATTGGTTGGCACAGCGCCCGGCGATGGCCGACAGGCCGATGCCGGAGATGCGCGACCGCGACCTGAGCGACCTGGCGCGCAGCCTCGTCGACTGGCAGATCAGCCCCAGCGGCACCGAGGGCTATCGCAAGGCCGAAGTCACAGTCGGTGGCGTCGACACCCGCGAGCTGACCTCGACCGCCTGCGAGAGCCGCAAGCTGCCCGGACTGCATTTCATCGGCGAAGTGGTCGACGTGACCGGCTGGCTTGGCGGCTACAACTTCCAGTGGGCCTGGGCCAGTGCGGCCGCCTGCGCCGATGCCCTGGCTCGCTCTGAGGCGCCATCGACGTGACACGAATGCCACGCGGCGATTGCCACCGCCCGGAGGCGTGGCTAGAATCCTTGGCTTTCCCGCAGGAACATTCCTGCGGCGTCCAAGGGCAGGAAGCCCCCAACGCCAACCCCCAACGAGTTTCAGTTTCAACCCCGGGCTGCTCATCGGCCTGTCCACCCAGGACCCTTTCGATACATGACTACGATTCGCGTGAAAGAGAACGAGCCTTTCGACGTGGCGCTTCGCCGCTTCAAGCGCACCATCGAAAAGCTCGGCCTGCTGACCGACCTGCGGGCACGCGAGTTCTACGAGAAGCCCACCGCCGAGCGCAAGCGCAAGAAGGCTGCAGCCGTCAAGCGCCACTTCAAGCGCGTTCGCAGCATGCAACTTCCCAAGAAGCTTTTCTGAGCTTTGCAATGCCCCCCGAAAGGCCCGCATCTGGCGGGCTTTTTCTTGCCCGAAACCTGCTCGCGGAGTAGTTCATGAGCCTGAAGGATCAGATCACCGAAGACATGAAGACCGCCATGCGCAGCAAGGACGCCGCCCGGCTGCTCACGATCCGCGGTCTGCTGGCGGCGTGCAAGCAGAAGGAGGTCGACGAGCGGGTCACACTCGACGACACCATGGTGATTGCGATCATCGACAAGCTGGTGAAGCAGCGACGTGACTCCATCAGCCAGTTTGCAACGGCCGGTCGCACGGACCTCGTGGACAAGGAGACCTTCGAACTTCAGGTTCTCGAGGGCTACCTGCCGGAGCGCCTGGATTCCGAGGCGGTCGCCGCGGCGGTGGGCGCACTGGTCACTGAACTCGGCGCCTCTGGTCCGGGCGACATGGGCCGGGTGATGGCCGCTGCGAAGACGGCGCTCGCCGGGCAGGCGGACATGGCCGCGGTGTCTGCTGCCGTCAAGCAGGCGCTGGCCCGCTGAACCTTGGGCCAGCCATCATGACCCTGCCCTTGCTGCGACCTGTTGCCACCGACGTGAGCGTGTGCGCGCAGATCGATGTCGATGCGCTCTCGTCGCTCGCTCAGGCGGGCTTTCGAAGCGTCATCAACAACCGGCCCGACGGCGAAGGCGGACCTGATCAACCCACGAGTGCCGCTCTGCAAGCCGCAGCGCTGGCGGCCGGGCTCATGTACGCGCATCTGCCGGTGAGCCCGTCGGTGCAGACCGACGACGAGGCGACACGCATGCGCACGCTGCTGGATACCCTGCCCCGCCCGATCGTCGCCTTCTGCCGCAGCGGTACCCGCTCGGGAAAGCTCTACGACAAGGCGATGTCGGTCTGAGCCTTCCTGTTGGCTGAAGTCATGCTGGCCCTGTCGCGCACGATCGACCGACTCAACGACGCGGTGGGTCGCTGGGTGTCGTGGCTGCTGCTCGCCGCAGTGCTGGTGAGCGCCGCCAACGCCGTGGTACGCAAGGCGTTCGATTTCAGCTCGAACGCATTCCTCGAGGTGCAGTGGTACCTGTTCGCTGCAGTGTTCCTGCTCGCTGCCGGCCACACATTGCGCCGCCGTGAGCACGTTCGCATCGACGTGATCGCCGGTCGCCTTCCGCGCAGAACGCAAGTCTGGATCGAACTGTTCGGGACGATCTTCTTCCTGCTGCCACTGGTGGTCGTGGTCATCGACCTGTCGTGGCCCCTGTTCACCCGAGCGCTGGCGAGCGGCGAGGTGTCAGGCAACGCGGGCGGACTGATCCGCTGGCCCTTGCTCCTGCTCCTGCCGACCGGGTTCATCTTGCTTGGGCTGCAAGGCCTTTCCGAAGCCATGAAGTGCGTTCACGCACTGCGCAGCAATGACGGCGATGCGAGTTCCGCCGGCGGGCCGAACGCCGAGTCCGAACAGATGGACCTCGGTGCTCAGCCCCCGGGTGTTGGCGGCGACACCGATCGACAGGGTTCTTCTCGCGGGCCAGCGCCGTGATGCCGAACGTCATCGCAGAGAACCTCGCTCCGCTGATGTTCGCGTCGCTGGTGGTGTTTCTGCTGATCGGCTACCCGGTCGCGTTCTCGCTCGGCGCGTGCGGGCTGTTCTTTGCGGTCATCGGCATCGAACTTGGCGCCATGCCCGCCGGCTTGTTGCAAGCGTTGCCGCTGCGCATCGTCGGCATCATGCAGAACGAGACTCTGCTCGCCATCCCGTTCTTCACCTTCATGGGGCTGGTGCTCGAGCGGTCGGGCATGGCCGAGGAACTGCTCGACACCATCGGCCAGTTGTTCGGTCCGGTGCGCGGAGGCCTCGCCTACGCGGTGATCCTGGTCGGTGCGCTGCTCGCGGCAACGACCGGTGTGGTGGCCGCATCGGTGATCTCGATGGGGCTGATCTCTCTGCCCATCATGCTGCGCTACGGCTACGACCGGCGGCTCGCCAGCGGTGTCATCGCCGCATCGGGCACGCTGGCGCAGATCATCCCGCCGTCACTGGTGCTCATCGTGCTGGCCGATCAGTTGGGCCAGAGCGTTGGTGATCTGTACAAGGGAGCGCTGGCGCCGGCACTGATGCTCACTGGCCTGTACGCGGTCTATGTGATGGCGATCAGCGTCATTCGCCCCGCCTGGGTACCCGCGATGCCCATCGAGGCGCGCACCCTCGGCGGCACGCATGCGGGTTCGGGTCTGCGATCGCTGTCGGTGCTCCTGCTGGCCAGCGGCGCCGCAGGCATCGCCACCGAACGGGCACTGGCGTCGAGCCGGCCAGTCGACGAGCAGGTCGTCCTGGCCGCCTGCGCAGGCGTCGGTCTGGCCTTCGTCGCGGCCAGCTTGAATCGCGCGCTGTCGCTGGGCTGGCTGTCGCCTCTCGCCGAACGCGTGGTCCTCGCACTCATTCCGCCGCTGGCGCTGGTCTTCCTGGTGCTGGGAACCATCTTCCTCGGCGTGGCCACGCCCACCGAAGGTGGCGCCCTGGGTGCAGTCGGCGCGCTGGCCTTGGCTCTGATGCGCCGCCGGATGAGTCTCTCGCTGCTGCGCCAGGCCATGGAATCGACCACCCGGCTGTCGTGCTTCGTGCTCTTCATCCTCATCGGCTCGACCATGTTCAGCCTGACCTTCCAGGCGGTGGACGGACCTGCATGGGTCGCTCACCTGCTGTCGCATCTGCCCGGCGGTGCCATCGGATTCCTGATCATCATCAACCTGCTGGTCTTCCTGCTCGCGTTTTTCCTCGACTTCTTCGAGTTGGCGTTCATCGTCGTCCCGTTGATCGCGCCCGTGGCGGCGGCGCTCGGTATCGACCCGGTGTGGTTCGGCGTGCTGCTGGCGATGAACATGCAGACCTCGTTCATGCACCCGCCTTTCGGCTTTGCCTTGTTCTATCTGCGCAGTGTGGCGCCGGACAAGGCGTACATCGACACGGTGAGCCAACGTCGCATCGAGCCGGTGACGACCGGACAGATATACCTCGGCGCGATCCCGTTCGTGCTGATACAGCTGTGCATGGTCGCGATGATCATCGCCTTCCCGTCGCTGGTGTCGACGCCACACGCGGCGACTGCCGCACCCGCCGGCGTTGTCGCACCGGCACCCGTGCGCTCCGGTGAAACCGCCGGCGGCATCACCGGTGAATCCGGGAGTGCCTCGCCGTCCGAAGCGCCCGCGTCGGCCCTACAGGCAGCCGATATCGACCCGCTGAAGGCGCTTCAGGACGAGATCGCGCGTGAGGCCGGCGCTTCGGCGCCGCGCTGAGCCTCAGCCGATTCCTGGATCAGGACTTGACGCCCTGCATGTACCGGTCAAAGGATGCCTCCGCAAACCGGAACCAAAGGTTCTGCTCGCGCTGGAACGCGGCGTAGTCGGTGTAGACGGTCTTCCAGTTCGGGTTCTTCGCGCTCAGCTCGGCATAGAGCTTCATCGACTGCGTGTAGGCCTCGTCCAGCACGGCCTTGGGGAAAGGCAGCACTTTCACACCTGCGGCAACCAGCGACTTCAGCGCGGCTGGGTTGCGCGCGTCGTAGTTCGCCTGCATGTCCACGTGCACGTGGGACGCAGCTGCTTCGACGATCGCCTTGTACTCGGCAGGCAGCGCTGCAAACGCCTGTGTGTTGATGAAGAAATCGACCTGCGGTCCGCCCTCCCACCAACCCGGGTAGTGATAAACGGGGGCGACCTTCGAAAAGCCAAGTTTCTGGTCGTCATAGGGGCCAACCCACTCGGCCGCGTCGATGGTGCCCTTCTCCAGCGCCTGGTAGATCTCGCCGCCCGGAATGTTCTGCGCCACGCCGCCCATGCGCTCGATCACTCGTCCTGCAAAACCGCCGATGCGAATCTTCAGGCCCTTCATGTCGGCCAGTGAGGCGATCTCCTTGCGGTACCAGCCGCCCATCTGTACCCCGGTGTTGCCGCCGGGGAAGTTGATGATGTTGTAGTTGGCGTAGAACGCTCGCATCAGCTTCAGGCCGTTGCCGCGGTACATCCACGCCGTCATCTGCCTCGAGTTGAGGCCGAACGGAATCGCCGCGCCAATGGCGAAGGTCTCGTCCTTGCCGAAGAAGTAATACGGCGTGGTGTGCGCCATCTCGACGGTGCGCGACTGCACGCCATCGACCACGCCGAAAGGCGGCAGCAGTTCGCCCGCCGGGTGCACCGAGATCTGGAACTTGCCACCGGTCATCTCGCCGACCTTGCGGGCAAACACCTCTCCGGCGCCGTAGATCGTGTCGAGCGACTTCGGGAAGCTCGACGCCAGGCGCCAGCGCAGCGCCTGCTGCGCTACAGAGATCGCGGGTGCCATGCCGCTGGCCAGTATTCCGGCCAGACCACCTTGGCGAACGAAGCGACGTCTTTGCATGCTCGACTTTCTGTGGTCGGCGATCAACCCTGTCGCCCAACCGAATGGCCAAACCGTGGCGATCAGCTTCCGGCGATCTTCATCGATGGGACCAGGATCGACCCGGTGGTCTTGCTGCCCGTGGTGTAGGTATCGGCACCAACCGCGACGATGCGCGGGAAGATGTCCTTGAGGTTCCCCGCGATGGTGATCTCGTGAACCGGGTGAACGATCCGCCCGCGCGAAACCCAGAACCCGGCCGCGCCACGCGAGTAGTCACCAGTGACCTGATTGACGCCCTGCCCCATCAACTCGACGACGAACAGACCTCGATCCAGCTTGCGCAACATGGCATCGAGGTCGTCGCTGGCTTGGGTCAGCCGACTCGTCAGGGATAGGTTTTGCGAACCGCCGGCGTGCCCTGTCGTGCGCATTCCCAGCTTGCGCGCTGAATAGCTGGACAGGAAATAGCCCTGCACGACTCCGCCCTGAACAAGAGTGCGAGCGCGCGTCGCAACACCCTCGTCGTCGAAGGGTGCGCTGCCCTTGCCGCGGAGAAGGTGCGGGTCTTCGTGAATATCGATGTGTTCTGCAAGAACCTGCTTGCCCAAGCTGTCGAGCAAATAGCTCGACTGCCGGTACAACGCGCCGCCGCTCGTGGCCTGCACATACGCGCCGAGCAGACCGGCCGCCACGGTCGATTCGAAGAGCACCGGGACTTCGCACGTGCGAATCTTGCGCGAGCCCAGACGTGAGAGTGCGCGCTGTGCTGCGTAGCGACCGACCGCCTCGGGATTCGCCAGATCTTCGGCCGCACGCATCGAGCTGTACCAGGCGTCGCGCTGCATGTCGTCGCCCTGGCTGCCCGGTGGCGAGGCGATGGGCGCGACCGAGATCGAATGACGCGAACTGGCGTAGCCGCCGCGAAAACCCAGGCTGTTGCCCGCAATGAAATGCGACTGCTGAGCCGAGACTCCCGCCCCCTCGGAGTTGGTGATGCGCGCATCGACAGCCAACGCCGCCCCCTCGCAGCGGTGCGCCAGCCTGGCGGCCGAATCGGCATCGATCGCCCAGGGGTGGAACAGGTCGAGGTCGATTGCGCATGCAGCCGCGTCGGCCAGATCGGCTTCATCAGGCAAACCTGCGGCAGGATCCTCGGCGGTGAAGCGCGCAATGTCGTGTGCCGCCCTGACGGTTTGCTCAAGCGCAGCACGCGAGAAATCGGAGGTGCTGGCGTTGCCGCGACGCTGGCCGATGTAGACGGACACGCCCACCGACTTGTCACGGTTGCGCTCGACGTTCTCGAGCTCGCCCTTTCGCACCGACACCGAGAGACCGACACCCTCGGACACCTCGGCAGCGGCACCGGTCGCACCGAGCTGTTTGGCGATCTTCAGGGCATCGTCGACGATCTGGAGAAAGTCGTCCCTCGAATACGAGAAACCCGCAGCCGACGTGGCGGAGGAAGCAGAAGTCATGGGGGGCGCAAGGCGTAGAGATCAGCCAGGCGAGACCCGCCGAGCACAGCTCACTATGATATCCAGCAGCCCTTCCGCGGCCGCTTCCAGCACGATGCCAACCGCACGGCGACCCATGTCATTGCCCGATTCCGATCACGACGACTCCTCCCCGCCCAAGCCGTTGCTGGCGTGGATGACTCGACCGAGCAAGACGCAGCGCAAGAAGACCTCGCACGACCTGCAAGACCTCGGCGAGGCGTTGGTCGCCATGCCGGACGACCGTCTCGTCGACTTGCCGATGGACGAATCCCTGCTGGACGCCATTCGCGTGCATCGACGCACGAAGACACACGAGGCCCGCCGCCGGCAGATGCAGTACATCGGCAAGCTGATGCGACGCAACGACCCGGAACCCCTGCGCGAGGCCGTCGCGGCCATGCAGCTGGGTCACGCGAAAGACGCGCTGGCGCTGCACGAAGCCGAGCGCTGGCGGGCCGAACTCATCGCGAGCGACGACGCGCTGACCACCTGGACGCCACAGTTTCCGCAGTCCGACCTGCAACAGCTGCGCAGCCTCATCCGCGCGGCCCGCAAGGATGCGTCGGTCGCGCCCGAGCAGCGCAGCGGCCGCGCGTTCCGCGAGTTGTTCCAGTTCATTCGCAAGCAACAGAGCGCGGCCTGAACCGCTGGCCCCCATTGAGCATGGAATCCACCACTGCCGCCGCCCCATTGAAACCGGTGCGCGTGGGCCTCGTGTCGGTCAGCGACCGCGCGTCCTCGGGCGTCTATGCGGACCAGGGGATCCCAGCGCTGACGCAATGGCTCACGTTGGCGCTGCGCAACCCACTCGTTTTCGAGACACGGCTCATTCCAGATGAAGCAGAAGTCATTTCAGCCGCGCTGTGCGAACTCGTCGACGCGGCGAAGTGTCACCTGGTGTTGACCACCGGCGGCACCGGGCCTGCGCCACGCGACGTCACGCCGGAAGCCACGCTCGCCGTCGCCGACAAGGAAATGCCGGGCTTCGGTGAGCTGATGCGCAGCATCAGTCTGCAATTCGTTCCGACCGCGATCCTGTCGCGTCAGGTCGCGGTGATTCGGGGCAGCGCGCTGATCATCAACCTGCCTGGCCAACCCAAGTCCATTGCCGAAACGCTCGAAGGCCGGCCCAAGGCCACGCCGCCGGTCCGAGGCGTCTTCGCGGCAGTCCCTTACTGCATCGACCTGATCGGCGGGCCGTACATCGAGACCGATCCCGATCGGTGTGTCGCCTTCAGGCCGAAGACCGCGGTGAGGCTTCCCGGGCGCTGAAGCACAGCGCATCGCGTGGGCGCCGCCACGGGCATCGAACGCGGCTACTTGACCAGTTGCGACAGCTTCTGGACGTCGGGGTCCGGAGACATGCGCGCCTCGGCAGGCACGCAGGTGTCGCCGCCCGGGTCTGCGCCGGCCCCGGCATGGCGTGTCGACAACCGTTCGATCGCTTGCCACAACAGCGCGATCTGCTCTTCGTGAGTCGACGCGTTGTCGATCAGTCCCTTCATGGCCTGGGCCACCGGGTCGTCGCCCTGCGTGATGCCATAGGCCGAAAACCCCATGCGAGCGGCCACCGCCTCGCGTTCGGCGTCTGCCTTCACGTCGATGACCCGCGCCGGATTGCCCACCGCCGTCGCCCCTGGCGGAACGGCCTTCAGCACCACCGCGTTCGACCCCACCCGCGCGCCCGCGCCGACGGTGAAGCCGCCGAGGATCTGCGAGTTAGCCCCGACGATGACGCCTGCGCCCAAAGTCGGGTGCCGCTTCGCGCCCTTCTGCAACGATGTACCGCCCAGCGTCACGCCCTGGTAGATGGTGCAGTCGTCACCCACCTCGGCAGTGGCGCCGATGACGACTCCCATCCCATGGTCGATGAAGACGCGACGTCCTATCACGGCCCCCGGGTGAATCTCGATGCCCGAGACGAAGCGGCCGAGGTGCGAGATGAAGCGGCCGCACCAGAAGAACCGGTTCCTCCAGAACACCGCCGCGAGGCGATGAATCACGATCGCATGCAGCCCCGGGTAGCAGGTCAGCACCTCCCAAGCGCTGCGCGCCGCCGGGTCTCGCTCGAGGATGCAGGCGATGTCTTCTCGCAGACGTAGGAACATGTGTCGATGCAATGGAGGGGGCGAACTGACCGAGTCTATCGGCGACGGTGACCGCAAAGGCTGAGCGGCGACTCCAGCGGACCGTCCTGGGCTCGGCGTTGCAGCGGGACAAAGCGCGATGCAGCCGGGCAGAAGACAGACCATCCTGCCTGCCGCGTAAGTGCAACGGCCCCGAGCACTGGGCGTGACGGTCGCACGACCAAAGAAAAAGGCCCCCGAAGGGGCCTTTCCGAAACCGCTTGAACCGACCCTTCGATCAGTCAGCCCTGCGACGACGGGCCATGAAGCCAACGACGCCCAGACCAGCGAGCATGAGCGCGTAGGTCTCAGGCTCAGGAATCGGGCTGGTGGTCGAGAAGTTCGACGCCTCGAAAGCGTTGAAATCCGGCGACTTAAAGGTGAGGCTGGTGATCAACTCACCACCCGTCGCTTCGAATCCGAGGTAAGAGGCAAAGTCCTGGTCGCCGTTGGCAACGATCGACACCAGTCCCGGGCTGGCCGAGGTGAACATGTAGCTGCCAACGTTGGTCGTCACCGTGAGCATGTTGAATGGGTCAGGTGAGCCCCAGAGAAAGCTTACGAAGGCTTCGCCAGCACCGAAGCTGACAACCGCGTCGCCGCCGCCGTTGTTGCCGTTGGTAGGACCAGCGGCAAGCCAGGTGCCGACGGTTGCCTTCAGAGGCGCAAGATTGTTCGGAATGGCTGCGTTCGGGAGTTGGCTGCCCGTGTCCGGATAAAGAGCGCCACCAGAGACGTTGGCGGCCGACAGCACGATAAAGCTCGTAGGGGACTGATTTGCAGCGACACCGCCGGTGAGCGCGGCGCTGGCGCCGAAACCGACGCTCAGCAGCGCTGCTGCAACGATTGCGTTCTTGATCATGTTGGATCCTTGTTTGGGAAGGAGGAACTCCACCGCGGAACTCCATACAAGCGACCATAGCGCCCTTAAAAACCAAGGGACATCCCTTGATCAGGGGGGGGCGTCCGATCAGATGACACTTCATGACGCTCGCGTGACACTTCCATGGCCGTAACGGCTCGTGCGATACCGCGCAGGATATGGATTTCCTCATCCGTGACACCCAAACGGTTCGCGGCTTGGTTCAGGCGAGGCATGAGCTTTTTGGGGGCCGCAGGGTCCAGGTATCCGATCCCAACCAAAACCTCTTCCCAATGCTGCAGGAGTCCGGTCACCGCCACCGCATCGGCGGCTTTGGGGGACGTGGCGCTCCTTGACGTCTCGAATCCGCCGAGCGCCTGACGCCAGTCGTAGGCGATCAACTGAACCGCCTGGGCGAGATTCAGTGAGCCGTTGCCGCGTGCCGTCGGGATGCTGAGGCAGGCGTGGCAGCGATAGACATCCTCGTTGGCCATGCCGTAGCGCTCGCAACCAAATAGAAAGGCCACGCGTTGTGCATCAACGGCCAGCGTTTCGAACAAGGTGCGGGGCGCATGGGTGGGTGGCCCAAAGTCGCGCGGCGTCATCACCGTGGCACAGACATACGTGATCCCGTCGAGGGCCTCGGTCAAAGTGTCGACGACCCGAGCGCCTGCCAGGATGTCGGTGGCGCCGCTGGCCAGGGCGATGGCTTCAGCCTTGCGCTGGACATTGGCATAGCGCGGTGCCACCAGCACGAGATCCGAAAAGCCCATGACCTTCATTGCCCGCGCCACGGCGCCCACGTTGCCAGGATGACTCGGTTCGATCAGGATGAACCGGGTTGGATCGGGCGGCGTTGAGGGCGGAGCGGGTTCGGCGGGCGTCGGCATTAGGGTCAGGGTTTGCGTGGGGGTGTCCATGGGGTGGCGGCTAACATCCAGATTATCCCGTTGCACCCCTTGCCTGATGGCTGTCGTCGGCCGTGACCTGCCAGGACGGGCCTCAGCGTCGCAACCCGATCTGCCAATCGAGACCGTCCCATGTCCCAAGCGCTACACCCGATGCTCAACGTCGCCATCAAGGCGGCACGCGCCGCGGGCGCCATCATCAACAGAGCGTCGCTCGACCTCGACCTGCTACAGATCAGCAGCAAGGCGCCCAACGACTTCGTGACAGAGGTCGACCGCGCGGCAGAGCGGGCCATCATCGAAATCCTGCTGGGCGCCTACCCCGACCACGGCATCCTGGCCGAGGAGTCGGGCACCGACTTCGGCGTCAAGGACAGTGACCACCTGTGGATCATCGACCCGCTCGACGGCACGACCAACTTCATCCACGGCTTTCCGGTCTATGCGGTGTCGATCGGGCTGGCGGTCAAGGGGCAAGTGCAGCAGGCAGTGGTCTACGACCCGTCTCGCAACGACTTGTTCTACGCCTCGAAGGGCCGCGGCGCCTTTCGCAACGACAAGCGTCTGCGGGTGTCCAAGCGGACGCGCATGTCCGAATCCCTGATCGGCACCGGCTTCCCGTTCCGCAAGGGCGACAACTTCAAGCGCTATGTGCAGATGTTCGAGGCGGTGATGCAGAACTGCGCCGGCCTGCGCCGCCCGGGTGCTGCGGCGCTCGACCTCTGCTACGTTGCTGCGGGCTACTACGACGGCTTCTTCGAAACCGGTCTGAGCCCGTGGGATGTGGCTGCGGGCTCGCTGATGATCACCGAGGCGGGTGGACTGGTCGGCAACTTCACCGGCGAGGCAGACTTCCTGTACCAGCGTGAGGTGGTCGCGGGCAACCCCAAGATCTACGGCCAACTGGTGCAGACGCTGGCGCCATACACCCGGGCCCAGACTGCTGCTGAGGCGCCGTCAGAGCGTGTCGCCCACTCGAACGCCTCAGCGCCGAGCATGACCCCCGAAGCTGCACTGGCCGCGGCCCTGACCGATGTCGAATCGGACGTCGCCGCACCGGTGCCCCGAAAGTCAGCCGCGGTGCGCATCAAGAAGAAGGACCTCAACGCCTGAACTGCGGCCGGCCGCAACGGTGGCCATATCCGCTGACCTGCATGACCCTCCATCGCGCACCACTCGACCCAAGACCGGACACGGAACCGACGTTGGATCAGAGTGCCGATTTGATGCCCGGTGTGTCCACCGAGCCGAGCCTGCGCTCGCCATCACTTCCGGCGCACACGCCGATGATGGCCCAGTACTTCGCCATCAAGGCCGAGCACCCGGACACGCTGGTGTTCTATCGGATGGGCGACTTCTACGAGCTCTTTTTCGACGATGCGAAGCGCGCACATCGGCTGTTGGACATCACCCTGACCACCCGAGGGCAAAGCGCCGGCGAGCCGGTGGTGATGGCCGGCGTGCCGGTGCATTCGGTCGACAACTACCTCGCGCGGCTGATTCGGCTGGGCGAAGCGGTCGCGATCTGCGAGCAGGTCGGAGACGTGGCCACCGCCAAGGGGCCGGTCGAACGCAAGGTGGTGCGCGTGGTCACGCCCGGCACACTGACGGACACGAGCCTGTTGTCGGACAAATCGGATGCGCTGTTGCTGGCCGTTGCTGCAAGCTCGGCGACTGGGTCGGCAACACCTTCGACCATATCCTCATCGTCATCGACAGCGCAGCGTTCGACTCGTGCTGTGCATGGCCTCGCCTGGCTGGCGTTGAGCAGCGGCGAACTCGGCCTGGCCGAGTGCACAACGGAGGAACTGGCAGGCTGGCTCGCTCGGCTTGCGCCGGCTGAGGTGCTGGTCAATCGCGAGCACGGGCTCGACACGTTGGCGTCGGGCCGATCGGCAATCACGCACCGGCCAGGCTGGCAGTTCGACACCGCTCTCGGCAAGCGCAAGCTGTGCGAACAACTGCAGGTGCTTACGCTCGCCGGCTTCGATGCCGAAGCGCTTCCCGCTGCGCACGCAGCCGCATCGGCGCTGCTCAGCTACGCCGAACACACCCAGGGACAGGCGCTTGCGCATGTGCGGAGCTTGCGCGTGGAGCGGTCGAGTGAACTGATCGATCTGCCACCGTCGACGCACCGCAATCTGGAACTCACTCAGACGTTGCGCGGTGACGAGAGCCCGACACTTTTCTCGGTTATCGATACCTGCTGCACCGGCATGGGCAGTCGACTCTTGCGCCAGTGGATGTCACGCCTCGCCCGCGACCGCCAGCTCGCCACCCAGCGCCACGACGCCATCGATGCACTCATCGGCGAGGGCATCGCCCCGCTCCAGAAGCTGCTTCGACAGGTCAGCGACGTCGAACGCATCACCGCGCGGATCGCGCTTCGGCAGGCGCGGCCCCGTGAGTTGGCCGGCGTTCGCGCCACCTTGCAGTTGCTGCCCGAACTGCGCGAGGCGCTGGTGGCTACAGACTGCGACCTGCTCGATCGCTGGACACGCGATCTCTGCCCCGACGTCGCGCTCCTGAATCTGCTGTCGCAAGTGCTCGCGGAAGAACCTGGCGCACAAGTCCGCGATGGCGGTGTGATCGCGCCAGGACACGACACCCTGCTCGACGAGTTGCGCGCAATCAGCGAACACGGAGACGCCTACCTGCTCGAACTGGAGGCGCGGGAGCGTGCCCGCAGCGGCATCGGCAATTTGCGCGTTCAGTACAACCGGGTCCACGGTTTCTACATCGAGGTCACGCACGGTCAGACCGACAAGGTGCCCACCGACTACCAGCGGCGGCAGACGCTGAAGAACGCCGAGCGCTACATCACTCCTGAGCTGAAGGCGTTCGAGGACAAGGCGCTGTCTGCGCAGGACCGCGCTCTCGCCCGCGAGAAGCAGCTCTACGACGAACTGCTCGGCACGCTGCAAGCTCACCTCGGCAGCCTCAGCGCAGTAGCGCGGGCGCTGGCCGGACTCGATGCCGTCGCCGCACTCGCCGAGCGGGCGCAGACGCTCGGCTGGACGCGACCGACTTTCGTGCGTGAGCCGTGCATCGACATCGAGGGCGGCCGCCATCCGGTGGTCGAGTCACGGCTGCTCGAAACCGGCGCAGGCGCCTTCACGCCCAACGATTGCAGGCTCGATGCCGCCCGCAGGATGCTGCTCATCACCGGGCCGAACATGGGCGGCAAGAGCACCTACATGCGACAGGTCGCATTGATTGCTTTGCTCGCGTCGATGGGCTCGTTCGTTCCTGCGACGGCTTGTCGACTCGGCCCGCTCGATGCCATCCACACCCGCATCGGCGCTGCGGACGACTTGGCGAACGCGCAGTCGACCTTCATGGTCGAAATGACCGAAGCGGCCGCGATTCTCAACGGCGCCACCGAGCACTCGCTGGTGCTGATGGACGAGATCGGTCGCGGCACGTCAACGTTCGACGGCCTCGCCCTGGCCGGCGCCATTGCCAGCCATCTGCACGACCGCAACCGCGCGTTCACCCTGTTCGCGACGCACTATTTCGAGCTGAC
>VYKX01000184.1_pt1 | contig 16935 bp, 16 predicted proteins | sample 5114471 | NCBI WGS metagenome assembly VYKX01 (sample SAMN12291785, study PRJNA351875) | freshwater metagenome | isolation source: freshwater lake | place: USA: Michigan, Gull Lake | collected 2013-08-08
GCCCGCTCGGCTGGGTCAGCGACCGGGCCGGTTACCGCTATCAGCCGACCGACCCGGCGACCGGACGGCCCTGGCCGGCGATGCCGGCGGCGTTCCGCGACCTCGCGGCGCGGGCCGCCGACGTGGCCGGGTTTCCCGGCTTCGCGCCCGATGCCTGCCTCGTGAACCTCTACGTCCCCGGAACCCGGCTCACGCTCCACCAGGACCGGGACGAACAGGGGTTCGGCGATCCGATCGTGTCGGTCTCGCTCGGCCTTCCGGCCGTCTTCCTGATGGGCGGCCAGCGCCGCGGCGACCCGACCGAGCCGGTGCGGCTGGAGGACGGCGACGTGCTCGTCTTCGGCGGTCCGGCGCGCCTGATGTTCCACGGGGTGAAGCCGCTGGCCGACGGCGTTCACCCCCGCACGGGCGCGCGGCGCATCAACCTGACGTTCCGGCGCGCCGGATGAGGGACCGCCGCGCCGGCTGACGCCCGCCCGGCCGACCGGGATCAGGCCAAGGCCTTCTCCGCGATCCGCTTCTTCCACTCCGCCGGGCCGGTCTGGTGGACCGAGCGGCCCTGGGCGTCGACCGCCACGGTGACGGGCATGTCCTCCACCGTGAACTCGTAGATCGCCTCCATGCCGAGGTCCTCGAAGGCCAGCACCTTCGAGCCCTTGATCGCCTTGGAGACGAGATAGGCGGCCCCGCCGATCCCGATCATCGACGCCGCCCCGTGCGTCTTGAGCGCCTCGATCGCCGCCGGGCCGCGCTCGCCCTTGCCGATGGAGGCGAGGAGGCCGGTCTTGGACAGGATCGTGTCCATGAACTTGTCCATGCGGGTGGCGGTCGTGGGACCCGCCGGGCCGACCACCTCCTCGCGCACCGGATCGACCGGGCCGACGTAGTAGATCACCCGCCCGTCGAGCGAGACCGGCAGCGGCTCGCCCTTCGCGATCATGTCGACCATCCGCTTGTGCGCGGCGTCCCGGCCGGTGAGAAGCCTTCCGTTGAGAAGGAGCGTCTCGCCCGGCTGCCAGGACCGCACCTCCTCGCGCGTCAGCGTGTCGAGGTTCACCCGGCGACCGGCGTGGGCCGTCTTCTCCATCACGATCTCGGGCCAGTCGGCGAGGTCGGGGGCGTGCATCTCCGCCGGGCCGGAGCCGTCGAGGACGAAGTGGGCATGGCGGGTGGCCGCGCAGTTGGGGATCAGCGCGACCGGCATGGAGGCCGCGTGCGTCGGACACGTGCGGACCTTCACGTCCAGCACCGTCGTCAGCCCGCCGAGCCCCTGCGCGCCGATGCCGAGCGCGTTGACCTTCTCGTAGAGCTCGACCCGGAGCCTCTCCTCGGCGTTCTGCGGGCCGCGACGGAGCAGTTCGCTCATGTCGATCGGCTCCATCAGCGATTCCTTGGCCATCAGCATGGCCATCTCCGCCGTGCCGCCGATGCCGATGCCCAGCATGCCGGGCGGGCACCAGCCCGCACCCATCTTGGGCACCGTCTCCAGCACCCAGTCGACGATGCTGTCGGACGGGTTCAGCACCACGAACTTCGACTTGTTCTCCGAGCCGCCGCCCTTGGCCGCCACGGTCACGTCGACCCGGTCGCCGGGCACGATGTCGAAGTGGATGATGGCGGGCGTGTTGTCCTTCGTGTTCTTGCGCTGGAAGAACGGATCGCCGACGACCGAGGCGCGCAGCGGGTTGTCCGCATCCATGTAGGCCTGGCGCACGCCCTCGTTGATCAGGTCGCGGATCGAGGCCTTGGTGTCCCAACGGACCTCCTGCCCCACCTTCACGAAGCAGTTGACGATGCCCGTGTCCTGGCAGATCGGGCGGCGCCCGAGCGCCGACATCCGCGAATTGACCAGGATCTGGGTCATCGCGTCCTTGGCCGCCGGGCTCTCCTCCCGCTCCCACGCGGCGCGCAGGTGCCGGATGTAGTCCGCCGGGTGGAAGTAGGAGATGAACTGGAGGGCGTCGCGGACGCTCGTCACCAGGTCTTCGCCGCGGATGGTCACGGTCATGGGTCGGCCCCGGATGCAACGGTGGAACGGCGGCGCGATCGTTGGGGCAGCGGCCGGCGCGGCGCAAGAGCTTTCGCGCGCCCGCGTGGGACCATGGGCGTTGACGCCCCACCCGGAAGCCGCCGTAATAAACGCGGATTTCGTTCGGAGACGCAGCGTCCGTGGCCGAGTTCAACGAGGTGTACCGGCGGGCCCGTTACTACGACATCGCGTTCCGGCGCGACGTCTCGCGTGAGGTCGACTTCATCCGGGCGGTCGGGGCGGCGTCGCTCGGGCGTCCGGTCGCCAGCTTCGTCGAGATCGCCTGCGGTCCCGGCTATCACGTGCGCGAGGCGGTGCGGCGCGGCATCCGCGCCACCGGTCTCGACCTGCGGCCGGAGATGATCGAGTTCGCGGTCGCCGAAGCGGCGAAGGAGGGCGTGACGGCGGACTGGATCGCCGACGACATGCGCCACTTCGCCCTTGCCGAGCCGGTCGACGCCGTCGCCACGCTCTACGACAGCCTCGACTGCCTCTCGACCACGGACCAGATCGTCGACCATTTCCGCGCGGTCGGACACAACCTCGTGCCGGGCGGCGTGTACGTCGTGGAGATGACGCACCCGCGCGACTGCTCCATGGCCGACTACGGCGCCTACCGCTATCAGGGCGAGGCGGACGGGACGCGGGTGGTGGTCGACTGGGCGATCAACCATCCGACCGCCGACCCGCTGGCGCAGACGGTCGAGATCGAGACGGTGATGCGGGTCTGGCATCCGGACGGGCGCATGGAGGCCTTCTTCGACCGGGCGACCGAACGCTTCGTCTTCCCGCAGGAGCTGATGGCCTACGCCCGCCTGTCCGGCGCCCTCGAGACGGTCGGCTTCCACGGCGACTTCCGGACGGATGTGCCGTTCGACAATTCCCCCGCCGCGCGCCGGATGATCGGCGTGTTCCGCCGTCCGCGCTGAGGGGCGAGGGGCCGATGGGCTTCGCCAACTGGCTCTCCCCGAAGCTGGCGCGACGGGAGAACGCACAGAAGGCCGGTCACGGGATCTATGCCTTGGTCGCCGTCGAGGCGGGCGAGCTTCTGGCCGTCTGGGGCGGCCGGGTGGCGACCGCGGAACAGGTCGCCGCCATGGACGACCGGCGCCACACGCTCCAGGTCGAGGAGGGGCTGTTCCTGATCCCGGTCGGGCAGGTCGACGACGCGGAACTCGTCAACCACAGCTGCGTGCCGAACGCCGGCCTCTCGGGGCAGATCGGGCTGGTCGCGCTGCGCGACATCTCCGCCGGCGAGGAGGTCTGCTACGACTACGCCATGTCCGACGCCAGCCCGCTGACGATGGGGTTCGACTGCGCCTGCGGCGAGCCGGGCTGCCGCGGCCGGATCGCGGCGGACGACTGGGCGCGGCCGGAACTCCAGCGGCGCTACGCGGGCCACTTCTCGCCCTACATCGCACGGCGGATCGAGGCGGCGTCGCAGGCGGCGCCGGCCGCGACCCGGCGACGGCGACGCGCGGCCCCCTGATCGAAGCCCCTTCCCCCGGTTGCGGAACCGGGCGACAACGGGCCCCGACGGCGGCCCGGGACTGTCGCCGTCCAGCGAACGGGGGGGCATCGGTCCGTGGAAGCGTCGCTCATCACCAACGTCCTGCTGCCGGTGGCACTGGCGCTCATCATGTTCGGGCTCGGGCTGAGCCTGACGGTCGAGGATTTCCGCCGCGTCGTCGTCTATCCGCGCGCGGTCGCCGTCGGTCTCTTCATGCAGATGGCGGTCCTGACGGTCGTCGCCTTCGCGATCGCCGTCCTGTTCGGCCTGCCGCCCGACCTCGCGGTCGGGCTGATGCTGCTGGCCGCCGCCCCCGGGGGACCCACGGCCAACATCTTCAGCCACCTCGCCCGCGGCGACGTGGCGCTGAACATCACGCTGACGGCGGTCAACTCGCTGCTGTCGCTCCTGACGCTGCCGTTCGTCCTCGGATGGTCGCTGTCGTACTTCCTGGGGAGCGACCAGTACGTTCCCCCGCCGGTCGCGAAGGTGGCGGAGGTGGCGGCGATCATCGTCGTGCCGGTCGTCATCGGCATGCTGGTCCGGGCACGGTCGGCGGCCTTCGCCGCACGGATGGAAAAGCCGATCCGCCTCTTCTCGGTCGTCGTTCTCGCCGCGCTCATCGCCGGAGCGATCGCGCAGCAGTGGCGCATCCTCGGCGACGCCATCGCCGCCGTCGGGCTCGCCTGCCTCGTCTTCAACCTCGTCTCGATGGCGGCCGGCTACGCGGCGGCGCGGGCGGCGTCCCTGCCCGACCGGCAGGCGGTCGCGATCTCGATGGAGATCGGCATCCACAACGGGACGCTCGCCATCTTCATCGCGCTGAACGTGCTGCAGAGCCCGGCCATGTCGATCCCGGCCGCGATCTACAGCCTGATCATGTTCGTGACCGCGGGGCTCTTCGTCTTCGCCCTGTCGCGGCGGGCGGCGGCGGCCTGACCCGCCCTCCGCCGCCAGCCGCTCGTCCGATCAGCCGTCCACCTTCGCGCCGGAGACCCGCACCACCTCCTGCCACTTCTTCTGCTCGCCCGCGATGAACGCGCGGAACTCCTCGGGCGTCGTCGGCGAGGGCACGGCGCCGATCTCCCGCATCCGGGTCTGCACCTCCGGCAGCGACAGGATCCGCCGCACCTCGGCCGCCAGCTTCTCCACCACCGGGCGCGGGGTGGCGGCCGGGGCGAACAGGCCGTGCCAAGACGTCGCCTCGAAGCCGGGCAGGCCCTCGGCGATGGTCGGCACGTTCGGCGCCGTTCCGCTGCGGGCGGGGCTGGTGACGCCCAGCGCGCGGACCGTGCCGGCCTGCGCCTGGGGCCAGGCCAGCGTCATGTTGTCGAAGGCGAGGTCGATGTGACCGCCAGACAGGTTCTGCATGACCTCGGCCGACGAGCGGAACGGCACGTGCGTCATCGTCGTGCCGGTCATCATCTTGAACAGCTCGGCCGCCAGATGGGTCGAGGTGCCGGCACCCGAGGAGCCGAAGTTCAGCTTGTCCGGGTTCGCCTTCAGGTGGGTCACGAGCTCGGCGACGCTGTTCGCCGGGATCCTGGGGTTGACCACCAGCATGTTGGGCAGCTGCGCGATCAGGCTGACGGGCTGGAAGTCGCGCGTCGCGTCGAAGGGAATGTTCGGATAGATGAACGGGTTGATGGCATGGGTCGAGACGGTGCCGACCAGAAGCGTGTAGCCGTCGCCCGGCGCCTTCGCCACCATGTCCGCGCCGAGGTTCCCGCCGGCCCCCGCCCGGTTCTCCACCACGAACGGCTGGCCGAAGGTGGCCGGCATGTAGTTCGTGAGGATGCGGGCGAAGAGGTCGGTCGTGCCGCCGGCCGCGAACGGGACGACGACGCGCACGGGCTTCGACGGCCAGGCGTCCTGGGCGGCGACGGGTGCGGAAACGGCCACGGCGGCGGCGAGTGCCACGGCGGCGAAGAGCTGTCTCATCTCATGTCCTCCCGTTTGCGTCCGGCTTGCCGCCGGTGTCCAGCATGATCCGCCCGGTCGTCCTTGCGACCCGGCGGCGCCTGATATATCACAATGGGATGGCCTCCGACGCAACATCCGAAGCCCTCGTGGAGCGTCCGGCAGCGGACGAGACCGGGTCGCGCCGCGACGTCGCCTACGACCGCATCCGCCGCCGGATCCTCGAAGGCCATCTCGTCGCCGGCACCCGGATCGACGAGCGTGGGCTGGCGGGCGAACTCGGCGTCAGCACCACCCCCGTGAAGGAGGCGATCCGCCGGCTGGAGCTGGAGGGTCTGGTCGTCTCCGTGCCGCGGCGGGGGACGCTGATCTCGTTCCAGCCGCACATGGTGGGCGAGATGATGCTGATCCGCGCGGCGCTGGAGGGCACGGCGGCGCGCATCGCGGCCGGCAAGGCCGATGCCGCCGACCTCGCGCGGATCGACGCGCTGACGGCTGAGATGACGGCGCGGACCGAGGCGGGCGACCTTCCGGCGGTGGCCGAGGCCAACACCCGCTTCCACGACACGATCAACGCGATCGCGGGGAACGCGTGGCTCGCCACGCTGATCGGGGGCCTCGAGATCTACGACACCATCACCCGCACCCAGGCGCTCGCCTCGGTCGAGGAGGCGCGCCGGGCGCTGGCGGAACACGGCGCGGTCGCGGATGCCATCCGCGCGCGCGACGGGAACGCGGCGGAGGCCGCGATGCGGGCGCATGTGGTGCGCTCGGCCACGACGCTGATCGAGCGTCAGTCGGGGGGGAGGATCTGAGATGGGGATGGAACGGGTCCGCACGGCGCTGCGGCAGGTCTCGGGCGTCCACGTCACCGCCTACGGGGCGGACGGCGGCGTCGACCTGCCGACGACGAAGCGCGTCGTCGACCGGATCGTGGGCGCGGGCGTGGCGAACGTCGTCACCTGCGGTAACACCGGCGAGTTCTATTCGCTGACGCTGGACGAGGCGAAGCGGGTGGCGGCGGCGGCCGTCGAGGCGGCGGCTGGCCGGTCGGTGGTGACGGCCGGCATCGGGCGATCGCTGACCGACGCGATCGACCTCGCGCGCCACGCCAAGGCGATCGGCGCCGACGCGGTGATGATCCACCAGCCGCCCGATCCCTTCTGCTCGCCGCGCGGCGTGGTGGGCTATGTGCGCGCCGTGGCCGACGCGGTCGATCTTCCGATCGTCGCCTACATCCGCATCGACGCGTTCGGGGTGGCGGGGTTCGAAGCGCTGGCGGCGATGCCGCAGGTGGCCGGCATCAAGTTCGCCACGACGAACGTCCAGCTCCTCGCCAACGCGATGCGGGCGACGCAGGGCGCGCCCATGCAGTGGTGCTGCGGCCTCGCCGAAGCCTGGGCGCCGACCTTCTACGCAGCCGGCGCGCGCGGCTTCACCTCGGGCCTCGTCAACGTCGCGCCCGAACGGTCGCTCGCGATCCACGCGGCGCTGGAGCGCGGCGACTTCGCCGCGGCGCGGGCCGAGGTGGACGCGATCGCGGTGTTCGAGCACCTGCGGACGCTGGAGAACAACGGCACGAACGTCACCGTCGTGAAGGCGGCGATGGAAATGATGGGCGTCAAGGTCGGCATGCCGCGCCTGCCGAACGCGCCGGACCTGCCGAAGGACGCCACGGCGACGCTGGCGGCGGCGCTGAAGTCGTGGGGGATCGGGGGGTAGGGGTCGGGTGCCGGCCTCATGCGTCGACAGGCTCAGCATGAGGCTGCACGGCCGGGGATCGGCCGGGCGCGCCTCGTCCCGGGTCTTGCGAAGGTCGAGGCGCGCTCAGCAGGGTATCAAGCCGGGCACGCCTCATGGTGAGCCCGTCGAACCATGAGGCGGAAAGCCGCCCGTAGAAAACTGTCGGGGGGAGAGGAAACACATGGCACGCAAGACGCCCGAGGACCTGCGCAGTCACCGCTGGTTCGGGGTGAAGGACCTGCGGTCCTTCGGACACCGGTCGCGCATCAAGCAGGTGGGCTTCGCGTCGGAGGATTACGCCGGCAAGCCGGTCATCGCCATCGTCAACACCTGGTCGGACCTGAACCCCTGCCACGCCCACTTCAAGGTGCGCGCGGACGAGGTGAAGCGCGGCGTGTGGCAGGCGGGCGGCTTCCCGGTGGAGCTGCCGGCGATGTCGCTGGGCGAGCCGTTCATGAAGCCCACCACCATGCTCTACCGGAATTTCCTGGCGATGGAGGTGGAGGAGCTCTTGCGCTCCAATCCGGTCGACGGGGTCGTGCTGCTGGGCGGCTGCGACAAGACGGTCCCGGCGATGGTCATGGGCGCCACGTCGATGAACATCCCCACCATCTTCGTCCCGGCCGGGCCGATGCTGCGCGGCAACTGGCGCGGCAACGTGCTGGGCTCGGGCTCGGACACATGGAAGTACTGGGCCGAACTGAAGGTGGGCAACATCACCGAGCAGGACTGGGAGGACATCGAGAACGGGATCGCCCGGTCCTTCGGCACCTGCATGACCATGGGCACCGCCTCCACCGTCGCCTCGATGGTCGAGGCGCTGGGGCTGATCCTGCCGAACGCCTCCTCCATCCCCGCCGCCGACAGCGCGCATCCGCGCATGGCGTCGATCGCCGGCCGGCGGATCGTCGAGATGGTGTGGGAGGATCTGAAGCCGTCGGACATCCTGACCGAGAAGTCGTTCGAGAACGCGATCACCACCATCATGGCGATCGGCGGCTCGACCAATGCGATCATCCACCTCCTGGCCATGGCGGGCCGCGCGGGCATTCCGCTGAACCTCGACCGGTTCGACGCGATCTCCGCCCGCACACCGCTCATCTGCAACCTGCGTCCGTCGGGCAAGTACCTGATGGAGGACCTGTGGTATGCGGGCGGGCTGAAGGCGCTGCTCTCGCGGATGACCGACCTGCTGCACACGGACCAGATGACGGTGACCGGCCGGACGCTGGGCGAGAACCTGGCCGATGCGCACGTGGCGAACGACGACGTGATCCTCCCGCGGGAGAAGGCGTTGTCGCAGCAGGGCGGCGTGGTGGTGGTGCGCGGCACGCTGGCGCCGGACGGGGCAGTCATCAAGCAGTCGGCGATGGAGAAGCGGTTCCTGACCCACAAGGGCAAGGCCGTCGTCTTCGCCGACTACAACGACATGGCCGCCCGCATCGACGATCCCGACCTCGACGTGACGGCGGACAGCATCCTCGTGCTGAAGAACGCCGGGCCGCTGGGCGGACCGGGCATGCCCGAGTGGGGAATGCTGCCGATCCCGAAGAAGCTGCTGGCCCAGGGCGTTCGCGACATGGTCCGCATCTCCGACGCGCGGATGAGCGGGACGAGCTATGGCAGCTGCGTGCTGCACGTGGCGCCCGAGAGCTACGTCGGCGGGCCGCTGGCCTTCGTGGAGACGGGCGACCTGATCGCGCTCGACGTGCCGAACCGTCGCCTCGACCTGTTGGTGGCGGACGACGTGCTCGCGGCCCGCAAGGCGGCCTGGACCCCGCCGCCGCCACGCTACGTGCGCGGCTGGGGCGTGCTCCATTCCGACAGTGTCACGCAGGCGGACAAGGGCTGCGACTATTCGTTCCTCGAAGGCAACGCCCCGACGGCGGAGCCGGAGATCCATTGAGCCATTGAGCGGCCTCGTCCTTCGACAGGCTCAGGACGAGGCCGCGCGACGAACGAAGAGCCCTCGTGGTGAGCCTGTCGAACCACGAGGGCGCCCCGGGAGGGACCGATGAACAAGAACCACATCGCCGGCGAGTGGGTCGAAGGCCCGGCCGTCACCCGCAACGTCAATCCGTCGAACACCGACGACGTGGTGGGCGAGTACGCGCTCGCCACGCCGGACCAGATGCGTCAGGCGGTCGACGCCGCCGCGGCCGCCTTCCCGGCCTGGTCGATGACCACGCCGCAGGTCCGCGCCGACGCGCTCGACCGGATCGGGACCGAGATCCTGGCGCGGAAGGACGAGCTCGGCCGCCTGCTGTCGCGCGAGGAGGGCAAGACCCTGCCCGAGGGCATCGGCGAGGCGACGCGCGCCGGCCACATCTTCAAGTTCTTCGCGGGCGAGGCGCTCCGCCAGACGGGCGAGCTGGTGTCGTCCGTCCGCCCCGGCATCGGGGTGGAGATGACGCGCGAGCCGGTCGGCGTCGTCGGCCTCATCACGCCGTGGAATTTCCCGATCGCGATCCCGGCGTGGAAGATCGCCCCGGCGCTCGCCTACGGGAACTGCGTCGTCTTCAAGCCGGCCGAACTCGTCCCCGGCTCCGCCTGGGCGCTGGCGGAGATCATCTCGCGCTCAGGGATTCCGGCCGGGGTCTTCAATCTCGTGATCGGCAAGGGGTCCCAGGTCGGCGACCCGATGATCGAGCATCCGAAGCTCTCCGCGCTGAGCTTCACCGGCTCCGTTCCCACGGGCCGCGCGCTCGCCAGGAAGGCGATCGACCGGATGCTCAAGATCCAGCTGGAGATGGGCGGCAAGAACCCGCTCGTGGTGATGGACGATGCCGACCTCGACGTGGCGGTCGCCGCCGCGGTCAACGGCGCCTTCTTCTCCACCGGCCAGCGCTGCACCGCCTCGTCGCGCTTCGTGGTGCAGGCGGGCATCCACGACCGGTTCGTGGACGCCATGGTCGCGCGGATGAAGTCGCTGAAGGTCGACGACGCGCTGAAGCCCGGGACCGAGATGGGTCCGGCGGTGGACGAGAAGCAACTCGCCCAGAACCTTCGCTACGTCGACGTGGCGAAGGCGGAGGGCGCGACGCTCGCCTGGGGCGGGGATCGGCTGAACCGCGACACGCCGGGCTTCTACATGGCCCCCGCGCTGTTCACCGAGACGCGCGCCGACATGCGGATCAACCGTGAGGAGGTGTTCGGCCCGCTCGCCACGGTCCTGCGGGTGAAGGACTTCGAGGAGGCGGTCACGACCGCCAACGACACGGAGTTCGGGCTGGCCGCCGGCATCTGCACCACCTCGCTCAAGCACGCGCAGGCGTTCAAGCGGCAGTCGCAGGCCGGCATGGTGATGGTGAACCTGCCGACGGCGGGCGTGGACTATCACGTGCCCTTCGGCGGCCGGAAGGCGTCCTCCTACGGCCCGCGCGAGCAGGGCCGCTACGCGGCGGAGTTCTACACGATGGTGAAGACGGCGTACGTGCAGCCCTGACGGTCAGATCGCGTCCGCATACCGCATCCGCCGCGCCCGCGCCGCCATCCGGCCCTGCTCCTGCCCCTGCAGCGACGCCCTCAGCGGGCAGTGGCGGGAGAGGCCGCGGGCGACGAGCGCGCTGCCGCCGAGTCCCATGAGAAGGCCGCGCCAGTCCGGGCGCCGCACCGCGCCCGCGGCCAGAAGGAGGCCGAAGGCGATCGAGGCGGCGCCCTCGCCCCGGCTCATGTTCGGGCGGCCGCCGGACGTCCGCTCGTGGGCGTGTGAAGGGGTGTCCTGCGCCATTGCGCATCTCCGTAAGGTGTCGGGGGTCTGCGGACCAACCCCTCCGATGCGCCGGGCGTTCCCCTCCATGCCGGGACTTATCCTCGCCGTCGTGCGTTCATGGACGTCGAGGGACGAGGGAGGGGATCAATGCGGGATATCTGGACGCCGCTGGCGGCGGGGGGCCTGCTCCTGGGTCTGGCGGCCTGCGCCAACCCGCGGGCGGAGGAGGCGGCGAACGCCCGGACGGCGCTGGTCGGCCTGAACCGCGAGCAGGTCCTCGCCTGCGCCGGGGTGCCGGCCCGGACGGCCGTCTCCGGCGAGCGGGAGTTCTTCACCTACGAGAGCCAGTCGGTCAGCGGCTACCGCCCGTCCACCGGTTTCGGTCTCGGGATCGGCGGCTGGGGCGGCGGGCGATACGGGACGGGCATCGGTCTCGGCCTGCCGCTCGGTGGCGGCGAGGTGCGGCGGGAGACGTGCCAGGCCACCTTCGTCCTCGAGCGCGGCGTGGTGCGGGAACTCAACTACGCCGATCCGCAGGGTGGATCCGGCCTCGCCCAGTGTCAGCGGATCGTCGGACCCTGCATGGACGTAATGCTGTCCGGCGGCACCGCCCCGCCCCCGCCCCTCATGAGAGCCCCCTGACGTGCGGCGGTTTGGCGCAGCCGACGCTTGCGTCGGGGTCCCGGATCTGCGCTCACTTGCATGACGAACACGTGACGGGGCGCCGCCCCCACGGGCGACCGCTCCCCACGAAAACTGGGAGGAGCCAACATGTCCGTCGCGACGATCCTGAAGCGCAAGCCCCCCGCCATCGTGACGATCGAGGAAACGGCGAGCGTGGCCGAGGCCGCGCAGCGCCTCGCCCAGCACCGCATCGGCGCCCTGCCCGTCATGGGTCCCGGCGGCCGGCTCGCAGGAATCCTTTCCGAACGCGACATCGTCCGCGGCGTCGCCGCAAGGGGCGGCGAGGCCCTGACGGAACCGGTGTCCTCGCTGATGACCGCGGGCGTCGAGACCGCGACCGAGGCGGAGAGCATCGGCGACGTCATGCTGCGCATGACCAAGGGCCGGTTCCGCCACATGCCCGTGCTGAAGGACGGTCGCCTCGTGGGCATGATCTCGATCGGTGACGTGGTGAAGCACCGCCTCGACGAGCAGGAGCTCGAGGTCGAGACGCTGCGCGGGTTCGTGACCGGGATGGGGTGAGCCCGAGGCATCGTGCCGCCTCCTGGTTCGACAGGCTCACCATGAGGCGCGCCTCGCCGCGTCGCACTCCCTGCCTTCTGCACCGAGGCCGGGCGCCTCACCCTGTCTGTCGAAGGGTGAGGCATCCCCTCAGTCCGGCAGCACCGCCGTGCACTCGATCTCCACCTTCGCCTGCGGCTCGGCAAGAGCGGCGACGCCGATCAGCGACATGGTGGGGAAGTGACGGCCGACGACCTCGCGGTAGGCGGCGCCGATCTCGGCCTGTCGCGTCCGGTAGGCCGCCATGTCGGTGACGTACCAGGTCATCCGCACGATGGTCTCCGGCCCGTGGCCCGACTGGCGCAGCACGGCGATCACGTTGGCCAGCGCCTGCCGCGTCTGGTCGACGAAATCGTCGGAGACGAACCGCTCCTCGGCGTCCCAGCCGATCTGGCCGGCGATCACGGCATAGCGCCCCCGCGCCACGATGCCGTTCGCATAGCCCTTGGGCCGCTTCCACTCCGGCGGCTGCAGAACCTCGAACATCCCGTTCCCCTCTCGCCCGTCCTCAGCCGCCCTTGGCCATCTCGCGCAGCCGGAACCGCTGCAGCTTGCCCGTCTCGGTCCGCGGCAACGTCTCCACGAACTCGATCGCCCGCGGATATTTGTAGGGCGCGATGGTGCGCTTCACGTGGTCCTGGAGGTCCTTGACGAGGTCCGGACCCGGCACGGCGCCCGGCGCCGGCACGACATAAGCCTTCACGATCGTCCCGCGCCCCTCGTCGGGCGCGCCGACCACGCCGCACTCCCGAACGGCCGGGTGGGCGAGGAGGGCGTCCTCCACCTCCGGACCGCCGATGTTGTAGCCGGCGGCCACGATCATGTCGTCGGTGCGCCCCTGGTAGAAGAGATAGCCGTCGGCGTCCATCACATAGGCGTCGCCGGTCAGGTTCCAGCCGTTCCGCACGTACGTCGTCTGCCGCGGATCGTCGAGATAGCGGCAGCCCGTCGGGCCGATCACGGCGAGGCGGCCGGGCGTGCCGCGGGGCACCTCGTTTCCGTCGTCGTCGACCACCCTCGCCCGGTAGCCCGGGATCTCCCGCCCCGTCGCACCCGGCCGGCAGCCATCGTCGGCGGAGGAGACGAAGATGTGCAGCATCTCCGTCGCCCCGAGCCCGTCGATCAGCTTCAGGCCCAGCCGCGTCTCCACCGCCTCGAACGTGGGGCGCGGAAGCGCCTCGCCGGCGGAGACGCCGCGGCGCAGCGAGGAGAGGTCGTGCGCGTCGGCGAGGCCGACCAGCGCCCGCCACGCGGTCGGTGCGGTGAAACAGACGGTCACCTTGTGCGCCGCGATCGCCGCCGCCAGCAGGTCGGGCGCCGCGCGCTCCAGAAGCAGGGTCGACGCGCCGACCCGCATGGGGAAGATCACCATTCCCCCGAGGCCGAAGGTGAAGGCGAGCGGGGGCGAGCCGGTGAAGACGTCGTCGGCGTTCGCCTTGAGCAGCGTGGGCGGGAAACAGTCCGCGATCGCCATCACGTCGCGGTGGAAATGCATCGTCCCCTTGGGCTGGCCGGTCGTGCCCGAGGTGAAGGCGATGAGGCAGACGTCGTCGGACGCGGTGTCGACGGCGGCGAAGGGCGCGGACTTCGTCGCCATCGCCTCCTCGAGCCCGCCGGGACCCCCGTTGTAGGTGGCGACCCGCGTGAGCACCGGCGCCTGCGCGCGGGCGAGGTCCAGCTCCTCGATCAGGCGCGCGTCGCACACGGCGTGCGTCACTTCAGCCTTCTCGATCACCTGGACGAGTTCCTTCGCCCGAAGGAGCGGCATGGTGGCGACGGCGATGGCACCCGCCTTCATCACCGCGAACCAGGTCGCCACCATCATCGGGTTGTTGGCTGAGCGCAGCAGAACCCGGTTCCCGGGCACCAGGCCGTGGTCCTCGACCAGCACGGCCGCGATCCGGTCGGCCTTGTCGTTGAGATCGGCGTAGGTCCAGACCCCCCCGTCGGGCGTGCGAAGGCAGGGCCGGTCGCCCCACCCTTTCGCCACCGCCGCGTCGAGCAGCTCGACGGCGCAGTTCAGCCGTTCGGGGAACTGCAGCGCCGGCAGGTCGAAGATCATCTGCGGCCAGAGTTCGCGCGGCGGCAGGCGGTCCCGCGCGAAGGTGTCGACGTGCGCCGTCCTGTTCATCCCGCCCGCCTCCTAGCGTCCGGCCGCCGCCGCCAGCGTCTGGCGCGCGATGACCACCTTCTGCACCTCGGTCGCCCCCTCGTAGATCCGGAGCGCCCGGATCTCGCGGTAGAGTTCCTCGACCTTCACGCCCTTCGTCACGCCGAGCCCGCCGTGGAGCTGGACCGCCGCATCGATCGTCCGCTGCGCCGCCTCGGTCGCCACCATCTTGGCCATGGCGCTCTCGCGCGTGACGCGGCGGCCCAGCACGTCCTTGGTCCAGGCGGCGCGATAGACGAGCAGGGCCGAGGCGTCCACGTCGGTCGCCATGTCGGCCAGCATCGCCTGCGGGATCTGGAGGTCGGACAGCGTGCCGCCGAAGATCTTGCGCGCCGAGGTCCGCGCGATCGCCTCGTCGAGCGCGCGCCGCGCGAAGCCGAGCGCCGCGGCCCCGACGGTCGAGCGGAAGATGTCGAGCGTCGCCATCGCGACCTTGAAGCCGTCGCCGGGGTTGCCGAGCATCCGGTCGGCCGGCACCCGGCACCCCTCGAACCGAAGCGTCGCAAGCGGGTGCGGGGCGATCACCTCGATCCGGTCGGCGATGGCGAGACCCGGCGCGTCCGCGTCGACCACGAAGGCCCCGAGGCCCTTCGCCCCCGCCTCCGGCCCCGTGCGGGCAAAGACGACGTAATGGTCGGCGATGCCGCCGTTGGAGATCCAAGTCTTGGTCCCGTCGAGGACCCAGTGGTTCCCGTCGGGGCGCGCGGTCGTCGCCATGGCCGCGACGTCGGACCCGGCGTCGGGCTCCGACAGGGCGAAGGCGGCGATCCTCTCCCCCCGCCCGACCGGGGGCAGATAGCGGGCCTTCAGTTCCGGCGAGCCGGCCAGCGTGATCGAGCCGGTGCCGAGGCCCTGCATCGCGAAGGCGAAATCGGCCAGCCCGTCGTGGCGCGCCAGCGTCTCGCGCAGGATGCACAGCGAGCGGACGTCGAGGCTCTCGGACGCGCCGCCGTATCCGGCCGGGACGGCGTGGCGGAGCCAGCCGCCGTCGCCCAGCATGCGGACGAGGTCACGGCAGCGGGCGTCGACCTCGGCGATGGTCTCGGGGTGATGGTGGGGCCCATGCCCCCCGAGGTTCGCCCCGCACCACGCCTCGAGTTCCCGGGCCAGCGTGCGGTGCCGGTCCTCCAGGAACGGCCAGTCGAGGAAGCTCGTGTCGGCCATCAGTTGCCCTCGAACACAGGCTTGCGCTTCGCGGCGAAGGCCTCGAACGCGCGCTCGAAATCCTGGGTGGCCATGCAGATCGCCTGGGCCTGCGCCTCGGCCTCGATCGCCTGCTCGATCCCCATGTTCCACTCCATGTGGAGCTGGGTCTTGGTGATGCCGTGGGCGAAGGTCGGGCCGTCGGCCAGCCGTGCCGCCATCGCCTGCGCCTCGGCCACCACCGCATCGGGCGCGCAGAGCCTGTTGAAGAAGCCCCAGCGCTCGGCCTCCTCGCCGCCCATCGACCGGCCGGTGTAGAGGAGGTCCGCCGCCCGCCCCTGCCCGACGATGCGGGGCAGCATCGCGCACGCCCCCATGTCGCAGCCGGCAAGCCCCACGCGGGTGAACAGGAAGGCGACCGAGGCGCGGGCCGTGCCGAAGCGCAGGTCCGACGCCATCGCCATGATGGCGCCCGCACCGACGCACACGCCGTCGATCGCGGCGACGATCGGCTGCGGGCAGGCCCGCATCGCCTTGACGAGATCGCCCGTCATCCGCGTGAAGGCCAGGAGTTCCGGCATCTTCATCTTCGTCAGCGGACCGATGATCTCGAACACGTCGCCGCCCGAGGAGAAATTCTCCCCCGCCCCGGTCACGACGACGGTCTTGACGTCGGGCTCGTAGACGAGCGCGCGGAAGGTGTCGCGCAGCTCGGCATAGCTCTCGAACGTCAGCGGGTTCTTCCGGTCGGGCCGGTTCAGCGTGACGGTCGCGACCTTGCCGTCGACCGACCAGAGGAAGTGCTCGGGTTGCTTGATGGCCATGACGCCTCTCAGGTGACCTCGCCGCCGGCGACGGGAAGGGCCGTGCCGGTGACGCCGGCCGCGTGCTCGCCGACGAGGTAGAGGACCGCGGCGGCCACCTCCTCCGGCGCGATCAGGCGGCCCATTGGGTTGAACTTCGCCAGCTCCGCCCGCGCCTCCTCGACCGTCCGTCCGGTCTTGGCGACGATCTTCTCGACCGAGGCCGCGACGATGTCGGTGTCGGCGAAGCCGGGGCAGACCGCGTTGACGGTGACGCCGGTCTTCGCGACCTCCAGCGCCAGCGCCCGGGTCAGCCCGACCAGCGCGTGCTTGGAGGCGACGTAGGCCGCCGTGTAGGCGTAGCCCTTGAGGCCGGCGGTCGACGCGATGTTGACGATGCGGCCCCAGCCGCGCGCCTGCATCCCGGGCAGCACGTAGCGGCAGGTCTCGACGGGACCCAGAAGGTTCACCGCCATCACGCGCTCGAAGTCCGCCCGGCTCGTCTTCGCGAAGGGCATGCTGGGCGCGATGCCGGCGTTGTTCACCAGGATGTCGATCGGATCGACGGCGGCGAGCGCGTCGGCCACCGCCGCCGGATCGGTGAGGTCGGCCACCGCGACCGCGGCCCCGATCCCGCCCGCGACCCGCCCGAGCGCGGCC
>VYKX01000185.1_pt1 | contig 16847 bp, 17 predicted proteins | sample 5114471 | NCBI WGS metagenome assembly VYKX01 (sample SAMN12291785, study PRJNA351875) | freshwater metagenome | isolation source: freshwater lake | place: USA: Michigan, Gull Lake | collected 2013-08-08
AGGCCGAGCCGGTCACCGCGGCCCTGCCGGCCCAACTCGCGATGGCGCCGGGCGGCGAGGAGGCGCTCGCCGACGGACGCCTGTCGGCCCAGGCGCCCATGGTCACGACCGTGGCGCCCGCCACCGGCGTGTGGGCGCAGATACTCGGCGGCACATGGCGTCAGGGCGCCAACGACGGCCGCGACGGCTATCGCTCGCGGGCCTGGGGCTTCGTCGGCGGCTATGACCGGACGCTGGACGGCGAGGTGCTCGGCGGGCGGCTCACCGTCGGCGGCTTCCTCGGCGTCGTCCGCACGCGGGTCCGGCACGATTCTCCCGCGTTCGGCCTCGCGGGCGGCGAGGACGAGGCGAACCAGGGTCTCGCCGGCCTCTATGCCGGCTGGTCCGGGGACGACGGCTGGTTCGCCGACCTCACCGCGACGGGAAGCCGGCAATGGATAGACGGATCGCGGACGGCCGCGCCGGGTGCGGCGTCCGCCCAGCGCCTGACCTACGACCGGGAGGGCCGCGCCTTCGGTCTCGCCCTGACCGGCGGGCGGACCTTGTCCTTCGGTGCGCTGTCCGTCACCCCGTCGACGACGCTCTCGTGGCAACGGCAGACCGACCGCGCCTTCACCGAGACGGGCGGCTCGGCGGCCCTGTCGGTGGACGGCACCACCCGAACGACGACCGCGGCGGAGGCCGGCCTGCGTTTCGCCTGGACCGTCGTGGACGGACCGGACCGACGGATCGCGCCGACGGCCCGGGTCGGGGTCGGCCGCGGGTTCGGTGACCGCGGGAGCGACGTGACGGCGCGGTTCGCCGCGGGCGGCGGGTCCTTCACCGTCGACGGGGGTGACACCGGGGCCACGACCCTTCGCGCGGGCGTCGGGCTGGAGGCCGCGTTCGCGTCCAACGTCACGATCACTGCGGATCTGGGGACCGAGCGGTCGGACGACCGACGCGGCCTTCTGGGCCTTCTGCGGGTCCGCTACGGCTGGTGAGGCGTCGGCGGGAGCCGGTGGCTACACCACCACCGGCTCCCGCGGATCGATCGGGATCCGCGTCCCGCAGTCCACGAGGCTCTCCACCACGGCACCCGCCGCCAGCACCTGCGCGTCCGATCGGGGCGGCCCGAGGATCTGGAGGCCCACCGGCAGGCCCGCCCGGGTGAAGCCGCAGGGGACCGACAGGACCGGGCAGCCGGCCAGCGTCGTCGCCCAGCACTGGTGGAACCACGCAGGCGGGCCCTCGCGCATCCAGCCGTCCACCTCCGTCGCCGCCGGCCCGCGGCGCGCCAGCCCGAAGGCGGCGACGCCGAGGGTGGGCGTGACCAGCAGTTCGTTCGTCGCCAGGAACTCCGCCAGAACGTTGAAATGGTCGGCGCGCCAGCGCTCGGCCCACAGGAGGTCGTCGAACGAATAGCCCCTGGCCGCGTCGGCGAGGTCCGAGAGGTGCGGCTCCAGCCGCTCGCGGTTCTTCTCCACGAACTCGCCGCGCTGGGTGAGGAAGGTGAAGGCGACGATGATCCGGTAGGCGCGCTCCACCCCCGCATAGCCCGGCCGGCAGACCTCCACGCGGCTTCCCGCCCGCTCCAGCTTCAGCACGGCACCCTGCACGATCTCCGCGACCTCCGGATCGACGCCGCCGAGGCCCAGGTCGGGCGAAAAGGCGATGCGGAAGGGCACGCGCGCCCGGTCGACCGCCGCCTGATAGGAGACGGCGGGCTCCGGCACGGTCAGCGGGTCGGCCGGCCAGAGACCGGCCATCGCATCGATGAAGAGGGCCGCATCGCCCACGGTACGGGCCATCGGCCCTTCCACCGCGAGCGGGTTAAACATCCGCCGCTGGGCCGCGCGCGGGACGACGCCGGGGCTGGGGCGGAAGCCGACGACGCCCGAGAAGGCGGCCGGGATGCGCAGCGAGCCGCCGATGTCGGTCCCGTGCGCCAGCCACACCTGCCCCGAGGCGAGCGCCGCCGACGCCCCGCCCGACGAGCCGCCGGGCGTGCGCGACAGGTCGTAGGGGTTGCGGGTGGGGCCGAAGAGGCGGTTGTCGGTGACCGGCAGCATGCCGAGTTCGGGCGTGTTCGACTTCGCCACCACCACCGCGCCGCGGCCCTCCAGCCGGCGCACGACCGGGTCGCTCTGCTTGGCCTCGTTGTCGGCGTAGAGCGGGCAGCCGTAGGTGGTGACGACGCCCGCGACGTCGTCGATGTCCTTGATCGCGATCGGCAATCCGGCGAGGAAGCCGGGGTGGCCGCCGTCCGGCCCGCCCATCGCGTCCATCCGCGCCGCGGCCTCGCGCGCCCGTTCGAAGCAGCGGACGGGAAGCGCGTTCACCCGCCCGTCCACCGCCCCGATCCGACCGATCGACGCCTCCAGCATCTCCAGGGGCGAGACGGCGCGGCGGCGCAGCAGCGACACCGCCTCGCGGGCGGTCAGGCGACAGAGGTCGGTCATGGTCGGCACGGGGACGGCCCTCCGGATCGGACGGCGGGAGAATGGACCGGGCGCGCCCCCCGGTCCAGACGTCACCGGCCCTCTCGTCACCGGCCCCCTCGTCACCGGCTTGTCTTGTCGCACCGACGCCGCACCTCCTACAGTGCGACGGGCGAACGATCGCGACGGGAGGCGGGATGCGACGGCTGGCGGGACCGACGGTGCGCGTGGCGGCGATGCTGGCGCTTCTCCTGTGCGCGCCGCTGGTCCGCGCGCAGATGCCCGATCCCGAGCCCGGCGTCACCGTCACCCATGCCCTGTCGGAGTTCGGCGAGCCGTCCCATCCGCCCGGCTTCCCGCACTGGCGCTATGCGAACCCCGAGGCGCCCAAGGGCGGCACCATCGCGCTCGGCGCGTTCGGGAGCTTCGACACGCTGAACACGCTGGTCGAGCGCGCGACGTGGCCGCTCGGCATCGGCCTCCTCTACGACAGCCTCATGACCGGCAACGGCGACGAGCTGGCGACCGTCTACGCCAACCTCGCCGAATGGGCGCGCTATCCGGACGACAGGAGCTGGATCGAGTTCGGCATCCGCGCCGGTGCGCGGTTCCACGACGGCACGCCCGTCACCGCGCACGACGTGAAGTTCTATTTCGACACGGTGAAGGCCCAGGGCCGCGTCTTCCTCAAGAGCTTCTACGAGGATCTGGAGAGCGCCGAGGTGACGGCCGAGCGCCGCATCCGCTTCAACGTGCGCACCCGCAACCAGATGAAGCCGCTGGTCACCGCCGGCGGGCTGATCGCGCTCCCGCGCCACTGGTGGGCCGGCCGCGACCCGTCGCGCGCGATGCTGGAGCCGCCGCTGGGCTCCGGCCCCTACCGGGTGAAGACGGTCGACGCCGGCCGGTCCATCACCTACGAGCGGGTGCGGGACTGGTGGGCGAAGGATCTGAACGTCGCCCGCGGCCTGCACAATTTCGACGAGATCCGCTACGACTACTTCCGCGACGACACGGTGCTGTTCGAGGCGTTCCTCGCCGGGCGGCTCGACTTCCGCGGCGAGAACCGGGCCCAGCGCTGGGTGCAGGGCTACGACACGCCGGACGTGCGCGCGGGCCGCATCGTGCGGGCCGAGGTGCCGAGCCAGAGCCCGCGGGGCGCCTACGGGCTGATGATGAACACGCGGCGGACCCCGTTCGCCGACATCCGCGCGCGGCAGGCCCTCGAACTGCTCTACGATTTCGAAAGCGTGCAGCGCACGCTGCTGTTCGGCCAGTACCAGCGGCTGAAGAGCTGGTTTCCGATGCCGCCGGAGTATTCGGCCTCCGACCTTCCCACCCCGGCGGAACTGGCGATCCTGGAGCCGTTCCGCGACCGGCTGCGGCCGGAGGTGCTGACGCAGGCGTTCGAGCCGCCGAAGACCGACGGCACGGGCCAGCTCCGCACCCAGACCCGCGAGGCGCTGCGCCTGTTCGGCGAGGCCGGCTGGACCGTGCGCAACAACCAGCTGGTCAACGCGCGGGGCGAGCGCTTCCGCACCGAGATCCTGCTGCGCGACCAGTCGGTTGTGCGGATCGTCGAGCCCTACGTCCAGGCCCTCCAGCGGGTGGGCATCGACGCCAGCGTGCGGGTGGTGGACACGGCCCAGTACCAGAACCGGACCGACGACTACGACTTCGACATGGTGGTGGTCGGCTTCAATTTCTTCGCGCCCCCCTCGACCGAGATGCGCAGCTATTTCACCGCCGAGAGCGCCGAGAAGCCCTTTGGCGGGAACTATGCCGGGATCCGCGATCCCGTCGTCGACGCGCTGATCGAGCGGATCGTGAAGCGCGAGAGCCTGGAGGATCTCCAGGCCGCCACCCGCGCGCTCGACCGGGTGCTGCTGTGGGGTCGCTACGTGGTCCATTTCTGGTACCAGGACAAGGCGTGGATCGCCCACTGGAACCGGTTCGGCCGGCCGGAGACGGCGTCGCGCTTCGGCGTCGGCGACTTCCCGACGACCTGGTGGATCGACCCCGCGAAACAGGCCGCACTCGGACGCTGAGATGCTGGCCTATCTCGTCCGGCGGCTGGCGCTGATCATCCCGACGCTGCTCGGGATCATGGTGCTGAACTTCGCCATCATCCAGGTCGCCCCGGGCGGCCCGGTCGAACAGATGATCGCCCAGATCCGGGGCGAGGCGGTGGACGCGACCGCGCGCATCGGCGGATCGGGTGCGGGCGACACCGGCGGCCAGGCTCTGGCCGACCGGCAGCTGAACGCCGGCGACGGCGGGGCCAGCCGCTATCGCGGCGCCCAGGGGCTCGACCCCGCCTTCATCAAGGAACTCGAGCGCCAGTTCGGCTTCGACAAGCCGATCCACGAGCGCTTCCTCCTGATGATGGGGAACTTCCTGCAGTTCGATTTCGGGCGCAGCTACTTCCGCGACCGTTCGGTGCTGGATCTCGTGCTCGAGAAGCTTCCGGTCTCGATCACGCTCGGCCTGTGGACGATGCTGATCACCTACATCGTCTCGATCCCGCTCGGCATCGCCAAGGCGGTGCGCGACGGAACGCCCTTCGACCTGCGCACCTCGATGGTGATCACGGTCGGCTATGCCATCCCGTCGTTCCTGTTCGCGATCCTGCTGATCGTGCTGTTCGCGGGCGGGCGCTTCTTCGCGTGGTTCCCGCTGCGGGGGCTCACGTCGGACGGCTTCGCCTTCCTGCCGTGGTACATGCAGATCCTCGACTACCTCTGGCACATCACCTTGCCGGTGCTGGCCATGGTGATCGGCGGCTTCGCCACGCTGACGATGCTCACCAAGAACTCCTTCATCGAGGAGATCTCCAAACAGTACGTGGTCACCGCGAGGGCGAAGGGGCTGGCCGAGAAGCAGGTGCTGTACGGCCACGTGTTCCGCAACGCGATGATCATCGTGATCGCCGGCTTCCCGGAGGCGCTGATCGCGGTGCTGTTCACGGGCTCGCTCCTGATCGAGGTGATCTTCTCGCTGGACGGGCTGGGGCTGCTCAGTTTCGAGGCGGTGGTGAACCGGGACTATCCGGTCATCTTCGCCACCCTCTATGTCTTCACGCTGATCGGGCTGGTGCTGAACGTGGTGAGCGACCTGGTGAAGGTGGCGATCGATCCGCGGATCGACTTCGAGGCGCGGCGGGTGTGATGGGGCGGATGGTTTACGGCGGCGGTCCCCTCTCCCCCGTCACGCTGCGGCGCCTGCACGCCTTCCGCGCGAACCGGCGCGGCTGGTGGTCGTTCTGGATCTTCGGCACGCTCGTCGTCGTCACGCTCTTCGCCGAGGTGCTGGCCAACGACAAGCCGATCCTCGTCTCCTACGACGGCGGGCTCTACTTGCCCGTCTTCGTCACCTATCCCGAGACCACCTTCGGCGGCGAGTTCCCGACCGAGGCCGACTATCGCGACCCCTACGTACAGGAACTGATCGCGGAGAAGGGATGGGCGGTCTGGCCGCCGCTGCGCTACTCCTACCGTACGATCAACTACGACCTGAAGGTGCCCGCCCCCGCCCCGCCGTCGGCCGCGAACTGGCTCGGCACCGACGACCAGGGGCGCGACGTGGTGGCCCGCGTGATCTACGGCTTCCGCATCTCGGTCCTGTTCGGGCTGACGCTGACCGCCCTGTCGACCGTCATCGCGCTCGCGGCGGGCGCGGTGCAGGGCTATTTCGGCGGCTGGATCGACCTCGGAATGCAGCGGTTCGTCGAGATCTGGTCGTCGCTCCCGACCCTCTTCATGCTGATCATCCTGGCCAGCGTCATCACCCCCAGCTTCTTCTGGCTGCTCGGCTTCCTGCTGCTGTTCTCCTGGATGGGCATGTCGCAGCTGGTGCGCACCGAGTTCCTGCGCGCGCGAAACCTCGACTACGTCCGCGCGGCCAAGGCGCTGGGGGCGGCCGACGCCGCGGTGATGGTGCGCCATGTTCTCCCCAACGCGCTGGTCGCCACCCTCACCTTCCTGCCCTTCAACATGGCGGGCGGCATCACCGCGCTAACCGCGCTCGACTTCCTCGGCTTCGGCCTGCCGCCGGGCTCGCCGTCCCTGGGCGAGCTGCTGAACCAGGGCAAGGCGAACCTGCAGGCGCCCTGGCTGGGGCTGACCGGGTTCTTCGTCATCGCCGTCACCCTCACCCTCGTGGTCTTCATCGGCGAGGCCTTGCGCGACGCGTTCAATCCGCGCAAGGGTCTCGGCTGACACGCGCTTCCGGAGGTCCCATGGCCGAGCCGCTCCTCGACGTCACCGATCTCGCGGTCGAGTTCCGCACCTCCGGCGCGACCATCCCGGCCGTGCGCGGGGTGAGCTTCTCCATCGCCAAGGGCGAGACGCTGGCGCTGGTGGGCGAGAGCGGGTCGGGCAAGTCGGTGACCGCGCTGTCGGTGCTCCAGCTCCTGCCCTATCCGGTCGCCCGCCACCCCAAGGGCTCGATCCGGTTCCGCGGCACCGAACTGGTGGGAGCGGACGAGAAGACGCTGCGGCAGGTGCGGGGCAACCGCGTCGCGATGATCTTCCAGGAGCCGATGACCTCGCTCAATCCGCTCCACACGATCGAGAAGCAGATCACCGAGACGCTGTTCCTGCACAAGGGCATGGGCCGGGCGCAGGCCCGCGCCCGCACGCTGGAACTCCTCAACCTCGTGGGCATCCCCAACGCCGAGCGGCGGCTGGGCGCCTATCCGCACGAGATGTCGGGCGGCCAGCGCCAGCGGGTGATGATCGCCATGGCGCTCGCGAACGAGCCCGACCTCCTGATCGCCGACGAGCCGACGACGGCGCTCGACGTGACGATCCAGGCGCAGATCCTGGAGTTGCTGAAGGACCTCCAGGCCCGCTTCGGCATGGCGCTGTTGCTGATCACCCACGACCTCGGCGTGGTGCGCAAGATGGCGGACCGGGTCTGCGTGATGAACAAGGGCGAGATCGTGGAGCAGGCGGAGGCGAAGCGCCTGTTCGAGAGCCCGCAGCACCCCTACACCCAGCGCCTGCTGGCGGCCGAACCGAAGGGGGCCGTCGACCCGCCCTCGCCGGACGCGCCGACCGTCATGAGGGCGGAGGACATCAAGGTCCACTTCCCGATCAAGGCCGGCCTCCTCCGGCGCACCGTCGACTACATCAAGGCCGTGGACGGCATCAGCGTCAGCGTGCGCGCCGGCCACACGGTCGGCGTGGTGGGCGAGAGCGGATCGGGCAAGACGACGCTGGGCCTCGCGATCCTTCGCCTGACCGAGAGCCAGGGCGGCATCTTCTTCGACGGAAAGAGCGTCCAGGGGCTGGGTCCGTCGGGCATGCGCCCGCTGCGCCGGCAGGTGCAGGTGGTCTTCCAGGACCCCTACGGATCCTTGAGCCCCCGCCTGTCGGTCGGGCAGATTATCGCCGAGGGGCTGAAGATCCACGGCATCGGCTCAGGCTCGGACCGCGACCGGGCCGTCGCCCAGGCGCTGGAGGAGGTGGGCCTCGACCCCGCCATGCGCCACCGCTATCCGCACGAGTTCTCGGGCGGCCAGCGCCAGCGCATCGCCATCGCGCGCGCCATGGTGCTGAAGCCCAAGTTCGTGGTGCTGGACGAGCCGACCTCGGCCCTCGACATGTCGGTGCAGGCGCAGATCGTGGACCTTCTGCGCGACCTCCAGTCGAAGCACGGCCTCGCCTACATGTTCATCAGCCACGACCTCAAGGTGGTCCGCGCGCTGTCGAACGAGGTGATCGTGATGAAGGACGGCAAGGTGGTGGAACAGGGCACCACCCGCCAGATCTTCGAGGCCCCGCAGCAGGACTACACCAAGGCCCTGATCGCGGCGGCCTTCGACCTCAAGGCGGTGCGGACGGACGCGGTCCGGATGTGAGGGGGCGGGGATGGCGGCATCGACGGTCGACGTTCTCGTCGCGGGGCTGCGGGAGAACCGGACGCGGATCGGGGCGGCCGGCATCCGCCATCTCATGCTGTCCGGATCGGTCGCATGCGGCGACGAACGCGCGGGATCGGACGTGGACTTGGCCGTCCGCTTCGATGCGGCGCATGTCCGCTTCGTTGCGGCGCATGTCCGCTCCCTGCTCGACGTGGCCAAGGCCTGGGACGTGGTGGCCGATCTCGTCGGGCGGGAGATCGATCTCGTCGACCTGGACGCGGCCCGCCCGCCATTGCGCGCGGCGATCGAGCGCGACCGGGTCGAAGTCTTCTGAATGTGCTGTGACGGTTATCGCCTGACAGTTGCCGCAGGCCGAGATCGGCCGCCACGCGCCGGTTGTGGGCTGGGCGCTCGACGGGTTCGCGATCCACGGGGCGGAGGACGCCGACGAGCGCCCGGTCGACGAGGCCGAACTCGACGAGTGCCACGGCCATGGCGGCCCGGCGCCGCAGCCGGACGGGACGGTGAGGACCGCCTACCACTACCACCTGACCGGAACGTTCCCCTACACGCTGGGCTGCTTCCGCGGTGCCGTCGATCCGGCGCTGCTGCGCCGCGGGCCGGGCGGCTGAGCGGCGGCGTCAGATCGGCTCGACCGTCAGCCCCGCCCGCGTCGCGGAGACGATCCGCACAGGCGTGCCCTCGGGGAGGTCCGGCCCGGTCACGCTCCAGGCCCCGTCGGCAACGAGGGCACGGCCGCGGCCGTTGACGATCGCCGTCTCCAGCACCGTCGTGGTGCCGATCAGGCGGCCGATCGGGTCGTTCAGGTCGGTCGGCGACGTCCGCCGGCGACGTCGCAGCGCCAGCGCGCCGGCGATGGAGGCGATGCCGAGCACGGCGAACAGCGCAAGTTCCGGCATCGGGCCGAGATTCGGCACGGCGAGCGCCACGAGGCCCACGACGGCCGCCGTCGCCCCGATCCAGACGAGGAAGGCACCGGGCACCATCATTTCCGCCCCGACGAGGAGCGCCGCCAGCACGAACCAGTGCCAGGGGGTGAGGTCGGGCACGGGATTCAGCCGGCGCCGGGCACGCTGCCGCGGCGGACCGGGGGCGCCTGTGTCCCGTCGGCCGGGAACGCGGCGCGGGCGATCTCGGCGATCCCGCCGATGGCGCCGATCACGTTCGCCGCCTCGACCGGGAGCATCAACAGCTTCTGGTTCGGCGCCGTGGCCACCGCCTTCAGCGCCTCCACGTACTGCTGCGCCACGAAGTAGTTGAGGGCCTGCACGTTCCCGGCCGTGATCGCCTCCGAGACGAGGCGGGTCGCGTTCGCTTCCGCCTCCGCCAGCCGCTCGCGGGCCTCGGCGTCGCGGAAGGCCGCCTCCCGCTCCCCTTCGGCGCGCAGGATCGCCGCCTGCTTCTCGCCCTCCGCCCGAAGGATGGCCGACTGGCGCTGGCCCTCGGCCTCAAGGATCGAGGCCCGGCGGTCGCGCTCGGCCTTCATCTGGCGGGCCATGCTGTCCACGAGGTCGCGAGGCGGCTGGATGTCGCGGATCTCGATGCGGGTGATCTTGACGCCCCACGGCGCGGTCGCCTCGTCCACCACCCGCAGCAACTGGCCGTTGATCCGGTCGCGCTGGGACAGGAGTTCATCCAGATCCATCGATCCCATGACCGTGCGGACGTTGGTCATCGTCAGGTTCAGGATCGCATGGGTCAGGTGGGTGACCTCGTAGGAGGCGCGGGCCGCGTCGAGCACCTGGTAGAAGACGACGCCGTCCACGGTCACCATGGCATTGTCCTTGGTGATGATCTCCTGCGATGGCACGTCGAGCACGGTCTCCATCATGCTCTGCCGCGTGCCGATCCGTTCGATGACCGGAACGATGATGCCGAGACCGGGCGACAAGGTCCGCGTGTATCGGCCGAAGCGCTCCACCGTGTAGTTCTGGCCCTGCGGCACGGTCTTCACGCCGAGAAGGACAAGCAGAACGGCGAAGATCACCAGCGCGACGACGAGCGTTTCGGCGGTTCCCAGCGGAAGGACCGACATTTTCCACCATGGTTGCGACGGCCGAACTTGTTCTAGAGTAGCGAATGCCGGTCGGACCTGCAACCGATCCGCCGACGCTGTGCCGTCCGCGGCGGCGGGTCGTCGCCGGCTGCCCGTCCCCGCCCATTGCCCCAGACAGGTCGGCGGGCCGATAATCGATCGCCTCCGCAACGGACCGGACGGACCCCGTGACCGACGCCTTCGCCGACCTCGCCGCCTTCGACCTCGACCCCGCGAACGGGTTCCTGCCCGGCGAGGATCCGTTGGCCCGGCTTCCGGAGACCTTCGCCGCCTGGGAGCGGGTGGGCACCGACCTGCCGGCCCTGCTCGTCACCGGGCGCGCCCGCGCGGCGGTCGAGGCGATGCCGGTGCTCGACCCCGCGGGCCTCGCGGACCGGCGGGCGGAGGAGCGTGGGCTCCTGCTGCTCCTCTACATGGCGTCGGCCTACGTCTGGGGCGGTACGGAGCCGGCACGCAGGGTGCCGGCGTCCGTCGGCCGGCCGCTTATCGCGCTGGCCGACCGCATGGGCCGCGTGCCCATCTTCCACTACGCCTCGACCCTCAACAACTGGCGGCGGGTCGATCCGACCGCGCCCGTGGCGCTCGACAACCTCGACACCCCCGTCCGCTTCCTCGGCGGGGCGGACGAGCGCTGGTTCTTCCAGATCGCGCTCGGCGTTGAGCTCGAGGGGCGCGACGCGATCCCGGCCATGATCGCGGCCAAGCGGACGGCCGCCGCAGGCGACGCCGAGGCGCTGGTCCCGCTGTTGGACCGCATCGCCGCCGCGACCGACCGGATGACGGCGATGCTGGAGCGGACGGCCGAATGGTGCGCGCCCTGGGCCTTCTACCACCGCGTCCGCCCGTGGGTCGCGAGCTGGCCGGCGCCGGGCCTCGTCTACGAGGGCGCCGACGACCTCGCCCCCCGTCCCTACGCCGGGGGCAGCGCAGCGCAGTCGGCGCTGGTGCAGGCGGTCGACGTGACGCTGGGCATCGTCCACGACGGGCACGACACCTCCCGTTTCCTGACCGACATGCGCCGCTACATGACGCCGGGGCAGCGCCGGTTCCTGGCGGCGCTGGGCGAGGGCGCCTCGGTGCGCGATCTCTGCGCCCGCGCCGGCGGGGCCGTGCGCGACGCCCACGACCGGGCGGTCGATGCGGTCGACGGGCTGCGCAAGGCGCACACGGGCATCGCCGTGCGCTACATCATCAACATGGCCAGCGACGAGAAGGCGCTCGGCACCGGCGGAACGGAACTCGCCGGCTTCCTCAAGGCCACGCGGACCGAGACCAAGGCCGCACGGCTCTCGGGCACGTGAGTCAGGGGTGCGTGCGGTTGCGCGGCGGCGGCGGCGACCGATATAGTCCTGCGCGCCAACCGGGATTCCCATGAGCCTCGAACCCGTCACCACGCCCCAGGCCCCCGTCGCCCCGCACAAGCGGCGCCATCCGGTCCGCACCTGGGCGGCGCGCATGGCGAACGGGCTGAAGCGCGCACGCGGCGACATGGGCACGCGCCGCCAGCGCCTGCTCGGCCATCTGGAGGCGCTGTTCGTCGACCATTCGGTCTTCCGCCTCGTCTGGTCGAACCGCTTCCCGGTGTCCGAGCGCATGTGGCGGTCGAACCAGCCGACGTCGGGCCAGATCGCGGGCCTCGCCGGCAAGGGCATCCGGACGATCGTGAACCTGCGGGGCGTGCGCGACTGCGCGGCCTACCTCATGGAGGTCGAGGCCTGCCGGCGGCATGGGATCGCGCTGGTGGACTATCCCATCCGCTCGCGCGAGCCGCCCTCCAAGGAGGCGATCCGCGGCCTGAAGGACCTGTTCGACCGGATCGAGTATCCGGCGCTCCTGCACTGCAAGGTCGGCTCCGACCGGGCGGGGATGATGTCGGCGCTCTTCCTCATGGTCGGCGAGGGCCGGCCGGTGGAGGAGGCGCAGGCGCAGCTCTCGTGGCGCTACGGCCACGTGCGACAGTCGAAGGCCGGCGTGCTCGACCGCTTCCTCGAGGAGTACCGGGCGCACCGCGACCGGACGGGCGAGGATTTCATGACCTGGGTCGAGACGGTCTACGACCCCGTCGATCTGAAGCGCCGCTTCCGTTCCCAGCGCTGGGCGGACGTGCTGTACGACGATCTGCTGAAGCGGGAGTGACGTCGATGGACGACGGTTCCGGGTCCGGGAAGAGAGCCGATGCGAATGCGGAGGCGGTCGCGCGGCGACTGCTCGCCATGGCCGAAGAGGGAACCGCGGCCATCGCTGCGGGCGACTTCCGGTTGATCCGCGGTATCGAGGATCTCGACCGGCTTCTCGCGGATCTGTCTTCCAAGCCAACGAGGATTCGTGAACGAGGGGCCGCGTGACTTAAAGCTCGCCGGTTCGGCGGAACGGGCACTCGTCGACGTCCTGGAACGGTCCGAGACCCGGTTCGGAGCCGTGGTCCGGGACAGGTACGCACGCTTGGTGACGGTGGCATTCGCCGATCTCGCTCATGACCCGGATCGCACCGGCGTGCGCTGGATCGACATTGGAACTCACCGTTTCGGTCTCTACCACATCCGTCACAGTCGAAGCCGCGCGGGTGAGCCCGGCGAGCGGGTCCGACATCCCCGGCACATCGCCGTCTTTCGACGAGATGGCGATCGGGTCCTGGAAGTGATCGGCATTCTCCACGACTCGATGCTGCCCGATCGTCACCTGATCGCATTCCTGATCGAACGCTGACGCAACCCCTACCCCGCGAACTGGATCGCATGCAGGTCGGCGTAGCGGCCGCCGCGGGCCAGCAGCGCCGCGTGGGTCCCCGCCTCGATCACCCGCCCGTCCTCCACCACGCAGATGCGGTCGGCGGCGCGGACGGTGGAGAGGCGGTGGGCGATGACCAGCGTCGTCCGCCCCGTCGCGAGCCGGGCGAGCGCCTCCTGCACCGCCTGTTCGGATTCCGCGTCGAGCGCGCTCGTCGCCTCGTCCAGCAGCAGGATGGGGGCGTCGCGCAGGAAGGCGCGGGCGATGGCGATGCGCTGGCGCTGCCCGCCCGACAGGCGCCCGCCCCCCTCGCCCACCGGGGTGTCGTAGCCCTGCGGCAGGGCCGTGACGAACGCGTGCGCCGCCGCCGCCCGTGCGGCGGCCTCGATCGCGTCCAACGTGGCCCCCGGCCGGCCGAAGGCGATGTTGGCGGCGACCGTGTCGTCGAACAGCACCGCGTCCTGGCCCACGAACGCCAGATTGTCCCGCAGGCTCGCGAGCGTGACGTCGCGCAGGTCCCGGCCGTCGATCGCGATGCGCCCGCCGTCCACCTCGTGCAGGCGGACCAGAAGGTTGAGGATGGTCGACTTGCCACCCCCCGACCGGCCGACCAGCGCCACGGTCTCTCCCGGGGCGACCGCGAGGTCGAGGCCGCGCAGCACCGGCACACCGGGACGATAGCCGAAGGTCACGCCCTCGAACGCGATGGCGCCTGTCGCCCGGCCGAGCGGCGTCGCCCCCGGCCGGTCGACGATCGTGGCCGGGCGGTCGAGCACGGTGTAGAGCCGCTCCGCCGCCGCCAGCCCCTCCTGCAACGCGGCGTTCAGCGATCCCAGCGCGCGCACCGGCTGCGCCGCGATCAGGAGCGCGCCGACGAAGCCCGTGAAGTCGCCGACCGAGCCCGTTCCGCTGCCGATGCGCCAGGCGGCGAAGGCGATGACGGCGGCCACCGCCACGCCGCCGATGACGTCCAGCATCGGCTCCAGCGCGCCGCGGATCCGCACCGCCTTCATCGACTGGCGCCGCAGCCCGTCGAACGCCGCCCCGGCGCGGGCGGCCTGATAGTCCTCCAGCCGATAGGCCTTCACCATCCGCGCCCCGGCCAGCCCTTCCTGCAGCTGGGCCGTCAGCCCGCCGTAGCCGGCCTGCAGGCCCTTGGCGGTGCGGCGCAGGCGCGTGCCGATCCGCACGATGGGGATGGCGGCGACCGGGTAGACGCAGAGCACGATGAGGGTCAGCAGCCAGTCGAGCCAGAGCATCGAGGCGAGCAGGGAGACGACCGTGAGGCTGTCGCGCACCGCCCCCGTGACGGTGCGGTTGAGTGCGTTGCGGAACGCCTCGGCGTCGACCGTGAAGCGGGCGGCGAGCGTGCCCGTCGCCTCCGACTGGATCTGGGCGAGGTCGGCCGCGAGCAGGTGGCGGTGCAGCCCCGCCTGGAGGTCGGCGACCACGCGGTTCACCACCCAGGCCGTCGCCACAGTCTGGGCGTAGAGGAGGCCGCCGCGCACCGCCGTCACCGCGACGATCACCGGCGGCACCAGCATGATCCAGCCGGCGTCGCCCGCGGCCAGCCCGTCGAACGTCCAGTCGATCACCAGCGGATAGGCGCCCGTCGCCAGCGCCACCGCCCCCATCAGGACGAGCGCCACCGCGACCCGCCAGCGGTAGGGGCGGACCCAGTCGGCCCAGACGCGGAGCGCAAGGCGGCGGGTCGAGGGGTCGAGCGCTGGGGACAAGCGGCGCCTTGCGGGACTGCGGCGGTACGGGTCCGCAGAATAGGCCGCCGCTCCCCGCGCGCAATCCTCTTGGAACGGCCTCTTGGAACGGCCGCCCGTTCAGCGCCGGGCGAGGAGTGCCGCCCAGCCCAGCACGCCGAGGCCGACGATGGCGTGCAGGCCGGCGTGGCGCATGCGGTAGAGCGAGCCGACGTTCGGCACCGCCAGCGCGAGCACGACGATCAGCGTCACCGCGAAGGCGAGGACGACGAGGATCGGAACCCGGTCCCGGGGCGACAGGAGCAGGAGAAACGGAACCCCCGCCAGAAGGGCGTAGACGATCATCGTCTCCCCCGCCGCCACGAGGCGCATGATGCCGCTGGCCGGGCCGTGCCCGGCACCGGTCCACTGGTCGGGGAATGGCGCCAGCAGGCCGACCTGAAGCGCGCGGGGGAGATGGGCGAGGACGTCGGCGACCGATGCGAACCGCACGTCGACGTCGATGTTGCTGCCGGCGCCGGGAAACTGGACGACGAACGCCTCCCGCGACAGCGAGAGATGCACGGCGAACCGGTCGAGGACGCCCCAGCCCCGCATGTCCGGCGGCGGGGGCATCGGGAACTCGCCGATCGTGCTGGGAAGCAGGATCCGGACGGCGACCGGGACGAGCAGGCAGACGGCCGCCGTCGCCCACCACCCCGCCGGCCGCCCCCGCCCGGAGAGGACGGCGACGAGCGCCGCGGCGAGGGCCGACGCGGCGAAAAGGATCGGGATCATGAACGGTCGCACGGTCCAGACGAGCAGGCACCCCGCCACCACGAGGGCGACGGCGACAGCCATCCGCCGCAGCGGGATCGGACCACGCGCCGCCAGCAGGATCCACGCCGCGAGGACGAGGAGATAGCCGGCGATCGAGAAGGCGTCCTTGTGCACCTGCCCGTAGAGCTGCGCCGCGCTGGGGAACAGAAAAAAGGGCAGCGTGCCGGCGACGGCCGCGCGGTCCGGGCCGCAGGCGCGCAGCGCCGACAGGAGTGCCGCGGCCCCCAGGGCGAACAGCGCCGCGCTGACCGGGAGGAAGACCATCGGCCGGTCGATCCCGGTGAGCACGTAGACCGCCGCCGAGAGCCCCACCGGCGCCTGCCGGTCGGGCCGCAGCGTCCAGACGTCCCAGCCGCGCTCGCGGATCGCCGCGGCGAGCGCGACCGCGTCGGCGTGGAACGCGACGGGATCAGTGTTCGCGAGGATGCCGTTGCCGGCATGGATCGACGGAAGGGCCGGCAGGACGACCGCCTGAAGGGCGAAGCCCGCGAGAAGGCAGAAGGCGAGGACGGCGAGCCCGAGCCGGAGCGGCGATCCGAGGCCGCCCGCGGCCCGCGACGCCCGCTCCCGATCTCCCGTCCGATCGGGTGCGACAGCCGCCATGGCCCTCACCTAAGAACAACTTTAGAGAGTATATTTCGCACGAATGCAATCACGGGCGCAATGCAATGCCCCCCCCCTTCCGCCCGCCCCCATCGACACCGCCGTCCGCCGCGCCATATTCACGCCGGTCCGACCGGAGGGACGTTCCTTGGACCTGCTGCGCGAACCGATCGTCATTCACCTGATCATGGCCGCCCTGTCGGTCTGGCCGTTGATGCGGATCGCCGAGCGTGCGGGGCGGGCGCGGTGGCCGGCGTGGCTGATGTTCCTGCCGATGGTGGGTCCGCCGCTCGCGGTGACGCTGCTGTTGCGCGGCCCCTGGCCCAACCATCCCGACCCGCCGCGCGCGGTCCATCCGCGCACGGGCCGGTGAGGCGGCGATGCAGGCGCTTCCCCAGCTCCACTCCTACCTCGCCGCCCTGCCCGACTGGATCGCCTGGCTGGTGGTGGCGATCGTCGTGACCTGGACGATGGTCGCCTACGGCCTGCTTCTCGTGCGGACCGGGCGCGGGCCGCTGTGGGGGATCCTCGTCCTTCTGCCCTTCGCCGGCGTGCTGATGCTCTGGTGGGCCGCCCTCGCCCGCTGGCCGCGCGAGCCGCGCTGAGGGCCGCGCGGGGGG
>VYKX01000186.1_pt1 | contig 16809 bp, 16 predicted proteins | sample 5114471 | NCBI WGS metagenome assembly VYKX01 (sample SAMN12291785, study PRJNA351875) | freshwater metagenome | isolation source: freshwater lake | place: USA: Michigan, Gull Lake | collected 2013-08-08
GCCCCGGAACGGGCCGCGGTGCCCGCCGACCGGCCGGCGCCGCTGCGGCCGGCCTTGCCCTTTGCGCCGCCGGTCGGGCCTGTCCATGTCGCGCGACCGTCGTGCAGCGTGATCAGCTTCCAGCGGTAGTCGGTGGCGTTCTCGTCGGCGGCCTCCACCGCCACCTCGATCAGCCGGATGACCGGGAGCTGGCCCTTCGCCGCCTCGAAGAACCGCTCGGCCGCGGCGCGGTCCGGGCCGGAGTGGAGCGTCTTCCACCCCCTGCCCTTCGGGCGCTGCACGGCGAACTGCGGTTGCGAGGCCATCGGATCGGGGGGCGAGGGACACCGGTCACGGGAGATAACAGCGTCGGGGCCGGTTGGGAACCCGGGTCCGGGCCGCGGCGCGACCGATGCCCGGTTGACATTCGCCTGATCATAGGATTATTTTCTTCTCGCAATCCGCCACACCCGCGCCCGGAGGCTCCAAGCCCCCGGGCGTTTCCGTTTCCGGAGGATCCGATGCCCACGCTCATGCCCCGCGATGCCGACGCCCAGCCCATTCCGGCCCTCCGCCTGCGCCCGGACGGCGCGCAGAAGATCGCCGCGGTCACGACCGGATCGACGCGCACCGCGACCCCGTTCGCCGACGACACGCAGGTGATCGGGCTGTATGCCACGGGTGCCGTCTTCGTCCGGACCGGCGGCGCCGACGTGACCGCGACGAGCGCCGACCACTACCTGCCCGCGGGGCTCTACTACGACGTCTCGGTCGGGGATGCCCGGCAGGGTCGGCACACCCACGTGGCGGCGATCGCGGCCGACGCCGCCTGCACGCTCCACGTCTCGGAAAAGGAGTGAGCGCCGATGCTGCTCCGCCCCGGCCACATCACCGTCCGACGGAGGCCGGCCACCGCCGCCGGCCCCGCGGACGCCCTTCTCGCCGAAACCGGCGATCCCCTCCTGACCGAGACCGGTCTGACGCTGATCAAGGAGTGAGCGGCCCATGCCCGCCATCAAGCTGAGCGAACTGCCCGAGGCCGCCAGCCTCGACGGGACGGAGATCGTGCCCGTGGTCAAGTCCGGCGCGACCCAACGGACGACCACCCTCGCCTTCCACACGTCGCTGGGCGACGCCCGCTATCTGCGGCTCTCGGGCGGAACGCTGACCGGTGCGGTGACGCTGGCCGCGGATCCGACCGCGGCGCTGCACGCCGCCACCAAGCAGTACGTCGACAACTTGGCCGCCGGCCTCGACGTGAAGCCGTCGGTCCGGGCCGCCTCGACCGCCAACCTGCCCCTCTCCGGGCTGTCGACCGTCGACGGCGTGGCGCTGGCGGCGGGCGATCGCGTGCTGGTGAAGAACCAGGCGACGGCGTCGGCGAACGGCCTCTATCTGGCGGCCACCGGGGCCTGGATGCGGGCCGCCGACGCGAACGTCTGGTCGGAGTTTCCCGGCGCGTTCGTGTTCGTCGAACAGGGGACCGTCAACGCGGACACGGGCTGGGTCTGCACCGCCGACGCCGTCGGCACGCTCGGCACGACGTCCGTTTCGTGGAGCCAGTTCGCCGGCGTCGGATCGTTGACCGGCGGGACCGGGATCACGGTCTCCGGGACCCAGGTGGCGCTGGCGAACACCGCCGTGGCACCGGGCGGCTACGGGTCGGCGGCGGCCGTCGGGACCTTCACGGTCGACGCCCAGGGACGGCTGACGGCGGCCGGGACCACCCCGATCGCGATCGACGCGGCGGCGATCACCGCCGGCGTCGTCGGAACGGCGCGCCTCGGCACCGGCGCCGCGAGCGGCACGACCTTCCTGCGCGGCGACGGGACCTGGGCCACCCCGTCGGGCAGCGGTCTCGCGAACTGGGTCGAGACGCTGGCCGGCGCGGCCCTGAACGCCACGCGGCCGGTCGTCGCCCTCACCACGACGAACGCCGCCACCGACGTGGCCGCGGCGATCGTTCCGAAAGGGGCCGGCGCGATCGTCGCCCAGGTCGCAGACGGCGCGACGGCGGGCGGCAACAAGCGCGGCCTTCGCGCGACCGACCTCCAGCGGTCGCGCGCGGCCGCGACCCAGGTGGCGTCGGGCTCCGATTCCGTGGTCGCGGGCGGGTTGAACAACACGGCGTCGGGGACGAACAGCGTCGTGAGCGGCGGATCCCTTAACACCGCCTCGGGTCCGTCGAGCACGGTCGGGGGCGGGGCCGGCAACCTCGTCGAAAGCACCAACGGCTGGATCCCCGGCGGCGCCCATGCGAGCACGCGGGGCATCTCGGGCCGCGGATCGGTCGCGTCGGGCCGCTTCGCGAACACGGGCGACGCGCAGTGGGGGCTGATGGTGCTGCGCCGGCAGACGATGGACGCGACGGCCACCGTGCTCACGTCGGACGGATCGTTGCCGGCAAGCAACAACCAGATCGTGCTGCCGAACGACGGGACCTGCATCTTCCGCATCGACGTCGTCGCCCGCCGGACGGACGCCGACAACGAGAGCGCCGGCTACGCCTTCCAGGGGGTGATCGACCGGAACGCGAGCGCGGGCACGACCGCGTTGGTCGGAACGCCCTCCAAGACCGTCCTCGGCGAGGACGTCGCCGCCTGGGACGCGAACATCGCGGTCGACGCCACGAACGGCGGCCTCTCCGTCACCGTCACGGGCGAGGCGGCCAAGACGATCAACTGGGTGGCCGTCGCCCGGCTCGTGGAGGTCGTCGGCTGAGCGACGGCGTCGCACCGTCCCGGCCCCCCTGTGCGCCGGGACGGTCGCGGTCCATATTGGACGCCATGAGCGATTTCTTCGGAATTCTGATGGTGCTGGCGATGGTGGCGGTGCTCGCCTCGCTCGGCATGGGACTGTTCGCGATGGCCCGCGGCGGCGAGTTCTCGCGAAAGTACTCCAACAAGATGATGCGCTGGCGGGTGATCCTGCAGGGCCTGGCACTGGTCCTGTTCGCGCTCGCCATGGTCTCGCGCGCCGGCTGATCGGGACACCATGGTCACACTCTCGCGGATCTACACGCGCGGCGGCGACGCCGGGCTGACCTCGCTCGGCGACGGCCGGCGCGTCGTGAAGCACGACCTGCGCGTCGCCGCCTACGGCACGGTCGACGAGGCGAACGCGACCATCGGCATCGCGCGCCTCCACGCCGACCCGGACGCCGACGCGATGCTCGGCCGCATCTCGAACGACCTGTTCGACCTGGGCGCCGACCTCTGCACGCCCGAGCACGACCAGCCGAAGTATCCGCCGCTGCGCGTCGTCGAGGCGCAGGTGGACCGGCTCGAGGCCGAGATCGACGCCATGAACGCGACGCTCCAGCCGCTGAAGTCGTTCGTCCTGCCCGGCGGCACGCCGTGTGCCGCACAGCTCCATCTGGCACGGACCGTCGTGCGCCGCGCCGAGCGGCTGATGACCGAACTCGCCGCCCACGAGACCGTCGGCATGCCGGCGCTCAAGTACGTGAACCGGCTGTCCGATCACCTCTTCGTCCTAAGCCGTTTCGTCAACGCGAAGGCCGGCGGCGACGTCCTCTGGGTGCCCGGCGCGAACCGCTGAGACCCGTGTCCGGAGCACGCCGGGTGGTCGCGTTGACAGGCATCGGGGCGGCTTCTAAGGTCCGGATCGCCCGTGGCGGCCCGCCACGGTCGTGCTTTCCCTTGCTTCCCTGTCGGGGGTCGCTGCGATGAAGGTCCTCGTGCCCGTGAAGCGGGTGATCGACTACAACGTGAAGATCCGCGTGAAGGCGGACGGGACGGGCGTCGAGACGGCGAACGTCAAGATGTCGATGAATCCCTTCGACGAGATCGCGGTCGAGGAGGCCGTCCGGCTGAAGGAGAAGGGCACGGCGAGCGAGGTCGTCGCCGTCTCCATCGGCCCGGCCCAGGCGCAGGAGACCCTGCGCACCGCGCTCGCGATGGGGGCCGACCGCGCCATCCACGTGCAGACCGATCTCGAGACCCAGCCGCTGGGCGTCGCCAAAGCGCTGAAGGCGCTGGTCGACAAGGAAGCACCGCAACTCGTCATCCTCGGCAAGCAGGCGATCGACGACGACGCGAACCAGACCGGCCAGATGCTGGCGGCCCTGCTCGGCTGGGCCCAGGGCACCTTCGCCTCGAAGATCGAGCCGGGTCCGGGCACGGTGTCGGTCACGCGCGAGGTCGACGGCGGCCTGGAGACGGTCGAACTGAGGCTTCCGGCGGTGGTCACCACCGACCTGCGGCTGAACGAGCCGCGCTACGCCTCGCTGCCCAACATCATGAAGGCGAAGAAGAAGCCGATCGAGGCGGTCGCGCCGGCTGACCTTGGCGTCGACATGACGCCGCGGCTGACCACGCTCAAGGTGATCGAGCCGGCCAAGCGCAAGGCGGGCATCAAGGTCGGCTCGGTCGACGAGCTGGTGGACAAGCTGAAGAACGACGCGCGGGTGATCTGACATGGCCGTCCTCGTCATCGCCGAACATTCGGGCGACGCGCTGAAGCCGTCGACCCTCGTCGCCGTCACCGCGGCCGCCGCCATCGGCGGCCCGATCCACGTGCTGGTCGCGGGCCAGGCCTGCACCGGTGCCGCGCAGGCCGCGGCGACGGTGGCGGGCGTGGAGCGGGTGCTGGTCGCGGACGCGGCCGAGTATGCGAACGGGCTGGCCGAGAACCTCGCCCCGCTGATCGTCGGCCTCGCGAAGGGCTACGGCCACGTGCTGGCCCCGGCGACCAGCTTCGGCAAGAACGTGGCGCCGCGGGTGGCCGCCCTGCTGGACGTGGCACAGGTGTCCGACATCACCGGCGTCGTCTCGCCCGACACGTTCGAGCGGCCGATCTACGCCGGCAACGCCATCGCGACCGTGCAGTCGAAGGACGCTGTCAAGGTGGTGACCGTCCGCGGCACCGCCTTCGACAAGGCGGCCGAGACGGGCGGTTCGGCGACGGTGGAGGCCGTGGGGGCCACGGGCGACGCGGGCCTCGCGACCTTCAAGGGCGCCGAGCTGTCCAAGAGCGAGCGTCCCGAACTGACCTCGGCGCGGGTGATCGTGTCCGGCGGGCGCGGCATGGGCTCGGGCGAGAACTTCGCGATTCTGGAGAGCCTCGCCGACAAGATGAACGCCGCCGTCGGCGCGTCGCGCGCGGCGGTCGACGCCGGGTTCGTGCCCAACGACTACCAGGTGGGGCAGACCGGCAAGATCGTGGCCCCGGAACTCTACGTCGCGGTCGGCATCTCGGGCGCCATCCAGCATCTGGCGGGCATGAAGGACTCGAAGGTGATCGTCGCCATCAACAAGGACGAGGAGGCGCCGATCTTCCAGGTCGCCGACTACGGCCTCGTCGGCGATCTCTTCAAGATCGTGCCCGAACTCACCTCGAAGCTCTGACGGAAGAGGACGACCGCGATGATCCGCAGGATCGGGGTGATCGGCGCCGGGCAGATGGGCAGCGGCATCGCCCAAGTCTCGGCCGTTTCGGGCTATGACGTGATCATCACGGACATCAGCGCCGAGCAGCTGGGCAAGGCCAAGGCGGGCATCCGCCGGAACCTCGAACGGCAGGTCGCCAAGGGCAAGTTGAGCGAGGCCGACCTCGAGACGGCCATGGCGCGGATCGCCACCTCGACCGCGCTGTCCGACCACGGCGACAGCGACGTGGTGATCGAGGCGGCGACCGAGAGCGAGGAGACCAAGCGCGCGATCTTCAAGTCGCTCGTCCCGCACCTGAAGGCCGACGCGATCGTCTGCTCCAACACCTCGTCGATTTCCATCACCCGCCTCGCGGCGGCGACCGACCGCCCGCACCGGTTCATGGGCATGCACTTCATGAACCCGGTGCCTGTGATGCAGCTGGTCGAGCTGATCCGAGGCATCGCGACCGACGACCCGACGTTTCAGGAGATCAAGGAGCTGACGGAGCGGCTGGGCAAGACCCCCGTCGCGGCCGAGGATTTCCCGGCCTTCATCGTCAACCGCATCCTGCTGCCGATGATCAACGAGGCGGTCTACACCCTCTACGAGGGCGTGGGCTCGGTCACCGCCATCGACACGGCCATGAAGCTGGGCGCCAACCACCCGATGGGGCCGCTGGAGCTGGCGGACTTCATCGGCCTCGACACCTGCCTGTCGGTGATGCAGGTGCTCTACGAGGGGCTGGCCGACTCCAAGTACCGCCCCTGCCCGCTGCTCGTGAAGTACGTCGAGGCGGGCTGGCTCGGCCGCAAGGTGGGCCGCGGCTTCTACGACTACTCCGGCGACGTGCCGCGCCCGACCCGCTGAAGGGCCGGCCGGCGTCAGCCGCCGGCCGCCAGCGCGTCCCGCACGATCCGCTGCCCCGCCTCGCCGTCCCAGGCGAGTTCCCCTTCCACGCGCCCCAGTTCGCGCCCGTCGCGCCCGACGACGATCGTCGTCGGCAGGCCGCGGGGACGGAAGGCCTTCATCGCCTCGCTCGGCGGGTCGAGATAGATCGCGAGGTTGGAGAGCCCCAGCCGCTCGAAGAACGGCCCCACCTGCGCCATCCCGCCGCGGTCCAGCGACAGCGCCACGATCTCCGCCTCCGGACCGCCGACGAGCGCCTGGAGCCGGTCCAGCGCCGGCATCTCCCGCACGCAGGGCGCGCACCACGTCGCCCACAGGTTCAGCACCACGACCTTGCCCCGCATGTCCGCGAGGCGCACCGGCCGCCCCTCCCGGTCGGTGAAGGCGAGGTCGGGGGCGGGCGGCGTGCCCGGCGTCGCGACGAAACGGCCGAGCTGGCCCGGGGCCGCCACCGCGGGCGTCGGCTCGAACCATGCCGCGATCAGCCGGGGCGCGACCACGGCGCCCAGCCCGACCGTGGCGACGAGGATGAGGATTGCGGCGACCGCCACCACACGCATATTCATTGGCTTTCGCCCTTCCCGACCCTTTTGGATGCGAACCCGCGCCGATGAGCGCCGACCCGAAGACACCCGCCGCCGATACGACCGCCACCGACGCCACCGCGACCAACGCGCTCTGGGGCGGTCGCTTCGCCGGAGGCCCCGCCGCCATCATGGCGCGGATCAACGCCTCGATCGGCTTCGACCAGAAGCTCTGGCGACAGGACATCGCCGGGTCGAAGGCGCATGCGGCGATGCTGGCCGCCCGCGGCATCCTCTCGGCCGCCGACGCCGCCCGGATCGCAGACGGCCTCGACCGCGTCGCGGAAGAGATCGATCAGGGACGCTTCGTGTTCAAGACCGAGCACGAGGACATCCACATGAACGTCGAGGCGCGGCTGGCCGAGATCATCGGCGAGCCGGCCGGCCGCCTGCACACTGCACGCTCGCGCAACGACCAGGTCGCGACCGACGTGCGGCTGTGGGTGCGCGACGCGCTCGACCGGCTGGACGCGGGGCTCGCCGCACTCCAGGCCGCGTTGATCGACAAGGCCGAGGCGAACGCCGACGCCGTCATGCCCGGCTTCACCCACCTGCAGCCGGCGCAGCCCGTCACCTTCGGCCACCATCTGCTGGCCTATGTGGAGATGTTCGGGCGCGACCGGTCGCGCATCCGCGACGCCCGGTCGCGGCTGAACGAATGCCCGCTGGGCTCAGCGGCGCTCGCCGGCACGTCCTTCCCGCTCGACCGGCACATGACGGCGGCCGCACTCGGCTTCGACCGGCCCTGCGCAAATTCGCTCGACGGCGTGTCCGACCGCGACTTCGCCCTGGAATATCTCGCCGTCGGCTCGATCCTCGCGATGCACCTGTCGCGCTTCGCCGAGGAGATCGTGATCTGGACGACGGACCAGTTCCGCTTCGTGCGCCTGACCGACGCCTTCACCACCGGCAGCTCGATCATGCCGCAGAAGCGCAACCCGGACGCGGCCGAACTCGTCCGCGGCAAGGCGGGGCGCGTGATCGGCGCGCTGACCGGCCTGCTGGTCATGATGAAGGGCCTGCCGCTGACCTACGCCAAGGACATGCAGGAGGACAAGGAGCCGGTGTTCGAGGCGGACGACACGCTGGCGCTCTGCGTCGCGGCGACGACCGGCATGGTCCTCGACATGACCCCCGACCGGGACGCGATGCGCCGGGCCTGCGGCGGCGGGTTCCTGACCGCGACCGACCTCGCGGACTGGTGCGTCCGGGTGCTGAACGTCCCCTTCCGGCAGGCCCACCACATCACCGGCCGCATCGTCCGCGCGGCCGAGGAGAAGGGTGTCGCGCTCTGGGACCTGCCGCTGGCCGACATGCGGGCGGTCGAGCCGCGGATCACCGAGGACGTGTTCACCGTCCTGACCGTCGAGGCCTCGGTCGCCAGCCGCACCAGCTTCGGCGGCACCGCGCCCTCGCGGGTGCGGGAGGCCTGTGCCGCGGCGCGGGCGCGGTTCCTGTGATCCGCGCCCTCGTCGTCCTCGCGACGTCCCTCGCGTTGCTCTCGGCCTGCGGCAAGAAGCCGGCCGAGATCGACGCGCCCGCCGGATCGGACCCGCGGCTCTTCCCCCGCACCTATCCCCTGCCCACCCCCGGCCGCGATCCGCTCCTGCGCGACCCGCCGGTCCAGCCCGGCGAGCGTCCGAGGACATGAGCTTCACCTATCGCCAGGGCGTCCTGCACGCCGACGACGTTCCCCTGCCGGCGATCGCCGCGGCGGTCGGGACGCCCTTCTACTGCTATTCGTCGACGCTGGTCGCCGACCGCTACCGCGCCTTCGCCACGGCACTCGCCGACCTCGAACCGACGATCTGCTTCGCGCTCAAGGCGAACGGGAACCAGGCGGTCGTCCGGACCTTGGCCGACCTCGGCGCAGGGGCCGACGTGGTCTCCGAGGGCGAACTGCTGCGCGCGCTCGCGGCGGGGGTGCCGCCCTCGCGTATCGTCTTCTCCGGCGTCGGCAAGACCATGGGCGAGATCCGCACCGCGCTCGAGCACGGGATCTGGCAGCTCAACGCCGAGAGCCTGCCCGAACTCGACGCCCTCTCGACGGTCGCGACGTCGCTCGGCCGAACGGCCCAGATCGTCCTGCGGGTCAACCCGGACGTCGATGCGAAGACCCATGCCAAGATCTCGACCGGCCGGAAGGAGAACAAGTTCGGCATCGACTGGGAGCACGTCCGCGACGCCTATGCGCGCGCCGCCGCCCTGCCGGGGGTCGAGCCGCTGGGCCTGGCCGTCCACATCGGCTCGCAGCTGAACGACCTCGCCCCCTTCCGGGCGGCCTTCGCCAAGGTGGCGGAGATGGTGGCGGCACTCCGGGCGGACGGGCACACGGTGTCGCGCCTCGACCTCGGCGGCGGGCTCGGCGTCTCCTATCGGGGCGACGCGCCGGCGGACCTCGCCGGCTATGCGCGGATCGTGCGGGAGACGGTCGGCGGCCTCGGCTGCCACCTCGCCTTCGAGCCCGGACGGTGGATGGTGGCGGACGCGGGTGTCCTCGTCGCGCGGACGATCTATGTGAAGGACGGCACCAGCCGACGCTTCCTCATCCTCGACGCGGCGATGAACGATCTGATCCGTCCCGCCCTCTACGAGGCCTTCCACGAGATCCGCCCGGTGCGCGAGCCCGCGGCCGGCGCCCCCATCGCGCCCGTCGACGTGGTCGGACCCGTGTGCGAGACTGGTGACACCTTTGCCCTGGGCCGCCCCATGCCCCCGGTGGAGGCGGGAGATCTCGTGGCGTTCATGAACGCGGGTGCCTACGGCGCCGTCATGGCGTCGACCTACAACGCCCGGCCCCTCCTGGCCGAGGTGATGGTCCGCGCCGACCGCTTCGCGGTCGTTCGCCCGCGCCAGACCATCGCCGAGCTGATCGCGGCCGACCGGCTGCCCCCCTGGATCGAGGCCCCGGCGAACCCGGGCGCCGACTGACACGAGGATGCGACGATGAGCGACGCGCGCGCGCGGCGGACGCCGGACCAGACCGCAGGACGGGACCCCGCGGGTCTGCGTCTCGGCCTCGCGCGCGCGACGCTCGCCTGGGAGGCGCTCTGGCCGGCCCTGTGGCCGGCCGCCATGGTGGCGGGCCTCTTCCTCGTCCTCGCGCTGTTCAATCTCCTGCCGATGCTGCCCGGCTGGGGCCATGGTCTCGTGCTGGCGGGACTGGCGGTCGGATTCGCGGCCGCCCTGTGGCTGGGCCTGCGCCGGGTGCGCCTGCCGGACGTGACGGCGGCGCGGCGGCGGCTGGAGCGCGACAGCGCGCTGTCCCACCGCCCGCTGGAGACGGTCGTCGACCGGCTGCCGCCCGGCACCGACCCGGCGCTGGCTGCCGTCTGGCGCGTCCACCAGGAGCGCGCCCGCGCCCAGCTCGACCGGCTCCGGCTGAAGGGTCCGCACCCGAACGTCGCCCGGCGGGATCCCTACGCGCTGCGCGCGGCCCTCGTCCTCCTCCTCTTCGTCGGCGCGGTGGGAAGCCGCGACGACTGGTGGTCGCGGATCCGGGCGGCGGCCATGCCCGACCTGACCGGTCGGGTCGCCGCCGCACCGCCGCGGCTCGATCTCTGGCTGAACCCGCCGGAGTACACGCGCCTGCCGCCGCAACTGCTGCGCACGGTCGCCGACGGGGCCGAGGCGCCGACCGTCTCCGTTCCCTCCGGCAGCGCGCTGCTGGCCCGGGTGACCGGCGGGTCCGCCGTTCCAGACCTGACGGCCAACGGCGCGAAAGCGCCGTTCAAGCGGGTCGATACCGCCAGCTTCCAGGCGGAGGCCACCATCGTCTCCGGCGACCGGGTGACCGTCGGCCAGGGCGCGCGGACGCTCGGCAGCTGGCCCGTCACGGTCGTGCCGGACGCCCCGCCGACGATCGCGCTCGCGCAGGAGCCGAAACGGACCGAGCGCGGGACCCTCCAGATCGAATATCAGGCCGCCGACGACTACGGGCTGGTCTCTGTCGCCGGCACGATCCGGCTCCAGGATCCCGGCGGTGCCATCGACCCGAGCCCGGTCGAGCTGCCGCTGGCGCTTCCCGGCGTCCAGCCGCGGGAGGCCCGGCATTCGAGCCTCCACGACCTGACCGCCCACGTGTGGGCGGGGCTTCCGGTGACGCTGACGCTGGTGGCCCGCGACGGCGCCGGGCAGACGGGCGAGAGCGAGCCGGCCGCCTTCGTCCTGCCGGAGCGGACGTTCAACCATCCGGTCGCCCGCGCAATCGTCGCCCAGCGCAAGGAACTCACCCGCGGCGGCAACGCCGTGCGCGAGGAGGTGGCCCGCGCGCTCGCCGGCATCAGCGCCCAGCCCTGGACCTTCTTCGAGGATTCGGTCGTCTTCCTGGGCCTGCGGGCCACGGTCGCGCGGCTCTTCCTCGACCGGAGCAACGAGGGCATCACCAGCGCGCAGGCGCTCCTTTGGGATCTCGCGCTCCGGATCGAGGAGGGGCGGCTCACCACGGTCGAACGCGATCTGCGCGCGGCCCAGCAGGCGCTCGCCGACGCGCTCGACCGCAACGCGTCGGACGAGGAGATCCGGCAGCTGATGGACCAGCTGCAGCAGGCCATGGACCGGTTCATGCAGGCGCTGCAGCAGGAGCTGCGCGACATGCTCGCCCGGGGCGAGCAGCTGCCGACGATGCCGTTCGATCCGAACGCGCAGGTCTTCGACCCGCAGCAGATGCAGCAGATGATGGACCAGATGCGCCGGATGAGCGAGGCGGGCGCCCGCGACGCCGCGCGCCAGATGCTCTCCCAGCTCCAGCGCATGATGGAGAACATGCGCCTCGGCCAGATGGGCCGGATGGACCAGCAGCGCATGAGCGAGGGCAACCAGCTCATGCAGGACATGCAGCGCCTGATCCAGGAGCAGCAGCGGCTGATGGACCAGACCTTCCGCCAGTCCCAGCAGGGGCAGCAAGGCCAGCGGGGCCAACAGGGCCAACAGCAGCAGGGCCAGCGCGGACAGCAGGGGCAACAGGGCCAGCAGGGGCAACAGGGCGAGGGCGACATGGCGGCGATGCAGGAGCAGCTGCGCCGCCAGCTGGGCGAGATGATGCGCCGCATGAGCGAGATGAACGGCGGCGAGATCCCGCAGGCGCTGCAGCGCGCCGAGCGTGCCATGCGCGGCGCCGAGCAGTCGCTCCAGGGCGGCCAGCCCGGACAGGCGGTGCCGCAGCAGGGCAACGCCATCGACGAGCTTCAGCAGGGGCTGCAGAACTTCGCCGAGCAGATGGGCCAGCAGATGATGGGCCAGCAGCAGGGCGACCAGAACGGGCAGCAGAGCGGCCCGAGCAACGGCCCGCCGCAGATCCAGCCCTTCCGCCCCAACGCCCGCCAGAACCGCGACCCGCTCGGCCGCCAGATCCCCGGCCAGGGCCAGTTCGACACCGAGAACGTCCGCATCCCGGAGGAGGCCGAACTCCCGCGGGCACGCGAGATCCTCGACGAGCTTCGCCGCCGGTCGGGCGACCTCGGCCGCCCGCAGATCGAGCGCGACTACATCGAGCGCCTGCTCCGCCGCTTCGGCCCCTGACCCCGCCCCCTCAGGGCGGCCAGTCGATCGGCTGGAGCCGCCCGAGGCGGACCGGTCCGAGGGTGACCCAGCGGTCCTGGATCGTGAGCCCGGCGACGATCTCGGGCCGCGGGCCGGGGTTGGGGTTGGCGGCGGCCATCAGGTTCAGCACGGTGCGGGCCATCGCCACGTTCTCCCGCAGGAAGCCGGCGGCGGCGAACGCCTCCAGCGCCTCGTTGAAGCCCGCCACGCGGCCGGTGATCTGTGCGGTGGGCTGGAGCGCGCCGTCGAGGGCGACCCAGCCTTCGGCATTGACCGCCAGCGGACCCCAGGCGAACTGCCCGCGCTCCACCAGCACGCGACCGCCGCCTTGCGTCCAGCCGGCGAGGGACGGCGTGTCGAGGCGCGACGGCACCGGCGGCGGCGCACGGAAGCGGACCGAGGCGAGGCTGGCCTTGCGCCCCAGCGGAAGGCGCGCCGCCATCGGCAGGTCCAGGTCGGACATTGTGACGCCGCCGCGGAAACCGCCGTCGTCCGTCCGCAGGAGATCGAGATCGGTGCGCGCGATCGTCGCGGTCGAGGTCGCCCCTCGCGCCTTCGCCACGATGTCCGGGATCGTGATGTCGGCCGACCGGATCCGCCCGTCGATGCCGAACGACAGCGCGCCGACGGCCCGCGGCGCGGTCACGTCCACCATCACGTCCGCCGGCACCGTCGCGACGAAGGGCGCCGGGATGACCACGTCGAGATCGAGCACCGACCAGGGCCGGGCGGCGACCGTGATCGCCGGCGCCTCGACGGTCAGGCCGCCGGGCCGGACGATCGAGAAGGCGGTCGCCGTGACCCGGAGCCAGAGCGGGAACCCCTCGACCGACAGATCGGCGAAGGAGACCTGCGATCCGGCCGCACGCTCGCGCGCGGCCCAGACGGCGACCTCGTCCCGCGCGGTGCGGGCGGCGATCCACCACCAGCCGGAATAGGCGACGACCCCGGCAACGACGAGAAGGGCGGCGACGAACGCCAGGCGGAAACGACGCATGAACACCGGCGGCGTCAGGGAACGAAACGGCGGCCCGCCGTCAGCCGCAGCGGGAATAGCCGCAGCCGGGACAGTACGCGCACCCCTCCTGTACGACCAGCCCGGCCTCGCCGCAACGGGGACATTGCCGGGGCCGCTCCGCCGGCTCCGTCCCGACCGGGCGGGCCGCGGCCGGCGATCCGCCCGCCGCGACGGGGCGGACGATGAAGCCGATCTCGACCAGATGCCGCTCGATCACCTCGCCGATCGCGGCGAGGAGCGAGGGGACATAGCGTCCCTCCATCCACTGCCCGCCACGCGGATCGAAGACCGCCTTCAGCTCCTCCACCACGAAGGAGACGTCGCCGCCGCGGCGGAACACCGCGCTGATCATGCGGGTGAGCGCCACGGTCCAGGCGTAGTGCTCCATGTTCTTGGAGTTCACGAAGACCTCGAACGGCCGACGCCGCCCGTCCTGGATCACGTCGTTGATCGTGATGTAGAGCGCGTGGGCGCTGTCCGGCCAGCGAACCTTGTAGGTGCGTCCCGGCAGCGCGTCCGGCCGGTCGAGCGGCCGCGTCATCCACACCACCTCCGCTCCCCCTTCCCGCCGCTCCGACCCGGGCTCCGGCGGGTGGACCGGGGCCGACGGCAGGGCCGGGGGTGGGGCGGGGGACGGTGCGGGCGGCGGGTCCGCGGAGAGGACCGAGCCCGTGACCGCGTTCGGGCGATAGGTCGTGCAGCCCTTGCAGCCCAGCGCATAGGCCTCGCGATAGACGTCGCAGAAGGCCTCGAAGGGAAGGTCCTCGGGCACGTTGATGGTCTTGGAGATCGAGCTGTCGATGTGCTTCTGGGCCTCCGCCTGCATGACGAGGTGTTCGTGCGGCGACAGGCCGGCGACGTCGACGAAGAAATCGGGAACCGCCGCCCCCTCTCCGTGCCGGTCCTGCCAGAGGCGCCAGGCGTGGTCCGCGACGGTCTCGGTCCGCTTCGACCCGTCCGGCTGGAGCACGTTGCGCGTGTAGGAACGGGCGAAGATCGGCTCGATGCCCGACGAGACGTTGTCCGCCAGGAGCGAGATCGTCCCCGTCGGCGCGATGGAGGTGACGAGCGCGTTGCGGATGCCGTGCCGCGCGATGGCGTCGCGCACGTCCGGATCGAGCGTCGCGACGGTGCGGCCCGCCAGATAGGCGTCGCGGTCGAACAGCGGGAACGGCCCCTTCTCCGCCGCCAGCGCGACCGAGGCGAGATAGGCGTGCCGACGGATCGCCCCGAGCCAACGGCCGGTCAGGGCCACGGCCTCGGGCGAGCCGTAGCGGACCCGGCACAGGGCGAGCGCATCGGCGAGGCCGGTGACGCCGAGCCCGATGCGACGCTTGGCCCGCGCCTCCGCCGCCTGCGCGGGAAGCGGGAAGTTCGAGACGTCGGTGACGTTGTCGAGCATGCGGACGGCGACCGGAACGAGCTCGGCCAGCGCGTCCATGTCGAGCCCGGCCGCCTCGCCGAACGGATCGAGGACGAGGGCGGCGAGGTTGATCGAGCCGAGCAGGCAGGCGCCGTAGGGCGGCAACGGCTGCTCGCCGCAGGGATTGGTCGCGGCGATCGTCTCGCAGTAGGCGAGGTTGTTCGCCGCGTTGATCCGGTCGATGAAGATGACGCCCGGCTCGGCGTAGGCGTAGGTGGCCCGCATGATGCGGTCCCACAGGTCGCGCGCCCGGATCGTCCGGTGGATGCAGCCGCCGAAGACGAGTGGCCACGGACCGTCGGCCTCCACCGCCGCCATGAAGGCGTCGGTGACGAGGACGGACAGGTTGAAGTTCCGCAACCGTCCGGGCTCGCGCTTGGCGTCGACGAAGGCCTCGATGTCGGGATGATCGCAGCGCAGCGTCGCCATCATCGCGCCACGGCGGGAGCCGGCGCTCATGATGGTGCGGCACATGGCGTCCCAGACGTCCATGAAGGAGATCGGCCCCGAGGCGTCGGCGCCGACGCCGACCACGGCCGCCCCCTTCGGCCGCAGGGTGGAGAAGTCGTAGCCGATTCCCCCGCCCTGCTGCATCGTCAACGCCGCCTCGCGCAGGCCGGCGAAGATGCCGCCCATGTCGTCGGGCACCGTGCCCATGACGAAGCAGTTGAAGAGGGTGACGGCCCGGCCGGTCCCCGCCCCGGCGAGGATGCGGCCGGCCGGCAGGAAGCGGAAGCCTTCGAGCGCACGGCCGAACTGCCGTTCCCACGTCGCGGGATCGCGCTCGGGCGCCGCCAGCGCGCGGGCGACGCGGCGCCAGGTATCGGCCACGGTCGCATCGACGGGCGCGCCGTCGGCGCCCTTGAGCCGGTACTTCATGTCCCAGACCTGCCGGGCGATCGAGGCCCGGAACGGATCCGCCGCGGCGGCCTCCGTTCCGATCGCGGCGGTGTCGGCACCCATGCTCAGCCCTCTCTGCGCGCGATCCGAAGCAGCGCCATCATCGTTCCTGTTTTGTTCATTGTCAACAGCGGCCCACGGTCGGGCCGGCGGCCCGACTCGTCCCCTCAATCCACACCATTATCCACAATAAAGGGGCTTGACTGCGCGCGCGGAGCGGATATCGGCGGCACCTCGATCGGATCCGGCCGCGGCGTCGGGGGTCCGCCCGCCTCTGCCACGAGGCGATCGGTCGCGGATTCGAGCCGGTCGACGAGGGTGCGCAGGAACGTCTCCCGGTCGAGACCGGGCGGGATCGCCGGCAGGACCTCCACCACGATGGTGCCGGGCCGCTTCATGAAGCTGCGCCGAGGCCAGTACATGCCCGAGTTCAGCGCGATCGGCACCACCGGCAGGTCCAACGTCTCATAGAGGACGGAGATCCCGGCCCGGTAGGGCAGCCACGCGCCCGGCGCCGTGCGCGTGCCCTGCGGATAGATGACCACGGGTCGGCCTTCCTCCAGCACCGACCGCGCCCCGACGAGGAGCGACTGGATCGCGCGGCCCTTGGCGCCGCGGTCGATCGGGATCATCCGCAGCTTGGTCAGGAACCAACCCCAGATGGGGATCCGGCCGAGCTCGCGCTTGTACACGATGGCCGGGTCGTGCAGGAGCGCATGGAGCTTCATGGTCTCCCACGCCGACTGGTGCTTCTGGGCGACGATGCAGGGACCGGTCGGCAGATGCTCCGCCCCGCGCAGTTCCCAGCGGAGCCCCGCGAAGACCCGCTCGATCACCGTGACGGAGCCGAGATACCAGCGGATGACGGGCATCATCCACCGCTTGGGCAGCAGGAAGAGCCAGCTGAGCAGCACGCACATCAGCGCCGTCCAGCCGTAGAAGGCGATGTTGAAGGCGATCGATCGGAGAAGGCGCATCATCGGTCCGGGTCCGGCGCCCGGGCGGGCGCGCGCCGCTTATAGCCGGCGCGAGCCTCGCCGTGCCAGCCGGTGCGGCGGCGGCCCGCCA
>VYKX01000187.1_pt1 | contig 16764 bp, 17 predicted proteins | sample 5114471 | NCBI WGS metagenome assembly VYKX01 (sample SAMN12291785, study PRJNA351875) | freshwater metagenome | isolation source: freshwater lake | place: USA: Michigan, Gull Lake | collected 2013-08-08
CCGAACCGCAACCCGATACCGATGCGCAGATCGCCGTCGAGCAGGCCAAGCGGCTCGAGAAGGAAAAGCGTCTGAAGGCGCTCGAGGAACAGGCGAAACAGGACAAGCTGCGCGCGCAGAAGGAGGCCGAACAGCGTCGCGCCGACGAGACCAAGGCCGTGGCCGCACAGAAACTCAAGGACAAGGAGAAGGACGAGAAGGCTCGCGCCGACGCGGCGGCCAAGAAACGCGAAGAGGCTGACGAGGCCGCGCGGGCCGAAGCGCGCGAGAAGCAGATGCAGCGCATCGCCGGGCTCGCTGGTGCCACCGGAGCCGACAACGCCAAGGGCGCCGCCTTGCAGGACGCCGGTCCGAGCGCCGACTACCTCGGCCGCATCAAGGGTCGCATCCGGCCCAATGTGTCCTTTCCCGACACCCTGCCTGGGAACCCGGCAGTGGAAATCGAGATCCGTCTGGCGCCGGACGGCCGCATCATGTCCAGCCGGATCGTCAAACGCAGCGGGTCACCCGAATGGGACGACGCTGTTCTGCGCGCTATCGAACGGACAGAAGTGCTGCCGCGCAACGAAAGTGGGCAGGTGCCACCTTCGATGACCATCGTGTACCGACCGCGAGATTGAATTTCTCTGCCTCGGCCCAATCTTCCATTTGCACGAGCACCTTCGCCTTCACCACCCTCACCGGAGCCTGCCATGACCCAGACCGTATCCGCCACTGCCACCGCCACCCGTGACGAACTCGCGGCTTCACTCAAGCGCACCGTGAGCGAGGCCGACGCCCTGCTGAGCGAAGCGGCCGACACCGCCAGCCACGAATACGCATCGCTGCTCAAGCGCGCCGAAGAGAAGCTGCGCGTCGCCAAGGAAGAGTTCATCCGCCTCGAAGAGAACGCGCTGCTCAATGCCAAGTACGCCGCCCGCGCCACCGATCGTGCGGTGCACGACCACCCATACGCTGCGATGGGCATCGCCGCTGGCGTCGGTCTGCTGCTCGGCATGCTGATCTCGCGTCGCTGATCCAGGCGATGTTCGAATCGGTCCGTCAGAGCGCCGCCCTGCTGCTCGCCATCGGCGCGACGCGACTCGAACTCGCAGCCACCGAACTCGAAGAAGAACGCCTTCGCATCGTCGAGCGACTCGTGCTCGGAGCGACCACGCTGATGCTCGGTGGTCTGGCGGTCACGCTGTGCGTGCTGTTCGTGATCGTGCTGATGTGGGACACCCATCGGCTGCTCACCATTGGCGCGATGGCGGGCTTCTTCGTCTTCGCGACGCTGATCGTCGGTCTGCGCTGGCGCGACCGGGCAGCGAACCGCGGCGCACTGCTCGGGGCCACTCTCAACGAGTTGCGGCGCGACGTGTCGGCACTGCGCGATCCCATCTCGGCACCTCCAACTGCCGGGGCGGCGTTCGGCAGCACATCGACAAAAGGCTCATGAGTCCGCGCCAGATCGAGCTCGCTGCGCGCCGCGAGCGGCTCGTGGCACTCGCCGACCTGCAGCGCAACCATCTGCGCCTGCAGTGGCATGACGCGACGGCACCGCTGGCTCGGGCTCAGGGCTTCCTGGATCGATCGCGATCCTGGCTCGTGCCGACACTCGTCGCCATCCTCCCGGTCGTCTGGGCACTGACGCGCCGGCGAGCTCGTGTGGGCAACACGCTGGTGCGATGGGGCCGCTGGATCTGGCCGGTGTGGAAGGGGCTTCGACTCACTCGCCAGTGGCTGAAGGAGCCTGCGGCCCGTTGAGTTCGCGCACTGCGATCGCGATCGCAGTGCTCACGCCCTCGACCATGAGGGAGAGCGGCATGCTATGGCGTTCGGCCCTGTCGGCCGACTGCTCCGGCAGGAAGGGCAAGTGGATGAATCCACCGATCACCCGGGGACGCCGCACCAAGGCGTGCATCAGACCGTAGAACACGTGGTTGCACACGAAACTGCCGGCTGAGGTCGACAGCGACGCGTCGATGCCGCGCTCGCACAGCGCGCTGACGATGGCCTTGACCGGCAAGCTGCTGAAGTGGGCCGTGGGCGCCCCGCGCACCACCGGTTGGTCGACCGGTCTGTATCCGGCGTTGTCGGCCGTGGGCGCGTCGTCCAGGTTCACTGCGACCCGTTCGACGACGATTGCGCTTCGGCCACCGCCCTGACCGAGTGCGATCACCACCTGCGGCCGAACCTCTCGCAGTGCCGCCAGCAAGGCGACGCCTGACGCATCGAACTCACAAGGCAGAACCCGCGACTCGACCTTGCAGCCGGCGATGAGCTTGCCATGCAACCGCATCGCGACTTCCTGAGACGGGTTCACCGAATCGCCCCCGAACGGTTCGAAGCCCGTGAGCAGGACGGCAGACGTGCGCAGCGATCGACGACTCCGCGACTCCACGGACGGCGTCAGGGGTGCGGTGGGCGCGGGAAGCGAGACGTGTGTGATCACGCCTTCAGTTTGCAGCCATTACGCCGATGACCAGAGACCATGTCCGAAATGCACACCCCCCTGAAGTGGGATGGCCCCAGCGAACGCGACGGCGCGCCCGCGACGACCGAAGGCTTCTGCTGGCCCTCTCCCCCTTTCACTGCATATCCCTCGCCGACGCCATTCACGGCGGCGCTCGACTGCGCGATCGTCGGGCTCAATGACAAACTCCTGAGCGGCCGCCTGCTGGCCTTCACGCCCGGACAGTCGCAGGTGCAGGTTCAGTTGCCGCCCTCGAAGTCTTCGCTGCCGCTTCGCTTCGACCAGTTCAAGTCGCTCACCCTCGCGGTTGCGTTGCGCAAGGAGGTTCGCAGCGACGATGACCCCGACGCACTGGCGCTCGCCCAGAGCCACCCCAGCGCCTTCCGACTGACCTGGAAGCAGGGGGGCGAATGGCACGGCACCAGCTTTGGCAGCGTGCAGGAAGCCTGCGGCCTGTTCATCTTCACGCCCACCGGCGAAGAAGGTGCCGTCACCCGGGTGTTCGTGCCGACGCACGCCATCGGTAGTTTCGAGATCGACCCGGCACCGCCTGCGGCCAGCGCTGCACCAGCACCAGCAGTCGCCAGAACCTCGCGCGTCATCAGCACACCGGAACACCTGCGCACGGCGCTCGATGAACAGGCCCGCATGCCCATGATGCGCATTGGCGACGCCCTGCTCGCGCTGGGCCTCATCGAACCGCAGCAACTCGAAGCCGCCTTGGCGAGCCAGTCGCGCAACGCGAGCGCGCCGCTCGGCGAGATCCTGGTGCGCAGTGGAGTGATCTCACGGCCCGAACTGCAGGTGGCGATGGCGCGCAAGATGGGCTTCCCGCTCGTCGACGTGGATGTTTTCCCCATCGAGGCCGCGGCCCTGCGCAAGCTGCCTTTCGCCATCGCCACACGGCTTGGCGTGCTGCCGCTGATGCTGCGCGACGGGCGTCTGGTGGTGGCGCTCGACGACCCCGCCCGGCGCCGCGCCGCGGTGGAGGAGATCGAGTTCAGCGCGCAGATGAAGGCCACACCGGTGCTCGCGCAGACGCGCTCGATGGAGCAGCGCACGTACGCCGTGTACGAGCAGATCGGCTCGGTCGATGCAGGCCGCACTCAGGGATGGACCGAATCCGGCGGCGAGCCGGCTTCGTACGACACCGATTCGCTCGTCGAATCGCTCGAGCGCGACAACAACGGCGCAGGCAGCGACGACAAGCCGATCGAGCAGTCGGACAACTCGCTCGTGCGCCTGATCAACAACATGATCATCGAGGCGCACCGCGAAGGGGCGTCGGACATCCACATCGAGAGCTACCCCAACCGCGAGAAGATCCGCATTCGCTTTCGCAAGGATGGTCACCTGCGCACCTACCTCGAACTGCCGCCGAACTACCGCGCTTCACTCATCGGCCGCATCAAGGTGATGTGCGATCTGGACATCTCCGAGAAGCGCAAGCCGCAGGACGGCAAGATCAACTTTGCGCGCTTCTCGCCGCAGCACCGCATCGAACTGCGGGTGGCGACCATCCCGACCAACAACGGGCTGGAAGACGTGGTGATGCGCATCCTGGTGACCGCCCAGCCTGTACCGATGGACCAGCTCGGCATGTCGCCGCGCAACCTCGAGCAGTTGAAGCTGGCCGTTGCCAGGCCCTACGGCTTGGTGCTGTGCGTCGGCCCCACCGGATCGGGCAAGACCACGACGCTTCATTCGACACTGGCCTCGATCAACGGACCGCACCGCAAGATCTGGACGGCCGAAGACCCGATCGAGATCACCCAGAACGGTCTTCGACAAGTGCAGGTGAACCCGCGCATCGACTGGACATTCGCCAAGGCGCTGCGCTCATTTCTGCGTGCCGACCCGGACGTGATCATGGTCGGCGAGATCCGTGACGCCGAGACCGCGAAGATGGCGATCGAGGCCTCGCTCACCGGTCACCTGGTGATGTCGACGCTGCACACCAACAGCGCCCCCGAGACGGTGACTCGTCTGCTCGACATGGGTATGGATCCGTTCAACTTCGCCGACTCGCTGCTCGCGGTGCTGGCGCAACGACTGGTGCGGCGTCTGTGCACGAAATGCACGACCCATCGTGCAGCGACCGACGACGATATCGACAGCCTGCTCGACGAGTATCTCCATGCCTTCGGCGCCAATGCCGACCTCGGTCCGATTGCGTCCGACCGCGACAGCGTGCGCACCGACTGGACCGCCCGCCACGCGAAGGATGGTCGCCTCGTCATGCATCGAGCCAGCGGCTGCCCGAGCTGCGACGGCACCGGCTTCAAGGGCCGCGCCGGCATTCACGAACTGATGGTGGTCTCGCGCGACATGCGGCGCCTCATCCAGACCGGCGGACGCACCGAAGCCATGCGGGACTGCGCACTCCAGGGCGGCATGCGCACCTTGCGCCAAGACGGCATCGACAAGGTGCTGGCCGGGGTGACGACGATCGACGAAGTGCGCGCGACGAGCAATCAGTAGCCGAGTCCAGCCGAGCGCAAGCGCCCGGCCGACCGCACGCTCTACCGCCCGCTTGTCACCGACCGGTAGATGTCGGTGACCGCATCGACCTTGGCGTCCCAGTCGAACTCCATGGCCACCTTGTGACGGCCTGCATGCCCCATCGCTTCACGGCGCTCGGGATGTACGGACAAGTCGACCAGCGCTTCAGCAAAACCTGCGATGAGGCCCTCGCGCGAGGCCGGCGGCACCAGGACACCGCATGTGTCGTCCAGGTAGTCCAGTGGGCCGCCCCACGCGGTGGCGATCACAGGCAGACCGGCGGCCATCGCTTCCAGCACCACCGCGCCGCCACACTCCATCAGGCTCGGCAGCACCAGAACGTCCTGTTCATGAAGCGCCAGCGCGCACTCGGTCTGGGTCTTCCACCCAGCAAAGGCAACTGTCCCAGCGGTCTCGGCCATGCGCCCGTCCGTGGCCTGAAGGCCGCGGTCGCGCACCATCTGCTTCAACGACGGCGCTTCGCCACCATCGCCGATGATGGACAGTGCCATGGGTGCTTGGTGACGTGCGCGATCGAAGGCCTCGATCAGCAGGTCCACCGCCTTCCAGTCGACAAGTCGTCCCATGAAGACGAAGCGCGTGAACGCGTCCGTGGCCGCGCTTCGAACGCGCGCCACGGGCTTCCACAGCGACAGGTCGACGCCGTTCTCGACGATCCTCTCGACCCGGGATGACGCGCCGCGCGGCAACGCCCGCTCGGTTCGTTCGTTGGCCACCAGCAGACAAGCCGCCTCGCGCTTGCCAGGCGCCAGCAAGTTGAGAAGGTGCGACGCTGACCGCCCGAGTTTCACGACCAGCTTCGAGATCCAGGGCTCGGGATGACGGAACGCCAGCGGGTAGTCCATGCCACCGTTCATCGGTCCGATGACCACAGGCACACCGAGTCCGTAGACGAACGACGGCTCCTTCGGCGACACCGGCATGGGCTGGTGCACGACCGAGATGCCATGCCGCGTGATCAGGTCGCGCGCGAGTCGGCGCTGCGTCAACTGCGTGAGTACGCGAGACAGGTATCCCGTCGTCACGTACGCCAGGCGGGCGGGCAAGGGAGCACTGATTCGCCACAGCAGCACGTGGTACCACCGGTCCTCGATGAAGGTGATGCGGTCCAGCGAGTCCGCAAAACGTTCGCTCAACTCCTTGCGCACGCGAGCGTGGGTGACGAGCCACACCGGGACGCCGCGCGCCAGAAGCACCCTGAAGTAGTGCAATGGCAACGCCGCCTCGCCTCCGAACCGGGCCGAGGCGTGCTCTGCGAGCAGAAGAACGCGAATGGTCATGGGATGGGCTTCAACCTTCTTGTGCGTGCACCGTGATCGTCGACTCGCGCTTCGGCATGAGCATGGCATTGGCCGCGCTGCGCTCGCGCGACCTCAACTGCCCGCAACCGCCGTCGATGTCCTGGCCGGCCGACTGGCGCAGCTTGGTCAGAACGCCACGCCGATGCAGCTCGACGGCGATGTCGTTGGCGCGCACATCTTTAGGCCGCTGGAAATGCAGCCCGTCGACGGCGTTGTACGGAATCATGTTCAGGATCGCGCGCTTGCCCTTGAGCAGACGGACGATGCCGTCGAGTTCGTCATCCCCATCGTTGATGCCCGCGAGCAGGGTCCATTGCACCTGCACCGGGTGGCCGGTGGCGCGGGCGTAGGCGTCGGCCAGGTCGATCAGCTCAGCGGGGTCGAAGAACGGAGCACGGGGCAGCAAGCGGGCGCGCAGGTCGGCCTTGGTGGTGTGCAGCGACAGCGCCAGCGCAGGCTTCACGCGGCCCAGCGGCAATCGCTCGAACACGCGGCGGTCGCCCACTGTCGAGAACACCAGGTTCTTGTGGCCGATCCCCCCTTCGTCGCCAAGCAGTTCGATCGCCTCCATCACCGCGTCGAGGTTGTGTGCCGGCTCGCCCATTCCCATGAACACCACCCGCTTCACCGGCCGCAGCCGGCGCGCCTGAACCACCTGGGCGACGATCTCGGCGCTGCCGAGTTGGCGAGTCAGGCCTTCTCGGCCGGTCATGCAGAACACGCAACCGACGGCGCAGCCGACCTGCGTCGAGACGCACAACCCGTCGCGCGGCAGCAGCACGCTCTCAACCGACTGGCCATCAGCCAGACCCATCAGCAATCGCGACGAGCCGTCGCAAGCCGGGTGCTGCGAACGCAGCGTCGCGAGCGCCTCCAGGTCAGCGATCAGGGCGGGCAGGTCGCCACGCACACCCAGTGGCAGGAAGTCCTGCGGTCGACGGCGGCCGCTGTCTTGCGGCATGGCCTGCGACCACAGTCGCAACACCCGGTGTTCGTGACAAGCCTGCGCGCCGAGACGACGCAGGCGGTCGCGGATGGCACGGATTCCAGCCATCCTCTGAGTGCCAGTGCGTGGGTCGAACGAAAGAGGAGAAACGCCAAGCATCGGTGGATTGTGTCGGTGCCGACAATCAGTCCATGCACATCCTCATTTCGTGCGTCGGCTCCGCGGGAGACGTGCACCCGTTCGTCGCGATCGGGCAGACGCTCCTTCGACGCGGACACAGCGTCGAGTTGCTGGCATCGCCCCACTTCAAGGTCCGCATCGAAGATGCCGGCCTGTCGTTCGCCCCATTCGGCACCGAAGCCGACTACCAGCGCATCGTCAACCGCGCCGATTTGTGGCACCGCTACCGCAGCTTCGAGGTGCTGTGGCGCGAGATGCAACCGCGCCTCGTCGAGGCGCACGATGCGCTGGTCGCCCGCGTGCAGCCGGGCCGCACGGTGCTGGTGGGCAGCACGCTGGCGTGGCACGTTCGTCTGGCGCAGGAGACGCAGCGCCTTCCTGCGGCGACGGTGCATCTGTCTCCGATGTGCATCTTCTCGGCGCAGGCACCAGCGCGCCTGCCCGGGCTGCCCGATCTGACCGGTTGGCCCGTCGGCGCGGTGCGCTGGGTCATGCGCGGGCTCGAGCGGGTCTACCTCGATCGCATCGTGGCGCCAGGCCTCGACGCCATCCGCAAGCAACTCGGTCTGGCGCCGGTTCGCCATGTGCTCAGCGAGTGGGTGCATTCGCCGCAGAGCGTGCTGTGCGCCTGGCCGAACTGGTTTGCGCCGCCGCAATCCGACTGGCCTTCTCAGGCTCGCACGACCGGCTTCCCGCTCTGGCCGGCGGCTTCAGGCAGCGCGCTCAACGCAGACCTGCTCCGCTTTCTCGAGACGGGGCCGGCACCGATCGGCTTCACGCCCGGATCGGCAATGGCGCACGGGCGCGACTTCTTCGAGAAGGCGCTCGCCGCCAGCCGCAGGCTGGGCCACCGCGCGCTGCTCATCACGCCCTACGTCGACCAGTTGCCCGACCCGCTGCCGTCGTTTGCTCACGCTGTTGGATACGCACCGTTCGACCTTTTGCTGCCGCGTCTGGCGGCTTTGGTGCACCACGCAGGCATCGGCACCACCGCACAGGCACTGGCGGCAGGCAAACCGCAGGGCGTGATGCCCTTCGCCCATGACCAACTCGACAACGCCACGCGGATCGAGGGTCTGGGCGTGGGCCTGCGACTGGACCGCCGACGCGGATCCGTCGACTGGGCGAACCGCCTCGATCGCTTGCTCAACGACCCGCGCATCGCTGCTGCCTGCCAGCAGCACGCCATGCTGATGGCCGACGAACCAGACGCGCCAGGGCAGATCGCCGAGGCGATCGAGGCGCTGGCGATCGGCTCAGATCAGGTTGTCGACGCCGGCGCCGCTTCGCAGGCGATCTTCAACAGACCGCCCTTGAGGCTGGCCTCGTCGACCTCGGTCCAGTCGCCCGGTTCGGTGTAGCCGGCGACCTGCTTGCCATCGGCTCGCGGGCCGGAAAAGAACGCGGTCTGGAGTTCTCGCGCCTTGTTGGCTGGGCAGTCGAATTCGAATTGCGTCTTGACCGACGAAAACTTCACCTCGCCGAACATGCGCTCGGTCTTCGAGCCGATCATCGTCCACATCGTCTTCGTCGGGCCAGAGGCGACGAGCGAGTCGATGTCTGCATAAAAGACGACGTCATCATTCCCACCGATCTCGGTCCATTCGGCCATGGCGGGCGCACTGCCCAACGCCAACACAACAGGAATCAGCAGGGAGACAAGCGACTTCATAAGAGTGAACCTTCCGAGGACAACGGCAACCACCCCGGCGGCGGACGCACAGACCGCATTCAATCACGACTGCGCAGGATCGCGCTCAGCCTCCACCACGCTGCGTGTGCAGATCGAAGTGGCGCATGAAGCCGTCACGGTCATCGGCGCTGACCTGATCGAAGTCGAAAGTCGTCGCCAGACGCGGAATTCGCATCAAGGCAATCTGGCGATCGGGCAGCGCCAACCAGCTCAATGCGCAATGGCCATCGCCGATGTGAACCGTCGCCTTCCGTGCCACTTCATCGACCACGACCCGATACGAACCCGACGCTTCGGGCAGCCAGCGCAACCATTCGGCTTCGGTGCAGCCCATCTCGCGGTTGAAGTGGTCGGGGTAGTGTGTTTGCAAGCCGGGCCTCAGCCACCCGCAATCGGCGGCCAGATGGCGAGCACGTCGCCTTCCTTCAGCACGCGGGTGAGGCGGTCGGCGGGCTCGACGTAGACGCCGTTGACGAGCACCAGATGCACGAGCTTCTCGGGCAGGCCGAAGGGTTCGATGATCTGCGCGATCGCGGCGCCTTCGGACACCTCGAGCTCCATGCGGTTGCTCGTGCGCGACGCAGCGGGCAGGTGCTCGGTCAGGCTGGCGTAGAGCTTGAAGGTGATCTTCACTCAGGGCTCAAGCCGCGCGCACCAGCGCATGCTGGTCCTGCGATTGGGCGCGGGCAAGGTAGGCAGGCATCAGCTGAGTCGGGTCCTTCATGAGCGTGTCCTTCCACTCTCCGAGTGGAATGCGGCCTTCCACCAGCCCGCGCATCACGCCCACGTGCTCGGTCCAGCCGATGCTGTTGCAGCCGACCATGATGTCGTCCTTGAACTGCAGGCTCAGATGCCGACCGGCAGCCCGATCAGTCAGCTCGATGTGCTCGCCGCCCGGCACGCCCTCCCAGTTGCCGAAGCTCGTCGAGATGAGCCCCAGCGTGTCGAGCACGTTGATCTGGGTGACACCTGCCAGTGCGGCCTGGCGTCCGACCATGTTCTTGGCCGCGATCACCGCCTGATCGGCAGCGTTGGGCTGGATGGCGCTGACGATGGTCTTGCCGCTGACCTTGTCGAAAGCCTCGGCACAGTCGCCCGCGGCATAGATGCCGGGAACGTTGGTCTGCAGGTGCTCATCGGTGAGCACGCCCTGCAGGCACAGCACGCCGCTGTCCTTCAGGAAGCCGATGTTCGGTCGGACGCCGGTTGCGCTGATGACCAGATCGACCTCGAGCGAAACGCCGCTCGACAGCCTGACCGACAGCGCCTGGCTGCCCGCCACTGGCGATATGGCCTCGACCTTGGTGCTGGTGTGCACCGTGACGCCCTTGGTCTGGCACCAGTCCTTGATCATGCCGCCAGCGGTCGGACCCATCATGCGCGGAACCATGCGGTCGCCCATCTCGACGACGGTGAGCTTCACGCCACGGGTGGCCAGTGCTTCCATGATGATGCAGCCGATGAAGCCAGCGCCCATCTGCAGCACACGGGCGCCTTGCACCGCGCGCTGCTGGATCGCGCGAGCGTCTTCCAGAGTCCAGCAAGGATGCACGCCGGGGCTGTCGATGCCTGGGATGGGAGGGCGCATCGGGCTCGATCCGGTGGCAATCAGCAACCGGTCGAAGCCGAGCACGCTGCCGTCCTCGAGGGTCACCGTGCGGGCGGCGACGTCGAGCACCTTCGCCCGCCCGCGGCGCAATTCGATGCGCAGCGACTCGAAGTGTCCGGTGGTGTGGCGCAGATGCGTGCCGTCCTCGCCGACATTGCCGATCAGCAGATAGGGAATGGCCATGCGCGAGTAAGGCGCCTCGGGCTCGTCTCCGACGACGACGATCGAGTCGCTCGGCGCGAGCTTGCGCAGGGTTTCCGCGGCGATGACGCCGGCCGGTCCGGCGCCCAGGATGAGGTGTTTCATGTCGGATTCCTTTGAAAGAGAAAAGGCGGTTTCGCAACCGCCTTTCTCAACTGCATTGCCCAGCGGTCCGCAGACCGATTCTCAGAGGCTCAGACGTTCCCGGGTGTCGGCATTGAGCTGTCCGTCAGCATCCCAGCCCCGCAGCGAGTAGTACTCGGGGAGCATGTCGGCCAGACGGTTGACCATGCCCTTGGCGCCGCCCGAATTGGCGGGCTCGTTGAGCAGGCGCGGCGGCAAGGTGTCGTCCTTGGAGGTGAAGCCGGCGCGGTTGTTGAAGTCACGCTCCATGTTCCAGATGCGCTCGCCGATCAGGTTCAGGTTGTCGAGGGTGAACTCCTCACCACAGGCCGCAGCGACCTGCGGCTGCACATCGGCCAGCGTCCAGGCGAAGCTGGTGAAGATGCAGATACCGGCCGCGTCGAACGACGCCGTCGCATCCTGGAAAGCCTTGACCAGCCCGGGTTTGCCTTCGGTGACGTGCGGATCGGTCTTGACCGGGATGCCGAGGATCTCGGACGCCACGGTGTAGCCGCGCAGGTGGCAGGCACCACGGTTGCTGGTGGCGTAGCCCAGACCCATGCCCTGGATGCCGCGCGCGTCGTAGGCCGGGAACTCCTGGCCCTTGACGCTCATGCTCAATTCGGGATGACCGTACTTCTCGGTCAGGCGCTTACTGCCCATGCCGATGTCCTTGCCGAAGCCTTCGCCCTTGGCAGTGATCTCGGCCATGTGGGCCAGCGCAGCAGCAGAGCCGAAGGGCGCCTCAACGCCGATCTGCTCCTTGGTCAGGACGCCCATCTCGTAGAGCTCCATGACCGCACCGATCGTCGCGCCGAAGGTGATCGGATCCATGCCGTGCTCGTTGCACAGCACGTTGGCGTACTGCAGCGCGTCCATGTCGTTCACGCCGTTGGCGGCGCCCAGCGCCCAGGCCGCTTCGTACTCCAGGCCACCCGACGCGCCCCAGTACTGCGGCTTGTTGGCCACGGTGAAGTGCGACGGATCGATCTTCTGGATGCGGCCGCAGGCGATGGTGCAGCCGAAGCAGGCCTGATTGGTGACGAGCGGCTTCTTGCCATCGCTGCCCGGCGCCGAGCGGGGGGTGTGCATCGCCTCGGCGGAGATGTCCTTCGCGCCTTCGAACTGGATGTCGCGGTGGTTGCGGGTGGGCAGTGCGCCGACCTCGTTGATGACGTTCATCAGCACCTGGGTGCCGTAGATCGGGAGCCCCTGTCCGGTGACGGCGTTCTCGGCCAGGATCTTCTTCTTCTCGAAGCTGACGCGCATGAACTCCTTGGGGTTGACCATGTTGCCCACGCCCAGGGTGCCCCGCACGGCGATCGCCTTGAGGTTCTTCGAACCCATCACGGCGCCGACGCCCGAGCGTCCAGCGGCACGGTGCAGGTCGTTGACGACGGCGGCATAGAGCACACCGTTCTCGCCCGCGCCGCCGATGCTGGAAATGCGCATCAGCGGGTCCTGCAGCTGCTTCTTGAGGGTCTCTTCGGTCTCCCAGATCGTCTTGCCCCACAGGTGAGCGGCATCGCGCAGTTCAGCGACATCGTCCTGCACGCACAGGTACACCGGCTTGGCCGACTTGCCCTCGAAGATGATCATGTCCCAGCCGGCGAACTTGAGCTCGGCGCCCCAGTAGCCGCCCGAGTTGGAGCAGGCAATGGCCCCGGTCAACGGGCCCTTGGTGACGACGGTGTAGCGGCCACCGGTCGAGGCCATGGTGCCGGTCAGTGGGCCGGTGGCCCAGATGATCTTGTTGTCGGCAGACAGCGGATCGACCTTGGCGTCGATCTCTTCGACCAGGTACTTGGTGGCGAGGCCGCGGGAACCGAGGTACTGCTTCGCCCAGGTCATGTTGAGCGGCTCGGACGTCACCGTGCCCGCGGTGAGGTTCACTCTGAGGATCTTTCCAGCCCAGGACATCTCGGACTCCTTGTGTGGGGGTGTATCGGTGAGGGGTGTGACGCGGCGACTGCGCGAAACTCAGTCCGCCGCGGGCTGGTTGCCGAGCTTGTCGGCCCAGGCCTGCATCTTCGACAGACCGGTCCAGTTGGCATCGACGTAGGTGATGGCACCCGTCGGGCAGGCCGTGGCGCAGGCCGGATCGCCGCCGCACAGGTCGCACTTCTGGACCTTGCCGGTTTCCTGGACGTAGTTGATCGTGCCGAACGGGCAGGAAATGGTGCAGACCTTGCAGCCCACGCAGGTCGACTCGTTGACGACCTTGGCGCCCGTCAGGTGGTCGATGGTGATCGCCTCGACCGGGCAGGCATGCAGGCACCACGCTTCGTCGCACTGGGTGCAGGTGTAGGGCACCTTGCGGCCGGTGTGATGGAAATCAAAGACCTTGATGCGCGACTTGCTGGGCGTGAAGGTGCCGTAATTCTCGAAGGAGCAGGCCATCTCGCACTGCAGGCAGCCGGTGCACTTGTCGGGGTTGAGGTGGAGCGTTTTCTGCATGGCCAAGGCCTTCCGGAGTGGGTGGTCAGAACGAAGATGGACACCGAGGTCGGTACACCTCGATTGATCTTATGAAATGTTCTGCCTAGGCTCCGCGCGTGAGAACCTAGGGCTAACCCGATCCGCGGGTCAGGGCCTGGAAGACATGCAGAGAAAAGGGCCACGCATTGCTCCATCACGGAGCAAGCGGCCAAGGATCAGGCGGTGGCCCGACCCTGGGCGACGAGCGAGTCGAACTCGGCGTCGGTAAAGAGTTGTGACCGGGTCAGGAACCGAAGCCCGAGCGAGCCTTCGAGCGAGAACATACCGCCGCGTCCTGCAACCACGTCAATGATCAGCTGCGTGTGCTTCCAGTACTCGAACTGGGAGGCGCTGATGTAGAACGGCATGCCGCCGATGTACCCCAGCAGCTTGTCCTGATCGCCGATCAGGAACTCGCCTTGCGGGTAGCACATCGGGGCACTGCCGTCGCAGCAGCCGCCCGACTGGTGAAACATCACCGGGCCGTGCAGCGCCACGATGCGCCCCAGCAGATCGAGCGTCGCTGCAGTCGCGGTGACCTGCAGCGGCGCTTCGGCCAGGGCGGCTTGATCGAGAAGAACGCTCAAAAGAAGCCCAGCTTGTTCTCGTCGTAGCTCACCAGCAGGTTCTTGGTCTGCTGGTAGTGGTCGAGCATCATCTTGTGGTTCTCACGCCCGATGCCGGACTGCTTGTAGCCACCGAAAGCCGCGTGAGCGGGGTAGGCGTGGTAGCAGTTCGTCCACACACGACCGGCCTGAATGCCACGGCCCATGCGGAAGGCGACGTTGCCATTGCGGCTCCACACGCCGGCGCCAAGGCCGTAGAGCGTGTCGTTGGCGATGGCGAGCGCTTCTTCCTCGTCCTTGAAGGTGGTGACCGACAGCACCGGGCCGAAGATCTCCTCCTGGAAGATGCGCATCTTGTTGTGGCCCTTGAAGACGGTCGGCTGCACGTAGTAGCCGCCTTCGAGGTCGCCCTCGAGAACCGAGCGAGAGCCCCCCGTCAGGCACTGCGCGCCTTCCTGCTTGCCCAGGTCCATGTAGCTCACGATCTTTTCGAGCTGCTCGCTCGATGCCTGAGCGCCGATCATCGTCGCCATGTCGAGCGGGTTGCCCTGCTTGATCGCCTTGACGCGCTGCACTGCACGCTCGATGAAGCGCTCGTAGATCGACTCATGGATGAGCGCACGCGACGGGCAGGTGCAGACCTCGCCCTGGTTGAGCGCGAACAGGGTGAAGCCTTCCAGGGCCTTGTCGAAGAAGGCGTCGTCCTTGTCCATCACGTCGGCAAAGAACACGTTCGGCGACTTGCCGCCGAGTTCGAGCGTGACCGGGATCAGGTTCTGCGAGGCGTACTGCATGATGAGACGCCCAGTGGTCGTCTCTCCCGTGAACGCGATCTTGGCGATGCGCGGGTTCGACGCGAGCGGCTTGCCGCATTCGAGGCCGAAACCATTGACGACGTTGAGTACGCCCTTGGGCAGCAGGTCACCGATGACCTCGAGCAGCACCAGGATCGACACGGGCGTCTGCTCGGCCGGCTTCAGCACGATGCAATTGCCGGCCGCCAGCGCCGGCGCCAGCTTCCACACCGCCATCAGCAGCGGGAAGTTCCAGGGAATGATCTGTCCGACGACGCCGAGCGGCTCGTGGAAGTGGTACGCGTAGGTCTTGTCGTCGATCGTGCTGACCGTGCCTTCCTGTGCACGGATGCAGCCGGCGAAATAGCGGAAGTGGTCGACGGCCAGCGGCAGGTCGGCAAAAGTCGTCTCGCGGATCGGCTTGCCGTTGTCCCAGGTCTCGGCTGCGGCCAGCATCGGCAGGTTGGCTTCGATGCGGTCGGCAATCCTGTTCAGGATGTTGGCGCGCTCGGCGGGGGACGTCTTGCCCCACGAGGCCTTGGCGGCGTGGGCGGCATCGAGGGCGAGTTCGACGTCTTCGGCGGTCGAGCGGGGGATTTCGCAGAACGCCTTGCCGGTCACCGGCGTGATGTTCTCGAAGTACTGGCCCTTGACGGGCTCTGTCCACTCGCCGTTGATGTAATTGCCGTAGCGCTTCTTGAAAGCGACTGCGGTACCGAATTTGCCGGGTTCGAGCATGTCCATGGGGTGTCTCCAGAAGGGGGTGTGCGCAAGGGTCTCGCGAACGACTGCAGCGATGACCAACGCACCCGCGCCGGCCAACCCGCACACCTCGGCGCATTCTTCGCGGCGCTCTTGAAGAAGCCCACCGCAGACCTTCCCTTATGAGTGCACGTGCATAGGGAGCACGGTGGCCTGCACCCTGCTCCCCGACGGATCACACGTCCTGCGATCGCACGGTGCAAGCGCTCAAGGTTTGGCGTTCGGGAAGAAGAGTTGCTCGCCTGCGATGCGATAGGCCGCGATCGACGCCTGCCCTTCGGACGACACCACCCAGTCGGCGAAGGCTTGCGCCAGATCCTGCTTGACGTGTGCATGCTTCGCCGGGTTCACGACGATCACACCGTACTGATTGAAAAGGCGGGTGTCTCCCTCGACCAGCAACACCAGGTCGCCCCGGTTCTTGAAGTTGAGCCAGGTGCCGCGGTCGGTGAGCGCATAGGCGTTGGTCGACGACGCGATGTTGAGCGCCGGGCCCATGCCACAACCGCATTCCTTGTAGCCGGCGAACTTGCCCACCGGCGTCTCGACGCCGGCCGCCTTCCAGTAACGCAGTTCGGCAGCGTGCGTGCCGCTCTTGTCGCCGCGCGAGACGAAGTCGGCGCTGCCCGTCGACAGCTTGCGAAGCGCTTCGGCGACGTCCTTGCCCTTGGTCCCGACCGGGTCGGATTTGGGGCCGACGAGGATGAAATCGTTGTACATGACTGCCGTGCGCTTGAGGCCGAAACCTTCGGCGACGAACTTCTCTTCGGCGACCTGGTCATGGACGAACACCACGTCGGCGTCTCCTCGACGACCAATGTCCAGAGCCTGACCGGTGCCGACCGCGACCACCTTCACATCGATGTTGCGTGCCGCCTTGAAGGCCGGCAGCAGGTGGGCGAAAAGGCCCGATTGCTCGGTGCTCGTAGTCGACGCCATGGTGATGCTGCGTTCCTGCGCCGACGCGTTGATCGCCGCGAAGCCGCAGCCCACGAGCAGGCCGGTGGCCATCAAGACCTGCGCGAAACCTGCGTTGAATCGACGTCGTTGAATGTTCTTCATACCCATGGAAGTTCTCCCGTTAAAAATTGAGCGGCTTCCAGCGGCAACTCGCCGTGGAAGAAGTGATCGGT
>VYKX01000405.1_pt1 | contig 16757 bp, 15 predicted proteins | sample 5114471 | NCBI WGS metagenome assembly VYKX01 (sample SAMN12291785, study PRJNA351875) | freshwater metagenome | isolation source: freshwater lake | place: USA: Michigan, Gull Lake | collected 2013-08-08
GTCGGGAGTTTCAGGCTTTGTTGCCCTCTCTTTTTTGTACTAACTTATGTACTATAATAAGGATAATGCCAGGTTTTTGATGGTCCCAATCCGATTTTCGCAGCATGAACATCGGATTTTAACAGGTCAAAAGCCTTATTTTAAGAGGGTTTTACCATTATTCAGCAAACCCTACATAATCAGTTTTTAATAACCAGATTTAGTATCACTACCCCTCTCCCCAGCCTTCCATAAGAAAAATCCAGCTAAATGATCTCTAGCCGGACAGGGTAGTAAATTTTCAGTAGTGGGAAAACACCTCTAGGCTATTCGATCGAATCACCATTAGTTACCGATTAAAATCAGAGCAATCAATGATTCAACTCACAACCAATTCTATGCTTCCACTAAACGAAAAGCCGCACCTAAACCGACAGCGATCTCATCGGGAGAAATTTTACCATCATGGTTAATATCGATCGCATCGAATACCGCATCGGTTCCCGCCCATTCTTCCCGGGTGATGAAACCATCCCCATCAATATCTTCGGCGGCGTGTTCTAGGGTTGACTGACCTTCCAACTGGGTTAAACGTTGAATCAGCAGTTGTTCTAATAACTCTAAAGCTTTGGTAAAACCTTGAATACCTTCCGCTAGTTTTTCGGAAGCCATAGCATCTTCGGCGTGCATTTTCTCAAAATTCGCTTTATCCATGGGAATTTTGACAATATCAAGGGTTGCGGCCTGGTCTGGATCGAGCTTACGGGGTAAATCGGCTTCTGTTTCTTGCAATTGTTCGAGCAGTTTCGGGGAAATGGTTAAAAGATCACAGCCGGCTAACTCGCGAATTTCACTGATATTGCGGAAACTTGCCCCCATAACTTCGGTTTTATAACCGAACTTTTTATAGTAGTTATAGATCTGGGTGACGGATTGGACTCCGGGATCTTCAGCGCCAACGTAGTCTTTACCAGTTTCTTTTTTATACCAATCGAGAATCCGACCGACAAAGGGAGAAATTAAGGTTACTCCCGCCTCCGCACAGGCGATCGCCTGATGAAAACCGAATAATAGGGTTAAATTACAGTGAATTCCCTCTTTTTCGAGGACTTCTGCGGCTTTAATCCCTTCCCAAGTCGAGGCAATTTTAATTAAGACTCTTTCTCTAGAGATACCCGCTTGTTCATACTGGGAAATGAGATAACGGGCCTTGTCGATGGTAGCTTGGGTATCGTAGGAAAGACGAGCATCCACTTCGGTGGAGACGCGGCCGGGGACGATTTGCAGGATTTGTAGGCCAAAACCGATGGCTAGGCGATCGAAAGCTAATTTGGCCACATCTTCCGGGGTGGCCTGCTCTCCTAATTCTTCTCTGGCCGCTTGCAGGGTTTGATCGACAATCGGCTGATATTGGGGCATTTGGGCCGCGGCCGTAATCAGGGAGGGGTTAGTGGTGGTATCTTGGGGGGTAAAAGCTTCGATCGCTTGGATATCGCCGGTATCGGCAACAACCACTGTAAATTGGCGTAATTGTTCTAGTAAGGTTTTAGCCATGACTTCTCCAGATGCGTGTTAACACGAGACTTCATCCACATCTTAGCGATTCGATCGAGAGGAAGGGGAAAATTCCCGATTGATTTAATTCCCAAGCACAGATCCGGCCAAAGTAAGGACGAGCCGGGGAATCTTTTGGCCACTTCTTGCCTAAAGTCCTCTATTTATGATAGTATTAGTGATTGTGTCGATTTAATAAAACGGAGTTTATGCCCAAGCTAAAAACGCGAAAGGCGGCGGCCAAACGATTCGAGGCCACGGGAAGCGGCAAAAAAATCAAACGTCGCAAAGCCTTCAAAAATCACCTACTCGATCATAAAAGTGCCGAACGCAAGCGCCGTCGTTTGTCCCAGATTACCTTGGTACACGAGCGCGACGAGAAGGAAGTGCGCTTAATGTTGCCCTATTTGTAAATTTTCCAGAAAAATTGTCTAAAGGATTATCATGTCTAGAGTAAAACGGGGGAATGTCGCCCGCAAGCGACGCAAAAAAGTTCTCAAATTAGCCAAAGGTTTTCGCGGTTCTCACTCGCGCTTATTCCGTACCGCTAACCAACAGGTAATGAAGGCCTTGCGGAATGCCTATAGAGACCGTCGCAAACGTAAACGCGATTTTCGTCGTCTTTGGATTACCCGCATTAACGCGGCTGCCCGTCAACAGGGCATCAGTTACAGCCAACTGACCGGACAATTAAAGAAAGCTAATATCCTCCTGAATCGGAAAATGTTGGCCCAATTAGCTGTCCTCGATCCCGTCGCTTTTGCTAAAGTGGTAGAACTAGCCAAAGGATAATTTAGCCCCGAGCTTGACATCCTCGCCGCCCTAAAAGTGCGGCGATTCCTAAACCTCACGATTTAAGTTTCTGCTTCAACCACCGTTGCATACCACGGTTAAAAAACCATGTACTGTCTTACACGGTCTTTTTAATTCTAACGTAAAGCCAACCTAGAACGGCGGGGTTTCCCACCCAAAATTTTCGATGACGGAAACTTGGCAAACGATTCAATTCCCCAGTTCAGAAAGTGCGATCGCTTTAGCTGGTCATCAAGAAGCTAACCTCAAATTGATAGCCAGGCAAACTGGGGCGAATTTAGTCCTCAGAGGGATGGAATTGCGGATTGCGGGGCAACCGACCCCCGTGGAGCGTGCCACAGCGATTGTACGCTCCTTAAGTATTTTATGGCAAGAGGCCAAGTTAATCGCCGAAGCCGATATTATGACCGCTATCCATGCCCTCGATACGGGGCGTTCTAGCGAGTATAAAGAACTACAGCAGGATATTCTCGCTCGTACCCGTCGCGGGGAGCTAATTCGGGCGAAAACCTTCCGTCAGCGTCAATATATCCAAGCGATTCAAAGTCACGATATCACCTTTTGTATTGGACCTGCCGGCACGGGTAAAACCTTTTTAGCCGCCGTTTTAGCCGTACAAGCTTTATTAGAAGATAAAGTAGAACGGATTATCCTCACCCGGCCGGCCGTGGAAGCGGGGGAAAAACTAGGCTTTCTCCCGGGGGATTTACAGCAAAAAGTCGATCCTTTTCTGCGTCCCCTCTACGATGCTTTATACGAATTTATCGAAGCGGCCAAAATTCCCGACCTGATGGAACGGGGTAAAATCGAAATCGCTCCCTTAGCTTATATGCGGGGACGAACCCTAGCTAATGCTTTTGTTATTGTTGATGAGGCCCAAAATACCACCCCAGCACAGTTAAAAATGGTCTTAACACGCTTGGGATTCGGTTCGCGCATGGTAGTAACTGGAGATGTCACCCAAACCGATTTACCGCAACAACAAGAATCGGGGTTAATTGCCGCTCAAAAAATCCTCAAATCAGTAGAAGGGATCGCTTTTTGTTACCTATCGCGGGCCGATGTGGTGCGTCATCCTTTAGTACAAAAAATCGTCTCAGCCTACGAACAGCACGAAAAATAACAGATTATTGAGATAGTCCCTCTTGTACTCTTGCGAGAGAGTATAGAATTAGGTTAATTTAACGCGATGTGCAACTAAAAACGACAGAATCAGGGTTCTAGAGGATACTTTATCTCTGGTGATTTCTGAAAGCCTTGTTGTAAATCAAGACTAAAAATATAGTTGCACACCGAGTTTAATTTAGCTTTTTCCCCTTAAACTAAAACCGACAAAGACGTAGTTTAATGCGTTTCGGTATCCCCAAACCTCAAGGAATTGATAACGCTGCCATCCTTTCATTGAGCCAGTCTGAAAAGCTCTTAGGGTATATAGTTGGTTAGCCCAGTTGTGATCGTTTGGTGTAGCATGATGAACACAGTGCGCCCCTAGGCTAACTGGAAGGATGATTAGCCGAATAAAGACTGCTCCCACTAATTCCGTGGACCACTTTAACCACTCTAAGCAGTGATTTGAGCGCGGAGGGTAAGCACCCAGATATAGAGCAAAAGATTTACCAATTACCTGAGATTTAGCTGCCTCATTATCATCGGCTTCATAGGCCCAATTATGCTCCGGTAGCTGTTGCAAGAGTGCGGCTGCATAGGTTCCGAGTTGGGTAAATAGCGCCCAGAGTAAGCAGATTAAACAAGAATGGGTTAAACCCGCACAAACAGAGGCCAAGAAAAGCACAATCAGGGTAGCTATTTGATAGTTAATGGGAGCTTTAAGGAGATTAGTCAGACGAGAAAGGAAGGTTTCTCCGTAAAACTTGGGAGAGAGTAATAACTTGCCGAGATTTTGCCAATAGAAGGCCTCTTCTTCCCCAAATTCAAAACCTAACTCTTCTACTAGGTAGGGGGTATTCCCCTTGTCATTCATGGTAGCTAGGTTTTTCGGGGGGTGGTGAATTAATAGGTGATCTTTTTTGAACAATGGAAAGGGCTTTTTTCCAGTAATTAAGGTGAGCAAACAACCTAAAAGATGGTTATAAGTGGGATATTGAGGGAAAAAAGCATTATGGGCGCAAAAGTGGGCTATTTCCTGCAATTGAGCCGCTCCAGCTACGGATAACACACATACTAGGGGGATTAATTGCCAGTGGCTAAGAGCGATCGCTAATCCCCCTATATACTGGAGTATGCCATAGATTAGCTCTAAGGAGGGGGTGCTTTTCCAGAGAGGGGGAGCAAGGTAGTAGCCTGTTAGCCAGTCAAAGAAAGCTTGTACGAGACGATTATCGCTGAGTTGGAGCATCCCTAGGCGTGGATTATCCCTTAAAGCCGATGCTTGTGTTGGGGTGGTTTTTTTGAGTATCATAGCAGTAGAAAATAAGTTGTACTGTCCTGAAAATGGTTAAATAACCAAATTCAGGCGGTTTTATTAGCTGTGCAGCCGTTCAATTTTTCGATAGTGCTGGACTAATTGCCCATCACTAAAAAACGGCTTTGGAGAGATTTCTATCTCGAAGGCAAGATTAATTACCCAAGCTTCTTTGGGTAGATACCCCAAGAGATTTTTTAGCCTCTCGGTTAGTGATTTTATCTGGTAGTTTGAGATGTACATAAGCTCTGAATTAGACTACACTTTTAGCTTATTTCTAGCCCTTTTAATTGTCGAGGTAGTTTTTGTAGCATTTAGTAGTCAACTTGCCAAAGTATCATTAAGTAGCTAAAAGTAGCATTTTGTGAATTGTATTCTTAAAAGGAGAACCACAAGTACAAATGGGAGATAGAAAATCTAAGCCAAAAATTCCAAGTTCTTTAGGCAAAGAACAGTTTTTAAGCTGTGTGGAAAAAGTGATTCAATTGATAGAGCCTAATGGTATTAAATCTATTCAAAAATGTTTAATCGAAGGGTTCGCACAGGGTTGGACTTATGGAGACATAGAAAGAGAGTGCGGCTACTCCGAGGCGACGCTGAAAACGCACGCAGCTAAAACTTTTTTTCCATTACTTGCCCAGGCATTTAACAAGGGATTAGAAAGAGATATAGAAAAAGTTAACAAGAACAATGTCATCTCATTGGTTGAAGAGTATAATAGAAAAATAAGTGACAATGGGACTTTTTTACAGGATGAATTTGAAGAAAATAAGACAAAAATTAATATATTTACAAAGCTTAAAAATAACTTGTCTAGACAACAACAATCAGAACTGAATCGGATCATAAAGTCGTACTTGCCAGATAATGACAATGCTAATTTTGAAAAAATCATCGATAAAATCATAGATTCTCCAGATAAAGATTCATTAATAATACTTTTTAGACTTACTCAAGATAGCAGAGTTAATAGCTCCACTTGCTCAAAGATTGAACAAACAATACAGGATTTAAAGGAACTATTAAAGATTACTGACACAGATTACAATGCTTGGACAGGAGAGATAACAGAAATTAATCCAGAACCTGACAATCGAGAAAATATTAACAACTATCTAATTATCAAAATAGAGGAGAGTAAAGGTCAAGCAAATACTTACCATGAATATAAATTTGCTGCGTGGTTTCTACAGTTAAATACATCTCAAATTCAAGGAAATAATTATATACATCTTCCTGTAGATAGTAGCGTTAGCAAAGATGTTTATACTCAAAAAGATATAACGAACATTTTAACAAAAATTATTGAAGATTGTCATGAGCGAGGAGGTGCAAACTTAAATATTGAATTTTTCACCAATGGTAAGCTACTATATACTAACTTTGAATCTTGGGAATACAATTGCTTTGATAGCCTAACTCAACTTAAGAGAACATATTTTGTTAATGTTCGTTCTCTTACGAGATTGGGAACAATGTATAGTAAAATGCCAGTTTATCAACATTGGAAAAGTAGATGGGAGAGATTAACAACAAATTCTATAGATACACAAACAGTTAATAACAGCGAGTCCTATTTGTGCCAAGAAACAACTCTATGGAGCAATCTTTGCGCTTCAACTCAAGAGGATTTAGAGCAATTATTTAAAAGAAGCTTAAAATATGGCATACCTTTAGCCGTTGGGTCGCGCTGTCATGCTCAGGAAGCAAGTCACAGAACACAAATTAATACACTCTTACAGGATATTCAAATTAATCAATTGTCCACAAGAGTTCAAGAGGTGAGGCGACAATCACCAGATAATTTAGAAGATGAACCCGAACATCTAGGACATCATCTATTATGCTTTTTAGAAGACCCTAATCGGATGCCCCCCTTCCACTACTTAACATCTCAGCACCTAGGTTAACTAACTATGAGTTCATGGAAAATCTTTCAAGGCAATCATGAAAAACGCTCAAGGGATAGGATTACTTGGCCAGAAATCCCACCTTGGCGAAGCTTCGCCACCGACAAGTCCGAGGAGCGGGGAAAACAACTCATAGTTGACGATAAAACCAGGGAAACCGTAAACGCAGCCATTCACCTACGCCGGCCTATTTTAGTCACAGGGAAACCGGGTACAGGGAAAACCTCCCTAGCCTACGCAATCGCCTACGAATTAGACTTAGGAGAAGTATTAGTCTGGCCAATTAATACCCGCACCACCCTACAAGAGGGATTATACTACTACGATGCGATCGCACGTTTGCAAGATTACCAACTAGAAGAAAAAAAAGACATCGGGCAGTATATCCGCTTGGGTCCCTTGGGGACAGCCCTCTGTCCGAGAAATTATCCCCGGGTACTGCTTATCGATGAAATAGATAAAAGTGACATCGACCTACCCAACGACCTCTTAAACCTTTTTGAAGAGGGAAAATTTGAAATCACCGAACTTTCCCGACTCGCTAAAGATACCGAAAACCAACCAATACCAGTACAAACCCATGACGGTGAATGGGAACCCATCCCCCAAGGCAAGGTAAGCTGCCAACAGTTCCCCATAGTGATTATGACGAGCAACGGGGAGAGGGATTTTCCCCTACCCTTTAAACGTAGATGTCTGCTCTTAGAAATCCCCGAACCCACCCCAGAGGTACTAAAAGACATAGTAAAAAGCCATTTTAATTATAAAGAAGCCAGTAGCGAAAGTAAAAAAATAGAAGCAGCGATCGCAGAATATGTTAAAAAACGAGAAAAAGGGGAACTAGCAACAGACCAGCTTTTAAACGCCGTCTTTATGAGCATGGGCGAAAATAAACCCACGGATGCAGAATTAAAGTCCCTTACCAACCTACTATTTACCTATCTCACCGACACAGGCAATAAATGACCCAAACCCTTCCCACACCAGAACTGATTGATAAATTTATCACCTTTGTCAAGGGCAGGGGATGGGACCTAGACAGTTACCAGATAGCTGATAGTTTATGGTGGTATGTTCTCACCCAAGAAGAGGAGGGAAAACCCCAACCCCCTACAGAGCCTAGGGAAGAAAAGAAAGAAACCCCTCCCACTAAAAACCCCCCCCAGGAGAGTAAAAACGAAACCCAAGAGCCAGCAGCCCCATCCGATGAAGTTCCCTTAATACGGGGGACAGAAGCACAAAAACAGCCTGAGAAGATAGGCGCAGACACCCTACCCATTAGCCTCCCCGGCGCCAAATTCTGGCGAGAAACCCTAAAATTAGGGCGGGCAGTGCGTCCCCTTATCCAAAAGATAGACTCAGCCACCCAAAGACAAATAAACCTAAACAGCACCGTACAGAAATCGGCCGAGTATAGCATCGGCAAGAGAGATGGCAGTTTAGCCCTAATACCCGTTTACCAAGCCAAAAAAGTCCGTTCCCTAGAGGTAGTTTTACTGATTGAAGAATGGGCCTCCATGGTCTTTTGGAAAGAAATGGCTGGGGAAATCCGCGATTGGCTAGAACAAATCGGCGCATTTCGGGATGTCAAACTCTACCGCATCGGATGGGACGAAGACAAGCAAAATTTAGCCATCCGCACCTACTCTAACGATACTTGCTCAATTCACCCAAAAGATCTCATCCATCCTCGCGGCGAAAGACTTATCATCTTCTACAGTGATTGTACTTCCCCAGACTGGTATCAAGGACGCTATAACCAAGCTCTTCAGGACTGGGGAAAACACCAAATCGTCACCCTGCTTTCTCCCTTCCCGGAAGCAATGTGGGAAAGAACCGCCCTTAGTCGAGGTTGGTTCGTCTCCCTAGTCAACCAAACCCCCCGGAAACCTTCACAAAACTGGAGATTTACCTCCATCCCCCTGCTACTACAAATTGAGAACGAAGAGGAAAATCAACATATTCTCAGAGAAACAATCCAAAAAACCTACTTTCCCCTACCCACCATCTCCCTAACCCCTTCATCCTTAAAAGCTTGGGCGCTTGTTCTCAGTGGTGACAGCAACGCCACCTGTGCGGGGGTACTACTAGAAAAATCCCCCCAAAACAGAGAAATACCCGCAACTATTTCTCCGGAGATGTCTGGGAAGTCTTGGAAGCAAGCTCTAGAACTATTCGCTAGTACCGCCTCACCTCTAGCTTGGGAATTACTGAAAAAATTAGCCGCAGCCCCGGTAAATCTTCCCATCATCCGTCTTATCCAAAGCAAACTTTTAAGCGCCTCTAACCCCCTAAACATAGCAGAAGTCATCCTCAGTGGTTTTCTCAAAGTCTATCTAGGAGGGGAACCAGTGAAGTGGGACAAAGGAGGTAAATTTAACTTTCATACTCCCCCCAACAGCCTAGATTTTGAATTTGATGATGAGGTGAGAGAGCTTCTGCTCACTGAACTAGGGAATAGCCGCGCCTTAGAGGTAATTTTTGTCCTCTCGGAATACATCGCCCAAAAACTCAACCTGAGTACCACCACCTTTTTTGGTCTTATTCTTACCAATCCCCAGGTTCTCCTCGGCAAAGAAGCTGCTAATCTAGTCCGCGCCTTTGCCAAGGTATCTGCTAAGGTTTTCCAAAAGCTAGGGGAAGCAAAGTACCAAGAAATTAGCCAAAAGCTGAAATCTATGGTTGACTCACCTTCACCCCCACCGGTTGAGGAAAAGTGGCTAAGGAAATATAAAACCGTAACCATAGCGAAGGTAAAAGAGCTTACGGGAGGAGAGGAAATATTGTTTCAACTGCTCAAGGATAGACTTAAGGATTTCAGCGTAGAAGATGGGGAACTGTATCAGTGCCTTCGTTTAACCCCTGAGCAGCTTAAAATTTTGGCAAGCGAAGAAATAACCGCCGAGACAATCCCAGTCCAGTTTAGGGAAGTCTTGGATAACACAGAAGAAGAAATCATCACCCAGAAATTTAACCTAACCCTGTTCAAATCTGAAACCGTTTTTGTGGATGAGAGGGGACAAATTACCGCCAAAGAACCCGTGAGAGCCTTCTACTTTGAAGAAAATCCCCCCAGCTTAAAAATGCTCTATATTCCTTCGGGGGAGTTTTGGATGGGAACCGAAGCGGGGGAAATAGCGCGGCTAGTGAAAAAATACAATAGGGATTGGTTCCAACGAGAATCCCCCAGACATTTAGTAAAAATCGCCCCGTTTTACCTAAGTCAAACTCCGATTACTCAAGCTCAATGGTTATATATTGCCCAAAGAGAAGATTTAAAAGTAGAGCAAGATTTAAACCCAGAGCCATCGCGGTTTAAAGGCAGCACAAACCCCGTTGAAAATGTATCTTGGTTAGATGCCGTAGAATTTTGCCAAAGGCTCTCTAAAATGACCAAGAAACAGTATCGGCTACCCAGTGAGGCGGAATGGGAGTATGCTTGTCGTGCTGGAACCACCACCCCCTTCCACTTCGGAGCAACCCTCACCTCAAATTTAGCTAACTACGATGCTACGAAACGCTTTGCTAAGGAACCAGCAGGAGAATATCGCCAGCAAACCACCCCCGTGGGGCAATTTCCCCCCAATGGTTTTGGTTTGTATGATATGCACGGAAATGTCTGGGAGTGGTGTCAGGATGACTTCCAAGAAAATTATCAAGGCGCATCTAGGGATGGTAGTCCTCGGCTAGAAAAGAGCAAAAAACAGCAAAATCGGGCATATAAAGCTCTGCGGGGCGGTTCTTGGTTCTACGGTCCGGATTACTGCCGTTCCGCTTACCGCTACGCCTTCGACCGCCGCGACTACTACTTCTTCGGTTTTCGGGTGGTGTGCGGTGCCCGGAGGACTTTGTAACCCTTTTTCTCTTTTTTCCCTTTTTACCCTTTTTCGATTTTTTTGAACAAATGTACTATATATGAGTTGGCTGATCAGTAGCTGGTTATAATTAAATTGAAGACGGGTTTTGGGTTTCCCCCTTATCAAGGTAGGGTTGATTCATGAATCAACCCTACAATCAACCCTACAATCAACCCTACAATCAAACCTAGAATCAACCCTAGAATCAACCCTACAATCAAACCTAGAATCAACCCTACAATCAAACCTACAATCAACCCTACAATCAACCCTACAATCAATTAATCCTAGGATTCATCATGTACCAAATCACTCTTTCCCTACCCGATGAAACCGCTCTCGCTTTACATCTCACCCCAGAACAACTAGCACAGGAAATCTCTCTTCTTGCTGCCATTAAACTTTATGAACTGGGAAAACTTTCCTCTGGCACTGCTGCCAACTTAGCAGGTATTCCGCGAGTTGTTTTTCTTTCTAAACTTGCAGACTATGGAGTTGATACCTTCCGACTCAAGGAAGCAGAATTAATCGAGAATCTGGCTAATGCCTAACGTCATTGCCGATACATCACCGATTCAATACCTCTATCAGACTAACTTACTTGACTGATTCCCTCTCACTGATTTAGGAAAAGGAGAAAAAGAAGTATTAGCTTTAGCAATAGAAATTCCCGATTTTCTCGCTTTACTTGATGATGGTTTGGCGAGACGATATGCAAATTTATTAGGAATAAAACTCACTAGAACAATGGGAATATTATTAAAGGCTAAACAAAATGGTTATCTACACCGTATTGAGCCAATTCTTAATCAACGTCTCGACTTCGCTCGACGTTGACCCTTCGGCCTCGCTCAGGGTCAACTAGAATTGCTGAAGTTTCGCTTAGATGCCACTACTCGTACTTCTGTGTTAAAATTAGCTGGTGAAGGATAGAGTATAAAATCAATTTTTAATTTAATCATAATCACTTACTTATGCCTACAATAATCATCCAAAAGACCCAAAAACGTCTTTTAATCTATAGAGAAAAACTCACCGATGACCTAGACATAGAATTAGTCAAAATACCATCGGGAACCTTTACAATGGGTTCTTCAGAACAAGAAAATAGTAATAAAAGTGAAAAGCCTCAACACAACGTTACCCTGAAAAACTTCTTGATGGGTATTTATCCCATTACCCAAGCTCAATGGTTATATATTGCCCAAAGAGAAGATTTAAAAGTAGAGCAAGATTTAAAACCAGAGCCATCGGAGTTTAAAGGCAGCACAAACCCCGTTGAAAATGTATCTTGGTTAGATGCCGTAGAATTTTGCCAAAGGCTCTCCAAATTAAGTAAAAGAAAATATAGGCTACCAACGGAAGCTGAGTGGGAGTACGCTTGTCGAGCGCAAACCAAACCCTTAAATCTCGACAAAGGAGAAACCTACCCCCCCTATCACTTTGGGGAAATTCTTACCCCAGATTTAGCCAACTATGATAACAATCTCCAAAAAACCACCCCTGTTGGGCAATTCTACGCCAACGACTTTGGTTTATATGATATGCACGGAAATGTCTGGGAGTGGTGTCAAGATGATTGGTGCGAAAACTATGAGGAGATAAAAAAGAGCAAAAAACAGCAAAATCAGGCATATAAAGCTATGCGGGGCGGTTCTTGGTACAACGATCCCTATTACTGCCGTTCCGCTTGCCGCTACTTCTACTACTTCCGCCGCGACTACTACCGCAGCTACGGTTTTCGGGTGGTGTGCGGTGCTGGGAGGACTTTGTAACCCTTTTTCTCTTTTTTCTCTTTTTACCCTTTTTCGATTTTTTTGAGCAGATGTACTATATATGTACTATAAAAGGATTGAGAGAATCATCATGAGTAGAAAACGGGTTACTCAACGGATTTAGGATAAATTGCTTGTTGAAACGAGACAAGAGGCAACATTAAAGGGATTGGGGGAAGTTCGGCTAATCTAAGAATAAGCGGTTTAAATGCGTCTTAGCTTACATCAAGAGCCGCTCAGTTATTAGTATTCTCCCCCATCATTTTTTTTCTGGTCTAAAACATGATTATAGATCACACTTTTGAGAGATTGCCAAAAGGGAACTAATAAAATAGTCAGAAGTAAGAAAATAGTAGTCAGACCATAGAAAAACATCGCCATTTGTTGGGAAAAAAGAGGATTTTCCGTGAGCGTTTCCCAGTCCTCCGAAGAATTGAACCAAAGGGGAATTGAAGCCAAAGCCCCTGACAGAAGATAAACTGGAATAATTAATAAACTGGCAATAAATATCACTCCCACAATTCTCCAAGCCGAGTTTTTAGTTAAATGCCAACCTCTTAAGGGCAATTCGGCAATGTAAATGCGAGCAGATAACCAAAGGAAGAAAAAAGGAAGACAGAAAAAAGCTGGTAAAATAAGCAATACACCAAGGATGGGGATAAAACTTACTAGCGCCAGAGACAGCGTTATCGCCAAAATTATTGCCGCTCCCAACAAACCGATCAAAACTTGCATCCTCCACAAGCGCCACATTTTCGGCTTAACTTTTTTTTCTGCTTGTCCGGCAGTTTCCGGCTGATAAATGATGTCTTGAAAAGCTAATCGCGAGATAACCGCATTATTGAAAAGAGACTTAGCGGCCGAGAAAATTTGTATCGGGAAAAGAAATGAACGTAAACCGATATCGCTGCCTTGTTCGGGGGTAATTGTTTGATAAAGTAATTGACTGAGAATTAATTGCAAAACTAAGGGTAGAAGCGACCACAAGCAGGCGCGGACAGCAAAGAATACATAAGTTGGAAAGCGATCGCGATAAAGACGGAAGGCAGTATTAATCGTATTGCCAATAGTCAAAGGAGCGATGGAATTGTTAGTCACGGTGGGACTCCTTACAGAATGCCACCACTATATTAGGTTAAGTAACTAATAACAGCTAAAAACTTCCAATTTAATCAATATTTCCAGCTAAGACAACAATTCTGCTAAAGTGGTAGAATTTGGCCAACGATTCAATTCCCCAGTTGAAAAATTGCGATCGCATTGATGATCTTAACTCGCTTGGGATTCGGTTCGCGCATGGTAGTAACCGGAGATGTCACCCAAACCGATTTACCGCAATCACAAGAATCGGGGTTAATTGCCGCTCAAAAAATCCTAAAATCAGTAGAAGGGATCGCTTTTTGTTACCTATCGCGGGCCGATGTGGTGCGTCATCCCTTAGTACAAAAAATCGTCTCAGCCTACGAACAGCACGAAAAATAACAGATTATTAGCGAGGAAACCGGCTGCGAGATTCTCGGTAAGGCCGAATTTCTGAACCCCGGTGGTTCGGTCAAGGATCGCGCCGCTTTATATATTATTCAAGAAGCGGAAAAAGCCGGTACTCTCCAACCGGGGGGAACCGTTGTCGAAGGAACTGCCGGCAATACTGGCATCGGTTTGGCCCATATCTGCAATGCTAAAGGTTATAAATGCCTGATTATCATTCCCGATACCCAATCCCAAGAGAAAATCGACCTCTTAAGAACCCTTGGCGCGGAAGTGCGTACTGTTCCCGCCGTTCCCTACCGAGATGCCAATAATTACGTTAAATTATCGGGGAGATTGGCCAGTGAGATGGAAAATGCTATCTGGGCCAATCAATTCGATAATCTGGCTAATCGTCGCGCTCACTACGAAACCACCGGCCGGGAAATCTGGGAACAAACCGACGGTAAAATTGATGCTTGGGTGGCTGCCACGGGAACTGGGGGAACCTACGCGGGGGTGGCGATGTTTTTAAAAGACCAAAATCCGCAGGTGCGCTGCCTGGTGGCGGATCCGATGGGTAGCGGTTTATATAGTTATGTGAAAACCGGGACAATTACCCTGGAAGGTAGTTCAATTACTGAAGGGATTGGTAATAGTCGTATTACGGCTAATATGGAAGGCGCACCTATAGATGATGCCATTCAAATTGATGATCCCACTGCCATCAAAGTTGTTTATCAACTATTACAAAAAGATGGTTTATTTATGGGGGGTTCTGTGGGTATTAATGTCGGTGCTGCCGTGGCTTTGGCTAAACAAATGGGGCCAGGCCACACCATCGTTACTGTTCTTTGTGATGGTGGGTCTCGTTATCAATCTCGTTTATATAATCCTCAATGGTTGGCTGAGAAAGGATTGGCTTAAATTCTTGTTAGGGTTAAGTCAGCTAGATTAAGGCGATGAAACCAGAATTTTACAGGAAAATCAGGAATTATCGGCTCGGAGATTAGTTGGGATAATGGTAGCGGTAGGGCAACAATTAGAGAAGGCAGCAGGGGAAAATGAGGCGCAATGTTTGGCAAACACTTGAGACAAGATAGACAATAATACTGATGACTATCATTATTAGGAGAATCATCAGATGTCAGTTACTATAGAACAGGACCTCAAAGAAATTTTAGGTTCAATTAATCAGAAGTTAGATAATCTGCAAAAAGATGTTATGGATATTAAAATAGTACAGGCGAGATTAGAGGAAAAAGTCGATAGTTTAGAAAAAGATATTGAAGGAGTAAAAGCAGATACAAAAGAATTAAAAGGCTCTCAGAAAGCCCAGATTTTGACGTTAATCGGCATCTTGGGAACAGCTTTACTAGGAACAGTCATTCGCTATATTATTCTCCCTTTTTCTCAATCATAATTAGGAGCTGCTGAAAAAGTTTTTCGGTGGTGGCAGGGTGTGGGGTGTGAGGGGTGTGAGCTAAAATAGGTTAGTTGCGGTGCGTTACATTAACATTAACGCACCCTACGAGATCGGCAATCGCACTTGATTGGGTTTTAGTTGAATATTCATGATGACACTAAATTACATTTGTTCTTGAAAAAGATTTTGAAATGGCTCCGTATTTTTCCAACGATAGGTATTGAAATCTCGATAATCAACGGAAAGAATTTTACCTGAATCTAATTCTTCTGCCAAAATAACTAAGGATGCGTCGGCTAAATCCATTGGCAAATCTCTATATTTTTGCATCAGTTCTTCAAGGCGTTGGCAGTGTTTAGTTTTGAGGTTGAATACCTGTAGTTCTCCTGTGGATATTTTATGAATAAAGGTTTTTGGAGCATTTATTCCTACTCGTTTTTGTAGTAAGTAGCAAGTTTCAGTGACAACGCACCAGGTTGTAATAAATTGTTGATTGATTAATTTTTGAAATTGTTTTTTTGCTAATGGGTGAAGTGAGTCGTTTTTATTGGCAAGGGCCAGCCAGAAACCAGTATCAACAATGATCATATTTTTGATTAAGTTCACTTGTTAAATAGGTTTTATAGTTTTGCGAAAGGTCTGGTTCAGCTTCTATACAACCGATAAAGTCAGACCAATCTTGTGTTCCCTGCTCTTTAATTTCCTGTTGGTTGGGAGAATATCGTTTTTTTAGAATATCTACAAGTTCAATAATAGTCTGTTGTGCGTCGAGGGGAAGGGACGCAATATCTTTTTGAATTGTTTCTAGGTTTACCATTGTCATTATCTTTTTATAGTTTATTCTATCAATTTTAAAATAAAATACGGGAGATTCACTATTGGTTTGCTTGTTATCTCGTTATCCCGTTCCCAGGTTCTACCTGGGAATGCTCCCTTCAGGTTCTACCTGAATATCGCTTTAAGGCAGAGCCTTAAAATTACTACCCCAATTTTCTCAAAAAAAAATCGACCCGCCGCTAGGCGGGAAAGAGAGAAAAAAAGAAAAAAGTAAAAAAGGGTAAAAAGGGTAAAAAGAAAATAAGGGTTACAGAGTCCTCCCAGCACCGCACACCACCCGAAAACCGCCGCTGTAGGTGTCGCCGCGGTAGTAGTTGCCGCGGCAAGCGGAACGGCAGAGAAATGGATAGCCGTACCAAGAACCGCCCCGCAGACATTTTAGAGACTGAGAACGATTGTCATTATCAAGCCACGCCGAGCCATCATTCGGCGCTCCAGCATAGCTATTATGCCAATCGTCTTCGCACCACTCCCAAACATTGCCACTCATGTCATATAGTCCCCAACCATTGGGCTTTTTCTGTCCTACGGGATGAGTTGTGCGATTAGAATTTCCCTCATACCAAGCGTAATCTCCTAACTGATTATCATTATCACCAAAATAATAGCGAGTGGTTGTCCCCGCACGACAAGCATATTCCCATTCCGCTTCTGTGGGTAGGCGATAGGTTTTTCCGGTTATTTGACTCAATTTCTGACAAAAAGCTTGAGCGTCGT
>VYKX01000188.1_pt1 | contig 16674 bp, 13 predicted proteins | sample 5114471 | NCBI WGS metagenome assembly VYKX01 (sample SAMN12291785, study PRJNA351875) | freshwater metagenome | isolation source: freshwater lake | place: USA: Michigan, Gull Lake | collected 2013-08-08
TCGCGATTGCCCGCCGGGCGGGCTGAACCCGACACCGCTCGCAGCGGGTTCCCATCGTCCGGGAGCGGGATTTCCGAAAGGGGACCGACAGGCATGTTCGATCGCTTCACCCGGCTGTTCGGCGCAGAGGCGCCGACCGCCGACCGCCACCATCGCGAGGCGCTGCAGGTCGCGGCGGCCGCCCTCCTGATGGAGGCCGCGCGCCTGGACGACACCGTCACCGCGGGGGAGCGGGCGCGGATCGGCGCGCTGGTGGGGGACCGGTTCGGCCTCGCGCCGGACGAGGTCGCCGCCCTGATCGGCCGGGCCGAGGCGGAAACCGACGGCGCCGCGCACCATTACGACTATGTCCGGACGATCATCGACCGCTGCCCGCCGGACGAACGGGTGTGGATCGTCGAGATGCTGTGGGAGGTCGCCTACGCGGACGGGGAACTCCATCCGCTGGAGGCGAACCTGTTGCGCCGCATCGGCGGCCTGCTTTATGTCTCGGACGTCGATCGCGGGGAGGCGCGCAAGCGGGTTTTGCGGCGCCTGGGCCTTCCCGAGGATCGCGGCCCTTGAATCGGACGAGACCCCTCCGCCGCCCGGCGGGGGCACGCTGGAGACCCGGATGCCGTACGTCGTCACGGAAGCCTGCATCAAGTGCAAGTACACCGACTGTGTCGAGGTCTGCCCCGTGGACTGCTTCTACGAGGGCGAGACGATGCTGGTGATCCATCCGGACGAGTGCATCGACTGCGGCGTCTGCGAACCCGAGTGCCCGCCCGAGGCGATCATCCCCGACACAGGCCCCGACGGCGACCGCTGGCTGGAGCTGAACCGCGAGTATTCGACCAGCTGGCCCAACATTACCCGCAAGAAGGACGCGCCCTCCGACGCCGACGATTTCAAGGGGATGAAGGGCAAATACGAGAAGTTCTTCAGCCCCAAGCCGGCCGGCTGACCGACCGCGCGCGGTCGGAATTGCGCCGGGCGCATGCCCGCCATCCGGCGTGGCGCGCCTGCGGCTTTGTCATCGGCCTTTCACATCCTATATGATGGGTGCCCGCGCTGGGGATGTCGCCGTTCGGACGACATCCTCCGCCGGGTGGAATCGGATACCATCGACCGTTTCTTGGAGCAGGGTCCGACGCCGGACGACGCGGCGGGACCCGCCTCGTCCATAGATCGCCGCCGGACCGTGAGGGCCGGCCGAATCGGGAGCGTGAGAGCCAGTGATGTCGCACCAGCAAAACGAGTTCTCGCCCGGTGACTACGTCGTTTACCCGGCGCACGGCGTCGGTCGGGTCGAAAGCATCGACACGACCGAGATCGCGGGTTTCCAGGTGACGCTGTACGCCATCGTGTTCGAGAAGGAGCGCATGCGGCTCAAGGTTCCCGTCGCCAAGGCGAAGGCGGCCGGCCTGCGCCGCATCTCCTCGGCGGACCGGATCAAGGTGGCGCTGGAGACGCTGCAGGGGCGCTCGCGCATCAAGCGCGTGATGTGGAGCCGCCGCGCCCAGGAGTACGAGGCCAAGATCAATTCCGGCGATCCCGTTTCGATCGCCGAGGTTGTGCGCGACCTCTACCGGCCGAACGACCAGCAGGAGCAGTCCTACAGCGAGCGCCAGATCTATCAGGCGGCGCTGGAGCGGCTCGCGCGCGAGTTGGCGGCGGTCGAAAAGATCGACGAGGGCAAGGCCACCGAGCGTCTGGCCCAGGTGCTGTCCAAGGCGGCCTGACGGTCGCCCGGCGGCCGCCGGCACGGGAGACGTGGACACGCGCGAGAGTTGAGGATACGTTCGGGCGTTGCAAATCGACCTGACGGATGTTGGTGGCGTGAAGACCGATCGGCATCGTTTCCTCGCACTCGCGTTTGCCAGCGCCGATCTCATGATCGAGATCGATCAGAAGGGCCGGATCACGCTCGCCATCGGCGCAACGTCCGGCCTCTCGCCCCTGTCCGACGTCGATCTTCCGGGACATTCGATCACCGAACTGTTCGCGCAGGACGAGTGGGGTGCCGTGACCGCCTTCCTGCGGTCGCTTCCCCCCGGCTCGCGGCGCGGGCCGATGATCTACCGCCTCGCCGTCGCCGATCCGTCGGGCGCGCAGGTCCGTGGCGCGGTCTCGGCCTTCCGCATGCCGCAGCTGGAACAGTCGATGGCCATCGCCATCTCGCGCGCGTCGGTCACGACGGTGATGGCGGGATCGCAACCGGCGCGCGACGTCGAGACCCAGCTCCTGGAGACCAGCGCGTTCCAGGACCGCGCGGCGGAAGTGATGAAGGCGGCGGAGGCGGCGGGACGCCCGGTCGAACTGACCCTCCTCGACCTGCCCGATCTCGACCGCGTGCGCGCCCGCATGTCCGGGGAGCAGGCGGACGAGCTGAACCGTCAGCTTGGCACCATCCTGCGTAGCGCGGCGGTCGACGGCCAGACGGTCGGTCGGCTCGGTCCCAACCGTTTCGGCGTCGTCCGCGACCAGGCCTTCGACCCGAAGGAGGTGACGGAGCGCATCGAGGCGCTGCCGGCGCAGATCGCGCCGGGCGCTGGTCCCCTCGGCGTGGAGCGGCAGGATCTCGCGCTGACCCAGAGCGGGCTGGAGGGCGAGGACGGCGTCCGGGCGCTGCGCTACGCGGTCAACCGCTTCGCCAACATGCGCCCCGGCGAGCGGCCGCCCAAGTCCCTGTCGGAGGCGATCAGCAGCCTCGTGCAGGAGACGGTGGAGCGGATCCAGAAGCTCGACAGCATCGTCCAGACGAACAAGTTCAACATCGTCTTCCAGCCCATCGTGTCGATGACCACGGGCGTGGTGCACCACTACGAGGTGCTGACCCGCTTCGACGACGGCGGCCCGATGGAGATGATCACCTTCGCCGAGGAGATCGGGCTGATCGAGCAGCTCGACCTCGCCGTCGCCCATCGTGCCATCGCCAAGCTGAAGTCCACCCCGCGCGACGTCGTCCTCGCGGTCAATGTCTCGGGCAAGTCGATCGAGAACAACCTGTTCGTCGAGGTCTTCCTGAAGCTGCTGGAACAGCACAGGGACATCGCGGCCCGGCTCGAGGTCGAGATCACCGAGAGCGCCGAGCTGAAGGAACTCGACAAGGTCGAGGAGGTGCTCCAGCGGATCCGTCGGCTCGGCTACATCGTCTGCCTCGACGACTTCGGATCCGGTGCGGCGTCCTTCCGCTATCTGCAGGCGCTGTCGGTCGACGTGGTGAAGATCGACGGTGCCTATGTGAAGCGCCTCGGCAAGTCGCGCCGCGACGACGCGCTGATCGAGGGCATGGTCAAGCTCTGCCACTCGCTCGGCATCGACACGATCGCCGAGTTCGTGGAGACGGCCGAGCAGGCCGAGAAGCTGCGGAAGATGGGCGTGAAATACGGGCAGGGCTGGCTCTACGGCAAGCCGTCCGACGCGGTGGGCCTCCCCGCCACCGCGGCGACGGGAACCCGCCCGCGGCGCTGAACCCGCCCGCGGCGCCGAACCCGGGCCGCCCCTCCTTTTTTGCTGCACCGCCACAACGATTGAGCGGTGTCAATGAGGGGTCACGGACAAAGCTTATGGTGACGGACGACCGACCCGCCCGCCCGGAGCCCGCCCGATGTCCGTCCTGAACCTCGACGCCCTGTTCAAGCCGACCTCGATCGCGCTCGTGGGGGCCAGCCGCAGGCCGCGCTCGATCGGGCAGGTGGTGGCGCGAAACCTGTTCAACGCCGGATTCGACGGCCCCGTCATGCCGGTCAACCGGCACGAACGCTCGATCGAGGGGGTGTTCTGCTACAACGACGTCGACGATCTGCCGGTGACGCCGGACCTCGCGGTCGTCGCGACGCCGCCCGACACGGTGCCGGGCCTCGTGGACCGGCTCGGCCGCCGAGGCACACGGGGCGTGGTCGTCATCACCGCCGGATTCGGCGAGGGCGGCGAGGGCGAGGGCACGGCCCACGGGCGCGAACTCCAGAAGCAGCTGCTGGAGGCGGCCCGACCCTTCGGCACGCGGATCGTGGGGCCGAACTGCCTGGGGCTGATGGTGCCCGGCCACGGGTTGAACGCCAGCTTCGTCCACGTCGCGCCGCGCAAGGGCGACATCGCCTTCCTGGCCCAGTCGGGCGCGGTGCTCACCTCGGTCGTCGACTGGGCGGACGCGCGCGGGATCGGCTTCTCCCACCTCGTCTCGCTGGGCGACATGGCCGACGTGGACTTCGGCGACCTCCTCGACCATCTGGCGACCGACAGCGGCGTCCGGGCGATCCTGCTCTACGTCGAGGCGATCACGTCCGCGCGCAAGTTCATGAGCGCCGCCCGCGCCGCCGCCCGCGCGAAGCCGGTGATCGTGATCAAGGCCGGCCGCACGGCCGAGGCGGCGAAGGCGGCCAGTTCCCATACCGGCGCGCTGGCGGGCTCGGACGCGGTCTACGACGCCGCCTTCCGCCGGGCGGGCATGCTCCGCGTGGCCGATCTCGACGAGCTGTTCGACGCGGTGGAGACGCTGGCGACGGGCGTGCAGATCAAGGGCGACCGGCTCGCCATCCTGACCAACGGCGGCGGCATCGGCGTGCTGGCGACCGACACGCTGGTCGGCGGCGGCGGCCGGCTGGCGTCGCTGACGCCGCACACGGTCGCGAAGCTGGACGCCGTTCTGCCCCCCACCTGGAGCCGGGGGAACCCGGTCGACATCATCGGCGACGCGCCCGGCAAGCGCTACGCCGACGCGCTCGCCGCACTCATGGGCGAGCCCGGGGCCGACGCGATCCTGGTCCTGAACTGCCCCACCGCCGTCGCCGACAGCGCGGAGGCCGCGCAGGCCGTGATCACGACGCTGGAGGCGGTGCCCAAGTACGGGCGCAAGCCGATCCTGACAAGCTGGCTGGGCGAAGGGGCGGCGGCGGAGGCGCGGCGCCTGTTCGGCCGCCACCGCATCCCCACGCACGAGACGCCGGACAAGGCGGTGCGGGCCTTCATGCATCTGGTCGACTATCGCCGGAACCAGGAGATGCTGATGGAGACCCCCGCCTCGGTCGAGACCGAGGTGGAGGGCGACGCCGAGGCCGCGCGCGCCATCATCGGCGCGGTGATGGCGGAGAACCGGGCGTGGCTGACCGAGGACGAGGCGAAGCAGGTTCTGCACGCCTACGGCATCCCGGTGGTGGCGACCGAGCGCGTGACCACGCCCGACGCGGCCGCCGCGGCGGCCGAGCGCATCGGCCGGCCGGTCGCGCTCAAGATCCTGTCGCCCGACATCACCCACAAGTCGGACGTGGGCGGCGTGGCGCTGCATCTGGTGGGGGCGGACAAGGTGCGCCGGGCGGCGGAGCAGATGCTGCGGCGGGTGGCGGCCATCAAGCCCGACGCGCGGCTCCTCGGCTTCACCGTGCAGGAGATGGCGGAGAAGCCGGACGCGCACGAGCTGATCGTCGGCATGACCGAGGACGAGCTGTTCGGCCCGGTCCTGCTGTTCGGCCAGGGCGGGACGGCGGTGGAGGTGCTGCAGGACAAGGCGCTGGGCCTGCCGCCGCTGAACATGAACCTCGCGCGCGAGATGATCGCCGGCACGCGGGTGGCACGTCTGCTCAAGGGCTATCGCTCGCGCCCGGCGGCGAAGACCGACGACATCGCGCTCACGCTGATGCGGATCTCGCAGCTCGTCTGCGACCTGCCGGAGGTGGTGGAGCTCGACATCAACCCGCTGTTCGCCGACCACGAGGGCGTGCTGGCGCTCGACGCCCGCATCCGGGTGGCGGAGCCCCGGCTCCAGACGACGCGGCGCCTCGCCATCCGCCCCTATCCGAAGCGGCTGGAACAGGCGGTGCGGCTGGCCGACGGCACCCCGGCGCTCATCCGGCCGATCCGGCCGGAGGACGAGCCCCTGATCCACGCGATGTTCGCGCGCCTCACGCCCGAGGACATCCGCCTGCGCTTCTTCGCGCCGATGAAGCAGCTGACCCACCAGGCCGCGGCGCGGATGACCCAGATCGACTACGACCGGGAGATGGCGCTGGTGGCCGAGGTGCGCCGGGCGGACGCCGAGCCCGAGATCCTGGGCGTCGTGCGCATCGCCGCCGACCCGGACAACCGGGAGGCCGAATACGCGGTCCTCGTGCGCTCGGACATGAAGGGCAAGGGGCTGGGCTTCCGGCTGATGCACGAGATCCTGGAGTACGCGCGCGAACGCGGCATCGGCCTCGTCCACGGGCAGGTGCTGCGGGAGAACGTGAACATGCTGCGCCTGTGCCAGGACCTCGGCTTCGTCCGCCGCGACGACCCGGACGAGCCGGGCGTCGTGGACGTGGAGATCGACCCGGCGAAGATGCCGGCGCTCGACCGGATGGCGGTGCCGTAAGGGCGTCGGGGGGCGTTCCGACGTCGCCATCCGCCGCCCCCTCCGTCATCCCCGCGAAGGCGGGGATCCGGCCCCGACGTGACGCGCGCGAAGGGATCCCCGCGTGCGCGGGGATGACGGAAATCGACGACAGCACCGTCAGAACACGTCCACGCGATCCCGCTCGAACGCGGCACGGACGGCGGGGCGGAAAGCCTCGATCTCGCCGAGGTCGACCCGACGACTGAGACGGGCCTCCAGCATGAGGCGGGTCTCCTCCATGCGGATCAGCAAGAACGATCGACCCGGCTCGATCTCCACGGCGACGTCCACGTCGCTGTCGGCACGCCCGTCACCGCCCGCCAACGAGCCGAACAGCGCGAGCCGCCGGATGCCGCGGGCCTGAAGGTCGGACCGGCTGGCACGCAGATGCTCGATCACCCGGTCCCGTTCCGCACTCATCGCCCCCCCCTTCTCAACACCCCGGATCGGATGGTCGCGGTGCGAGCAAGCGCCGCCAACCGTTCGCCACCGATGCCTGAAGGACGAGCGACGAGGCCCGGTTGCAGCGTCTGCATCATTCCATCCGAGGGTGGGGAGTGGCCATTGAGGGAACAGCCACCTGCACTACAGGACACTGTCAACGGTTTCCGTCACCGGCTTCCAGCAGTGCCAGACCTTCCCTCAAAGTGACGAAGAAGGTCCTCGGAATGCCTCCGACAATCTCCTCATTTTTCAGAGTCTACTTCCCGAATGAAGGAAAGATTTTTCCCTAAATTTCTTCCCTTTTGATAGTGGTTCGGGAATGCTGGCACCCGAAGATCGCGCCATCCTCTGCCCCGTCAACGCCGCACGGGATGATCACAATGGACCCTACCGCCACCAGCTTCCTCCTCAGCGATCACGCCTGCCGCCGAGCGCAGCAGCGCGGGGTCAGGACAGACGTTCTCCGCCTGCTCCTTGAGCATGCCGATCTTCATCTTCATGCCGGCAACGGGTGCATGACGCTGCGGATCAGCGAACGCCAGGTGCGTGCGTTGATCGCTGAAGGGCGTGACCGAACCACCGTCGCACGTGCCCGGAGCTTGGCCGCAGTGGTTCATGGTGGAACCGTGGTCACCGTCTTCCACCAAGCCAGCAGTCGCAGGCCGAACGGGCACCGCCGGCCTGCGCCGCGCCGCCGCGGCTAACTGAAGAGGGGTACGATGAGCAACATCATCACACCGGATTTCGGGCGGCGTGCGGGCACGGATGCAGAGTCGTCCGCCGGGGCGCACCAGAACGAGGTGCTGTTCCAAGCGATCCGCGAGGCGGTCGTTCGCAAGCCGATGCTGAATCCCGCGTCGCAGATGACGGTCGCAAAAAATCTTTGGGGCATCCTGAAAGCCTGCAGAGAGCAGAACGGCATCAGAACGGCTCGTATTCTAGCAGCTGCAGGTAAGGCGCGTGGGACGGACTCCACGAAACGGTTGCCTCACTTCGCCCTAGATCCCGCGCTGGCCTCAGTGGAGCAAGAGCGCCGTGCTGCTGCCCTTCGAAAGAAAGCAGGAAAGTACCTGGAGATCGCTGAAGCGGCCGCCCGCCTTATCGGCCAGAACGCCGATCACTTCCTGCTCGATCTGTTTCGGGACACCGAGTACGCGGACGGCTCCGGGGAGATTGTCCCACCTGAGTTCGTTGCGGATGCGATCCGCATGCGCGACCTTCTGCACCGCATCTGCGCCTGGATCGGTACCCAAGTGGACCTGCCTCGATATTGGGAAGTGGTGAACAGCGGTCGTGTGGGTTGGCGGCCGGATGGAGAACCGTTCGAGGCTGCACCGTTCCATTTGCCCAAGGATCTACCTGCACGCGGGTTCATCTACCACTCGCATTGCGGGTGGGTGCCGGGGATACAGATTGGTCGGCGGTACATGATCGAGGAAGTTGATTTCAGCCTTTATGGCACGGCAGATGATTCCCCTGGCGGTGAGACCGTGGATCGTATTGAGCATTGGTCGGGTGCGATGATTCCCGGCACAAGACTTAGCGGGCTTACTCTATTCATCGAGGAAACCCTGCATCTCGGACTTGCTCCCGACAGGCAGCGCCGTTGGGGGCCGGTGTTCGAGAAGCGCCTGAGCGCCCGCATAAATGTGCCTTCGTTGGAGCGGGATGACCGCCACGGGGAGGAACGTCGGTGGGACATAAAGGATACCATCTATCAGCGCCCAATAGTGACCAGGAAAGATGAGGAAGGCGATAGATATGATGTCGGTTGTCTCGAAATAAATCATGGGCTGATCAAAAAGGTTGAAAAGTACTTTTGCCGAGAAGCAGATACGCTTGGATGTTTTATATATGAATCTGTTGATATATCGTCAGTGTTCCGCAATATCATAAACTCAGATTATGACCATGAATTTGAGATATGGTCGCACATGAATGATTTCGGTGAATTCTACATCAATAATTATGTATGTTACGATGAACCATATGATCATCGGCAAAAAATCTTGCCCCTGTCCTTTTCTCCTCCCGGCAGCATTGCGGAGGCGATTGAGATTTCTTGCCTCTATGGAGAGACCGAAGATCGCTTTCACAAGAGACTACTTGATACTGTCGCACGACATATAAGCGGCATTGTCACCGTATACGATGAAGCTGCTCGCACCCGCGACAGGGCCTTCGCACGGCTCCTAGACGAGCTGGGTTAAAGAGGCCGATTGCGCACTCTCGTCATAATCGTCCGGCCGGACCGCAGCGAGGATGATGCATAACTCATCTCGACGTAGTCCGACAGTTTGGAAAACGGTGAGGAAAACGGTGACAGTGTACTATTATTCTGATTACTTTGATGCCCGAAAAACGGTGACAGTGCACTATTCTTCTGATGACCTCGATGCCCGCGCGAAGCTCATCCTTCGCCGCTGGGCGCCCGAACGCCCCCCCCTCACCCCTCCCCCACCCGAACCAGCCCCACCGGCGCCCTCGGGATCGCCGTCTCCGGCGAGGGCGGGGCCAGGTCCTCGTAGAGCGCCCGGGCCTCCGCCGCCGGCCCCCGCCGCTCGGCCAGCGCCAGCACGCGGATGGCGCGGACGTGGCGGCCCAGCGTGAAGGTCAGCACGTCGCCCGGCTTCACCGCGTGGCTCGGCTTCTCCACCACCGTCCCGCCGACGCGAATGCGCGTCTCCTCGCAGAAGGCCTGGGCGCGGCTGCGGGTCTTCACGAACCGCGCGTGCCAGAGCCATTTGTCGAGGCGCTGGCGCGTTTCGCTCACTTCGCCCCCTCCAGCGCCCGCAGCCCCGCGAACGGCCCGTCGGGCGGCGGCGGGCGGGGGGGCTTCGGGCCCTTCTTGCCCTTGCGGCGCCAGACGATCGTCTCCCCGTCCCCGGCGATGACGGGCTTCCAGCCCAAGGCCTCCATCACGTCCGGCAGATCGTCCGGCGTGGCGCCGATCGAGGCGGCGAGCGCGGGCGTCGCCTGGAGCGTGCCGCCTTTGTGCTCGGCGTGCAGGCGCCGCTCGAACCGCTCGCGGATGTCGATGCGGATGGCGCGCGGCCCCGTGCGCGGAAAGCCGATCGCCTCCCAGAAGGCCGCGGGCACGCCCGCCTCCGCCACGACCGACACCCGGCCCGCCGGCGGCACCGGCGGCGGCAGCGGCAGCCCCTTCCACACCGACCACAGCAGCGCCTTGAGCGCCGTGGCGCGCGGCTTCAGGAGTGCGGGCAGGTGCACGTAGCTCGACCCCAGCACCACGCCGAGCCCGCCCAGCACCAGCCGGTCGTGCCGCTTGAGCCCGTTGATGAGCGCGTCGAGCGGCGGTCGCGGGAGGGCACCCAGTGCTTCCGTCAGCTGGAAGGCGAGGCCGCGGGCGGGGCCGGAGAGGTCCGCCTCCCGCAGCTTCAGCAGCGGCGCCAGCACGGCCGCGATCTCCGCCTCCGTCCGCCGCTTCAGCCGCCGGTGGACGCGCTCGCGTTCCGCCGGCTCCAGCAGATCCTCGTGGAACCCCGCGAAGCCGGGCGTGAGCGGGCCGGCGCCGGGCACGAGGCGGGCGACGACGGCCTCCTTCCAGGCGACCGTCCCGTCGGGCCGCAGCGCGAGGTCCCCGTCCTCCGCCGCCTCCACCGCGCGCAGCCGGCGTGCGATCTCGTCCTTCAGCGCGCGGCGGGCGGCGGCCATAGCCTGCCGCGCATCCTCGGGCGTCATGCCCGCCTCCAGCGCGAAGCGGAAGCCGTCGAGCCGGCCGACCGGATGTCCTTCCACCAATACCTCCCCGTCCGCGCGGACGGCCCCCAGAAGATCCCCGCCGCCCTTGAGCGAGCGTGCGAGCACGGCCGATCGCTTGTCCACGAACCGCTGGGTCAGCCGTTCGTGCAGCGCGTCCGACAGCCGGTCCTCGATCGCCCGCGTCCGCTCCTGCCAGTGGGCCGGATCGTCGAGCCATTGGGGCCGGAACGACACGTAGGTCCAGGTTCGGACGTGGGCGATGCGGGTGACCAGCGCATCGATGTCGCCCTCGGTCCGGTCAAGGCGCTCCACCTGCTCGGCCACCCAGTCGACCGGAAGGCGCCCGGCCCTCGCGAGATGGTGGAACACCTGCGACAGGAGGCGCGTGTGCGCGTCCGACATCATCTTGCGGAAGTCGGGGATCTGGCACACGTCCCACAGGAGGCGCACCGCGTCCCGACCCTCGGCCGCCTCGCGCACCGCCGGGTCGGCCGCCAGCGCGACGAGGGCGAGATGGTCGTCCGCGTCGCGGCCGCGGGTCAGCTCCGGCCGCGGCGGACGGCGTTCGAGCGAGCGCAGGAGATGGACGGGCGAGCGCCAGTCGAGGTCGGCGTTGCGCCAGGAGATCGCCTTCAGCGTGTCGAAGGTGTGCGTCTCCACCGCCATGACCAGCTCGGGGTCGAACTCGCCCAGCTCGTCCGTCGTGCCGAAGGTGCCGTTGGCCATGTGGCGGCCGGCCCGCCCCGCGATCTGCGCCACCTCGGTCGGGCGCAGCCGGCGGGGAACCTGGCCGTCGAATTTCGTCAGACGCGCGAAGGCGACGTGGTCGACGTCCATGTTCAGGCCCATGCCGATGGCGTCGGTCGCGACGAGATAGTCGACCTCGCCCGACTGGTAGAGCGCCACCTGGGCGTTGCGGGTGCGCGGGCTCAAGGCCCCCAGCACCACCGCCGTGCCGCCCCGCTGGCGGCGGATCGTCTCGGCCATGCCGTAGACGTCGGCGGCGGAGAAGGCGACCACGGCCGAACGCGGCGGCAGGCGGGTGATCTTCCTGTGGCCGGCGTAGGTCAGCTGGCTCATCCGCGGGCGGGTGACGAACTCCGTCCCCGGCACGAGGCGCTGGATCAGCGGGCGGATGGTGTCCGAGCCGAGGAACACCGTCTCCTCGTAGCCGCGGGCGTGCAGCAGCCGGTCGGTAAAGATGTGCCCGCGTTCCGGGTCGGCGCAGAGCTGGATCTCGTCGACCGCGAGGAAGGCGACCGTGCGGTCCAGCGGCATCGATTCGACCGTGCAGACGAACCAGCGCGCCTCGGGCGGAACGATCTTCTCCTCGCCCGTCACCAGCGCCACCGCCTTGGCCCCCTTGGCCCGTGCGATGCGGTCGTAGTTCTCCCGCGCCAGGAGCCGCAGCGGGAAGCCGATCATGCCGGTCCTGTGCGCGAGCATCCGCTCGATCGCCAGGTGTGTCTTCCCGGTGTTCGTCGGCCCCAGGACCGCGACGACCCGGGAAGACGGGGCTTCGCGCTGCGTCATGGAAGGAGGATCGGCACTGGGGGGGACGGTTGCAAGGCCCCCCCGGCGTCGGCCTCCGGACGGACCGGTTCAGGCGGTGGCCCCGATCGATCGGGCGGCGTATGATTGTGGTGTCGTCGCATCGCCGCCCTAGCCCGGAACCGCCATGATCCGCCGTATCGCCCTCGCCCCCGCCCTGTCCGCAGCGATCCTCGCCCTCGCCGGCGGCGCCTGGGCGCAGCCGGTCCGCCCCGATGCCGCCGGTGCGGAGCGCCTGAAGGCGATCATCGAGGCGGAGTGGGAGCGGCTCGACCAGCTCATGCCCGACGGCATCGTCTTCGCCCGCGACGGCGCGGTCTCGGTGGAGATCGCGGGGACGTCCTACCGGGTCCGGATGCCGCGCACCCGGCTGACCATCACGGGGGAGGCGTCGCTCGACCTCGGCGTGATCGAGGCGATCGCGCGGCCGGGGCCCAACGAGACGGTCGAGCTGACGGCACCCTTGCCGAACCTCGTCCCCGCCCGCGACATCGCGTCCGGCAGGACGCTGGCCGAACTGCGCATCGGCACCGGCACGTCGCGGATCGTCTATTCGCTGCGGGACGGGCGCGCGGACTCGACCGCCCTCGAGGCCGGCGACATCGGCCTCGCCGTGATCGGCGACGACACCAAGTCGATCGCCATCGCCCGCATCGCCTTCGAGGAGCGCGGCACGACGCTCGCCGGCGGCCGGCGCGACGACGAGAGCCAGTTCACGATCGAGGGGGTCGAGGTCTCGGACACCCAGACCGACGCCTACGTCGGGATCGGCCGGATCGCCGTCCGCGGGCGGAACAAGGGGATCGACCGCGCCGCGGTCGAGGCGCTCAACGTCGGCTTCGCCGCCTTCGCCCGCGCCGCCGAGCGGGGCGAGGCCGATCCCGGACGCCTCCTGCCGCTCATTCCCCGGCTGCGCGACGTCGCGGACGGGCTGGAGGCGACGGTCGAGATGACCGACATGGAGATCTACGCGCCGGACGGCACGGGGTTCGAACTCGGCCGCCTCGCCTACGGCGGTTCCCTCACGGGCCTCCGGTCCGGCTGGTCGCGGATCGACCTCGGCTTCTCCTTGTCGGACCTGTCCTTCGACGGCATCCCGGTGCCCGAGGAGGCGGTGCCCGAGCGTCTGGCGCTGCGGCTCGCCCTCGACCGGATCCCCAACGGGCCGGTCGGCGACGCGATCCAGGAGCTGATGGAGCGCGCGGCGCGCGGCGAGGACGCGGCCGCCGCCGCCCCCCTGCTCGGCATCGGCCTCCTCGAGGCCCTGACCAAGGCCGAGACGGAGTTCCGCATCGACGAGGCGGCGGTCGTGACCAGCCAGTTCGGCCTCGCCGCCGACGGCTCGGCACGGCTCGATCCCACGTCGCCCATGATGACGACCGCGTCCTTCGGGCTGACGCTGAGCGGGCTGGAGCGCGTGGGTCCGATGCTGGACGGGGTGCCGTCGATGGGGCCGCGCGAACGCGACGACGTCCGCGCGGTGCTGGCGCTGATCCAGGCGCTCGGCCAGCCCGCGACCGACGCCGGGGGCCGGCCCGCGCGCCGCTACCTGTTCGCCGTCGATCCGGCCGGTCGCCTCACGCTCAACGGCGCCGATCTGCAGCCGATCATCGAGAGCGTCACGCGGATGATGCGCTGAGGGCGGCGGGAGCCGCCCTCGATCGGTGACATGAGATCGGTGCGGGCCGCCCTCGAATCTCCAAGATCGCGGGTCAGGGTGACCACTCCCGTTGCCGGAGCGTCCCATGACCCTGCGTCACCTCCTCGTCCGTTCGGCCCTCGTCGCGTCCCTGGCCCTCGGCCTCGCCGGCCCCGCGCAGGCCCAGGGCGCCGCCACCGTCACCATCACCGGCCTGGAACAGGCGGTGGAGGCCCTGCGCCCACGCCAGGGCCAGCAGGCGTCGCGGACGCAGGCCGATCTCGTCACCGCCCTGTCGATCCTGGCGCTCGTCGGCAAGCAGGAGGGCGGCGGCCGCACCTATCGGCTGGAGACGACGGCCGACGGGAAGCTGCTGGTGAACGGTGCCGACGTCAGCCCGCTCATCCGCATGTACGAGACCCAGACGGGCGGCCAGCGGCGATGACGCCGGCGTTCAGGTCGTCCGCATCGGCCGGGCGGCGCCCTGCCCGGTGATCGCCTCCAGCCGTTCGCGCACCGCGCGGTGGAAGGCGACGGCGTCGGGGTCGAAATCGGCCTTCGGCCGCGGCTCGGGCTCGAAGTGCTCGAACCGGTCGACGCCGCGCACCAGCATCGCCGTGTCCTTGACGGGGGCGAGTTGGCGCAGGCGGGTCGGGATGTAGCGGGCGGTGAAGCCGATCCGCCAGTCGTCGGCCCGGTTGGGCTCCGACCCGTGGACGATCAGCACGTGGTGCAGCGACATCTCGCCGGGCGCCAGCACCACGTCGACCGCCGCCGCCTCGTCCACCCGGGCCGCGACCTCCTGCCCGCGGGAGAGTAGGTTGTCCGCGTCGAAGGTGTCGGCGTGTTCGAGGCGGGTCCGGTGGCTGCCCGGAACCACCCGCATGCATCCCGACCGCGGCGTCGACGGCGAGAAGGCGATCCACGCCGTCACCACCTCGTCCGACGACAGGCCCCAGTAGGTCGCGTCCTGGTGCCAGGAGACGAAGGCCGGATCGCCCGGCCGCTTGGCGAAGAAGCCGGACGCCCAGCACAGGATGTCGGGACCCAGCACGCTCTCGACCGGATCGAGCACCCGCGGGTCGCGGATCAGATCGTCGAGCCACGGCAGGATCAGGTGCGGGCGCGTGTTGACCGCGCGCGTGAGGGTGCCGCCCTCGCGCGCGACCAGCCGGTCGAACTTCGCCCGCAGGTCCGCCACCTCGGGCGCGGAGAGGACGGGGATCGGGAAGACGACGCCGGCCTCGCGATAGGCCGCAAGGCGGGCGGGATCGAGGCCGTTCGCCATCGCCGCCGCCCTCAGGACGCGCCGACGGGCGGGGCGAAGAACAGGGTGCGCATCTCGCGCTGGGTCTCGTAGATCGAGCCCGACCGCTTGGGCGGCGGCAGCGGCAGGCGGACCGGCACGGCCGACGTCCGCGGCACCGCCATGTCGACGTCGCCGCAGACGATCCGCGCCTTCCAGTCCGCCCAGTCGGCCGGCTGGGAGGCGGCGCAGAGCGGCCAGGCGTCGGCGGCGGTGTACTGGAACAGCAGGAGCCGGCGGGGCTTGTCCGAGGTGTTCAGCGCCGAGCCGTGGATCGTGCGGACGTGGTGGACCGAGATGCTGCCCGCCCGCCCGATGCAGGGGACGGCCGTGGAGAAATCGACGCGCGCCGTCGCGGGGTCGATGGCGCCGACGAAATGCCCGTCGAGATGGTGGTCGAGCACCGGACCCCGGTGGCTGCCGGGGATGCAGAGCAGGGGCCCGTTCTCCGGCGCGCAGTCGTCCATCATCACGCCGACGGCGCAGAGGTCGTCGTTGGTGTGCGGATAGAACGCCCAGTCCTGGTGCCATTCGACGGCCGAGCCGAAGCCGGCCGACTTCATGTTCAGCTTGGAGGTGTCGAACCGCATGGCGGGGGCCACCAGCACCCGGAGCACGGCCAGGATGCCGGGGTGGCGGACGAGGCGGTCGTAGACCGGGTCCACCGTGTGAGGCAGCTTGATGCGCCGCACGCGGGGATCGGCCGGGGTATGCGAGGGCTCGAGGTCGTAGACCGCGTCGCTCCCGGTCACCGCCGAGGCCCCCGCGACGATGCGGTCGGTGGCGGCGCGGAGGTCCGCCACTTCGGCCGGCGACAGCACGTCCGGCACCACCACGAAGCCGTCCCGCCGATAGGCGGCGACGAGGTCCGGTGACAGGGTCATGGGTCCCTCCCGTTGGTCGCGAGGAGATCGGCCACCCCGACCGAGGCGGCCGCCGCCGCCATCTCGTCCCAGGTGGCGGTGTCGATGGACAGCCCGCCGGCCATCGCCGCCGACCGGCGCGCGCGCTCGGGGTCGCCCGGAAGCAGCACGCCCGGATCGGTCGCGACCCAGGCGGCCAGCGCCTCCACCCGCTCGGCGTAGGCGTCCGCGCCGGCCAGCGCCGCGGGATCGAAGGCGATCGTCAGCATCGAGTTCGTCACCGACGCGATCGACGCGCCCGACTGGGTGAACCCGCCAAGCAGCGCGCCGGCCAGGAGTTCGACGGCCAACGCCAGCGCCGATCCCTTGTGTTCCCCGAACGGGAGCAGCGCGCCGAGCGGCGTGCGGAACATGACGGAGGGGTCGCCCGTCGGCCGGCCGTCGGCGTCGAGGAGGTAGCCGTCGGGCACCGTCTCGCCCTTGGCCATGGCAACGCGCATCTTGCCCATGGCCCAGCGGCTGGTGGCGAAGTCGACCACGATCGGCTCGGCCCCCCGGCGCGGGAAGGCCGCGGTGAAGGGGTTCGTCCCGAGGCGCGCCGCTGCCCCGCCGTGGGGCACGACGACGGCGCGGGTCGGCACGTTCACGAAGTGGAGCGAGACGAGACCGGCGGCCGCGCACTGTTCGGCCCAATGGCCGATCCGGCCGATGTGATAGGCGTCGCGCAGGCCCACCGCGGCGAGCCCGTGCCGGCCGGCCCGCTCGACGGCAAGCGCGGTCGCCGCGTGGGCCATCG
>VYKX01000189.1_pt1 | contig 16646 bp, 11 predicted proteins | sample 5114471 | NCBI WGS metagenome assembly VYKX01 (sample SAMN12291785, study PRJNA351875) | freshwater metagenome | isolation source: freshwater lake | place: USA: Michigan, Gull Lake | collected 2013-08-08
CGGCGCTGGCGGCGGGCCGCCGACAGGACGGGGAGACCGGCACGACCGGCACGGGACCCCACCGCAGCGACCTCGCCGTCCGCCACGTGGCCAAGGCCATGCCGGCGGAGCTGTGCTCGACCGGCGAGCAGAAGGCGCTGCTGATCGCCCTGGTGCTGGCGACCGCGCGCGTCATGGCGGCGGAGCGCGGGACGGCCCCGATCCTGCTGCTGGACGAGGTGGCGGCGCACCTCGACGCCGAGCGGCGGGAGGCCCTCTTCGCGGCGCTGCTCTCGCTCGGCGGGCAGGTGTGGATGACCGGCACCGACCGCTCCGTCTTCGACCCGCTGGGCGATCGCGCGCAACTGTTCGCGGTGGCGGACGGAGAGGTGCATCCGGCCCCCCGGATGCCCATCTGAGGACGGGGCGAGACCCCTTTCCGAAGTGCAACGGACCGGCCCCTTCTGTACAATGCGCGCATGACCAACCGGGCAACAGGCATCACGCGGACCCCGCGCGACGAGACGCTGGAGATCCACGTCCCGGCCCCCCCCGCCGGCGGCCCGTGACCCCTCGCCTCCGCGGCCCCGGCCGCACCTTCCGATCCCGCTGTCCGAGTTCCTCTCCGACATGACGAGCGCAGCCCCGATCCCCGAGACCCCGCCGCAAGTGCCCGCCGAATACGACGCCGACAGCATCACCGTGCTGCGCGGTCTCGAAGCGGTGCGCAAGCGGCCGGGGATGTACATCGGCGACACCGACGACGGGTCGGGCCTGCACCACATGGTCTACGAGGTGGTGGACAACGCCATCGACGAGGCGCTGGCCGGCCACGCCGACCTCGTGACGGTGACGCTGAACGCCGACGGCTCGGTCACCGTGGTCGACAACGGCCGCGGCATCCCGACCGAGATCCACCACGAGGAGGGCGTGTCGGCGGCCCAGGTGGTGATGACCCAGCTTCATGCGGGCGGCAAGTTCAACCAGAACAGCTACAAGGTCTCGGGCGGCCTGCACGGCGTGGGCGTGTCGGTCGTCAACGCCCTGTCGGAGGTGCTGGATCTGCGCATCTGGCGCCACGGGCGGGAGTGGGCGATGCGCTTCCGCCACGGCGAGCCGCACGCGCCGCTGGCCGACGTGGCCGCCGCACCGCCGGGCCGGCGGGGGCTTCCGCGGACGGGGACCGAGGTCACCTTCCTCCCCTCCAAGCTGACCTTCACGAAGACCGAGTTCGACTTCGCCACGCTGGAGCACCGGCTGCGCGAGCTCGCCTTCCTGAACTCGGGCGTGCGCCTCGTGCTGACCGACGCGCGCGGCGTCGAGCCGAAGGTGGCGGAACTCTACTACGAGGGCGGGATCGAGGCCTTCGTCACCTGGCTCGACCGGTCGAAGACCGCGCTCATCAAGCCGGCGATCGTGGTGCGCGGCGAGCGCGAGGCCGAGAACGGCAACACCGTGACGGTCGAGGCGGCGCTGGAGTGGAACGACAGCTATCACGAGACGATGCTGTGTTTCACGAACAACATCCCGCAGAAGGACGGCGGCACCCACCTCGCCGGCTTCCGCGCGGCGCTGACCCGCACGGTCAACAAGTACGCCGAGGAGACCGGGATCGCGAAGAAGGAGAAGATCCAGCTCACCGGCGACGACATGCGCGAGGGGCTCACCTGCGTTCTGTCGGTGAAGGTGCCGGATCCGAAGTTCTCCTCCCAGACCAAGGAGAAGCTCGTCTCCTCCGAGGTGCGGCCGGTGGTGGAGGCGATCGTCGCCGACAAGCTGGCCCAGTGGTTCGAGGAGAACCCGTCGGGTGCCAAGGAGATCGTGCGCAAGGTGGTGCAGGCGGCGGCCGCCCGCGAGGCCGCGCGCAAGGCGCGCGAGGTGAGCCGCAAGAGCGTGCTGGGGGCGGCATCGCTTCCCGGCAAGCTCGCGGACTGCCAGGAGCGCGACCCCGCCCTGTCCGAGATCTTCATCGTCGAGGGGGATTCGGCCGGCGGCTCGGCCAAGCAGGGCCGGTCGCGCCAGTACCAGGCGATCCTCCCGCTGCGCGGCAAGATTCTGAACGTGGAGCGCGCGCGTTTCGACAAGATGCTGTCGTCGGCGGAGATCGGCACGCTTATCACGGCGCTCGGCACCGGCATCGGCCGGGACGAGTTCGACGCCGGCAAGGCGCGCTACCACAAGATCATCATCATGACGGACGCGGACGTGGACGGCAGCCACATCCGCACGCTGCTTCTGACGTTCTTCTTCCGCCAGATGCCGGAGCTGATCGAGCGCGGCTATCTCTACATCGCGCAGCCGCCGCTCTACCGGGTGAAGCGCGGGAACCAGCGCGAGCAGTACCTGAAGGACGACCGGGCGCTCGACGACTATTTGATCGGCCAGGGCATCGAGGACCTGCGGTTCGAGCCGTCGGCCGCGGATGGTGCGACCCCGCCGATGCCGGTCACGGGCGAGGTCCTTCGCGCCGCGGCGGAGCAGGCGCGCACGGCCCGGGCGCACATCGAGGCGTTGGCACGCAAGGTGGGCCTCATGTCGGTGGTGGAGCAGGCGGCGATCGCCGGCCTGCTGTCGCCGGACGTGCTGAAGGATCCCGAGCGCGCGGCGCGTGCCGCCACCGTCCTGGCCCAGCGGCTCAACCGGCTGGCGGGCGAACTGGGGATCGAGGCCGGGGCGGGGCTGTGGAGCGCGTCGGTCGACGTGGATTTGCTCACGCTGGTGCGGACGCGCCGTGGGGTGACCAGCCGTTTCACGATCGATCCCGACACGGTGAGGAGCGTGGAGGCCCGCCGTCTCGACCAGATCGCGGGGGATCTGGCGCGGCTCTTCGACCGCTCGGGCCGCCTCGTGCAGACGGTGAAGGGTCAGGACCGGACCATCGGGGCGGTGACCGGCCCGGTGTCGCTGCTGGACCAGATCATCGCGATCGGCCGCCAGGGCCTCACGATCCAGCGCTACAAGGGTCTGGGCGAGATGAACCCGGAACAGCTCTGGGAAACCACCCTCGACCCGACCAAGCGCACGCTCCTCCAAGTTAAGGTGGCCCATACGGACGAGGCGGAGGAGATCTTCTCCAAGCTGATGGGCGACATCGTGGAACCGCGCCGCGAGTTCATCGTGGAGAACGCGCTGAAGGTGGCGAACCTGGACGTTTGAGGTGTGTAAATCCGCCTATAAAGGTTCCTTTGCCCATAAACGTTCCGATTTTGCCCATAAAGATTCCGGCCGAATCAGATTGCATACAATCGAGCAACTTTTGGTAGATCGTCCGTTTTCCTGACGCTGGAGCCGGGTTGGCGGCCGGTCCGCGCCATCGGATGGCGTCTTCTTTCGTGCAGAGCGCGATGGCCTTCCTGACCGTCGAACGTCGCGGTCGAGGACTCCGCGCGTCTGCATGAGGTAGCGCATCCGTCGGTCGGCGTGCGCACCAAGGTGAACCGGCATCGAAGGCGGACCTCTCTGTAAGGAACCTTCAACTCATTGATTTATGGAGAGGTTTGTCAATCATTTCGGATCCCCACCGGCACCGATTGGGACCCGCCCTCTTTGACCAATTCTAAAAAACTTTCAACGGCTTAGCCGAATTCCATGGGGTCCGACTTCGGAGTGGCCGGATCGATGGCCTCGGTCCCGAATGACCGAATGGCAAAAGGAAATCAATGATGAGGTCTTCGCGCCTACGGGCCGAACGAACGTCTCGGATTCGATTTGTCACCAGTTCTTCATATAACTGAAATTCCTGTGCGATCTCCTCGCCCGTGAATGGTGCCCACGGGTTTTCGATGACCAGAAGCTTTGGCGAGGCCGGCAATGCAGTCTAAAGTTGCTCTGTCGATCAGGCTGCGCATCATCCTCGGATTTGCCGCTCTCCTCTGTCTGATGGGTGCCCTCGGAACCTTCAACGTCTCGACGGGCTCCGACATCCGTAGAAGCGTCGACGAGATGGCGGTCCGGTCCTCCTTCGGGGATCTCCTGCTGCGCGCCGACCGGGATCTCGTGGAACTCCGCTTCGAGACGCTCCGGTTCGCGGTCGGGAACGACGAGGCGGCCGAAGCGGCGATCCAAGCATCGAACCGGATCCGACAGGCCCTGGAAGACGCGAAGGCGAACGCCTTGGCCCGGGAGGGCGACACCGAGGCCCTCCTCCTGTCGATGCTGGGCCAGCTGTCCGCGCACCGGGATGCCTTCGAGCGGCTTCGGATCATCAAGACGGACCGGGACAGGCTCATCAACGAAGTGCTCGACGGCCTGGGGCGGCGTGTGACCAGCCGGCTTGCGTTCGTGCTGGAGAACTCGGCTTTCGATGCGACGGTGGAGTTCGCCCGTTCCGTGGCTCTCGCCGGCGATGCGATCGGTGTCGCTCGGGTGGCGGCGATGACGTTCATCGCCGCGCCGACGGACGAGAACCTGGCGAAAGCGGAAGCCGCGACGACGGCGGCTCGTCCTGCGGTCGCGGCGATCGCGAACGCGACGACGGAGGAGGACGCGAAGGTTCAGGTCGGGCGGCTCGTGTCGCTGTTCGACAGCTACTTCGAAGAGTTCGGAAAGGTGGTGGAGGCCACCCGGGCTGTCGACGCGTTGCTCACCGGTCCCCTGACGCTGACGCTCCGGACGGCGGCGGAGAGCGCCCGCTCGTTGGTGGCGGGACAGGAGGCACGCAACGCCCAGACCCGAAACGGCACGTTGGAGGTGGTCACGCGGTCGGGCACGCTCTCCATCGTCGGCATGGCCGTTGCGCTCGTTCTGGGGACGGTTCTGGCCATTCTGATCGGACGGTCGATCGCGAAGCCGGTCAATGCGATCACGGCCACGATGCGGAAACTCGCCGACGGTGACACGAGCGTCCACGTCGCCGGCGTCGGCCGCAGGGACGAGATCGGTTCGATGGCGCAGGCGATCGAGGTCTTCCGGGCGAACGCGATCGAGGTTGGTCGTCTGGCCGAGGAGCAGATCCGGCTGAAGCAGCAGGCCGAGGAGGCGAGGCGCCAGGGTCTCGTCTCGCTCGCGGATCACTTCGAGACACGCATGTCCGCCGTGGTCGGCGACGTCGCGACCTCGGCAAGCGGGGTGAGGGAACAGGCCGACGCGCTGATCCGCATCGTGGCGCAGACGAACACGCAGGCGGGAGGGGTGACGGAGGGCGCGCGCAGGGCCTCGACGAACGTGCAGACGGTGGCGACCGCTGCGGAGGAGCTCTCGGCGGCGATCCGGGAGATCGGCACCCAGGTCGAGCGTGCGGCCGGCACGTCGCGGACGGCCGTGACCGAGGCCGACGAGGTGCGCTCCATCATGAGGGGGTTGGCCGACGCGGGCGACCGGATCGGCGAGATCGCGGTGCTGATCGGCAACATCGCCTCCCAGACCAACCTGCTCGCCCTCAATGCCACCATCGAGGCGGCGCGCGCCGGCGATGCCGGGCGTGGCTTCGCCGTCGTCGCCTCGGAGGTGAAGACGCTCGCGAACCAGACGGCCGACGCGACCGGTGAGGTGACGAAGCTGATCGGGGACATCCAACGTGCCAGCACGCAGGCATCGTCTGCGATGGAAGGCGTCGCCGAGACGATCGGTCGGGTCGACGAGGTGACGTCGGCAATCGCAGCGGCAATTGCAGAGCAGGATGCCGCCACGCAGGAGATCGCCAGAAGCATCCAGGAGGTCGCAGGTGGTACCCAGGCCGTGCTGGACTCAATCGAGTCGGTCCGCGATGCCGCGAGCAACACGGAAACGTCCGCCCGCACGTTGCAGTCGACGTCGACAGCCTTGAGCGGATTCGCCGATACCCTTTCCGGAGAAGTCGACGGTTTCACGGACATCATTCGAACCGGTTGACCGCAGGTGCGCGTCTTGATGTGCATCGGCGCCGAACTGCCTACGGCCCCTTTCTCTCGAGAACAAAGGTTCAGGTTGCCGATCGGCGTCCAAACGAGGTGCCGCTGCATACTTCGAAGCTGAGCGACCACGAGATTGCATTCCAGATCGGTATGCAGAGTTGCGATCCGGAACGTTTATGGGGAAAGTCGGAACGGATATGGGCGAATGAGCGGAACACATATGGGCGTGAAAATTCTGTAACAGGTTGATTTTATTAATAATCTCGTGAACGGATATGGGCGGATCTACAAGGGGTGTGCTTCACTGGGAATCGGCGCCGAAGTAGACCCTTCAGAGCGGGACACGCAACGCGTTGAATCTCTTTGGAATTTCTCTTTCGAGGAGGGGTCCCGATCGGCGCCGATCGGGATCCCTCCTCCTCGGACCATTCCAATTGTTTTCCAACAGGTTAGCCATACTGGAATGGGGTCCGCATTCGGTGCTGATCCACACGCAAGGCTCAACGGGTGCACCAGAGGCTCGGACACGATGCAGAATGAACAGGCCTCGGATCACATTTGCCGACGGAACGCCCCCGAACGGGATTTCCTTGTCGTCCCGAAGGCCTTCGCCGCCGTTCCAGGGTCGAATGTCATTCGCTGGCGTCCTATGTCCGAGTTGTCGATCGACTGCGCCAGATTGTCGATGTCGTCATCCGTCACGTTGCAGGCTCTGAAGTGATCCTTCCACCCTCCGACGACCCGGATGACGGCGGCTACCTGATCAGCAGCCCCTTCAGCGTCCAGGCCGAAGAGAACGCACTGCGACATCGCGTTCGACAAGGATGACTCTCTGCCCGCCGCTCCGCATATGAACTCCTGCATTCCTTGTCCGGAGTTGGCTGGAAGCATGTCGTAGGCTGGAGATAGGCTGTAGCGCCCTCGGTGACCTGGGCCATGGTCCAGCAGTGCATGGTTCTTCTCGTGATCGTCCGTATTGTCCATGAGAATGTTGAATACCATCCTCCGGAATAGCTCTGCTGCGCTATTGGACACCGTGTTCCCGGCCGAGACCCCGGCCCTCCTGAGAAGTTGCGCCAACGCGGGATAGCCCAGCGAAAGCTGCTCGGGTGTCGTCGCTGCACGGAGAGCAGTTCCCGCCGAGACAGAATGCACGCGTGAACCTCCCAAGCGATCGAACCTGCGGACAGCCAAAGCATGTTCGCCGACCAGCTTCAGCGGCATCGTGTCGGCCGTCGTGATCCCAGCCTCGCACGCCAATGTCATGGTGGCATGCTCGATCAGCGCCGTGTCCACTGGCTCGCCGTTCGAGAACTTCACGAGCCACTGCTCCCCCTCGATCTCGATCAGCGCTTTCGGCTTCGCGCCACCGAAGCTGCCGCCGGCGGACAAGACCTTGCTTTCCAGTTCATCGACCTGCTGCCGGTTCAAGACCTTCCTGACAGCCTCGGCGACAGTTTCGATCTGCTCAAGTCTTGGAAGCGGGCCCCCGGGCTTCGGAAGGTACGCCGATTCCGACGTCGAGACGCCCAGTGCTCCGTGCCTGTCGTCACCTGCATAGTAGAGATATTCCATCAAGGAGCGCCGTCTTGGACGCTCGACGAAATCGATGACCCGTTGTCCCCATTGGTCGGGCCGTGCGTCGTCGACGGCTCCCACAGCAACAGCTTCACCCGCCGCGAGACGCCCCCTCGGCAGATGTTCCACGTCGACCAGCGGGAGGTCCTCGCTCAGCGGAAAGCCATCCCGGAGCCACGCCGTGCCGTACCTGAGCGAGACCCCCTTGCCGTCGAGAACGCGATGCAGGGAGCCCACATACCGAGGAGCCTCAGGCCTTTCCAAGTACCAGAGAAAGAGGTCGTCGAGCTTCACGAACCGGTCCTCGCACTCTCGATCTTCCGAATCCTCTTCAATCGTGCTTCGGCTGATGCTTGCGCTCTCCTCTTGCCAAGTTCGGAGGCCTGCCGGATATCCATTTCGAGAGCGCCTTGATCATGTTGCGGGGCGGCAAGCTCGGTCAGCGCGCTCTCGCGCCCGATCAGCCACAATGCGGTGATGAGAACGCCGATGCTTACACCGGTGTCCCCGCCTTCCAAGCGCAAGAGAGTTGGCACGGACACGCCCAGGCGCTTGGCCCAACTCTTCAGCGATTCCCCTCGGCGCAGCCTCGCTACGGCCAAGTGGGCTCCCAGCTGATCCAAGGCAGCTTCTGCTGATGGGGGCATGGACGCGAGCGCATTCGGCATCTTTGGCATAACATAGATATAAGCGGATCAGCCGATTCGTTCAAGTCTATGTTACATTCCGGCGCTTGAGCAGTCCCATGGCCACCACCGATGAGGTCAGGCCCCATGGGCTGATACCAAACTGTGTATCGGCGGCCGATTTGGACGCCGATCGGCGTCGCAAGGCGTTGATCAAATTGGAGATGGTGGTCGGGAACTCGACGCCGTTGCACAGACAAACCATTGTTCTGAAAAGAAAAGGGCGGCCGGAGATCCGACGTCGATGCACCGACGCCGGTCGAAGGTCGATGCCACCGGGCGGCGACGCCACCGGTCGATGGCATACGATCTTGCGCACTATAACCTAAGATGGTACTACGCCCCAGTTTCAACGGGGGATTGCGGATGCCCGATTCAACGATCGCCGTCCGAACCGACGACGTGGTGTTGCCCGTCGATGTCGATGCGTGCGCGGCGCTCTTGCGGTCCGGTGCAGCGCGCATCGGTGTCATCGGGCTCGGATATGTTGGGCTGCCGCTCGTGGTCGCGATGGGGAGCCGGGGCCTGTCGACGGTCGGCTTCGACATCGATGTCGAGCGCGTGGCGACGCTGAACGGCGGCCGCTCCCCCATCCGGCACGTGCCGTCCGCGTCGGTGGCCGACCTCGTCGAGATGTCGCGGTTCCGTGCAACCGACGATTTCTCGCTGTTGGCGGACGTCGACGCGATCGTGATCTGCGTGCCCACGCCGCTGACACGCCAACGCGAACCCGACCTCAGCTACGTCGTCGACACCTCCCGGCGAATCGCACGCCACCTGCGCCGCGGCCAGTTGATCGTCCTCGAATCGACCACGTACCCGGGGACCACCACGGACGTCATGCGCCCGATCCTCGAGGCGGGAGGCATGCGCAGTGGTCGGGACTTCTTCCTCGCCTACTCGCCCGAGCGCGAGGATCCCGGCAACCCGGACTTCGCCACCGCGTCCATTCCGAAGGTCGTCGGCGGCGACGGTCCCGACGCCCTTCGGCTGGCCTGCGCGCTCTACGACCGGTTCGTCACCCGCACCGTACCCGTCTCGTCGGCGGAGACCGCGGAGGCGGTGAAGCTCACCGAGAACATCTTCCGTTCCGTCAACATCGCGCTGGTGAACGAACTCAAGGTCGTGTTCGGCGCCATGGGGATCGACATCTGGGAAGTGATCGATGCCGCGAAGACGAAACCGTTCGGTTTCATGCCGTTCTACCCCGGGCCGGGGCTCGGCGGGCACTGCATCCCCATCGACCCCTTCTATCTGACCTGGAAGGCCCGCGAGTTCGATCTCACGACGCGGTTCATCGAACTCGCGGGCGAGATCAACACAGCGATGCCGCGCCATGTCGTCGATCGTCTCGCCGCCGCCCTCGACGCCCAGCAGGGCCGGGGACTCAACCGGGCCCGGATCCTCGTCGCCGGCATCGCATACAAGAAGAACGTCGATGACCTGCGCGAGAGCCCTTCGCTGCGGATCATCGAACTGCTGGAATCGCGGGGGGCGCGGGCGGACTACCACGACCCGTTCATCCCGAGAATACCCGCCACCCGGGAGCACGCGTCGCTCGCCGACCGTCGGTCCGTCCACTGGGACGGGGCGACGATCGCCGCCTACGACGCGGTGCTGATCACGACCGACCACGACGACGTCGACTATGGCCTCCTCGGGGGGCATGCGCGGCTGGTGGTGGACACGCGCAACGCCTGCCGGCGGGCGGGCGTGTCCGGCCCGTTCGTGGTGAAGGCGTGACCATGGTGCGGGATCCGACGGGCACGGCCCCGACCCGCCAGCCGCGCTTCGCGATCGTGGGGGCCGCCGGCTACATCGCGCCGCGCCACATGAAGGCGATCAAGGAGGTGGGCGGCGACCTCGTGGCCGCGATGGACCCCAGCGACAATGTCGGCATCCTCGACAGCTACTTCCCCGAGGCGACCTTCTTCACGGAGTTCGAGCGGTTCGACCGCCACGTGGACAAGTGCCGGCGCCGGGGTACCGGTCCGGACTTCGTCTCGATCTGCAGCCCGAACTACCTGCACGACGCCCATGTGCGCTTCGCCCTGCGTAGCTCGGCCGACGCGATCTGCGAGAAGCCGCTGGTCCTCAATCCATGGAACCTCGACGGCCTCGCCGAGATCGAGCATGACACCGGGCGGCGCATCCACACCATTCTCCAGCTGCGCCACCATGAGGCGATCCGGGCGCTCCGGGCGAAGATCGCCGCCGCATCCGCGGACCGGATCTTCGACGTCGATCTCACGTACCTGACCTCCCGGGGGGGCTGGTACCACGTCAGCTGGAAGGGGAACCTGGAACGGTCGGGCGGGATCGCCACCAACATCGGCGTTCACTTCTTCGACATGCTCGCCTGGGTCTTCGGCCCGTGCCAGCGGTGCACGGTCCACGTCCACGAACCGGACGTCGCCGCGGGCCATCTCGAGTTCGAGCGTGCGCGGGTGCGCTGGTTCCTCTCGATCGACGCCGACCATCTGCCGGCCGCGGCGCGGGCCGCCGGCAAGCGGACTCACCGGTCGATCCTGATCGACGGGGAGGAGCTGGAGTTCAGCGACGGGTTCACCGACCTCCACACCGTCTGCTACCGCGAGATCCTGGCGGGACGCGGTCACGGGATCGAGGATGCGCGGCCGGCGATCGAGACCGTCCATCGCATCCGTCACACCCGCCCGGTCGGGCCGCGGGGCGACGCACATCCCCTCTGCCGTGGTCTGACCGACCGGTCCGTGAGTGTTCCAGCATGAACGCTCCGCCATGGGACGCGCACCCGACCGCCATCGTCGACGCTGGCGCCCGGATCGGCGCGCGCACGCGGATCTGGCACTGGACGCACGTGTCGTCGGGCGCGTGGATCGGCGAGGACTGCTCGCTGGGGCAGAATGTGTTCGTCGGCGATCGGGTCCGCATCGGAAACAACGTCCGCATCCAGAACAACGTCTCAGTCTACGACAACGTCACGCTCGAGGACGCCGTCTTCTGCGGACCGTCCTGCGTGTTCACGAATGTCGTGAACCCGCGCGCCGAGATCCCGCGCAAGAGCGAGTTCCGGGACACGGTCGTTCGCCACGGCGCCACGCTTGGCGCCAACTGTACGATCGTGTGCGGGGTGGTCGTCGGGCGGTACGCCTTCGTCGCGGCCGGTGCCGTGGTCACGCGGGACGTCCCCGCCTTCGCGCTGGTGGCCGGCGTCCCGGCGCGGCGGATCGGCTGGGTGGGCCGTCACGGCGTCCGGCTCGATGCCGATCTCAGTTGTCCGGCTACGGGGCAGCGATATCGGCTCTCCGGTCACGACGGGCTCGAGGAGGTCACATGACAGCCGGTCTCGATCTCGACGTCCGCCCTGTCCCCTTCATCGATCTCGACGCGCAGCGGCGGCGCATCGGCGCGCAGATCGAGGAGGCCATCCTGCGGGTCGTCCGTCATGGCGGCTACATCATGGGACCCGAGGTCGACGTCCTGGAGAACCAGCTGGCGGCGTTCAGCGGCGCCCGGCACGCGATCACCTGCGCCAACGGCACGGATGCGCTGGCGTTGCCGCTCATGGCATGGGGCATCGGACCGGGCGATGCCGTCCTCTGCCCCGCCTTCACCTTCGCCGCGACGGCTGAGGTGGTCGCCTGGGTGGGGGCGACGCCGATTTTCGTCGACGTCCTCGAGGACACCTTCAACATCGATCCGGACGGCCTCGACCGGGGGGTCTCCGAGGCGCTCCGCCGCGGGCTCGCGCCGAAGGCGGCGATCACGGTCGATCTGTTCGGTCTGCCGGCGGACTACGACCGGATCGAGCCGTCGTGCGAACGCCACGGGCTCCGGCTTCTGGTGGATTCGGCGCAGGGCTTCGGCTCCACCCACCGCGGGCGGCGCTCGGGCACGGTCGGCCACGCGACCGCGACCAGCTTCTTTCCCGCCAAGCCCCTCGGCTGCTACGGCGACGGTGGCGCGGTGTTCACGGACGACGACGACCTCGCGGAGGTCGTCCGATCCTTGCGGATCCACGGGAAGGGCGTCGACAAGTACGACAACGTCCGGGTCGGGCTGAACGGGCGGCTGGACACGATCCAGGCCGCCGTCCTCATCGAGAAGCTGGCGATCTTCGAAGGCGAACTCGCGGCCAGGGAGGCGGTCGCGGCGCGCTATACGGCCGGGCTGTCGGACATGGTGGCGGTGCCGTGGGTGCCGGAGGGGCTCACGAGCGCCTGGGCGCAGTACACCCTGCGCCTCGGCGGGCACGACCGGGACCGGATCGCCGCGCGACTGCGTGGTCGGGGCATCCCGACCGCCGTCTACTACCCGCGGCCGCTCCATCGGCAGACCGCGTACGCCCGCTTTCCCATCGTCGATGCGGCCCTGCCGGTGTCCGACCGGCTGGCGGGCGAGGTCCTGAGCCTGCCGATGCACCCCTATCTGGACCCTGCGACACAGGACCGGATCATCGAGGAGACACGGGCGGCCCTGTCGGAGCGAGCCACGCCACGGGAGACACCAGCCGTTGGCCGTCGATGACCTCGTGACCGCCTTGCCACGGCCGGGATCCGTGGCGGCCAGGGTGGCCGTCGCGACCCTTCCGCCCGTGGCGGTGCTGCTTCCGGGGCTTGCTGCCGGTGCCTTCTTCGTGGGCGCCGGTCTCCTCACCCTTGCGGTGGTCCGCCGGAACGGGTTCGAGCCCTGGCGGCGCGCGGTCTGGGTCTGGCCCGGGGCCGCCGCCGTCCTGCTGGGCCTGGCAAGCGCGGCCTGGTCCCCCGTCCCGGAACGGACCGCGACGACGGCCCTCAACCTCGCGCTCCTGATCGTGCCGGCCTGCACGCTTCTTCTCGCCGCCGGACAGGAGCGGCTGCGCGACCATGCTCTGCCGCTCTGGGCGGCCGGGGGGCTGGCCGCGGCCCTTGCCCTCGTCGCCGGGGAGACGGTCGCCCGCGCCGCCGGGGCGTCGTCGGCCCTCGCCACGGTCAAGGGCTACACGTTCCTCGCCCTCTGGGTCTGGCCCGTCGCGGGTGCGCTCTGGCTCGCGGGGCGGCGTCATCTGGCGACGGCGGCGATGATCGCCGTGACGCTCGCGTCGTTCGCCAGCGAGGCCGACCTCAGCTGGACCGCCACGCTGGTGGGCGGCATCGCGCTCGTGTGCGCCGCCGCGGCCCCCGTGGCGACGGTGCGCGTCGCGGCACTTCTCCTTTTCGCCTACGCCGTCGTGCTGCCGTTCGCGCTCGGGTGGCTCCCGGCGTGGAAGGACGACCTGCCGTCGGCCCTGGTGGCGGCCGCCAGCGGGCGGATCGACATCTGGGGCCATCTGTCCACTCTGGGCTGGGAGCGTCCAGTGCTGGGCTGGGGACTGCAGGCGTCCGGCGTCCTGCCGCCGATTCCGGCCGTTGGTCCGCCGTCCGCCTACCACGGCGTTCAGGCATCCTATCCCCACAACGTGCCACTGCAGGTCCGGCTCGAACTGGGGATCGCCGGACTTGCCGTCCTCGCGGCGATCCTGCTCGCCGCCTGGCGGGCGATCCGCGCGCTGCCGCGGACCCTGGTGCCGTTCACGCTCGCCTTCACCGCCGGCGCCCTCTGGGTGTCCTGCATCTCCTACAACCTGTGGAGCGACTTCACGCTCTTTCTCTACCTGATGCCGATCACGCTGTTCGGGCTCCTTGCGGACGACGGCGGGGCGGTCGACTTGGCGCCCGGCCGTCACGGCCGCTGACGACCGTGGGCGGACCGGAACCGGCAACGCACGACGGAAAGATTGAGATGTACAGGAACAGACGCGTCGCGGTCGTGGTCCCCGCCTACAACGAAGAGACGCAGATCGGGCGCGTGATCGACACGATGCCTGACTTCGTCGACCGGATCATCGTCATCGACGACCGTAGCCGGGACCGGACGACCGACGTGGTGCGCGCTCACCCCGCCTTTGCCGAAGGACGGGTGGAACTGATCCGCCACGACGTCAACCAGGGCGTCGGCGGCGCCATCGCAAGCGGCTATGTGCGCGCCCGTGACGAGGGCTACGACATCGCGGTCGTCATGGCCGGCGACGGACAGATGGATCCTGCCGACCTCCCGTCGCTCCTCGACCCCCTGGTCGACGACATCGCCGACTACTCCAAGGGAAACCGCCTCGTCACCGACGACGCGATCCGCAAGATTCCCCGGGTCCGTTTCGTCGGCAACGCGATCCTCTCGCTGCTCACCAAGGTCGCGTCGGGATACTGGACCGTCGCGGACTCGCAGACCGGCTACACCGCGATCAATGCCAAGGCGCTCGCGACCATCGACTGGTCGAAGATGTACCGATCCTACGGTCAGCCGAACGATGTCCTCGTCCGCTTGAACGTGGAAGAATTCCGGGTGATCGATGTGCCCGTGGCGCCCGTCTACAACGTGGGCGAGGTCTCCGGAATCAAGATACAGCGGGTGATCTTCACAATCGGTGCGCTTCTCGTGCGCCTTTTTCTCTGGCGTCTCAAGGAGAAGTACGTCGTTCGCAGCTTCCATCCTCTGATTTTCTTTTACATCGTTTCTTTCTTTTTCCTGATGATCAGTGGTCTCCTCGCGATCCGGCTCGCCGTGCTCTGGGCCGGGACCGGCGGTGTGCCGGAGATCACGTTCGTCAGCCTGCTGTTCACCCTCGGCATGAGCTTCAACGCGCTCTGCTTCGCCATGTGGTTCGACTACGAGGCCAATCGACATCTCAGCATTCCGCTCGCGCACCGCGACGTGAAGCGCTGAACGATGCTGCCGACCATTCCCCTCCGGCGCGGACAGCGCCCGATGATCGGGCCGGTCGGCAAGTTGCGAAGCGACCTCATGTGGTCGGTCGGGAGCCTGGTGGTCCTGGCCGGAAGCGGGATCGTCGTCAACGTGCTGATCGCCGTCTTCTGGGATGCGGCGGCGCTCGGCGTCTTCAACCAGACCTACGCGGTCTACGTCGTCGTCTCGCAGGTCGCGGCGCTGGGGCTCCACGTCTCCGTTCTGCGCGAGACGGCACTGATGGCGGACGACCGCGCCGGGCGCTCCTCCATGCTGTGGTCGGCGGCCGTTCCGGCCCTCGTGCTGGGAACGCTGGCGGCCGGCGGCCTGGCGCTCGCGGCCGGACCGATCGGCGCCCTCCTCGACAGCGAGGACGTCGCCCGCTCGGTCTTCCTGTCGGCCGCGGGGATCGCGGTCTTCCCCCTGAACAAGGTGCTGATCGCCTATGTGAACGGGCGGCGCTTCATGCGCGCCTTCGCGATCTTCCAATCGCTTCGCTACGGTGCGGTCGCCGGTTGGATCGGCCTGATCACGGTGGTTTCGACCGACTTCGCCGACGCGGCGCTCGCCTTCGTCGTGGCCGAGGTGCTGACCGCGGCGGGGACCCTGCTCTTCCTCCTGGCGACCGCCCGGGACGTCGGGCGGGGGCAGGTGCATGCCGGGCGGATGCGACGGCACCTGTCCTTCGGCGGCCGCGCCGTCGCCGGCGGCATCTTCATGGAGATGAACACCCGCGTCGACGTGGTCTTCATCGGCTACTTCCTCGGCGACAGCGAGGTGGGGATCTACAGCTTCGCCGCGATGCTCGCCGACGGCATGTTTCACCTCCTCGCCGTCGTCCGGAGCAACCTGACGCCGATCACGGTCGCGCTGATCCGTGACCGGCAGGACGACGACGCCACGCGGCTGATCCGCAAGGTGCGGCTCCTCCTCCCGGCGTTCGCCGCGCTGTCGGTCGCCGTCGTCGCCGGTTTCGTCGTCGCGCTCGCCGTCCTGGCACCCGGCCGCGGGTTCGAGGCGGGCGTGGCGCCCCTCGCGGTGCTGCTCGCCGGGCTGACGCTGGTCTCGCCGCTGGTGCCCCTCGACGCCACGCTGTCGGCCGCCGGACACCCGGGCCTGCAGACGGCGCAGCAGTTCGTCGTCCTCGTCGTCAACTGTGTCCTCAACGCGCTCCTGATCCCCGGTTTCGGGATCACCGGGGCCGCCCTGGGAACGGCCGGCGCCTACCTCGCCGGCGGCGTGGTCCTGGTCGCGCTGTGCCGGCGCACGGTCGGCTGGAACCTTCTCACCGGCCGGGTCGCCCGCCGCGGTGCGACGGCCGGCGTACCGGCGTTCGCCGCAGGAGGGTCCGAATGACGCAGGGCCGTCGCATCTTCCTGTCGCCTCCCGACCTCCGTGGGCGCGAGCGCGAGCTCCTTCTGGAGGCGCTCGCCAGCAACTTCGTGGCGCCCGTCGGACCCATGCTCGACGCCTTCGACGCGGAGCTGGCGGCCTACACCGGCTTCGCGGGTGCGGTCGCGGTGGCGAGCGGCACCGCCGCCCTGCACCTCGCGCTGCGATGCGCGGGGGTGGGGCCGGGCGACACCGTGATCCTGCCCAGCCTGACGTTCATCGGCTCCGTCACGCCGGTTCTGTTCCAGGGGGCGAGGCCGGTGTTCGTGGACAGCGACCCGGCGACATGGCTGCTCGACACGGGCCTCGTCGAGGAGGCGCTCGTCCGCCTGGCGCGGCAGGGGCGGCCGGCGGCGGCGGTGATCGCGGTGGATCTCTACGGCCAGCCCTGCGACGCGCCCGCTCTGGCGCGGCTGTGCGCGGCGCACGGGGCGCA
>VYKX01000349.1_pt1 | contig 16618 bp, 13 predicted proteins | sample 5114471 | NCBI WGS metagenome assembly VYKX01 (sample SAMN12291785, study PRJNA351875) | freshwater metagenome | isolation source: freshwater lake | place: USA: Michigan, Gull Lake | collected 2013-08-08
CGGATCGAGCGCCTGAATGCCTGTTTTAACCGAGCGATCGCCCGTTATAATTATCCCAACGTCTATCGCGGTGTCTATCCGATCAAGTGCAATCAACACCGTCACATCGTCGAGTCTTTAGTGCGTTTTGGTAAACCCTATCAATTTGGGCTGGAGGCTGGTTCAAAACCTGAGCTAATGATTGCTTTAGCTACCCTAGAACCTGCCTTAAACGGTAAAAATGACAAAACACAACCATTGCTAATTTGTAACGGCTATAAGGACAAAGAATACCTGGAAACTGCCCTGTTGACCACTCGTCTCGGTCATCGGCCTTTGATTGTCATCGAACAATTGGAAGAATTATATTTAACCCTGCGCGTCAGTCGTCAGTTAGGAATTGCCCCTCATTTGGGAGTGCGTGCGAAACTGGGGACAAAAGGGGTGGGTCGTTGGGGATGTTCCACGGGAGACCGGGCCAAATTCGGTTTAACCGTCCCGGAAATCTTAACGGTGGTGACGGAATTAGAACAAGCGGGGATGTTAGATTGTCTGCAACTGCTGCACTATCATATCGGGTCGCAAATCTCCGCTATTAGCGTCATTAAGGATGCCATTCGCGAAGCTAGTCAGATTTATGTGGAATTAGCGAAATTAGGGGCAAATATGACCTATCTCGATGTGGGGGGTGGTTTAGGGGTTGATTACGATGGCTCAAAAACTAACTTCTATGCCTCGAAAAACTACAATATGCAGAATTATGCCAATGATATCGTGGCCGAGGTCAAGGAAGCTTGTGAGGATGCCCAGATTTCACCCCCAATTCTCATCAGTGAAAGTGGACGGGCGATCGCTTCTCATCAATCGGTGTTAGTCTTTGATATCTTGGGAAGTAGTGAGGTTCCCCAAAACCCTCCCGATCCCTGCAATGGGAAAGAACACCTCATCCTCCGTAATCTCTGGGAAACCTACACGGGTATCGATGAGCGCAATTATCAGGAAGCTTATCACGATGCGGGACAGTTCAAAGAGGAGGCGATTAGTCTGTTTAATTTCGGTTATCTCAGTCTCAAAGAACGATCTAGAGCCGAACAATTGTACTGGGCTTGTTGTCACAAAATTCTGCAAGTGGCCCGACAACAGGATTATGTTCCCGATGACTTGGAAGACTTAGAGCAAATTATGGCCTCAATTTATTATGCCAATCTCTCGGTTTTTCAGTCAGTTCCCGATAGTTGGGCGATCGATCAACTATTTCCGATTATGCCGATCCATCGTCTCGATCGAGAACCTACCCAAAGAGGAATTCTCGCCGATTTAACCTGTGATAGTGACGGGAAAATTGCCCAGTTTATCGATTTGCGCGGGGACGTAAAATCAGTTTTAGAATTGCATCCTTTGGAGTACAAAAACGGTAAACATTCTCCAGAACCCTATTATCTAGGAATGTTTCTGGTGGGTGCTTATCAAGAGATTATGGGTAATTTACATAATCTTTTTGGCGATACTAACGTGGTACATATTCAGATGAGTCCCAAGGGATACGATATCGAGTATCTAGTCAAAGGAGATACGATCACGGAAGTATTAAGTTATGTACAATATTCTGCGGAAGACCTGTTAGAAAGAATTCGTCTTCGTTGTGAACAAGCTTTACAGGAAAATCGCATGACTGTGGAAGAATCCCAATTACTACTACAGGATTATGAACGCAGTTTGCGACGTTATACCTATCTAGTGGGTGGGGATTGATGATTGCTCTTGCCGATCGAGTAATCGATCGAGGATGATAGAAAATAGACAAAATAGATAGGCAGTAAGGGGAAGCAGTGGAAAAGGGAACGCTGGTAGAATTTCGCGTCCAAGGAGAAAGGCGCTTAGGGGTGATCGATCGCCCAGAAGGTAAAAAAGATTGGATCGTCATCGATCAAGGGGGAAACCCGCATAAACTGCGTCCCCAACGCTTCGATTACATTGTCAAAGCAGGTCCGTCCAACCATAAGGAGATTGGCAATTTTCTGCGAGAAGTCCAACCCTATCTAGATGCTAGTGGTTTAGAAGTGGCCTGGGAATTATTAGCCGGGGAAAATCAGTTAGTCACTCCCGAAACCATGGCCGAGATCCTCTTTTCCGATCGCAGTCCCCAGTTTTGCTATGCGGCCCATTGTCTCTTGAGTGATGATAAAGTTTATTTTAAAAATAAAGGGGATGGTTACGAGGCCCGCTCGGAAAATCAGGTAGAGGAAATCAAACACCAGCTAGAGGTGGAACAACAGCGTCAACGGGAAAAAAGCCAATTTCTCCAACGTCTCCAGCAAGCCTTGGCCAGTGGAACGGTAGAATGGTCAGAAAGCGCTCGAATTCGTCTGGAATCTCTAGAAAAATTTATCCTCCAACCCGAACAAAAATACCCAGCAGCCATGGAAATACTCTCCCTGCTGGGCCGTTCCCAAACCCCCGAGGCTGCTTTTGAATTGTTAGTCGATTTGAAATGGTGGAGTAGTCACGAAAACCTTTTCCTGCGACGCAGTTCCTACCCCGTTCAATTCTCGAAAAAGGTACTTGATGTGGCGCGTCTTAATTTACTCAATCCCCCTGCGGATGCGGATGTCAACAATCGTCTCGATTTAACTCACCAAAAAATTTACACCATCGACGATGAAAGTACCGAGGAAATCGATGACGGATTATCGGTAGAAATGCTCGCAGATGGTGGTCATCGTCTCTGGATCCATATTGCCGATCCTAGCCGTTTAGTGCTTCCTGATGATGAATTAGACCTAGAAGCGCGTCGTCGCAGTACCAGTCTTTATCTTCCCACGGGAATGGTTCCCATGTTTCCCCTAGAATTGGCCGCAGGTCCGATGAGTTTGGTACAGGGTAAACTTTGTCCTGCGTTGAGTTTTGGGGTAATCCTCGATGAAACAGGGGCGATCGCCGATTATCGTATCCATCCTAGTACAATTAAACCCACCTATCGCCTCACCTACGAAGATGTGGACGAAATGTTACATCTGGACCTGCAGCATGAACCGGAAGTGAGGATTCTCAACCGTTGGGCCAAACAACGCCACGCATGGCGTAAATCTCAGGGATCGATTAACATCCAAATGCCAGAATCATCCATTAAGGTGAAGGCTAACGACGAAATTATCGTAGAATTGCAGGAAGTTTCCCCATCTCGGCAATTAGTGGCGGAAATGATGATTTTAGCCGGAGAAATCGCCGGTCGCTACTGTCAGGAACACGAGATACCCGTGCCTTTCCGCGGACAACCACAACCGGAATTACCCCCCGATGAGGAGTTAATTTTACTACCTGCGGGCCCGGTGCGTTCCTGTGCCTTGCGTCGCTGTATGCCGCGCAGTGAGATGACGACGATTCCTAACCGTCATGCTAGTCTGGGATTGAATACCTATTCCCAAGTAACTTCGCCAATTCGCCGTTATACTGACCTTTTGACCCATTTTCAACTAAAAGCCCATCTCCGGGGCGATCAACTGCCTTTTACGCGGGATAGAATGCAGGAAATTCTCTATAGTGTCGCTAGTTCGGCCCAAGAGGCCACCTCGGTGGAACGACAAACTAATCGTTATTGGAGTTTGGAATTTTTGCGACGACAGGGAGATCAAGTCTGGCAAGCTTTGGTGTTGCGCTGGCTGCGGGAAGAGGAAAATTTAGGCTTGATTTTATTGGAGGAATTGGGGTTAGAATTACCCCATCGTTTTGAGCGATCGGTATCTTTAGGCGATCGCTTTCAAGTGCAAGTTAGTCGCTCTGATCCCCACCGCGATGAGATCCGTTTTCGCGAATTATCGGGTTTTGTCTCTTCCCAAGCAAGTTAATCTCTGGCGGAGTCAGTATTCAGGAGTCGGGAGATAGGGTGATAGGGATTTACGGGGTTTAGGGAAATTTCAGCCAAATGCTCCACTACCCCACTACCCCACACCCCTCTGATAGATCAAATCAACCTACGGGCGCAAATCTGTTGTAAAATGTTATTATCTAGCAGTTAAAAGAGCCAAAAACTTCTGCATAATCCCAACGTATGACCATAACAATACGATTTGATTTGCCTATTAATATTTCGGAATCTCTCCATTCACAAGCAGAAGAACAGGCTAAGATAGCATATATCATGACTTTGTTAAAACATGGAGAAATTAGTAGTGGGATAGCCGGCAGGTTATTGGGAGTCTCTCGTTTAGAAGTTCTCGAACTTATGGGTCAATATGGGGTTGCCATCTTCCCCGACCAAAATCGAGAAGAGTTAGAACAAGAAATTACAGAAACCCTGCAATTATTAGAAGATTCTCCTGCGTGATTATTGTCTCTAATACCACTCCGTTAAGTGAGTTAGCTAAAGTTGGTCAACTTAACTTACTCCAAAAACTCTTTGGTAAAATTATCATTCCCCAAGAAGTTTATAATGAAGTCACCACGGGAAATCATCGGGCTGTTTCGGTTGTTCCTACTGCTCAGTGGATTGAGGTATTTACCATTCAATCTCCCGCTCAATTATTACAGTTGCAAATTCAGTTTAAACTCGATTTAGGTGAAGCGGCTACAATTATCTTGGCAGAAGAATTAAAAGCGAATCGAGTCTTAATAGACGAAAAATTAGGACGAAAAGTCGCCCAGTCCAGAAATTTGCCTGTAACTGGAACAATTGGACTTTTATTAATTGCCAAGAAGAAAGGAATTATTATTGAAGTTAAACCCATTTTAGATCAGTTTTTGAGTCAAGGCAAAAGAATTAGCCCAATTCTTTATCAAGAAATATTAGGAATGGCTGAAGAAAGCTAGAAATTAATTCCAGACAGAAACCAGAAGAGCAAAACGTGACGGGAAAGCTAACTTAGATTTCGCTCCCCCTTGTTCTATCGATCGCATCCCCTAGCGATTTTTTCCCGGTCGAACCAGCGATCGATACTGCTCCGAATGCAACTGTTAGGGATTCGGGAAGTGATCGCTGTCCGGTTAGTAGATGTGTTCGGCAATGATGCCAGTGCCACGGTTGAGGTGAGGTAAAATTGAGAAACTTTTTCAGAAAGATGAGGTATAACCTGATTGGCTGTTGACAAGGATTTTGTGTGGCGTTAGATTTATTGGGGGTTTCTTTATTTTGTACCCAGTAACGGGCTGGCGGAAATTCTCTTAATCCCTCCTACAGCATAGGTTATGGCCTTTTGTCAACGGGGAAGTCTAGGTATAACCCAAGTTCGGTGGATTTAACCGTTATAAAATTTGCAATTGTATAATCATTGTCTTTGTGTTTTTGCTACTCTAAAAATTTCTTGAGCTGTTGCTGAACCGACAAAACGCCAATGCCAAGGTTCATAACTGACTCCTTGAGGGTTATTTTTCGGAAATGATAGTTCAAAGCCAAATTCCTTAGCATGAAGGGTTAACCATTTAAAAGCGTCAGTTTCAGCAAATTTGTAGGTAATATCATCTCTAGCCTTCAGATTCCCATCGGTTAAATCAAGGGCGTATCCTGTATGGTGTTCACTATAACCTGGTGGTGCGCTGATTTTGGCGGCAGCTTCCGGTGAACCTTGGCGCTGAATTTGAGATTGCCAGAGTTGATCTTGATGGGCAATAGTACGAAAACCAGAGACAGGAATAATCCATACTCGATCCTCTCTAGCTGCATAGATCAACTTCATTAAGGCTAAGGCTGTTTCTGGCGCAATCCTTTCAAATCTTTGATACTCATCCTGAGCGTAGCTGGCAATAATCATCATTTGTTGGGAGTCACCTTCTTGATAAGGCAAATGTCCCAATTTGGTTTGATTGACTGCTATCTGAATGGGTATTTTTGGTGACGGATTGACTAGAGATGTGGGAGAATTAATTGTTGTTGGTGGCGATGGGAGAATGAGAGTTGGCGATTGAGAAGATGTTATCGGTCGTGTCTGGTGAGTAGAAATTAATTGAGGTGTTTTCTGGCTGAAGAAGTGCAGGACTGCATAGCTATTGAGGGCGATACCTATAACGATTAGGATGATAGGTAGAGCAACAATTAATTTTTTCATTAATTTATTTCCTCACTATTAGCTACTTTCCAAATGCCATCATCTAACTGCAAAGTGAACCTATATGTTCCAGAGAGAGAGCGAGTATAATTAGGGGCTAAAACGCCTCCTTGATAACGTGTAACGGATTCCCTAGCTTGGATATTAATCACCACTTCGTTTCCTCGATCTAATACATCTCCCAAAGGCTCAACTGATGGTGTTACCCAAATTTCATAAGCATTATTTCGACGCAGCCATCCAACCTTGCCTAACTGCTTGTCTCTATAACCGTCTGTTGTGTATTGATAAACAACTTGCTCATTATATGTATTGCCAAAAGCTTGTGCTTTAACCTTTAACCAAGATTCGACAGCATTGACTGCTTGTTGTTTAGTCAGGCGTTGAATATTGGGTTGATCTGGATAAGGTGTTGGAGTAGTAGGGGAAATCTCTCGATCAGGTGGCTTATTTGGACTTGAACCAAGTTGAGAACGACTGAGTTGTGGATGATCATTAAGCGGCTCGATATTAATATTAATAACCTTACTGTCAGTCTGGTAATTTAAAGCACCAGGAGGATAAATAATTGCTTCCGGATTACTGGCTGATTTCCCGTTATCATTGATAGTTACAGTAAGAGTATCAATCCCATTGAAATCAGTCTGAGTCTGATAAGTGAGCGCCTGTTTATCTTTGAGAGTATTGTTAATTTGACTGACAGTACCATTCAGAATAATTACTCCTGGTTTATCTTCCCTAATATCTCTCCAAGTCAATCCATTATTGACATTATCTTTGACTGTTATAGAGCCATTATTTGTTTGGAGAGTAACCGTAATATTGTTGTCACCAGCATCATCATCTTTAACGCTAATTCCTGTGATGATTATCTGGCCATCTTCCTTAACTGTTTTAGTTTTAGGAACAGTGAGGAGCGGAACACTGTTAACTTTGTTAACGCTGATGATCTGAGTGAGGACTTTGCTAGTTCCTCCATCCCCATCAGTAATCTTAAATTCTACGATGCGCTCTCCTGGTTGTGAAGTCTCGGAAGTATTCTTATAAAGAATATTACTCAAGAGAATTCTGACTTTCTCAGCATCAGCATTTTTGTTGAAGGTTATTTCTAATGGTTGTGTTCCTATTCCCCCCGTAAAGTTACCGATGACTTGATTGTCAACCAAAACATCATTGCTGGTGGAGTTATTATTATTAGCTCCACTCTCATTAGCACTAATAAGTTGCTCAGAAATGAACAGGCGATCATTAGCAGTCGCTTTTCCTTTTAACTTAACTGTTAATTTACCTTGCTCGAAATTAAAGGAATCAATATCTGTGACTTCAACACCGCAGGCGATCGCCACAAAACCTGATCCTTCAGGACATTGAAGAACATTAGAAGACGAAGGAGAACCACCATCAATCTTCGGCGGTGAAGAAATCCATAATCTTCTTACACCTATTACAATGAATGAAATACCAATAACAATACCTAGAACGGCTATATACAAGTAACGTGGTATAGAAAAATCAAGAGTTTTAACAGGAAGAAAAACAGCATTCAATGCTGACAAAACTTCTTCTATATTATTGAATCTTTGCCCAGAACCTAACATTCGTGTCAGGACATCTTTACGCTGATCGCTAATTTGCTTAGATTTAGTCCAATCCCAACTATTACTCTCGCTATCGTAGAAATATTGTCCCGTTAGCAGTATCAGTGCAGTCAGCGCCAGATCGTGCAAATCATTTTGAAGATTTGTTACTTCTCCATCGTTGAGAGCAGGCAAAACTTGATTGAGTAACTGAACCACTACATACTCATTCAGAGGAAGTAGCGATCGCTGCAATTCTTGGGTCGGAGTTCCCTCGAAAGTCTTCTGCAAGATCAAAAGTCTTCCCCCCTCACCAAAAAGCTCTTCAGGTGGGGCAATACCTCCAAATTGACCTTGATTGATACTAGGAGGAAATTTCTTCTCAAGTTCGTATAGTACAATTTCTCTTTGTCCTGCATTTCTAAAGATAAATTGTGTTAGAAAGCAGGGTTTCTGACAGGACAAGTCTTTGACTGAGTAAACTTGCACAAAACTGCCACGATCAATAACTGTCTCGATGACGTATCGATGATCCAATACTAAGCCTGGTTGCAGATCGTCCTGATTTGTTACATTACTTAACATTATTGATAGTCTCTTCAGAAGATAAACAGATATTTTTACGGTACAATCCATATTATCTTAGTTGTTAAAATCTGATCGCTCAAAATGGGGAACTTAATGCTTGCGCTAGAGCAAACGGGTCATACTTGGACACTCGAAGCTGAAAACGGACGCAGCTACCAAGTTGGCAATCGTCCCAACTGTGACGTGTTCCTTCCCTATGTTAATTTTGCCTCTGACGTTAACCTAGAACTGAGCTACGACTCTCTGTGGTACGTCAGGGACTTAGGTAGTTTGAATGGTGCTTTGCTCAACAAAGTGCGCCTCAACCAAGAGCGAATTCCGATTGAAGAGGAGGCTCGAATCAGCTTCGGTGGAGGGATGGTTCTTGTAGCCAGACTAGATTCTAGTCCTATACCATCAAGAAAACCGGATGCTCTTATTACCCCTACTCGCTTACTATCGGGCTATGTCTATCTAGAAGGTTTAACCCAAGCGTTAGAAATACTTAATCAGTTACGCAGCGATCCCTACAAGGCTACTACTCCAGAAGACCCTAGCTTAGATTTAGACCAGGTAACTACTCATGCTGCTCAATCAGTAGTCATTTCATTAACATTTGCTGGTCTGGCTTTGATAATATTTTTAGTTGAATATTTGCTTATTCTAGCTCTTCAAGCGAAATTAGATTTAATGGCTTGGCTAATTATGGGAATTTTTCCTAGCTTTCTTATAGCTTTTGAATCTATTTATCTTCGCTGGTTCATGGCTCGTCGTTTTCTGAGAAAGAAGTATGAAGATACTTATTATTATCCTAAATGGCTACCGAAATTTTTTAAAAACGCAGTCAACTTGTTGAAGAATTCAATTGTCAAAACTGCACAATTACAAAACATTATTACCTTTGCTGGATCTAACCCTTTTATTGGTTCTGGAGAAATCATTCCTGGCTCTAGCTGGACGGTTTCCATTACTCGCAATAAGAAACATCAAGAAAAATCTGAAGAAGGAGAAAATTTTGAAGAAGGGGAAACTTCTCAAGAATACATTGAGATTGCCGTTGATCAGTTTTATCAAGTCACTGATCGAGAAATTGACAAGCTAAATTTACCAAATCTAGAAATATTGAGTCGCTTATATATTGATGGCTTTGAGCTAGAGCCTGATGGTAAGCTGCTGATGAACACCACTTCCCGTCCAGCCGTAATGTTTTTAGACGACCCACTTTTAATTAAAGAACAGAGTAATTTGGCTAGTAAAAAAAGAGCCTATCGTATTTATCGATATATTGACAGGGAAAGAGATTACATTCTCTCCTACTTTCTGCGCTTTTATAATGCAGGGAAAGTCACTTTTGTTGAGTCATCAGCCTATATCTTAACTGGAATTGATCGGCAAAGATTTAGTTTGAGTTCGCTTCTTGAAGATGATCAATTATCTCGGATACTAAAGATGCTATTAGGTACTATTGTTTTTGCCTCTGGCATCTATTTAGGGTTGGCATTATGGTATGTCGTTGTATTTTCCTTCTACTTTTTTTACTGGAAGTCTAATGATGCTCGACAACAGCGGGCAGCAGAGTTTCAAGAAGAGTATAATTATGGATTAGAACAAACTTTTCGTGAGTTCATTGCAGAGCCTTTAGATTTAAGCCAAAGAGCTAGGAGACAACAAACAGTAAACTTGGCAAAAAATCCTCTAAGTCGTTCAATTAAAAACTTTAACAATCAACTTAGAACGACTCCTTTGGGCATCCTTATTCTGATTATTCTCATTTTATTTTTCTTGCCTTTATTCATTACTTTAGCTATTTTTAGCTTTTTTGCTAATCGTTACCGCCAATTAAATACTGATTTAAAAGTTAGTTTTGACTACTATGGTACTCAAGATGTACTGATGTACTGGAAATCGATACAAAATACGATTTTTTCCAGTACCATTAAACTGCTAAAGAGTCAGGGGATTGACTCATCTGAATTTGAAAGATCGGTCATAAGTATTATTAATAATGTTACGAGAATTACGGCAGGAAATATTACCAACAGCCAAATCGCTGTGGGCTCTAGCTCTACTTTTTCCCAAAGTACAGGAACATCACAAACACAAAGCTCATGAGCATGAAAGGAGGTTATTATGAACCAGCGTAAAGACTATAAATTCGGTGATATTCATGGAAGCCAAGTTGCCATTGGTGATAATAGCAAAACAAGTCAGTATATGGAAACTAATGCTTCTGAAAAAAAGCAAACCCTAGCTGAAGCAGCAGCAGAGATCCAATCTTTACTAAAACAATTAGAGTCAACTTATCCTACTGATACCTATAAGGGTAAAGTCGCATTAGCTGATGCGGTTGTCGAGCAGATAGACAAAACCCCAAGTTTGACAAGAATATTTAGTGCTTTAAAAGCGGGTAGTATTAGTGCTTTAGATTCATTGCTGGACCATCCAGCTGCTAGTTTTGTTATCGGGGCTTTAGAAGACTGGCAAAATAACAATAGATCGAAAACAATTGACGAAAATCACTAAATTTTTGGTTCTTCGTTACTTGGTATGGTTTGAGCGGGGGGCATAAATCGACTAAATCCTTCACTCAGAGGCTGGCCAATTATCCCCCAGTTGAGAGATTGGGGAATAGAACTCTTGCAAATTAATTATATGTTATAATCGGAGATTGACTAATTTTCCCAAAAAAATTAGGGCTCTTCTGGTTTCTGTGTGGAAACGAGGTCTATACTGATAGTTTCTTCCGCAAAATAGCGCTAAAAGTCTTGCCTGATAAGTATTTCACGATTCCATAAGCAAAAATTATAGCAAATAATGGGTTATTTAGGACGCTTTCAATTTTTAAACTCTTATCTGAACAGGGTTTCAGCGATGGATTGTCCTAAGCACCTTGATCTTTGCTATATCACACAAAGTCGAGAAGAGCCAAATTAGGGTTCTTCGGTTTGTGTTATGCAATGGAGGGGGGTTATAAGGGATGAAACCCTTATATAGAAAGACATTGCTTCGATTTTTGCCAATTGTTTTCGATCTAGAACGAGCTAATCAAAGAACCCAAATTAGTTCATTAGTGCATTTGTTTTGGATGAAAACCTGAAGTTTAACTTTTAACCCAAAACTCTTTAGATATGCTTTAATTTGGTTGTCAAAACCTCTTTATTTCTGGACTTTCCTCGTATAAACATAATAGCTATGGCTAAAAGTCTTACAGAGCCTGACTTAAGTTCTTGGGCAGATAGGGCTTTAGTCAAAAATTTTCAAATTTGAACCTTCGATTATAGCTTGTTTCGGGGCAGAAAACCAGCAAAAAGAGGGAATCGCTGACTCTAGAGATTGATGACACTATCTGTTACAATCAAGTTAGCGATCGCTATACAGCGAACTTTACAGAATCGCTCCACTCCAGATACAGTCAACGGTACAGACATTTTCAAGCGAAAAATGTACCCAGTAGCCTCTTTTCAATTTTTTCTGAGAAGCTCCATGCAGTAAGGATTTTGTTAATTTTTTAGTATTTCTGTATGGGGGAAGTCCAGTTCTACAGGTAAGATACTGGAAATTCTAGAATTGGAAAGAAAGGCAGAGGAAAGCTTTTTCCAAAATGATCCTGAAAGTGCAATCAACCATGTGCAAAAAATAATTGACTTGTACTGTACTGAAGATCAAGCAGAGAAGGGTTGGTATTTGCAGACCCTTGCTCGATTCCAGTATAAGATCAGCAAGGTAGATTCTAATCATGTTCAACAAAGTGCTTTCAAAAATAATTCTCAGCTTCTGAAACCTAGAGAAGGTATTAATTATAAGAAATTAAGCTATATAAGCGAAAATAGAATAAAACGAATTCAAGCTTGGATTTCTTCGCATAAAAATTATCAAGAGCTTTCAATGTATGTAAATGACATACTTGAAAATTTAAGTTTTGGACAGCCTTCAGAAAAATTTGAAAAAGCACTTCAAGATTTAGGCTACGCGATCGGTTTTTTAAGTCAAAGACCGGATAAGGAGTTTAAAAAAGGCTCTGACAATCTTTGGTGTGTCTCAACTGATGAATATTTCATGTTTGAATGTAAGAGCGAAGTCGAGGATTCACGCAGTGAGATAACTAAAACTGAAACTGGACAAATGAATAATCACTGTGCATGGTTTGAACAAGAATATAAGACAGATAAAGTAAAGCGAATTCTCATCATTCCAACAAAAAATGTTTCAAAACAAGGAAGTTTTACCCATGAAGTTGAAATCATGAGAAAAGGAAAACTTAACTCCTTGAGAGATGGGGTCAAGTCCTTTTTCAAGGAGTTTAAAGACTATTCTCTCACTGAAATTAGTGACTCCAAGATGCAGGAACTATTGGTTTTCCATAAACTTGATGTTGAATCCTTGAAAAAAGAATACTCTGAAAAGTATTTTCAAAAAAAGTAGAAGACTAGACCTCTTGCATAATTTTTTTATGGTGTAATAGAGGGTTTGGCTTTTTTCTCAATTTTTAGATGGAAGTGGAAAAAATAATAAAATGTGATCTCATGGTTCAGGGTTCTTGTCCCCCTGTCAGATTGATATGTTAAAATGAGGTGAAATAATATAAATGCGTGGAGTCATTCTCTGATATGAGTAAATATTCTAATTTTGACCCAACTCATTTTCTTGTCGAACCCGAAGAAACTGAACAAATAACCCAATTAAATCAGCTGCTTAATAGAGAAATACCGACGAGACTCGTCACTGAACAGGGAGAAAATGTCTATATTCCCGAATCGGTTTTAATGGTACTTCGTTACAGTGTAGCTGCCTTAGCATCGGGACAGGTAATTCAGTTAAATGTTACCCATCAGGATTTAACTATAGAAGAAGCGGCTAATTTGTTAAATGTTTCTAACTCTTATCTAATAAAATTACTAGAACAGGGGCAAATTTTATCGACTAATGTAGGCAGTGATCGACGAATAAAACGAGAAGATTTGCTAATATATAAAGAAAAAAAATATCGAGAAAGAGAACAAATTTTAAATAACCTTGTAGCCATGACTGAAGCGGAAGGACTATACAGAAAAGATGAGAAATTAAACCTAGATGACAGCAGAGCCTAGGGTTGTTTTAGATGCTTGTGTTCTTATTCCTCAGTATTTACGCGATACTTTATTATCAATTGCTTGGCAAGGTTTATACTCGCCTTACTGGTCGAAATTAATTTTAGAAGAAACACCCCGCAATCTGATTAATCGATATAATATAACTTCAATAAAAGCCCTTAATTTAGTGGAGACAATGAAAGCAGCTTTTCCCGAAGCCATGGTTGAAGTGCCATCTGGTTTAATTGAGTTAATGACAAACGACTTAAAAGACCGTCATGTTTTAGCAACTGCTGTTATGGCTAAAGCTAATCTAATTTTAACTAATAATATTACCGACTTTTCACTGTCAGCTTTAGAAACTTGGGGTATAAAGGCTCAATCTCCTGATACTTTTTTAAGTAATTTGTTCGATGAATATCCCGAAGAAATTAAATTCAGTCTAAATAGGCAAGTCAAGAAATATAAAAATCCTCAAAAATCTCTAGCTGAATTACTAGAATTTTTAGATAAAAAAGCCAATTTATCTAATTTTTGTCAAAAGATAACTAAAATTCTTTGATATAACCGAACTTCTCTAGTGTAAATGTACTAGCTATCTAAACATGGCTACAGAGGGAATCGCTGACTCTAGAGATTGATGACACTATCTGTTACAATCAAGTTAGCGATCGCTATACAGCGAACTCTAGGGAATCGCTCCACTCCAGATACAGTCAACGGTAAAGCCATTTTCAAGCGAAAAATGTACCCAGTAGCCTCTTTTCAATTTTTTCTGAGAAGCTCCATAAGGGTTTTGTTAATTTTTTAGTATGTCTGTATGGGGGAAGTCCAGTTATTACAGGATTCAACGTTTCTGACCCTGATGTTCTCTATTCTCTGGTTACTCATCAACCCATTCAACTCTTACAAAAAAACCAGAATCAAGATTCTCTAAGTCAGGCAAATGTTTAGATTAACTTTATTTTCTGGGAATTCAGATTGGAATGACTAATTAACGTGAGTTCGAGATAAGCTGAAACTCTTATTCTGTTGTTGGCTAGAACTCTGATTCCCTTGTAAAAAAGGTGATTTTTTAATTATCGATACTTATCAAGGGATTCCAATTATCAATCCAGCCGAGTTTCCTGCCCTTTTCTAAGGTCACTGAGATTTTTTTAAGGTTTTAAAAAATATGGTAAAAATAAGCCCCTTCAGGTGAGTGAATGAAGGGGTGATTGTGCGTTTTTTATTGATGGTTTCTAGGAGACTTTTGTAGTTTCCTTTTCTGAGGATTTGGATGACTTTAGTTTGCGTTTGAGGGTTGAAGCTGCGCCGAGAGTGCCGAGAGCGAGGAGGCTAAGGGTGGTAGATGGTTCGGGGACGACGACGACGACGTGTTCTGCTCTAATTGTAGATCGCCAAGTAGTAATATCGTTACATGTCTCCCGAATGATCCCAAAACACTCACCGAATGGATTTCCAGATGCTTGTATATGTATAAATGTGGCATATAATTCTGCCTTTGTTAGCAGATCTGTATGCGATCCGTGTGATTCTGATGCTGGTGTATTTGTATTTAAAACTGTCTTATTTTTTTGTGTGTTATCGATTGGTGTCTCTATTGTGAATGAAAAATTAAGTTGAGTGGAGTTATCTCCGGTTTCACCTTGATGAAGGGCAACCTTATGTTGAAGAGAGCCAGTTATTGTTAAAGTATCAGTATCATTTTTACCATTTCCTACAAGCCTCGCGCGATCTTTAGAAACCAAGTTAAAGTTGTAATTCCATAGTAGACCCTGGTTCTTAATTCCATTTACTGTATAAGTTCCTGACGCACTTCCACTATAATTTTTGTTAATGTCATTAGTTAATTCACCACCTGAAATTTGTAGATTGAACACACTTTCATCGCCACTGATAAAAACTTGAGTTGGATTGCTTGGGGCAGGATTAAGCAAATTACTAACAAGTTGACCAGCCGCGTCACGAACAAATGGAGTCGCCGCAGAAAGTGTGGCTTCAAGTATTGCTGCTGAAGCAGGACTTACGCCTAATCCCATTATTGTAGTTATTACAGAAATTCCAAGAGTTGCAGCTAAAGTTCTATTTTTCATTGTCTTGATCCTTGAGTGGTTAGTGCGATCGCCTCTCTCGTAACTTTGAGTCAAGCAACAGCCCAACCCAACAACAAAGACAAACAATAGGACTATACACACTACCCCCCCCGATAAAGTATCAAAAGCTACAATTTAATAAATCTTTATACTCCTCTTCCCAACCAGCGATTCACAGGGAAAGGAGTCTCAGGTGGTTTCCCCCGTTTTACTCCTTCTCAGGCGAACTATCCTCTTCCGTGAGGGATTGTAGCGCGATATGTCGGATTCGCCTTTGCGTTCCCCCTTGACTGCCCCTCAACTCGATCGCTAACCCAAATTAAGCACGATTATATTGCCATAAAGTCGTAGAGGCTTGGTCTCCAACCCCTTGAGGACAAGATAGACTGCACCCGCTCATTCTGTCGGCTGGAGAGGGGAAACCCGTTACTGATTCTGCTCACAGAGAAGGACTAATTTCATTGGTGTAGAATAGAGACAATTATTGAGAGAGAAAGAAAATGAGCACTATTTCCCTTGAAATCCCTGAAGAAATCTTAATTAGTCTCAAAGAAACTCCTGAAAATCTATCGAGAGAATTAAAAATATTGGCAGCCGTTAAACTCTTTGAACTTGACAAACTATCTTCAGGACGTGCAGCACAATTAGCCGGAATGTCACGAGTAGAATTTTTAACTATTTTGGGGCGTTATCAAGTCTCCCCTTTTTCTTTAACGACTGAACAATTAGAACAAGATATTGTCAATGCCTAATCCTCAAGTCATTGTCAACACCTCTCCTCTACTGTACTTACATCAAGTGGGCTACTTGGAATTGCTCCAACGCTTGTATTCTCAAATCTTGACTCCTCCAGCAGTAATCGAAGAATTAGCAATCGGTAAAAATAAAGGAATTGATGTTCCCAATATTCAGGCGATTGAATGGATTTCAATTACTTCAGTCAAATCAGTCAGTCTAATTCCAGCTATTATTGATTTAGGGCAAGGAGAAGCAGAGGTCTTAGCTTTAGGATTAGAAAATCCAGGTAGTTTACTGATTTTTGACGATCAATTAGCCCGACGTATTGCCAATTTATATCGCTTAAAATATTCAGGAACGCTTGGTGTTTTAGTTAAAGCGAAGCAGCAGGGCTATCTATCTTCTGTTGCTCCCGTTATTGCTAAGTTACGCCATCAAGGAATAGACCTCTTGCATAATTTTTTTATGGTATAATATAAGGTTTTGCTTTTTTCTCAATTCTTAGATTGAAGTGGAAAAAAGAATAAAATGTGATCTTAGGTCAGGAAATCATC
>VYKX01000190.1_pt1 | contig 16514 bp, 20 predicted proteins | sample 5114471 | NCBI WGS metagenome assembly VYKX01 (sample SAMN12291785, study PRJNA351875) | freshwater metagenome | isolation source: freshwater lake | place: USA: Michigan, Gull Lake | collected 2013-08-08
GTGACGGGGTAGAGACCGCCATTCACGCGACATTGACCGCCGGCAGCTTGCCCGTGACGCTGCAAGGTAGCGTCGGCACCACCCCCAAGGATGACCACAATACCTGGACGCTGAATGGCGCCATCCGCCTGCGGGATTGGTCCTTCGCCGAAAGGCTCGGCGCGGATGGCGCCTGGGCGCAGGCGCCGGATGCGCTGCCCAATGAGAAAATGCGCCCCATGGTGCTGAAGGGGCAGTTGGCTGAGGTGGCAGCCATGACGCGCGGTGAGGCGCATCGCCTGGCAACATTGCGCGAAGCCTTGGAAGTGCAGGAGATTGTTGAGGCGATTCTCTCCACTTGCGCCGGGCGCCCAGCGGATTTAACCTAGTCCCATGCTGACCGACGCCCCCGCCATCCCGAAAACGCTGATGACGCAATTCCTGCGCTGGCTGGAAGAACGCCCACGCACCTACGCTGACACCATGGATGCCTGGCGTAGCCATTGCCCGCGGCTTATGGCCTGGGAAGATGCTTTGGAAGAAGGCTTGATCCGCCTGGAACCCGCGCGCGATGGCGCCGCCGATATGCAGGTGCGTGTCACCGTCAAGGGGCGTGCGCGGCTTTACGGCTGATCAGCGATTCAGAATTGTCGCATTATGCGCGCCGAGCCGCGGCGCTGGTCCCGCCATGCGCGGCCTTTCGCCATTGAAGGAAAGCGGCATGGCGACCAAAGAAAAATCCTCGCCCGGCACGGGCTGCACCATGCCAAGCGCCTGGGTTTGTGGTTCAGCCAGCACTTCCGGGATATTGTTCACCGGCGCGCAAGGCACACCAATCCGCGCGAGGCGTTCCAGCCATTCTGCGCGCGGCGTGATACGCATGAGTGCCGCGATCATCGGCAACAGCAGCGCCTTATGCTTCAGGCGGGCGCGATTGGTCGAAAACCGCTCATCACTCGCCCATTCCGCATGGCCCAGTTCGGCTGCGAATTTCGCAAAAAGTCGGTCATTGCCGCAGCACACCAACACCGGCCCATCCGCCGCATCGAATGCCTCATAAGGTGTCAGGTTTGGATGGCCAGAGGCATGGCGTTCCGGCAGCTTGCCCATATTCACATAGGCGCTGATTTTCTGCCCCGCCCATAGCAGCGCGGTTTCAAACAGCGATGTATTCACCACGCCGCCCTGCCCGGTGCGATGGCGCCGTTCCAGCATGGCCAGCGCGCCAAGCACGGTCCAAAGCCCCGTCCCCTGATCCACGACCGAAGCACCCATGCGCACGGGTGGGCCATCCGGTTCGCCAGTGATGGAAGAAAGCCCGCCAAAAGCCTGCAAAAGCGGTTCATAGCCAGGCCGCAGCTTTTCCGGCCCGATATGGCCGAAGGCCGACATTTCGCAATAAATCAAATGCGGATGCCGCGCCGTGACAGCTTGCGCGCCAATGCCAAGCGCATCCGCCGCGCCAGGGCGGAGATTATGCAGCATGATGTCTGCTTCAGCCAGCAAGCCATGCAGCGCTTCAACGCCTTCGGGTGACTTCAGATCGAGCGTCACGGATTTCTTGCCGCGATTGAATTCATGGAAATTCAGCGCATCACCATGGCGGAAATCCGGGCCCATGCGGCGCGCATCATCGCCGCCATCGGGTTTTTCGACTTTGATCACATCTGCGCCGAGGTCAGCGAAAATCGCGCCCGCGAAGGGTCCGGCCAGCACCTGGCCAAGTTCAACCACGCGCACGCCATCCAATACGCCCGTCATTGCAACTCAATCCCTGATTCGCGCACCAGGCGCTTCCATTTCTCGATCTCGGCTACCTGGAAACGCGCCAGCTCATCGGGCGAACCAGGGCGCAAAACCATGCCACTGGCGGTCAGGCGTTCACGCACTGCGGGGCGGGCCATGATGTCATTCACAAGGCCATTGACGCGCGAGACGATCTCAGGCGGCGTGCCCGCCGGCGCATAGATCGCGTTCCAGGACAGCATTTCATAACCGGGGAAACCCTGTTCTTCGACGGTTGCCACATCCGGCATCATCGCCACGCGCTGACGGCTGGTGACACCAATCGCGCGCACTCGCCCTTCGCGGGCTTGCGGCATGGAAGTTGTGGCATCCACAAACATCACCTGCGCCACACCGCCGATCACATCCGTGATGCCAAGCGGATTTGAGCGATAAGGGACGTTCACCATATCTACCCCGGCCATGGATTTGAACATCTCCCCAGCCACGCGGGATGAGGCACTGCCGGAGGCAAAATTGAGCTTGCCCGGATTGGCGCGCGCATAATCCGCGAGTTCGCGCATGGAACGCACCGGCAAATCATTATTCACCACCACCAGCAGGACACCCACACCAATCAGCGCCACCGGCGCGAAATCCGCCACCGGATCGTAAGGCAGGCGATGAAACAGCGCGGGGTTTGATCCATGCGTGGTATTGGCGGTGGACAGGAAAGTATAGCCATCAGGCCGCGCCCGCGCGACCGCTTCAGATGCGATAAAACCATTCGCACCGCCGCGATTGTCCACCACCACAGGCTGCCCAAGCTCAGCACTCAGCGCATCGGTAAAATTGCGTGTAGTGACATCTGTCCCACTACCGGCGGGAAAGGCAACGATGAAGCGAATGGGCCGATCCGGCCAGCGCCCGGCTTGCTGCGCGGCGGCGCCTTGCGCACCCGCCAGGCCCAAAGCCCCCAAAAGCGCCGCGCGGCGCGGCATGATGGTGTGTTTCATGGCGTTCCCCTCGGCTCTGGCGCGGCATCGCCGGCAGCGCCATAGTCACGCGCAAGCGTCATCGCGCTACGCCGCGCTGTCAACGCCTACATCATTTGGGAAACCGCCATGTCCGATCTGCCAAAGCATGTCCATTTCCATGAAGAAGGCCCGCGAGAGGGCTTCCAGATCGAACCCGTGATCTACCCGCTCGCGGATCGCGTGGCGCTGGTGGAGGCATTGGCTGAGACCGGCCTGACCGCCATTCAAGTGGCGTCCTTCGTCTCGCCCAAGGCCGTCCCGCAAATGGTGGATTCAGCCGAGTTCTTCGCCGCCATCAAGAAACGCCCCGGCGTGCGCTATGAAGCGCTTTGGCTGAATGAACAGGGCTTTAATCGTGCCCGCGCTGCCAAGGGCGTCGATCTGGTCGGCAAGATCAGCCTTTACACATCCGATTCTTTCGCCAAGCGCAACAACAACTGCACAGCGGCGGAAATGCGTGAACGCGTGGTGCGCTGGCTTGATCTCTACGCCGAAGCGGGCGTGACCGTGGAACGCGCTTTGGTGATGACCGCCTTTGGCTGCAATTACGAAGGCGAAATCCCACCAGAAAAGCCCGTGCAGGAATTGCTCTGGGCGCATCGCGTCTGTGCGGAGCGCGGCATCAATCTGCGAAAACTCTATTTCGCCGATACCATGGGCTGGGCCAATCCGCAGGCAGTGCGGCGCCTGGTTGGCATGCTGCGCGAAAAGCTTCCCGATGTGGAAGTAGGGCTGCATTTGCATGACACGCGCGGGCTGGGCACGGCGAATGTGCTCGCCGCGCTTGAGATGGGCGTTTCGCTGTTTGACAGTTCGGTGGCCGGCCTGGGCGGCTGCCCCTTCGCCGGCCATGGCGATGCGCGCGGTGCCGGGAATATCTGCACCGAAGACATGGTGTTTCTCTGTCACGAGATGGGCATTGAAACCGGCATAGATCTGGACCGGCTGATTGAAGCCGCGCGGCTTGCGGAACGCATCATTGGCCGCCCACTCGCGGGGCGGATCATGCATGCCGGATCGCTCCGGCAATACCGCGCGGCTTAGCTGCGGTTACACCCGCAGCCAGGTCTCGCTGAAGGCGAGCATGGCGGTGCTGATCTTATGGCCCGCCACTTCGCGCGGAATGGGCGCGCCTGGGCGGCGGATGCCATTCACCGTCACGGCGGCGCTTTCGCAGCCGATGAACAGGCTTGGCATGACATGCTTGCCGGTCGCCGATTGCGGCGGCGCCAGCGCGAAACAGAAGGGCTCGCCCAAGCCTTGCCAAGCCAATGACACGGCCAAATCACCCGCGCGCACGCTTTCGCTGTAATGGCTGCGCGCATCGCCGGCCGTTTGAACCTCATCAATTTTGCGATAGCGCAGGCCAGCAAGCCCCGCGATGCCGCGAAAGGCGCCGAAATTGGCCACATATTCCGCCACCAGCCAGCGCGCGAGGGGTTCATTATCCGTCAGGCACCAATTCGCGGCCCCCTCGGCCGGGTGCGCCTCATGCGGTGATTGCATCAGCACCAGCGCATGGCCGGCACCATGGGGTGAGAGCACCACGCGGAAAAAACTGGCCAAAGTGGTGAAGGGACCGTTCGGGTCCTCCTTCAAGGAAATGACCGGGTTTTCGCCGGACCATTCGACCTTGCCGGGGAATAGGATGGTTTCTTGCACGGTGTTTCTCCTTTTCAATACGTCGCAGCGTTACCCAGCCATGCGCAGGGATCAATGCCCAAAGCGACGTGGTGCTTGACGCGGCACGGCGCGGGGGCGCAAGAAAAGCCTCGGTTTTTCTGGATCCTGTCTCCTCATGTCGTTTGTTGGTATCCCTGCCGCGCTGCAATCAGCGCTGGCTTCCCGTGGCTACGGTGCCCCCACCCCCGTGCAAAGCGCTGTCCTGGCCGAAGACGCTGCCGGGCGGGATTTGCTGGTCTCGGCCCAGACGGGCTCGGGCAAGACGGTTGCTTTCGGCCTTTCCATCGCACCCGAATTGCTGGGCGGCGCGGAACGCCTGCCGCCGCCTGGCGCGCCGCTGGCCATTGTGGTCGCGCCGACGCGTGAATTGGCATTGCAGGTTAAGGCAGAGCTCACCTGGCTGTACGCCCCCGCCGGCGGACGCATTGCCTCTGGCGTTGGCGGCATGGACCCCATTGCGGAAAAGCGGCAATTGCTGGCCGGCGCGCATATCATTGTCGGCACGCCTGGCCGGCTTTGTGATCATTTGGAACGCGGCAATCTGAAGCCCGATGCGCTGCGCGTTGTGGTGCTGGACGAAGCCGATGAGATGCTGGACCTCGGCTTTCGCGAGGAATTGGAAGCGATCCTGGATCGCCTGCCGCCCGAACGCCGGACGCTGATGTTTTCGGCCACCGTGCCTCGCGCCATTGCCGCACTCGCGAAAAGCTATCAGCGCGATGCGCTGCGCCTGGAAGTGGGCGGCGGTGGTGAAGCGCATGGCGATATCACCTATCGCGCCATGGCAGTCGCGCCGCATGAAATTGAACGCGCTGTAGTGAATTTGCTGCGCCTGGAAGACCCACCCTTGGCGATGGTGTTTTGCGCGACACGCGCTGCCGTTGCGCGCCTGCATGGCAATCTGGCCGAACGCGGCTTTCCCACGGTGGCGCTTTCCGGCGAACTCACTCAGGCCGAAAGATTGCGCGCCCTGCAAGCGCTGCGCGATGGCCGTTCGCGCGTTTGTGTCGCAACCGATGTCGCGGCGCGCGGCATTGATTTGCCGGAACTGGATTTGGTGATTCATGCCGAATTGCCGAGGGATTCCGAAACCCTGCTGCACCGTTCCGGCCGCACGGGCCGCGCGGGGCGCAAGGGGACCAGTGTGTTATTGGTACCGCATCCGCGCCGCCGCCTTGCCGAAAGGCTGATTGGCGCTGCCAAGGTCACCGCCACCTGGGGGCCTGCGCCTTCAGCGGATGCCGTGCTCGCGCGCGATGCCGAACGCCTGGCCGAACAGGCGCGCAGCGTTTTGACCGAAGAAGCATCGGAAGATGATCTGGCGCTTGCCCGCCGGCTGTTGGCAGATCAGCCGATTGCGCCAGAAGCCTTGGCCGCGGCGCTGATGAAAATGCTCCGCGCACCCTTGCCCGCGCCCGAGGAAATCGCCGAACAGCGCCCTGAACGGCGAGAGGCGCGCCGCGAAGCGCCGGAAGCCGCGCCGCGCGGGGGGGAAGGCGTTTGGTTCCGGCTCAATATCGGGCGCAATGGCAATGCCGACCCGCGCTGGCTGCTGCCGTTTTTGTGCCGTCGCGGGCATCTGACGCGCCAGGAAATTGGGCGCATCCGCATCCTGGGCCAGGAAACCATGGTCGAAATCGCGCCCTATGCCGCGGAACGCTTTGCCGCCGCTGCACGGCAGGCGGGTGATGGCGAAGATGAGGATATCCGCATCCAGCCCATGCAGCCCTTCCGCCAGGGCGCGCGGGAAGCGCCCCCCAGGGCAGAACAGGCGCCCGCCCCGCGCCCCGCCAAGCCAGGCAAGCCCGAGAAGAAGGGCAAGCACGGCGCCGGCAAGCCGCCCAAGCGCTTCGAAAAAAAGCCAAAGCCCGGTCCCGGCACGGAAGGGCGCAAGCGCGACGCTGGCGCCCCCCGGCTTGGCAAGCGCGGCCGGGTCGCGTAACCCCCGCGCGCCGGCGCTGTGCCGGTTCATAGCAGGGGCTGGCGCAAATGGCTGACATCATCATTGATATTGGTGGCGAAATTTTCGAGGCGTTTTTTGAAGACGCCGCCGCGCCCAAGACCTGCGCGCGTTTCCGCGCCCTGCTCCCCTATCAGGACCGCATCATTCATGTGCGCTGGTCCGGTGAGGCCTGCTGGATTCCGATGGGTGAGCGCGAACTCTCCATCCCCTGGGAAAACGCCACCAGCTACCCCGCGCCGGGGCAGATCATTGTGCATCCGGGCACAATGAGTGAGACGGAAATTCTGGTCGCATATGGCCCCTGCTGCTTTGCGAGCAAGGCAGGCCAATTGGCCGGCAACCACTTCCTGACCATCCGCGAAGGGCTGGACCGCCTGGCCAAGACGGGTCGCGCGGTGCTGTGGGAAGGGGCGAAGCCCATTACCTTCCGCGCGGGCTGAAGGCGCCAGGCGCAGTTCGCAAAAATCCGGATGCTTGACCCCGCTGCCCCTTGATTGGCGGCGGGGCTATTTCCATTTGCAACTCGCTATGGGGCGCCATTCGGGCCCCTGGCGCGGAACAAGCCAGATGCTGCCCAGATGGGGGCATTCGGGTGCGTATCCGCTGGCCTCAACGGACCTTGCTTTGCAAAGGAGTGTCCTTGCTATGAACGCGACTGATTTTTCCCCCCTTTTCCGCACCGCCATTGGCTTTGATCGCCTGGCGCGGTTGATGGATACGGCCCGCACTGGTGCCGATGCCGGGGGCTACCCGCCCTATAACATCGAAAAGACCAGTGATGACAGCTATGTGCTGACCATGGCCGTGGCCGGGTTTGCCGAGGCCGATCTGGACATCACCGCCCATCAGAACACGCTGACGGTGGTTGGACGCGCCCAGCCCGCGCCGGAAGAAACCCGCCGATTCCTGCATCGCGGCATCGCCGGGCGTAGCTTTGAACGCCGCTTCGTGCTGGCCGATCACATTGTGGTGAGTGGTGCCAAGCTTGAGAATGGCTTGCTGCACATCGCGCTTCGCCATGAAGTGCCGGAAGCGCTGAAGCCGCGGCAGATCCCTGTGCAGGCCAGCCGCCCGGCTGCGCTGATGGAAGCGGCGCCTCAGGCGGCTTGAGCGTCAGCCGGAGCATTTTCAAGCCAAGTGGAATCACTTGGCGACTCGGAAAATGCGACCAAACAAGGGTTTAGTGCGTGTCCCGTGAACGAATGTGAGCGGGACGCGCACTATCGCCCCCACCCGGCAAAGGGTGGGGGTTCACCCCTTCCTGAAAAAAGCCTCCGCCGCGGCACGCTGCGCATCGCGCGCACCAATCGCTGCCTCGGCCCGACTGATTTCGGTCTGCAACGCCTCGATATACTCCCTCAGCTGCGCCACATCCCAGCCGTCAAAGACCATGGGTTGAAAGCGCGGCACGCGCCTGGGGCGGTCTTCTTCCTCGATCGGGGCCATTTTTTCTCCTTCCGGGCGCGGGCGGGTTTTGACCCTGGCCGCGCGCCTCTCTATAGGAACCGTAACAAGGCGGGGGTTGCTCTCGCCCGCCCGCCCTCTGAGGTTATGCCATGAACCAACCCTTGATGCCCAAGGCCACCGCCGTGTGGCTGATTGACAAAACCGCGCTGACTTTTGACCAGATCGCCGAATTCGTCGCCATGCATCCGCTTGAAATCCAGGCCATCGCCGATGGCGAGGTGGCGCAGGGGATCATCGGCTATGACCCGATCTCCAATGGTCAATTGACGCGCGAAGAAATCCAACGTTGTGAAGCGGATAGCGAAGCGCGGCTGCAAATGGCCCGTCAGGTCAGCCATTTGCCGAAATCCAAGGCCAAGGGCGGGCGCTATACGCCTGTTTCCAAGCGCAATGACCGCCCGGATGCGATTGCCTGGCTGCTCCGCAATTTCCCTCAGGTGCCGGAAGCAACCATTGTGAAGCTGCTTGGCACCACCAAGGAAACCATCGCCAAGGTGCGTGATAGAACCCATTGGAACAGCGCGAATATCAAGCCGCGCGATCCGGTGATTCTGGGGCTTTGCACGCAGGGTGAGCTTAACGCCGCGGTCGGTGCGTTGGCTGCTGTGGAAGCGCAGGCCCAAGAAGGGGCAGCGGCGTAAGCCCGCTACGCCCCTCAGCGCTTTAGTTCGGCTTGCTGGCCCGCAATCGCTCCATCTCCTCCTTCAACCTCAGCTTTTCGCGCTTGAGTTTGGCAAGAGCTTCGGCATCAGGCCTTGGTCGCTGGTCTTCCGCAAAAATCTGCGCCTCAAGCGCGGCGTGACGGTTATTGAGGGAAGCGATCCGGGCATCCAAGCGCATACCGTAGCATCCTTTGCTGTGATGCAACCCGGGCGGTTGGCCCTGTCCCGGGCAGCGAAGCCATGCTACTCCAACTCACCCTTAAAAAGCATCAAGAGATTTCGACCTGGCCCCGCGATGATCGCTGACCGAGAAGCCCTGCTCCGCCGCCTGCATGAACTCCGCACCGAGCATCGGGATTTGGATACCGTGATCGCGCGCTTTGATTCCGGGCCGGTGGACCAATTGCAGTTGCAGCGGCTGAAAAAGCGCAAGCTGAAGCTGAAGGACGAAATCGCCTGGCTCGATAGCCAGCTTTTGCCCGATATCATCGCCTGAAAGGGGCAGAGATGGCCGAAATACCTCTGGTCGGCGTGATCATGGGCAGCCGTTCGGATTGGGAAACGCTGCGCCACACGGCGGAAACCCTGGAAAAACTGGGCATTGCGCATGAAACCCGCGTGGTTTCCGCCCATCGCACGCCAGAACGCCTGTTTGATTATGCGAAGCAAGCGGCGGGCAGGGGCCTTCGCGTGATCATCGCGGGTGCCGGCGGTGCTGCGCATCTTCCCGGCATGGCCGCTTCCATGACGCATCTGCCGGTGCTTGGCGTGCCGGTGCAAAGCGCTGCCTTGGCTGGGGTGGATAGCCTGCTGTCCATTGTGCAAATGCCAGCGGGCGTGCCGGTGGGTACACTCGCCATTGGGCGGGCAGGGGCGGTGAATGCGGCTTTGCTCGCGGCTTCGATCCTGGCGCTGAATGATTCGCTGCTGGCTGATCGCCTGATCGCCTGGCGCGCGGCACAGACCGAAAGCGTGCCGGAGAGCCCGGTATGACCCCTCTGCCGCCCGGCGCCATGCTGGGTATTTTGGGCGGCGGGCAGCTTGGGCGCATGTCCGCCATGGCGGCGGCGCGGCTTGGCTATCGCTGCCATATCTATGCCCCTGGCGCGGATGAACCCGGCATGCAGGTGGCCGCCGCCCGCACCGTGGCCGCCTATGAGGACCATGACGCTTTGGCCCGCTTCGCCGATCAGGTGGATGTCGTCACCTTCGAATTTGAAAATGTCCCTGCCGAGACGGTGGAAGTTCTCGCCCGCCGCGTGACCTGCCGGCCAGGGGAAAAGGCGCTTGGCATTTGTCAGGATCGCCTGCAGGAAAAGGCGTTTCTGGAAGGGATCGGCGTGCCCGTCGCGCCCTGGCGCGCGGTGCGCACCGAAGCCGAATTGCAGGCCGCGGTGGCTGAACTTGGCCTGCCTGCCGTCCTGAAAACCACCCGGCTTGGCTATGATGGGCGCGGCCAGGCGGTGCTGCGCCACCCTGATGATCTGGCGGCAGCCTGGGCCAAATTGGCGCCCCGCCCGCTGATCCTGGAAGGCTTTGTGCCCTTCACCTTGGAGCTTTCGGCGATAGCCGCGCGCGGGGCGGATGGTGCGCTCGCGGTATTTGACGCGACCGAAAACGCCCATCGCCACCACATTCTGGATATCAGCTTCGCGCCGGCGCGCGTGGCACCCGAGATCGCCGCTGCCGCGCAGGAACATGTGGCGGCTGTGGCGCGCGGACTTGATCTGGTGGGGTTGGTGGCTTTGGAGATGTTCCTGCTGCCCGATGGCCGTTTGATCGGTAATGAAATCGCCCCCAGGCCGCATAATTCCGGGCATTGGACCCTGGATGCCTGCACCGCTTCCCAATTCGAACAGCATATCCGCGCCGTGGTCGGCCTTCCCTTGGGTGCGCCTGACCGGCACCATGATGCGGTGATGCGCAACCTGATCGGGCCAGAAGGCATGGCGGCCTGGCCGGGGCTGCAAGGGTTGGCAGGCATTGCGCCGCATCTCTATGGCAAGGCGGAAGCTCGGCCAGGGCGGAAGATGGGCCATGCGAATCGGCTTTTGCCGCTTGGGGCACTCGTCGGGATGGATGATGCTGCCGCGCTTGGCCCGCTAGCCGCGATTGTGGCATAAAATTTGTGAGTAATCGTATGCTCTGGTCTTCTTTTGTTAAGAAAGCGCCGCTAGGTTGAATCTCATGAATTCTGTTCAAGCCCTTGGTAGGATTGTCCCAACCGCCGCCCTGATCATTGGGCTTGGCGTGGCGGCGCCAGCGCGCGCCCAGTTCATTGAAGGGCCCTATGTGGCCGGCGGGCTCGGCATGAATTACCTGGATGATGCCAAGTTTCGCCTGGATAGCAGCCTGAACCAGGGCACGACGGCGCTTGGCCAGCCCAATGGTGGCCAGCTTGGCTTTGATTTTGGCGGCGTGGGCTTGCTCAGCCTTGGTTGGGGTTTCAGCAATGGCATTCGCCTTGAAATTGAAGGCAGCTACCGCAGCAATGAGGTGGATAGCGCCAATGGTGCTGCTGGCCTCGCCAGCCCCGGGGCGCATGGTGGGCGGCAGGATAGCTATGGCCTGATGGGCAATGCGCTGGTGGATCTGGTCCGCATTGGTCCCTTCCTGCCCTATGTCGGGATTGGCGCGGGGTACCTCGTTACCAGCTTCAATGATCTGAATGGCCGGCCCGGCAATGGCAGCTTGCGGCTGCGCGGTGATGATACCGGCGGCGCCTTCGCGCTGCAGGGCATAGTGGGCATTGGCTTTGCGATTGATCAGGTGCCAGGGCTGACGCTGACGGCGGAGTATCGCTATCTGGAAAGCCTGGGGCCGAGCATTCCCGTCAGCTATGTGAATGCCTCCGGCGCCACGGTGCTGTCCGGTAAGGCAGATACGGAAAGCCGTAACCAATCCTTCCTGCTTGGGCTGCGCTATGCCTTCAATGCGCCGGGTGTTGCGCCCGCTGCGGTGGCGGCACCCGTTGTAGCGCGCAGTTTTCTTATCTTCTTTGACTGGAACCGCGCTGATCTGACCGCGCGTGCCCGCCAGATCATTGGCGAAGCGGCGGAAGCCGCCCGCGCTCAGCCGACGCGGATTGAAGTGGCGGGGCACGCGGATCGCACTGGCACACCACAGTACAATATGACGCTGTCGCGCCGCCGCGCTGAAACCGTCGCGGAAGAATTGATCAGGCGCGGCATTGCGCGTCAGGATATCAGCATCACTGCCTCGGGTGAAACGCAGCCCTTGGTCGCAACGGCAGATGGCGTGCGTGAGCCGCAGAACAGGCGCGTGGAAATTATCCTGAAGTAATCGCGGGTTTAGGGCTGGCGTTACGCAGTTGGCGCAGTAGCATCGCACCAGCCACGGTCACGCCGCCAAGCGTGCCAATCACCCCCGCTGCATTTAGCGAAAACGACTGCCCGAAGGCCGCAGGCAAAGGCCCTGCCAGCGCGTAGCCAAGGGCGCCAAGCGCTGCCCCAAGCACTGCCCCACCAAGCACCTGCGCGCGATAGGAATCTGTCAGCAAGCGAATTGCCGCCGCTGGGCAAACCAGCATCGCCACCACAAGAATGCTGCCGACCGCTTCAAAAGCCGCAACCGCCGCTGCCGCCACCATTAGATTCAGCGCCAATTCCAACCCGCGTGCCGGCAGGCCAATGGCGGCAGCGTAATCGGGGTCAAAACAGAGCAGATGCAGTGGCCGCCAGAGCAGCGCGACCAGCCCCGCCAGTACCACCGCCACCGCCGCCAGCAGAAATAATTGGCGCGGCAAGGCGGCCAGCGCCACCGGGTCAAGCAGTGATGCAAAACCCTGCGCCTCCAGCCAGACCACGCTTTCCAATTGCCCGAACAAGACGCAATCAAGATCAAGATCAACGCTGCGCGCGCCGGTTGCTTCCATCAGCATCAGGCCAAGCGCGAAGAAGCTGGTGAATACCGCACCCGTGGCTGCGCCCGATTCCAACCGCGCCACGCGCCGCACCAGGCCAATCAGGAATACCGCCAAAAGTGCGGCCGCCAGCGCGCCCAGCAGCATGGGGAAGCCCGCCCGCGCGCCGGTGATCGCGAAGCCCGCAATGATGCCAGGCAGCACCGCATGGGATAGCGCATCGCCCAAAAGACTATCGCGCCTCAGCAACAAAAAAGAACCGAGCAGGCCGCAACTCCCGCAGGCGAGAATCGCGGCAAGCAGCGCCGGTAGATCGAGCCTGAGGAAATCCGCCGTTGTCACGTTTTTGAACCCAGAGCATGTGGCGAGGCTGGTAGCGACGAAGGCTCCGCCAACAAGCGTGTTGCCATTTCCGCCGGCAGGCCATGTTCCACCAAATCCGCCAACCGATCCGCCCCGGCAATATCGGTCGCACCAAGGCCCAGCAGATGCAGTTCCACCGCGCGATGCGCACGCACGGCGCGCCGTGCGGCAGCGGCGCCGCGTGGTGTCAGGTGAATTTCCCGATCCGCCCGCGCCACCAGCCCGCGCAGCGCAAGCCAAAGCGCAAGGCGCGACGCATAAGTTTCAGACCAGCCGCGCGCCGCCGCCAAGGCCGCAATCGGTGTCCAACGATCGCCCGCTGTGCCAGGGCCAGCGCCGGCCGCTTCCTGCGCTTCCCAGGCAGCGCGCAGGAAATGCGATTCGGTCGCGGCAATGCGCCGATGCGCGCGGCGCCAGGCTTCCGGCAGCAAGCCGCGTTCCGGTGCCAGCAGCAAAGCCAGCGTGAAGAATATCGCGCCCGCCAGCACCACCGCCGCGCCTGTTGGCCATTCCGGCTCAAAAGCGGAAGCCGCCGCGCCCAAAGCCCCCGCCAGAGCGCCCAGCAACGCCGAGACCAGCAACAGCACTGGCAGCCGATGCGTGAGCAAGCGCGCCGTCGCCGCCGGCAAAATCAGCAGCGCCACCACCAGCACCAGCCCCACCGCCTGCAAGCCCGCCACCGCCACAATCACAATCAGCCCAAGTAGTGCCAGATCCGTGCGCGCGACCGAAAGCCCCATGACGCGCGCATAGTCAGGGTCAAAACACGCGGCGCGCAGGCGTTGGAACAGCACCAGGCAGATCAGCACGCAGAACGCCGCAATGCCGCCGGCCCAAAGCGCATCTTCCGCGCGCATCGCCGCTGCCTGGCCCAGGATGAATTTACCAAGCCCCGCCTGCGCGGCCTGCGGCATGGTCTGCACATGCGACAGTAGGGCGACGCCGAGTGCATAAAAGCTCGACAACACAATCGCGATGGCGGCGTCTTCGCGAATGCGCCCGCCGCGCGTCAGTGCTTGCACCGCGAGCACGCCGAGCACACCCGCCACCAGCGCCCCCGCCAGCAAGGGCGGCAGCGCGCGCGGATTGCCGCCAAGTGTGGCGACAATCATGGCCGCCAGCACCACGCCAGGCAAAGCGGCATGGCCGACCGCATCGGCCATCAGTGCGCGCCCGCGCAGCAGCGCGAATGCGCCGACCGTGCCGCAAGCAAGCCCAAGCAAGGCACAGCCCGCCAAAACCACCAGCGTGTTATAGCCAAGGCTCACTGCAGCCCGCCTTCTGCGACGGCCTGTTCCAGCACATTCAGCCGACCGCCATAGGCGCGCGCAATCGCATCCGGCGTGAAGGCGGATTTCACTGGGCCTGACGCGACCGCGCGGCCATTCAGCAGCAACACCTGATCGAAATAGGATGGCACGGTTGAAAGATCATGATGCACGGCGATCACACTGCGCCCTGTTGCTACCACGCGGCGCAGCACGGCGATGATGGCCTGTTCCGTTGCCGCATCAACCGCGGCGAAGGGTTCATCCATCAAGTATAAGTCTGCATCCTGCGCCAATGCGCGCGCCAAAAACACGCGCTGTTGCTGCCCGCCTGACAAACGCCCGATTTGCCGATCGGCAAGATCAGCCAACCCCACCTGATCCAGCGCACCGCGCGCTGCTTCACGTTCCGCCTTCGGCACGCGCCCCCACCAGCGCATGCGCGGATAGCGCGACATGCACACGACATCGAGTGCGGTTGCCGGAAAATCCCAATCCACTGAAGCGCGTTGTGGCAGGTAACCAACGCGGTTGCGAACTTCTTGCAACGCGCGACCAAAAAACCGCGCCTCACCGGCGATACTCGGGATTAGGCCAAGGGCGGCGCGCAGCAGCGTGGATTTGCCCGCGCCATTTGGTCCCACAATCGCGGTCAGCCCCGGTACTGCCTGCCAGGTGATGTCCCACAGTACCGTCTTGTCGCCGTAAGCAACGGTCAGATGCGTGATGGCGAGGGGCGCTGGCGTTGTCGTGCTCTGGCTCATGAAGCGGCAAGCCTGCCGAGCATGCCGCGTGCCGGCGCCTCGCCACCCAAGGCGCGGGCGATGGTCGTGAAGTTGTGGTCCAGCATGCCGTGATAGGTGCCTTCATAAGTGCCAGGCTTGCCCATTGAATCGGAAAACAGCGTACCCCCCAAGGCCACGCGTTGGCCGCGCGCGCCGGCCCCTTCAATCAGCGCGCGCACCGCGCGATCAGGGACAGAGCTTTCGGCAAAAACCGCCGGGATGCGCCTTTCAACCAGGCTGCGGACCAAAGCTTCGATTCGCGCGAGGTTCGCTTCCGATTCGGTGGAAAGTCCCTGGATGCTATCCACTTCCAGCCCATAACGCGCCGCGAAATAGCCGAAAGCGTCATGCGCCGTGACCAGCAGGCGCTGGCGCGGCGGGATGCTGCCCATCACCCGCGCACCATATTCATGCAGGGCAGCAAGGCGGTTGCGCAGCGCGGCCAGATTGGCGTCAAACACAGCGGCTGAAGCGGGCAGCACCCGGGCTAGCCCTGCGGCAATGCTGCCGGCGGCCTCAGCCCACAAAACCGGGTCCATCCAGACATGCGGGTCGGCAGCATCGGGGTAGTCAGGATTGGCGCGGAGTTTCGCGCGGGCCAGGCTTTCCGCCACCAACACCACTGGCTTGCCATTGGCGGTAGCGCGCGCCAGCACATCGCCCATGCGGCCTTCCAGCCGATGGCCATTGGCAAACAGGATATCTGCGCCGAGCAACCGGGCAATATCTGCCCGTGTCGGGCGGAACAGATGCGGGTCCACGCCTTCCCCGATCAGGGTTTCGGCGCGGATGTTGACCCCGCCGATCTCGCGCACCAGATCGCCCACCATGGCAACGGTTGAAAGCGCGCGAGGCTGGGCACGGTTCTGCGCCAGCGCGGGAATGGGCGTCAGCGCCAAAAGCCCAAGGCCAAGGCTGCGGCGTGTAATGGCTGAACACCTGTTCACTTCTACATATATTCCTTGTTTTTCAGACACTTATTCTGTGGATCATCTTGGCCCTGCGCCCCCCGCCGTCAAGGCCTTTCATTGGTTTAGCCTTGCCTAACGCAAGGCCTCGGCGCCATGTTGCACCTGGAACAGGGGCGGTGATCCCATGCGGGGGCGTTTTCGAATTGGTGATGATTTGGTGGTGGAATTAGCCGAGACCTTTCGGCTGATGAGCGACCCGACGCGCCTTAAGATCATCCTGGCCTGCCGGGACGCGCCGGCGGCGGTGAATGAAATGGCCGAAAGGCTCGCGATTTCGCCTTCACTGGTTTCTCACCATCTCCGGTTATTGCGTGCCGCGCGGCTGTTGCAGGCGGATCGGCGCGGGCGGCAGGTTTTCTACGTGGTGGGTGATGAGCATATCCGGTCCATGCTGGCCGATATGGTTGACCACATTAGTGAGGAAGAAGCGGCCGAGGGCGAGGCCTGAGGCAGTGGGTCGCGGATTATGCTGCTTTTGTGCATTCCCGCCCTTGTGCGGTGCGGGAGCGCCGATTATGGTCCGGCGTAAATCGAGACTCTGGGGCTCAGGCCCTTGGTGAATCGAGGGTTAATATCTTGAAACGGCGTGGTTTTCACGACCGATAAGGGATGGGTTGATGAAGGTTTTTATGGCAAAGTGCCGTGCATTCGGCCTGGGTCGGATTGTGGCCGGCGTGGCGGCGGTGGCTATGGGTTTGGTACTGGCGGTACCGGCCTTGGCAGAGAGC
>VYKX01000191.1_pt1 | contig 16510 bp, 13 predicted proteins | sample 5114471 | NCBI WGS metagenome assembly VYKX01 (sample SAMN12291785, study PRJNA351875) | freshwater metagenome | isolation source: freshwater lake | place: USA: Michigan, Gull Lake | collected 2013-08-08
GCGCGCGCCTCCTACGGCCGGCTGCTCGCCATCCTCGGCGCGCGTACGCGCGACATCGCCGCCGCCGAGGATGCGCTGGCCGAGGCCTTCGCCGCGGCGCTGCGCAGCTGGCCCGACCGCGGCGTTCCCGCGAACCCCGACGCCTGGCTCCTGACCGCGGCGCGCAACACGCTCCTGAACGACCGCCGTCACCGGCAGGTGCACGACGGTGCGGCGGCGGAGATCGCGCGCGGGATCGAGGCCGCGGCCGACGTCGAGGATCGCCCTTTCCCGGACGAGCGCCTGAAGCTGCTGTTCGTCTGCGCCCACCCGGCGATCGATCCGGCGATCCGGACGCCGCTCATGCTGCAGACCGTGCTGGGCCTCGACGCCGCCCGCATCGGCGAGGCGTTCCTCGTGCCCGCCGCGACGATGGGACAGCGGCTGGTGCGGGCGAAGGCGAAGATCCGCGATGCGGGCCTCCGCTTCGAGGTGCCCGAGCCCGAGGCCTTCGCCGGGCGCGTCGGCGACGTCCTCGACGCCATCTACGCCGCCTTCGGAACCGGCTGGGACGCCGTGCCCGGCGCGGACGAGGGGACGGGCGGGCTGGTGGAGGAAGCGCTCTGGCTCGGCCGCCTCGTGGTGGCACTCCTGCCCGAGGAGCCCGAGGCGAAGGGCGTCTTGTCGCTGATGCTCCACTGCGAGGCGCGGCGGGCCGCGCGCCGGACCGCGGACGGGGGGTTCGTTCCGCTCGCCCACCAGGACGCGCGGCTCTGGTCGCGCGACAGGATCATCGAGGCGGAGGCCCTCCTGACCGCGGCCTCGCGCGCCGGACGGTTCGGCCGCTACCAGTGCGAGGCAGCGATCCAGTCGGTCCATGCCCAGCGGCCCATCACCGGGCGGACGAACCACGCCGCGCTCACCACGCTCTACGACCTGCTGGCGACCCATGCCGCGACCGTCGGCGTCCTCGTCGCGCGGGCCGCCGCCCGGCTTGACGCCGGGGACGCCGCGGGCGCGATCGCCGCCCTCGACGCCGTGCCCGCCGACCGAACGGAACGCTACCAGCCCTGGCACGTCGTCCGGATGCGCGCGCTCGACCATCTCGGCCGGACCGCCGAGGCCGATGCGGCCCGCCAGCGTGCGCTCGCCCTGACCGACGACCCGGGGATCCGGTCGTTCCTCTCCGCGACCGGCGGTCAGGGCGCGGGGCCGCGGTAGTCCGCGTCCGCGACCGGCTCCGCCCAGTCGACCGTCCGCCCGTCGAGATCCTCCTGCACGGCGACGTGGACCATCGCGGTCGTGGCGGTGGCACCGTGCCAATGGCGTTCGCCCGGCGGGAACCAGACGACGTCGCCCGGGCGCACCACCTCGACCGGACCGCCCGCGCGCTGCACCCAGCCGACGCCGGCGGTGACGATCAGGGTCTGGCCGAGCGGATGGGTATGCCAGTTGGTTCGCGCCCCCGGCTCGAACGTCACGGCTGCCCCCCGGCCCCGCGCGGGGGCGGGTGCCGAGAACAGCGGATCGATCCGGACCCGTCCGACGAACCAGTCCGCCGGCCCGACGCCCGACGGCCGCGTTCCTGCGCGCATGATTTCCATGTCCGATCCTTTCCGGCCTTCCGTTCCCGTCCGCATGCACCACCTCCTCTCCGGGACCCTTGCCGGGAGAGACCGCGATGGCTTCGGACAGGACGACGACAGCGTACCCCGTGGACCTCTCCGACGCCGAATGGCGGGAGAGGCTGACGCCCGAACAGTATCGCGTCCTGCGCCGCCACGGCACGGAACGTGCGGGAACGAGTCCGCTCGACCGCGAGAAGCGCGCCGGCACCTTCCATTGCGCGGGGTGCGAGGCCGCACTCTTCGCCGCCGCGGCCAAGTTCGACAGCCGGACCGGATGGCCCAGTTTCACCGCCCCCCTGCCCGGGGCCGTCGGCACGCGGTCGGACCGGAGCCTCTTCATGGTCCGGACCGAGGTGCACTGTGCGCGGTGTGGCGGCCATCTCGGCCACGTCTTTCCCGACGGACCCGCGCCGACCGGCCAGCGCTACTGCATGAACGGCGTCGCCATGACCTTCCGCCCCGACGGCGCCGACTGACCGTCCGGTCCGGTCGCCGAGCCCCGGGGGCGCACGCGGCCCGGCGGGGGCCGGCGGCATGCGCGGATAGCACCCCTGCGCCACACCTGCGGCGGGACTGCGGCGGGACTGCGGCGGGACAATGCCACGATGGCGCGCACCGGACGGTCGGCCGCGCCCAAGGGCGCGTCGGTCGACACCGGAAGCGATCCGATATCTCGACCGATGAAAATCTGTTATCGATGAATGAATGGCCAATCGACAGCCCCGTCGATTGGCCGATCATCTGTCTTGATGGAGAAAATGATGCGGCTTCCGAGTTGTCTTCTGTTGGCGATCGCATTCGTTTTTTACATGTCTTCTTCATTTTTCTCAACGATTCGACATAATTCCGCGAAATCATTTCGTCTTTGATGGGAGTTATCCGATCGAAGAACGCAGCGATGCCACCGGTTCGTCGTCGACCGAGCCGTGCGTGCGCGGTCGGGTTGCGCGGCCGCCGGCGCGTCCGTCGGCCCCGTCGTGCCCGGCGCGGGACCGGCGATCCCCTGGTGACGATCGCGGCGGGTTCGGCGGGCGACGCGCGGGGAACAGGATCTGCTGACGACCGACCGTCCTCGAGGATAAGTTCCCGTCCTAATGCCAGGGCGCGATCGGCGCGCCGGATCTTACGGGTCCCGTGGCCCGCCGGAAACGTGAATGGAATCGAGTCTCTTCCGCTACATCTGGCGGCATAGTCGGCGCCAGCAGATCGTCGTCGTCGCGCTGACCCTCCTCTCGTTTCCCTTCCTGTACGCCTCGCTCGAGGTCCCGAAGCAGATCGTCAACCGGGCGCTGGGCGATCCGTCGCTGCCACGGTCGCTCTTCGGCGTGTCGGTCGGGGCCGAGGCGTTTCTGGTGGTCCTGTGCCTCCTCTTCCTCGCGCTCGTGATCATCAACGGCGTGCTGAAGGTGGTGGTGAACACGGCCAAGGGGGCGATGGCGGAGCGGATGCTCCGGCGCCTGCGGTTCGAACTCTGCTTTCGCATCCTCCGCTTCCCGCCGAGCCAGTTCCGGCGCCTGTCGGCGGGCGAGATCGTCACCTCGGTCACCGCGGAGGTGGAACCGCTCGGCACCTTCATCGGCGACGCCTTCGCGCAACCGCTGTTCCAGATCGGGACCCTGACGACGATTCTCGTCTTCATGTTCGTCCAGGACTGGATGCTGGGTCTCGCCGCGCTGACGCTGATGCCGGTGCAGGCGATCGTCGTTCCGCGCATGCAGGCGGTCATCCAGACGCTGAACCGCGATCGGGTGCTGCGCATGCGCAAGCTGTCCGAACGGATCGGCGAGACGGTGTCGGGCGTCGGCGAGGTCCGCCTGCACGGCATCGGCGGCTATCTGCTGGCCGACTTCTCACGTCGGCTGGGCGAGATCTACACGATCCGGTTCCGGATCCACCGCCAGAAGTTCCTGGTCAAGTTCGTCCTGACCTTCATCAATCAGTTCACGATCTTCGCCTTCTTTCTGGTCGGCGGCCTCCTTGTCCTCGACGGCAAGATCTCGCTCGGCGCGCTGGTGGCGGTCGTGGGCGCCTACCGGGAACTGTCGACGCCCTGGAAGGACCTCCTCGACTATTGGCAGCAGATGGAGGAGGCGACGCAGAAGTACATCCAGATCCACGAGCAGTTCCAGCCGCAGCACCTGCGTCCCGCCGACCGCGTCTATCCGCCGCCCTCCGCCTTCCCGCCCCTCGACGGTCCGATGCGGGCGACCGGCCTGTCCTGGGTGGACGAGGACGGTCTGGGGTCGCTCACCAACGTCAATTTCCGCGCCGAACCCGGAGAGCACGTCGGCATCCGCGGCGAGGATCCCGGCACGCTCGACCGTCTCGCCCGGCTTTTCGCCCGGCTCGAGACGCCGACCTTCGGCCGTCTCGCGCTCGGCGACGTCGACGTCTGGTCGGTGCACGACAGCGTCGCGGGCGCGCGCATCGGATATGTGGGCGGCGACAGCTACGTCTTCTCCGCCACGATCGCCGAGAACGTGGCGCTCGGGCTGCGCCAGGCGCGGCCGACCACGGCGCCGCCGGACTGGGCCGTCGAGGCGGCTCTGGCCGGCAACGCGATGGACGATCCGGACGCCGACTGGACCAACTACGCGGTCGCCGGGGTCGACGGGCCTGAGGCCTTCGACGCCTGGTGGTGGACGGTGATCGAGGCGATCGGCGCCGAGCCGGCCCTCTTCCGCCAAGGGCTGGACTCGATCGTCGATCCGACGGCGCGGCCGGGCTTCGCGGAGCGGGTGCTGGCGGCGCGTCGGCTCCTGTCGGAACGCCTCCAGCGCGACGGCATCAGCGACCTCGTCGTGCCCTTCGACCCGGACCGCTTCAACCCGCACGTCTCGATCGCCGAGAACATCCTGTTCGGCGTGCCGGCCGACCCGACCGCCTCGGCGGCCGCGCTGAAGGCCCACTCGCACCTTCGCGCGGTGATGGACGCCGAGGGGTTGACCGGTCCCCTGACGGAGGTCGGCCTGCGCCTCGCGCGGAACCTCGCCGACCTGCTCGGCGGGCTGCCCCTCGGGCATCCGGTGCGCGACCAGTTCGATTTCGTCGACGACGAACGGCTGGACGCGATCGACGAGGTCCTGGTCGCGGTCGGCACCGGCGGCGAGCTGTCGGACGAGACGCGGACGTTCCTCATCGCGCTCGTCGGCGACCTCGTGCTGGAACGACACCGTCTCGGCCTCGTCGACGTGGCCCTCCAGGATCGCATCGTCGCCGTCCGGAAGGCGTTCCACGCGGCCATGCCGGACGATCTGCGGGCCGCGATCGAGACCTTCGACCGGGACGCCTACAACCCGCGCCTGACCGTCTTGGGCAACGTGCTGTTCGGCCGGATCGACGAGGGGCGCAGCGGGGCGGGCGAGCGGATCGACGCGGCCGTGTCCGCCGTCATGGCCGACCTCGACCTGCGGGCGGAACTCGTCCGTGCGGTGGCGGACCAGCCGGCGGGGGTGGGCGGATCGCGGCTGTCGCCTGCGACCCGGCTCCGGCTGGTGCTCGCCCGTTCGACGATCAAGCGGCCGGACATCCTGGTGGTGAACCAGAGCTTCTCCGTGCTGTCGGTCGAGGACCGGCGGGACCTTCGCGACCGGCTCCGGGCGCTGGCCCCGACCATGATCCTGATCTGGATCGACCGCTGGATCGGGGAGGAGGATGGCTTCGACGCCGTCTGGAGCCTCGAGGGCGGACGCCTTCTCCCCCCCGTCGGTCTACGGGCCGAGACGGCACCCGCCGATACGCCGTCCGACACGACGGCCGAGACGGGGCTCGCCGCCGATCTTCGGTTCCTGCGCCGGGTTCCGCTCTTCGCCTCGCTCGACACCGGGCGCCTCAGGCTTCTTGCGGTCACCGGCCAGCGGGTCGCGTTCGCGGCGGGCGCGGTGGTGATGCGCGAGGGCGATCCCGCCGACGCGGCCTATGTGGTGATCGACGGCACGCTCGCCGTCCTGGCCGGCCGGGACGCCCGCGATCCGGCCAAGGCGCTGGCGACGCTGGGGCCGAACGCCGTGATGGGGGAGATCGGGCTCCTGTGCGACGTCGATCGCAGCGCGACGATCGTGGCGATCACCCCGGTGGTGGCGCTGCGGCTCGAACGCCAGCTGTTCCTCGACCTCCTCGACCAGGACGGCCGCCTCGCGAGCGCCGTTCTCAAGGTCGTCGCCGAACGCCTGCTCTCGGCCGAAGCCCGGGCGCGGACCTGAAGGGCGCCCGGCGCGATCCGATCAGGTCGGATCCGTCCGCCCCGTGGCTGGGCGGGACGCATCGATCACCTTGCGCACCGCGCCCGCGATCCGCGACACGGCCACCGGCTTGACGAGATGGATCTCCGTCGGATCCGGGCGCCGACCGACGAGAAGATCCATGCGCCCGGTGAGGAAGACGATGCCGATGTCGGGCCGCATGGCCCGTGCCGCCTCGACGAAGTCGAAGCCGTCGGGCCTGTCGGCTCCGAGGTCGATCTCGAGGACGGCCGCGACGATGGCGGGTCGCGCGGCCAACAGCCCCAGGGCGGCCTGCACGTCGCCGGACGCATGCACGACGAAGCCCTCCGTGCGGAGCGCAAGGGCGAGGGCGGCGCGAAGGAGAGGATGATCCTCGATGACGATCAGTTCGCCGATTGCGTCCGTATCCTGCACCGCCTTGGCCGATCAGGGAACGGCGGTCGTCTGGGGCGGGAACTCGGCGACCACGCGGGTGCCGGTGGGCCGCGGGTCGAAGGACAGCGTCCCGCTGTGTTCCTCCAGGAGGGCCCGGACGATCCGCAGCCCCACGCCGTCGCCGGAGCGAACGACGTCGAGGTTCGGCGGCTTGCCATCGTCCTCCACCTCCAGCCGGGCCCCGGCGGGAGGGACCGCGGTCGCGAAGCGGACGCGCACCGCGCCCTGGCCGTACTTCAGCGCGTTCGTCACCAGTTCGGTCAGGATCAGGCCGAGCGCCTGGGCGCGCCGGGCCGGCCAGTAGGTTCCCGGGTCGGCGTCAAGCAGGATCGACCGGCCCGGTTCCAAGTCGCGGAGACCGGATCGAAGCGCCTCGACGAGCCCCAGGAGATAGGCCTGCATCTCGACGGAATCGAAGCTGTCGCCCTGATAGAGACGCTCGTGGACGGTCGCGATTGTCAGCACGCGCATCGCGCTCAGTTCGAGCAACGCGCGTGTCGCGGCGTTGCCCGCGTCCATCGCCTGCAGGGTGAGGACGGTGTGGACGAGTTGCAGGCTGTTCTTGACCCGGTGGTGCACCTCGGCCAGGAGGATCCCGCGCTCTTGCAGCAGACGGTCACGGTGGGTGTTCACCCGGTCCCGTTCGAGCGCGAGCCCGAGCGTGTTGGCCAGCGACTCCAGGAAATAGACGTCGTCGTCGCTGAAGACGCCGTCGGTCGTGTCGTCCACTTCGAGGACGCCGAACGGAGGCCCCGTCTCGCCGCTGATCACGACATTGACCTCGCGCCGGATCCCGTTGTCGGCCAGCAGCTTGGGAAGGCCGAAGCGATGGTCGTTCGGCAGGTCGTTGCTGAAGGTCGGCACGCCCATGGCGAAGGCGTAGCCGGCGGGAGAAGTGGCGCCGGGCGGGAACCGGACGGTGTCGATGACGCCCGGCCCCCAGCCGACGCCGGCACGCACGATCAGCGTGTCCGTGGCGGATTCGTGCTCGAGCACCTTCGAAAAGGACGCGTGCAGGCCTTCCGCCGCCAGCCTCGCCGCCTCCTGCATCAACGCGGGGCGGTTGATCTGGCGTAGGGCGAAACGTCCGAAAGAAGCGATCAGCACCTGCTGGCGCGTCCGACGCTCGAGAAGGAGAGCGAACTGTTCAGCGGCCGAGGTGTCGTACGACATGGCGCGCCCTTGTTTGCATGCAGCGAAACGCTGATGCCCACCTCATTAGACATTAGATCCATCAGCAGTGGCAAGTCCCAGAAACCGCAGCCAATGGTAGTAGGTCTTACGTCAACGACCGAAGGATCCCGCCAGTATCGACTTTCGTCCGCCGCCCCGGGAATCCTGCCCAAAGGACGGCTTTTCCTACGCCGCCCGGCGTGAAGCCTTGATCGACCGCCGCGCCGTGCCCCACGGGGACGCAATGGCGCAGGAACGGCGCCTTTCGTCCGACTATCCGATGAGCCGAGAAAAATCACAAGAAAATCCCGGCCGTTCTTTTGAATCTGGTCGTACGCGCGACACTATTCCGAAGTCGACTTCTCGGCGCGGAAGTAACGCTTCTTGGCGACTTCCGTTGCCATGATGTATCCCAACACGATGAGGACGACGGCGGCGAACTGCGTCGCCGCAAGCGGCACGAAGCCGAAGAGCGCGCTCGCCCCGCCGAGGAACGGGATCGCAACGGTGGCGATGACCACGGCGAGCGTCGACCCGATGAGCAGCTGGCTGGGTCTGCTGCGGAAGGCGGGCTTGTGCGTCCGCAGGACGAGCACGACCGCCAGCTCCGTCAGCAGCGAGATCATGAACCAGGCGGTCTGGAACGTCGCCTCGTTCGCATCGAAGAGGAGGAGCAGCACGCCGAAGGTCAAGAGATCGAAGATCGAGCTGATCAGTCCGAAGACGATCATGAACCTCTGAATGTCCCTGACGTTCCAGCGCTGCGGGCGAAGCACACGCTCCGGATCGACATTGTCGCTGGAGATCGCGAGCGAGGGCAGATCGGAAAGGAAATTGTTCAGCAGGATCTGCTTGGCCGCCAGCGGCAGGAACGGCAGCAGCGGCGTGGCCAGCGCCATGCTGATCATGTTGCCGAAATTGGCGCTGGTCGTGATGGAGATGTACTTCAGCGTGTTGGCGAAGGTCCGTCTGCCGTCCTCGACCCCCTGGCGGAGCACGTCCAGATCACGGCTCAGCAGAATGATGTCGGCGCTTTCGCGCGCGACATCGACCGCCCCCTCGACCGAAATGCCCACATCGGCGGCGTGAAGGGCCGGCGCGTCATTGATTCCGTCTCCCAGATAGCCGACGGAATGGCCGGTGCGCTGCAGCGCGCGGACGATGCGTTCCTTCTGCTGGGGGTCGATCTCGACGAAGAGATCGGTGCGCGGCGCAAGGTGCCAGAGCGCCTCGTCCTTCAGCGCCGCCAACGCCTCGCCGGTCAGCATCGACCTCGCGTCCAGCCCGACGGCTTCGGCCATGTGGGCGGTGACGTGGCGGTTGTCCCCGCTGATCACCTTGATCGCGATGCCGAGCCGGCGGAGATCCTCGATGGTCCGTTTCGCTTCTGGCTTCGGTGGATCGAGGAAGACCAGAAAGCCGCGAAAGACCATGTCGCGCTCGTCCTCACGGTCGTGATCGGCCTTCGCGGGTACGCTGCGGGTGGCAAGGGCCAGCACGCGAAAACCCTGTTCCCCCTTCGCCTTGAACACCGCCTCCAACTCGCCCCTGACGGCATCGTCCAGAGGCACCGTCGCGCCGTCGCGGTCCACCTCCGTGCAGATGTCGAGCACGTTGGCGAAGGCCCCCTTGGTGATGAGCAGATGCCGTCCCGTCGCGGGCTGTTCTGCCACGACGATCGTCAGCCGACGTCTCACGAAATCGTAGGGGATCTCGTCGATCTTGGTCACACCGCCCGTCGTCAGGCCGGCGGCCTTCCCCGCCGCCGCGATCGCGGTGTCGAGCGGGTTCTCGATCCCGGTCTCGAACGCTGCGTTGAGGAAGGCGAGCCGCCGGACCTCGTCGGACGCACGGCATTCTGCGTCCAGCACCTCGCTCAGAACGATGGTGCCCTCGGTCAGCGTGCCGGTCTTGTCCGTGCACAGGACGTCCATGCTGCCGAGGTTCTCGATGGCATCGAGCCTGCGCACGATGACGCCACGCTCGCCCATGGCCCGGGCACCGGCCGAGAGCGTCACGCTGATGATCGCCGGCAGAAGTTCCGGCGACAGTCCGACAGCCAACGCCACCGCGAACAGCAACGATTCGATCACCGGGCGATCGAGCAGCAGGTTCACCGTCAGAACGAACAGGACGATGACGATCATCACGCGGATGAGCAGATAACCGAACTTGCGCACGCCGCGGGCGAAGTCGGTCTCGGGCTGGCGAGCCCGCAGCCGGGCCGCGATCGCGCCGAACTCGGTGCGCCGTCCCGTCCTGACCGCGAGGATCCTGGCCGTGCCGCTGCGCACCGACGCGCCGAGAAACACGCAGTTGCTCCGCTCCGTGATCGGCGCGTCCGCCCGGACGGTCCCCGGGCGCTTCTCGACCGGGAAGGATTCGCCGGTCATGCTCGCCTCGGTCACGAGGAAGTCCGCCGCCTCGATCAGCACGCCGTCGGCGGGAATGAGATTGCCGGCCGACAGCAGGACGATGTCACCCGGCACGATCGTGCTGACCGCGACCTCCCGCTCCGCACCATCGCGAACGACCCGGCAGGTCAGCGCGAGGCGTTTCTTCAACGTCTCCACCGCTGCGGAGGCCCGATACTCCTGAAAGAAGCTCAGCAGCGCGCTGCCGATCACGATGGCCATGATGATTCCGGCATCGATCCATTGCTGGAGGACGAGCGAGATCGCTGTCGCGAAGGCCAGGATGAGGACGAGAGGGCTTTCGAACTGGCGGAGAAAGAGCCGCAGAGCACTCAGCCGCGCCGCATCCTCGACGCTGTTGGGGCCGATTTCGGCGAGCCGGGCCGTCGCGGCGATCGCGGTGAGACCGCCCTCGCCCGATCCCATCGAGGCCGCAAGCGTGACGCGGTCCACGCTCCAGTAGGGACCCCTGTCGTCGGTCTCCTGCATCCGCTCCATCCAACCCCCTGGTCGGGCTCATTTGCGATGAAGACGCGGGGCATGTCGGCGATGCGCAGTCGCACGAACCCGCGCAGGGGTGTCCTGCTGGCTGGGCATGACCGGAACGATCGGTCGCGAACTCTGAGCAATGGCGGAGAGGATGGGATTCGAACCCACGGTACGGGTTTCCCCGTACAACGGTTTAGCAAACCGCCGCCTTCAGCCACTCGGCCACCTCTCCGCGGTGCACGTCCCGGCGGAGGGCGCGTGCACGACCGTTCTATCCGCACGGGTCCCGGGGTGTCAACGACACCGGCGGGTCGGGGGCGACCGGGTCAGTCCTTGAGCTTCTTCGCCAGCAGCTCGTTGACCAGCGCGGGATTGGCCTTGCCATGGGTCTGCTTCATGACCTGGCCGACGAAGAAGCCGAACAGCTTGTCCTTGCCCGAGCGGTACTCGGCGACCTTGTCGGCGTTGGCCGCCAGCACCGACGCGATCGCCCCGTCGATGGCGCCCGTGTCGGTCACCTGCCGAAGGCCCTTCTCCTCCACGATGGCCGCGGCCGGCTTGCCGGTCTCGAACATCTCGACGAAGACGTCCTTCGCGATACGGCCCGAAATCGTGTTGTCCGCCATCAGGTCGATCAGGCCGCCCAGCGCCTCGGCCGGGATCGGGCTCTCGCCGATCTCCTTGCCCGACTTGTTGAGCGCGCCGAACAGGTCGCCGGTCACCCAGTTGGCCGCGATCTTGGGGTCGCGGCCCTTCGCCACCGTCTCGAAATAAGCCGCGCGCTCCTGGTCGGAGACCAGCACGCCGGCGTCATAGGGCGACAGGCCGTAGCCCTCGATGAAGCGCTTCTTCTTCTCGTCCGGCAGTTCCGGCAGGGTCGCCCTGATCCCCTCCACCCAGGCCGGATCGAGGACGAGCGGCAAGAGGTCGGGGTCGGGGAAGTATCGGTAGTCGTGCGCCTCCTCCTTGGAGCGCATCGAGCGGGTCACGAACTTCGTCGTGTCCCACAGCCGCGTCTCCTGCACGATCGTGCCGCCGTCCTCCAGGATCTCGATCTGGCGGCGCGCCTCGTACTCGATCGCCTGCATGACGAAACGGACCGAGTTGACGTTCTTGATCTCGCAGCGCGTGCCGTAGGGCGCGCCCGACCGGCGCACCGACACGTTCACGTCGCAGCGCATGGAGCCCTCCTCCATGTTCCCGTCGCAGGTGCCCAGATAGCGCAGGATCGAGCGCAGCTTGCGCAGGTAGGCACCCGCCTCGTCGGGCGAGCGCAGGTCCGGTTCCGAAACGATCTCCATCAGCGCGACGCCGGCCCGGTTGAGATCGACGAACGTCTTGGCCGGATGCTGGTCGTGCACCGACTTGCCCGCGTCCTGCTCCAGATGCAGGCGCGTGATGCCCACCGTGCGCACGGTGCCGTCGGGCATGTCGAGGTCGAGCACGCCCTTGCCGACGATCGGCTGCTGGTACTGGCTGATCTGGTAGCCGGCAGGAAGGTCCGCGTAGAAGTAGTTCTTCCGGTCGAACACCGATGTCAGGTTGATCTCCGCCTTCAGGCCCAGCCCTGTGCGGACCGCCTGCTCCACGCAGAAGCGGTTGATGACGGGCAACATGCCCGGGAAGGCCGCGTCGACGAAGCTCACCTGGCTGTTGGGGGCGGACCCGAAGTCGGTCGCGGCACCCGAGAACAGCTTGGCGTTCGAAATCACCTGGGCGTGGACCTCGAGCCCGATGACGAGTTCCCAGGCGCCCGTGCGCCCTTCGATCACATAGGCCATCGTCGTCTCTCTCACCCCAGCCCGAAGAACGGCGGGCGGAACCGGCCGGCCGCCGCCTCGATCACCGCACCCGCGCGCAGCACCGTCTCCTCGTCGAACGGCCGCCCGACAATCTGGAGCCCGAGCGGCAGGCCGCCTGCGTCCAGCCCCGCCGGGACCGACAGGCCCGGAAGGCCCGCGAGGTTCGCCGGCACGGTGAAGACGTCGTTGAGGTACATGGCGATCGGATCGTCCATCTTCTCGCCGATGCCGAAGGCGGCCGAGGGTGCGGTCGGCGTCAGCAGCACGTCGCAGGCCTCGAACGCGGTCGTGAAGTCCTGCGCGATGCAGGTGCGGACCTTCTGGGCCTGCAGGTAGTAGGCGTCGTAATAGCCGGCCGACAGCACGTAGGTGCCGATCAGGATGCGCCGGCGCACCTCGCGCCCGAAGCCCTCGCCGCGGGTCGCCTCGTACATGTCGATCAGGCTGCCGCCCGGATCGACCCGCAGGCCGAACCGCACGCCGTCGTAGCGCGCCAGGTTCGACGAGGCCTCGGCGGGAGCCACGATGTAGTAAGCGGGCAGCGCGTACTTCGTGTGCGGCAGGGTGACGTCGACGATCGTGGCGCCGGCGTCGCGCAGCCACGCCTTTCCCTTTTCCCAGATCGCGTCGATCTCGGCCGGCATGCCGTCGACCCGGTACTCGCGCGGGATGCCGACGCGCAGGCCCTTGACGGACGCCGCCAGCGCCGCCTCGTAGTCCGGGACCGGCCGGTCTACCGACGTGCTGTCCTTCGGGTCGTGCCCGGCCATGGAGCGCAGTAGGATCGCGCAGTCCTGCACCGTCCGCGCCATCGGACCCGCCTGATCGAGCGAGGAGGCGAAGGCGACGATGCCGAAGCGCGAGCAACGGCCGTAGGTGGGCTTGATGCCCGCGATGCCGGTGAAGCTGGCGGGCTGGCGGATCGAGCCGCCGGTGTCCGTACCCGTGGCCCCGAGTGCGGCGCCGAACGCGACCGCCGAGGCCGAGCCGCCCGACGAGCCGCCGGGCACCAGCTGCCGCGTCCACTTGCCGGGCTCGCCCGGGCTCCAAGGGTTGATCACGTTCCCGTAGTAGGAGGTGATGTTGGCCGAGCCCATCGCGAACTCGTCCAGGTTCAGCTTGCCCAGCATCACCGCCCCGTCGCGCCACAGGTTCGACGTGACGGTGCTCTCGTAGGGCGGCTTGAACCCGTCGAGGATGTGGCTCGCGGCCGTGGTCAGCACGTCCTTCGTGCAGAACAGGTCCTTGATGCCGAGCGGGATGCCCTCAAGCGGGCGCCGCTCGCCCTTCGGCCGCGCGTCCGAGGCCTTGGCCATGTCGCGGGCCCGGTCGGGCGTCTCGGTGATGTAGCAGTTGAGGACGCGCGCCCGCTCCGTCGCCGCGATGTAGGCGTCGGTCAGCTCGACCGCGGTGAAGTCGCCCGTCGCCAGCCCGTCGCGGGCCTCGGCCAGGGTCAGTCCGATCAGTCCGGCGGCGCTCATCTCACTCGACCACCTTGGGAACCACGTAGAAGCCGGCCATCGTCTCCGGCCCGTTGGCGAGCACGGCCCCGGCCTTCGCGCCGTCCGTCACGGCGTCGGCGCGCAGCGGCAGCACCGCGCCCACGACGGACGCCATCGGCTGGACGCCCTTCGTGTCGACCTCGCCCAGCTGTTCCACCCAGCCCAGAAGGCCGTTCAGTTCGCCGACCAGGGCCTCCTGGTCGGGCTCGGGCACCTTGATGCGGGCCAAATGCGCGATCCGCGCGACCGTGGCCTTGTCGAGCGACATCCTGTAACAACTCCGGTCCGAAGGGCGGCGGAAGGTAGCACCGGGTATGGCGATCCGCAATCTCGCGGACCTCAAGGCCTTGATGCCCAAGGGCGGGCGGCTGGCGGGCCTCGATCTGGGCGAGAGGACGATCGGCGTGGCGGTCAGCGACCCCCTGTTCGCCGTCGCCTCGCCCGTCGGCACGGTGCGGCGGACGAAGTTCACGGCCGACGCGACCGAGCTGGCCCGCCTCGTGCGCGACCGGACGGTGCGCGGCTTCGTGCTCGGCCTGCCGGTCAACATGGACGGCACCGAGGGGGCGGCGGCCCATTCCGTCCGCTCCTTCGCGCACAATCTGATCGGCCGCGCCGACCTGTTCGAGGCGGAGCCCGAGATCGTGTTCTGGGACGAGCGCCTGTCCACCGTCGCGGTCAACCGCATGCTGATCCGCGAGGCCGACGCGACCCGCCGCCAGCGCGGCAAGGTCGTGGACCAGTCGGCGGCCGCCTACATCCTCCAGGGCGCGCTCGACGCGCTCGGCAATCTTCCCGACTGAGCGACGCGCCTACCGCATGTCCCCGCTGATCGAGGCGCTCGCGCCCACGTTCCTGCTCATCGTCATCGGCTGGTGGATGCGCCGCGCGCAGTTCGCGCCCGACGCCTTCTGGCCGCCAGCCGAACGGCTGATCTACTTCGTCCTGTTTCCGGCGCTGCTGGTGTCGAGCACGGCCAAGGCCGACCTCGCCGGCCTCGACCTGCCGGCGATCGGCGGGGCCATGTTCCTCGGCGTCGTGCTGGCGACCGCCCTGCCGATCCTGATGCGCGGGCGGGTGGCCGCGGACGGGCCGGCGCTCACCTCGGTCATCCAGGGCACCATCCGTCCGAACACCTACGTCGGCCTGGCCGCCTGCGCGGCGCTCTACGGGACGCCGGGAACGGCGATCATGGCGATCGGCATCGTCGCGGTGATCCCGACCGTCAACGCCATCTGCGTCTTCGCGCTCATCCGCTGGGGATCGGGCGAGAAGCGCGGAAGCGGCTTCTCCCGGGTCGTGAAGGGGATCGTCACCAACCCCCTCATCCTCGCGGTGGCGGCGGGTGCCCTTCTCAACGCACTCGGCGTCCACCGGATTCCCGTGGCGACGCCACTGATGGACGCGCTGGGTGCGGCGTCGCTGCCGCTGGGGCTTCTGGCGGTCGGGGCCGGACTCGACCTGAAGGCGCTAGGGACGAGCGCCCGGGGGATCGCCTGGTCGGCCGCCTACAAGCTGTTCGCGGTCCCTGCGCTGACGGCGGCCTTCGCTCTCTCCTTCGGGGTGACGGGGCTGCCGCTGGCGGTGGCACTGCTCTACAATGCGTTGCCCTGCTCGGCGAACGCCTACGTGCTCGCGCGACAGCTGGGCGGCGACCATGCCCTCATGGCCGGGATCATCACCGCGCAGACGCTCCTCGCCGTCGCGACCCTTCCGGTCGTGGTTCTCCTGACGATGCCCTGACGCAGGGTCGCGGCCCCGCCGCCTCACCGTGCGTGAGGCGGTTGCGGGGACCCGGGGCGCGATTGTCCTCGCCCGCCGCCGCACCACATCTTTGCGCGACACCGCCGATCCGGAGACGCCGCCATGACCCGCCCGATCGCCCGTCGCTCCCTGTTCGCGACCCTCGCCGCCGCCGCCGTCCTTCCCGCCGGGGCCGCGATGGCGCATCACGGATGGAGCGGTTACGTCGCCGAACGGCTGACCGTCCTCAAGGGAGCGATCCGCGCGGTCCGGTTCCAGAACCCGCACTGCGAACTCGATCTGGTGGCCGAGGGCAAGGTGTGGCGCATCACGCTCGCCCCGCCGTTCCGGATGAACGCCCGCGGCGTGCCGGACGGAACGCTGCAGACCGGTCAGGACCTGGAGATCCAGGGCTATCTGAACCGGTCCGACCCGACGGAGATCCGCGCCGAGCGGATCGTGCTGGCCGGCCGCGCGGTCGAGATGCGCTGATGCACGATCACGTCGGCGAGGCCACGGCGCCCGCCTGGGCCGTCGCCGTCGAGCATTCCGCCGTCGGGCTCCTGATGCGGAGTTCCGACTGGCTCTATCCGGCCGTCGAGACCGCGCACATCCTCTCCTTCGTGGCGCTGGTGGGCGCTATCGTCGTCTACGACCTGCGCGTCCTGGGACTGCGGCGCGCGATCCCGCCGGTGGAGCTGGGACGCCTCGCGATCCCGCTCGCCGGTGGCGCGGCCATCGGTGCGGTCGCCACAGGGACCGCGCTCTTCACCGCCGAGGCCTCCACCTACGTGGCCAGTCCCATATTCCTGGCGAAGATGGGCCTTCTGCTCGCTGCGATCCTGAACGTCGCCTGGGTCCATGTCGCGGTCCGCCCCTTTTCCGGCGCGCCGATCGGGTCCGCGGCGCGCATCGGGGCCGCCCTCTCGCTCCTCGTCTGGCCGACGATCGTCGTATGCGGGCGACTGATCGCCTACCTCTGACGGCCGACCTCGGCTATGGTCGCGCCATGATCCGTGGATGGGCGCCCCTGACGGCCCTCGGGGCCGCTCTGATCCTGGCCGGTTGCGCGACGCCGCCGTCCGACCGCCCCGCCGCGTCCGGCGTCGCCGCGTCGGACGC
>VYKX01000192.1_pt1 | contig 16490 bp, 18 predicted proteins | sample 5114471 | NCBI WGS metagenome assembly VYKX01 (sample SAMN12291785, study PRJNA351875) | freshwater metagenome | isolation source: freshwater lake | place: USA: Michigan, Gull Lake | collected 2013-08-08
AAGTACCATGAAGACCGCAGCCCACCCACCGCGCCATAGGCCAGGATAAGCCCAAGTGCTGTGGCCAGACCTGGTACCGCAACAGGCATCACCAGAGCTTCTTCAATAAGCCGCGCAGTCACACCAGAATGGCGCGCGAGCACATAGGCCGAAGGAATACCAAGCAGCAGCGTTATCACCAAAGTAGCGAAAGCAATCTGAAGCGAGAGCAAGACCGTTCCGCCGTAATTCGCCCAAACATCCAGGATCCAGCGCGTTGTCAATCCGCTTGATAATCCCACAAACTGATTGGCAGTGACGCCTGCGATGACGGAGGCAAATATGGGCAGAATGAGAAAGGCCGAAATAAGCAATGTGAAGCAAAGGCCTGTCCAGAAACCGATACCACGCCTCATGCAGCGGCTCCGCCGCTTGCGCCACGGGCAAGGGCCAGCACAGCCCAGGTTGCGATACCCAATAAGAAGGAAAGCGCCGCTGCGACTGCCAAGTTCGCCTGTAGTGTGAATTCCGTATAGATCACCATGGGCAATACATCGATGCGTGATGCAAGTGCAAAGGCGGTTCCAAAAGCGCCGGTCGCGGTGGCAAAGCAGATGGCTCCAGCAGCCGCCATTGCGGGTGCCATTCCTGGCAGTAAGACATCACGCAGAACGCCGAAAGGGGATGCGCCAAGGGAACGCGCTGCTTCTTCAAGGCGCGGATCAAGTTTCTCTGCTGCCGCCATCAGGGTCAGCAAGGTGCGCGGGATCGAGAAATAGATATAGCCGAGCAATAGGCCAGCCAGCGAATAGGCGAAAACAATGCGATCGCCGCCGAGTGCCATGGAGACCTCGGCGACCAAACCCTGTCGACCGGCAAGCATGATGACAAGATAGCCCACCACGACGCCTGGAAAGGCCAAAGGCAGGGTCAGCAACGCGAGAAGCGTGGACCTGCCACGAAATCTTACGCGCGCCAGGAACAGTCCCATGATGGTCGCTATGAAAAGCGTTATGACCGTCGTCGCCGCCGCCACCAAAAGGGTAGAGATAAGGCTGCGCAGGAAACGCGGTTCGGTGAGGATAGCGCTATAGCCACCCGCACCGCCCGCCACCGCCAAATATCCAAGTGGTATTAGAAAGAAGGCGAGGAAAACCGCCAGTGCGGGCGCAATAAGCAATCCCGCACGCAGGCGGTCATGCATCACCCAATCTCACGCTGATAGCGATCAGCAAGGGCACGGACGGCGCCGGCAAGCTTGCGCACATCCAATGGTTGCGCGCGCGCATAATCCGCGGCTGGCAAAAAGCGCGCTTGTGCGGCTTCCGGCATCAATTCTGGGAAAACCGGACGCAAGAAGGCGCCGGCCCAATGGCGTTGCCCTTCATCCGAAAGCAAAAAGTCCAACATGCGCCGGCCATTATCGGGATTCGGCCCATTGGCGACAAGGCCCATGACATAGGGAAGCGTTTGCGTGCCTTCCGCCGGGATCACGAAGCGCGTCGGGGCACCATCGCTATACTGCGCGCGATAGGCGTTAAAATCATAGTCGAGCAGGATCGGGATCTCGCCAGAAAGCACTCGGGCATACGCGGTTTGCTTCGGCACGATCGGCTGGTTGGCCTGCAGACGCTTAAAGAACGCCATCGCCGGATCGAAATTCTCATAGCTGCCACCGAGCGCAAGATTGATGGCCACAACACCAACCTGGCCCACAGCGGCAGAGGTTGGATCAAGATAGCCGACCATGCCGCGATAAGTTGGGTTGAGAAGATCATTCCAGCTTTGCGGAATGGGGCGATTGCCCAGCGCCCGCGTATTCACAAAAATACCCAGCGTTCCGGAATGGATGGTGAACCAATAGCCCTCCTCATCCTTGAGTCCTGTGGGGATACGGTCAAAACGGGCTGGCTTGTAAGGCGCCAGAACCCCGGCCTCGCGGGCCTGCGGGCCCACTTGACCACCTAGATAGACAACATCAGCCACGGGTCGCGCGCGTTCCGCGATCAATGCTGCAAGTGATTGGCCTGAGTTCTTATTGTCAGGTGGGACCGTTAGGCTGATGCGGCTTTGCAACAGACGCAGCATGCCGCCCCAATCCGCCCATTCCGGAGGGCAATTATAGCAGACAGCGCGTGCTGCCTGAGCGGCCGCAGGACCGAATGCCATGCCGGCGGCCAAACCGGACATCAGAAGGTGACGACGTTTCATGAGATGATCTCCAACTTGACGCACCTTTGAGTGCGACTCACGAGCTAAACGAAACCTAAGTAAGAGGCATCAATTGCTGCAAGTGGATGACAAGAATATGAATATTCCAATTCAGAGTGTTTCCCTATCAGCGCATGATCGCCGGAGTGTTTCCGCTACAGCGCCTCCGCCTAAGAAAACATAAAAGTGACTGTGACGCATGACGGCGAAGGCCAAGACATTCGATCATCCTTCACCAAAGCGCCACAGCACTGAAACATAAGGCGGCTAACCCCCGACACCTCGATGGATTGGAGGGCGCCTCATGCCCGGAATAATGCTTCGGCACATTGCCAAGCAATTCGGTACGACGCAGGTTCTGCGTGATGTTTCGATGGAGGTCAGGGATGGCGAGTTTCTCGCGATTCTTGGTCCTTCAGGTTGCGGCAAGTCCACCTTGCTGCGGATCATCGCGGGGCTTGAAACGGCCGACCAAGGCAGCGTGTTCATTGGTGATCGCCAAGTGGATGCCCTGCCGGCGAAGGCGCGCGATCTGGCGATGGTTTTCCAATCCTACGCGCTTTACCCCTATATGACGGTTGCTGCGAATATCGCCCTTCCTCTGGAAATGCGCCGCTTGTCTGCACTTCAGCGCCTTCCGCTTCTTGGCCGGCTAATGCCTGGTGCGCGTCCCCTGCGGGCTTCGATTTCACGGGATGTAGTGGCCACTGCAGCGCCCTTGGGGCTTGAGGCGCTGCTGCACCGGAAGCCTGCGCAACTTTCAGGAGGCCAGAGACAGCGCGTGGCCTTGGCGCGCGCCATGGTGCGCCACCCGGCCGCCTTTCTGATGGACGAACCCCTATCCAATCTTGATGCAAGGCTTAGGGCAGATGCGCGTGCTGAAATCGTCTCCCTCACGCGCAGGCTGGGTGTCACGACAATTTATGTGACGCATGACCAATCGGAAGCCATGGCCATGGCTGATCGAATTGCTGTCATGGAAGGGGGAAGCGTCCTGCAATTGGCGGCACCACAGGCGCTTTATGATGACCCGCAAAGCCTGGCCGTGGCGCGCTTTGTCGGCACCCCGCCCATCAATATTTGGCCAATTGACATTACCGCGCGCGGCGCGCTGATGATGAACGGCATTCATCTTCCCTTCCATGCGGGTAGCTTTTCAGGGCCAGCTCTGCTTGGGACACGCCCGGAAGCGCTTGAATTGAACCGCCATGGGCTTCAGGCGCGCCTATTACGCATGGAAAAACTTGGCATGGAAACGCTGGTGCATTGCCAGGTTGCAGGTGTGCCAGACTTAACAATTCTTCGCCTTCCCCCAGCGACAGCCGAGCGCCTTTCCGGTCAGGACACCATCCATATTCTGCCAAGACGCGCCATTCTTTTCGACCGTGATGGTGCGCGGCGCCCGCTCTATGAAGCGGAGTCTGTTCATGCGTAGCGCGGGTCCTTCAGCGCGGCTGTTACGGGCGGAAGCCTTGACGGCCTATCTGCTAAGCTTGCCCGCCTTTCTGCTGATGTGGGCCATGTTGCTTGGCCCCGCGGTTTCCGTAGTGCTGCTTTCCTTCACAGATTGGAATTTTGGCGAGGCAAGCCTTCGGTGGGCAGGACTCGATAACTACATCGAACTGTGGGGCGACCGGGTGTTCTGGATCTCGCTCAAGAATACCATCATTTATGTGGGTATTTCAGTTCCTGCCACGGTGCTTCTTGGCCTTCTCGCGGCCCTGCTGATCGAAAGTGTCAGTCACGGCAGGGCCTTTTACCGCGCTGCATTCTTTTTGCCGGTCGCGTCAACGCTGCTCGCCATGGCGTTGGTTTGGGAATTCATGTTCCACCCAACCGTTGGGTTTATCAATCAGCTTTTCCGCGCGCTGGGCCTGCCCACGGCTGATTGGTTGCAAAATCCTGATACGGCGCTTTTCGCCCTGATTGCGATTGGCGTCTGGCAGAATCTTGGCCTTGCCATGATCCTTTTCATGGCAGGGTTGAAGGCAATCCCGAAGGATCTTTATGAGGCGCTTGGCATGGATGGTGCCGATGGCGCCTGGGAACGCTTTCGTCGCGTGACTTGGCCCATGCTTGGTCCCTCCCTTGTTTTTGTCGTCGCCATCACGGCTATCCGCAGCTTTCAGGTCTTTGATACGGTCGCTGTGCTCACTGAAGGGGGGCCGTCCAAGGCAACCGAAGTGCTGCTCTATACCATGGTGCAGCAGGGCTTCACCTTTCTGCGGTCAAGCTATGGGGCCGCGATTACCGTCATTTTCCTGATCCTGACGCTATGCCTCACCATGCTCCAGACCATCGCTCTCGATCGGCGTGCGCATTATGGCTAAGCGTTTGAGTATAATTTTGCGTCACGCGCTGCTTATTCTTGGCGCCGGCATCATGCTTGCCCCCTTCGTACTGATGATCTCCATTTCCTTTAAGCCACCAGGGGAGGTCTTCGCGCCTCAATTCACCCTTCTGCCGCAGCAATGGTACGCGGTGGAAAACTATACGGCGGCCTTCACTCGGGTGCCGCTGGCGCGCTTTATCCTGAACGGGTTTCTAGTGACATTTTGCATCTTTGCCATGCAAGCGCTCACCGCGCTTCCCATGGCCTATGCGCTGGCCAAGCTGCGCTTCGCAGGGCGGGAAACCTGTTTCACCTTGGTGGTGCTGGCACTTCTCATCCCCCCCCAAGTGCCGGCGATACCGCTTTACATCGCCATGTGGCAGCTAGACCTTCTGAATACCTATGCCGGCATCATTCTGCCGTCCACGATCAGCGTCTTTGGCATTTTCATGATGCGGCAATTCTTCCGCACCGTACCAAATGACCTGATTGCGGCGGCGCGGATGGATGGCCTTGGCGAGTTTGCCATTGTCTGGCGCATCATGTTGCCAACAGCGATGCCTGCACTGACAGCTTTTGCCTGCCTTTCCTTCATCTGGAATTGGAATGAATTCTTCTGGCCATTCCTGGTGGTCCAGGATGAGGCCTTGATGACACCGCCGCTCGGTATCGCATTCTTCTCGAACGCGGAAGCCGGCACTTCCTTCGGCCCCCTTATGGCGGCGGCAACAGCTGTCACCGCCCCCTTGGTACTGGCCTTTCTTCTTGCCCAACGCGCCTTTGTCGAAGGCGTGACAATGACAGGCATCAAATGACCCCCCAACCCCTCAGGAGAAATATCATGATCAACCGTAGGCACATGCTTCTTGGCACCGCTGCAGGGCTTGCGGCCCCGCTTTACGCGCGCGCCCAATCCAATATCGTGGAGCTCACGGCACAATATTCCATTCCGGAACTTTTCCGCGGCCTGATGGAAGATGTGTCCACGGAATTTTCCAAGCAGAATCCTAATATTCGCGTCAATTGGCGCGCGCCGGAACAGGGCTATGAGGAAATCATGCAGCGCAACCTGCGTGATGCCATCACGCGTTCGCTGCCTGATGTTGCCTTTCACGGCCTCAATCGGCAGCGCACGCTTCTTGAGCGCGACATTCCGGTTGATTTGCGCCCCTTCATGACGGCTGATCCAAAGATTGCGGAGCAGGGCTATTCGGAGACGCTGCTGTCTCTCGGCCAGGTTGGCGGCAAGCAAACAGGGATCGGCTTCGCGCTTTCTACCCCTATCCTTTACTACAATGTTGATCTGATGCGCCGCGCGGGTGGTGATCCTGCGCGTCCGCCTTCAAGCTGGGACGAGGTGATCAATCTTTCGCGCGCGATCTCGGGCTTCAGTGACAATACCACCGGCATGTTCTTCGATTGGACAATCACCGGCAACTGGTCCTGGCAAGGTCTGGTCTTCAGCCATGGTGGCACCATGCTGAATGCTGAGGAAACCCAGGTAGCCTTCAATCAAGAACCGGGGCTTCGCGCCATCCGCACGTTGCGTCGGTTTGTTGATGAAGGGCGGATGCCGGATATTCGTCCGGCAACGATGTTTACTGATTTCTTTTCCGGACGCCTGGGCATTTCCATGCAGTCAACGGCACAGCTTGGCCGCTATAATCGCGAGATTGGCGGTCGCTTCCCATTGCTGACTGGGCGCTATCCGCTTTCCGCACCGAATGGACGAGTTCCGGCAGGCGGGAACGTGGCGATGATGTTCACGCGTGATGCGCAGAAGCAGCGCGCGGCATGGGAATTCATCAAATTCGCTACCGGCCCCATTGGCGGCACCATGATGGTGAACCACACCGGCTATATGCCGGCCACCACCATTCCGGCCGAACGCGAGGATATGCTGGGGCGCTTCTATCGCGAGAACCCCAACCACCTCACCACCTTCCGGCAGGCTGATTCCATCACTGGCTGGTATGCCTTCCCCGGCCAGAATGCTTTGCGGATCACCGATGTCATCAATGACCACCTTCAGAATGTGGTCGGCAAGCGGGCGGAAGCGGATGCAACGCTCCAGCGCATGGCCGCTGATGTGCAAGCCCTGCTGCCGCGCCGTAGCTGAACTGATGCGACGGCGCCTTGTTGCCGAGGCGCCGTCCCCATCACCTTGAAGGAATAAGTGACATGACCTCTCTCTCATTCATTCATCTGACTGACCTTCATCTGGTTGCGCCCGGCGAAGAACTGTATGGCCTTGATCCGGCGGAGCGGCTGCAGGCTGCGGTTGAAAGCATCATCAGCCGCCATGGGCCTGGTTGCGCCGCGCCTGCCGAGTTTGCCGTGATCACCGGAGATCTCGCTCATTGGGGTGAGGTCGCGGCTTATGATGCGCTCAAAGATATCCTGCGTCCGCTACCCTTCCCCTGCCATCTTCTGCTCGGCAACCATGATGACAGGGGCGCGTTTCTCTCCGTCTTCAATGAATGCCCCACAACGCAGGATGGGCATGTGCAACAGGTGTTGCAGACGCCGGTCGGAATTTTTGTGATGTTGGACACCAATGAGGCCGGCACGCATGCAGGAAAGCTTGGCCCCGAACGTCTTGCCTGGCTTGCCAGGGTACTCGGTGGCAGTGACGCTCCGCTATTCTTGTTCCTGCACCATCCGCCGGCATCAAGTGGCATTGTGGGTATGGATCAAATCCCGCTCATGGATGCCGATGCGCTCTGGAATATTCTTGAGCCGCATCGGGCCCGTGTGCGTCATATCTTCCATGGCCATCTGCATCGCCCATTTGCCGGGTCGTGGCATGGCATTCCGTTCACGTCCTTGCGCGGGACGAATCACCAGGTGGTTCTGGATTTTGCGGAACAGACAAAGGTGTTCGGGAGCCACGAGCCGGCTGCCTATGCGCTTGTGCGGATCACAGAAACTGAGGTTGTTGTTCATACACATGATTACGTGGACGCTTCGGAAGTTTTTGACATGTAGGCTGTTTTTGACGGTTCTCATGGCGCATCAATAGTGCGCTTCGGCATTGATCTGGGATTACACGCGCTGCCATCGCAGCAGCAAATACAACCAGGCATTTGGGTGAAGGTAATATGTACATGAAGAAACGCGTTGTTGTTGTGGTACTGGATGGCCTGCGGCGGGATATGATTTCGCCAGCGACGACGCCAGCGCTGGCTAGCTTCATGGGGATGGCGACTGTCTTTTCAGCCCATCAATCCGTTTTCCCATCGGCGACCCGCGTTGTCTCTGCCTGCTTTGCCACTGGCTGCTGGCCGGCTCGGCACAGGCTCGCGGGAAATAGCATTGCGCTCATGGAAAATGACAGGCTCATCCCCCATGATGTCGGGCGTCCTGATTTCATGGATGATTTGCGCCGCATTCGTGGCTATTGCCTTGCCGTGCCCACATTGTCGGGAAGGCTTGCGCAGAACGGGCAAGAAGCGATGCTTTTTTCTAATGTCTCCCCCGGTGCGGCACGTGCTCATGATCCTGATGGCCATGGTTGGGTGCTGCATCGTGCCTGGTCGCATGGCCCAGGTTTACGAAAATTGACGGGTGCCGAAGCTGTTGAATCTGTCACGCATGATGCCGCCGGTGATGCAGTATTGACCCGGGCCTTTCTCGACCGCGCCCTTGCGGGGCGTGAATCCGCGCTCGCGGTGTTATGGCTGGGCGAACCCGATGCAAGCCAGCATGCCGCACCACTTGGGGCGCCTGCGGGAATGGCGGCACTCACCGCCGCCGATGCGCGTTTTGCCGAGGTTCGCGCAGCCGTGGAAGCGCGCCGCGATGCAGGTGAAGACATTCTGTTGATTGCTTGTTCCGATCACGGGCACCAAACCGTCAAGGCTGTTGTGGATATAGAAGCCGAATTGGTGGCCGCTGGCTTGAAGCGTGGCATTGACGACGCAAGCCTTATTTCGGTTTCCAACGGCACATCGGCGTTGGTCTATCTGCACCCGGATCGCGCGATGCTCGCCGATGCTGTGCTTGATTTTTTTGCTGCACAACCTTGGGTCGGTTCGGTGCATGCTGGTGACGCACTCGCCGAGATTGGTCATGCGGCGCAGGATCATCTTCTCTGCGCTATTTCCATGGCGTCAGACACAGCGACCAATGAATTCGGGGTCGCGGGACTTTCCTTTGCCGCCAAGCCCGCAGCGGGCAAGCCGGATCGCCTGGGATGCGGACAGCATGGCGGCCTTGGCTTGGCTGAACAAAGCCCTTTCCTGATGATCAACGGGGCAGGCTTTGCACCCGCCGTGGAAAGCGCCGCGCCGACAAGCCCGATAGACCTTGCCCCAACCATCCTGCGGCATCTTCAACTCGCGGCGGATGGCTGTGACGGGCGCGCCTTGCAACAAGGCGCTTGAAGAAGGCCGCGTCAGGCTATCGGTAGGCCCCGCAGGGGTTTCAGTTGCTCGCCTTCAACCCGGCAGACTCATTCCCTGCCATCGCCCATGTCTTAGCTTTTTGGAGTAGTTCAGCCAGACCATTGGGTTGGTCGGTGATAAGGGTTTGCGGAGAAACAGAAGAACCGGGCGCTGGATGGAGAATAATCTTCCAGCCCCCTGCCGCTTGATCAAAAACCTCGAACCGCCAGGGACCAAAACTCAAAAGCCCGACGCGAAGCTGACGCGAAGCCATGTAAGTCCCTCTTGATCTGTGCTAACCCCCTCTAGTATGGCTAGACAACCGAGGCAAGTGTCTACAACCTGAAGGGAATTGTCTGGCTTTGAAGCACCGCGTCACTTGGTTGGTGCGACAAGCCCCGGAACCAGTTTTCCAGAAAAGAAGGCAGCGAGAGACTCTGCCGCTGACATCTCAATCGCTTCGCGCACTTCCGCCACGGCCGATCCCAGATGGGGCGTGAATAGGGTGCGCGGATGGGCCAAAAGCGCCGGCGGGATTGCGGGTGGGCGATGCGGCAAGGCCCAATCCTCCATGGCGAAGACATCAGCTGCAAAGCCCCCAAGCCGCTCAGCGTGCAGGGCGTCGGCCACCGCTGCTTCATCCACCAAGGAACCGCGCGCCACATTCACTACCAGCGCATGAGGCGGCAGCGTAGCCAGCCGCGCGGCATCCAGTATGTGCTTGGTGCATGGCGTCAGCGGCAGCGCAAGCACCAGCGCGTCAGCCAAGGGAAGTATCGCTTCAAGCGGCATCGGCGTCACACCATCCGGCGCTGGGGCAGCTTGATCATGACCAATCAAGCGGCAGCCAAAGCCCTGCAACCGTGTCGCAATCGCCCGCCCTACTCGGCCAAAACCAAGCAACCCAATAGTCGCACCTTCCAGACCTGCACCGTAAAGAATCGGGCGCCAACCGCCGAATGTACCGCTGCGCACCAGCGCATCGCCCGCGCGAAGATGGCGCCCAAGGCCGATCAGCAAGCCAATCGCAAGCTCGGCCGTTGGCACGGTGAGAAGGTCAGGCACCACCGAGACAGTAACGCCGCGCCGCTGACAGGCCGCGAGGTCAAAATTATCCGCACCTTTCAGTGCACAGCCAATCATGCGCAGCCGCGGGCAGGCAGCCAGGAAATCATCATCCACATGATCTGTCATAAAGGCGAGCAAGCCATCCGCCCCTGCAGCGCGGTCCCGCAACGCCTGTGCTGACCAAGGTTCTGGACCCTCATTCATTTCAATATCAGCAAATTCTTTGAGGCGCGCAAGAACCGTTGCATGAAGCGGCTGTGTCACAAGGATGCGCGGTTGCACGGCGGGTTTCATCAAAATGTAACTCCAGCATCGGTGAGAAGGAAGTATAGCGCCAAAAAAAGCGATCCAGAAGGTTGGAACTTTGCACCCTAGAACTCAAAAGTCAGGAATGGCTGTTTTGCGTCTTTTTGATGCTGGCGTGACCTATCCGAATGGGACCGTTGCGTTGCAGCCAACCAGTTTGGAGTTTGCCGAAGGCGTCTTTACGATTTTGCTTGGACCTTCAGGCGCCGGTAAATCTACGCTGCTGCGCAGTTTGAATGGTATTGTCCCACTCAGCCAGGGGCAGGTGGCATCCGCGCATTTAGGCGTGTTGCGAAATGCGCGCCAATGGCGGGAACACCGGCGCAAAACTGGTATGATTTTCCAGCAACATCAGTTGATCGGGCGCCTGACCGCACTCGCGAATGTTCTCATGGGCCGGCTCGGTCACCATTCGACTTTGCGTAGCCTGTTACCATTATCGGCAGATGAAAAGCGTATGGCCTTGGAAGCCTTGGATCGTGTTGGTTTGCTTGACTTTGCTTTGCGGCGGGCCGATCAACTCTCCGGCGGGCAGCAGCAGCGTGTTGGCATTGCGCGCGCCCTAGCCCAAGCGCCCAACCTGATCCTTGCGGATGAACCTGTCGCCTCTCTTGATCCTGCCACCGCAGAACGTGTGTTGGCATTGTTGCATGGGATTTGTCGGCAGGATGGGTTGAGCGCGATTATTTCCCTGCACCAGGTGGAACTTGCCCGCCAATTCGCTGATCGCATCATCGGCATCAATGGCGGTCATGTCGTTTTTGACGGACCACCCGACAGGCTTGGTGAGGACGCCATTCGCCGTATTTATGACGGCACCCCCATCCCACAAAAAAACCCTTCTGCTGCATACGAACTGGAGATGACCCCATGAAGCGCCGCGCATTCCTTGCAACACCGCTGTTATTGCCTGCCCTGGCGCAGGCCCAAACCCGCGATCCTGCCCGCTTGCGCCTGGCATTGTTGCCAGATGAGAATGCGTCGACCATCGTCCAGAACGCCCAGCCTTTGCGCGCACATCTGTCCCAGAGTCTTGGCCGCGATGTGCAGGTTCTCGTCACCACCGATTATTCTTCAATGATCGAGGCGATGCGCTTTGGCCGTATCGAAATCGCTTACTTCGGGCCGTTTTCCTATGTGCTGGCGAAATCACGGGCCGAGGGGATAGAACCCTTCGCCGTTGGTGTGGAACGCGGTTCCCCCACCTATCGTTCCATCATCATCGGGACCGCGGGCGGGCCGGTGCAGAAGCTTGAGGATGTGCGTGGCCATCCGGTTGCATTCGGTGATCAGGCATCAACATCCTCGCACCTTGTGCCGCGCGCGACCATCCTGCGACGCACCGGGCTTGCTGGAGAGCGTGATTTCCGTGTGGTGCATGTCGGTACGCATGACGCTGTTGCGCGTACGGTCGAAGCAGGGCGCGCGCCGGCCGGCGCCCTTTCCGAGCCGATCTTCCATTCCCTCCTTGCGCGCAACATCATCCGTCGTGATCGTTTGGTGGATGTTGCGTTCTCAGACCCCATCCCGAACTATCCGATGGTGATGCAGGGCGATCTGGCGCCTACGCTAAAGCAAGCCATTCGCGATGCCTTTCTCAACCTGAATAATCCCGAGTTGCTCCGCAATTTCCGCGTGGAGGGCTTTGCGCCAACAACCGACGCCGCCTATGACGTGCTGCGCGAGACAGCACGCATCCTTAATCTTGATCTGAGCCGCATGAGCTGATGTCAACCACGACGCAGGATCATATCCTCGCGGCTGACCGAAAGGCAGGCATGCGCCAGGCCTTGCTGGTGGCGTGCCTGTTGGTGGTTTGCGCGGCAGCCCTGACCATTACGGGCTTCTTTGATGCGGCACGCTTTGCTGAAGGTATCCCGGCACTGGCGCAGCTATTTTCGGAAATGATCCCGCCAGATTTTTCGCGCTGGCAGCATTGGCTGCGCCCCTTATTGGATACACTTGCCATGTCCATTGCGGGCACAATCCTGGCCGTGATTCTATCCTTGCCACTAGCCTTGCTTGCCGCACCAAATACTACGCCTTTCCCGGCCTTGGGCTATATTGCGCGGCTTCTGCTCTCCTTCTTGCGTTCCGTGCCTGAACTGATCCTGGGCATCATCTTTGTCGCGGCCGTTGGCTTTGGCGCCTTGCCTGGCGTGCTTGCGCTGGCTTTGCATTCTGTAGGTATGGTTGGAAAATTCTATGCCGAGGCAATTGAACATGCGGACCCCCGCCCCTTGGAGGCCGCGCGGGCCGCTGGGGCGACCCGCATTCAGGTAATCACCCATGCTGTTTTGCCGCAGGTTCTGCCGCAAATGGCGGATATCACGATCTACCGCTGGGAATATCATTTCCGTGCCTCAACTGTGCTTGGCATTGTCGGTGCTGGCGGCATTGGCTTTGAACTGATTGCTGCCCTTCGCCTGATTTCCTATGATCAGGTGGCTGCGATTCTTATCACGATCCTCGCCTGTGTCGTGGTGGTGGATAGCTTGGGCGCAGCGCTTCGGAAGCGGCTGAAGTAAGACTGTGTCCGCCGTCGGCGCCTATGGGACCAAACTGATGGTTTGAGGTACGGAGGATTTCTGGCTCATTGTAACCCCAAGCAGAGTGAGGATGAGCCAGAATTCCTCGAACCTCACGGCCCGGATACCAGCCGAAAAGCTGATCGCGATTCTCACCGTGTCGTGCGCAAGCATCATTCCGCCGAGGACAATACCTATCTGCGCCTCGCGGAGGCAACGCACCATCTGGGCCTTTCGGGGGAAGCCTTGGCGGCGGGGCGCGTTTTGGGCGACGTACTTTTGGCGGAAGCACCGCGCGAGGCAGGATCACGTTACCGGCAGGCGGCTGACATCGCCGAAGAGCTTGGCATGCGGCCGGAGGTAGAACTGATGGCCGCAGGGCTTGCGAAGATAAAAGGGCGCGCGCGGCGCATGGGATGATTTTCTCTGGGTTTGTAGGCGGCTGCTGCATTTGAGTTATGCTGCCATCCCACCGATTGACCCAATGACGCATAGTGGCGCGCGCCCAATTCAGCGCATGAGACCTACCCAATCGCTGCGCCGAGCGCCGGCTACTGAGCTAGTTCATCAATTCCAGAGTTGCGCATTCCATTGTCTCGGAGAACCATCTAGGGGCGTCTCAATGAAAAGGGCCCTACTCACTACGCCGGATTGCGCGAACACGCCCACGCGCGCGCCACGCGGCGAAGCATTGCTTGATTCTCAGCATCAGCGCATGCGGCAGACTACCGTAAACGAAGCCATCATTCGCGTTCTTGGGACGGCGCAGATCCGGGCCAGGCCAGACAAAGATGTTCACCTCAGTCACGATCACCCAACAGGGTCCATCCTGTAGTCAAAGCCTATTGCGTGTCGCCGCCGGTATCTCGACACCGGCAGCAGCGTCAGTCGCGGGCGAGGAGGTGATCGGGAAAACCACAACTTCGTCACGACCATCATCCCCGCGCAGCAGCGCAACAATAGCGGCAGGACGATCATTGGTACCTTCCTCGCGCCCGGCCCCACTCTCATGACTCCAAAGATAGGCGTAGCGGATGACATCGCCGACAGCCGGAAGCACCGGCCTAGCGGACTTCATGATCGTAGCGCTTGCTTTCCTCTGATGGTTCAGCGTGAAGGATAGCGTCGGCGAGGTCCTGCGGCATGTCTTCACTCCGCATTACCTGGCGGTCCCGGCGCTTTAGGCGCTCATATTCCTCGATGGAGATCATCACCGTCCGTGGCCGACCATTGCGAGTGATAGCAACAGGTTGGACCAAGGCCTTGTCCTGGTAGAGGCCGAAATTTCGCTGGGCTTCTGCAGCGCCGACTTTGAGCATGGGCTCGGACATGGGAAGACCTCCGCAAATTACGTAATATACATAACCCATGCTGCGCCAGATTTCCATGGCTGTTTGCGGTCAACTGAGGTTGCCTCGGTATGACGGTTAAAGCCAAACTGGCGTCCGAGGGCCCCTCCCCCCAGAGAGTTTCGCCTTTTTGGTCGCCACTGCTGCTCCAGTCGCCACCTAGCCGAACAGGGTTAGCGCCCCTGGCGACCACCTGAACCTCCTTGAAAACAAAGCTTTTTCTGGCGACCTTTATGGTGCGCAAACGGAATGTTTCGGCCGTTTTTTATCCGGCTCGGCGAATTCTCTCCAAAGCTTGAGGGTAGGCCGATTTTTTCAACAAGGTTTAACGCTTTGGTCTGAAATAGTTTTAGCTATGCTGCGGTGCGGCTTGGTTGGGAAATGGACTGGAGGGGCAAGCGGCAATGAGGCGGGAAAATGGATGAAGGATCATGAGGGTGCCCGCCCCGGTCATTGGTCAAGATATTGATTCATAGAACTTTATCCGCCTCACCCCCCTCAATCCAGCACAAGCCCGCTCGCCTGCCCCAATTCGCGCCATTGCGGCACTTCCTGGCGCAGCCGTTCAGCGAGCGGCCCTGGGCCATCGAGCCTGAGCGTCGCACCTATTGCCGCCAGCCTTTCCTGCAATTGCGAACCCTGACGTAGCGGCGCCATGCCAGTGACCAAGCGTTCCACTACGGCATCTGACATCGCCCGTGGGCCGAGCATTGCGTACCAGATGGAGGCCTCATAGCCCGGCACCAGGCCCGCAATCGGCGGCACACCTGGCAGCATGGGCAGCGGCCCGGCAGAGGTCACGCCAAGGGCGCGCACGCGACCGCCGCTGATATGCTGCATCCCCTCATTCGTGCTGGTGATCATCATATCAATATCGCCCGCCAAAAGCGCCGCGGTGGCCGGGCTGCTGCCGCGAAACGGCACATGCAGCAATTCAATACCGGCACGATGCGCGAAAAGCGCGCTCGCCAAATGCGTCGTCGCGCCCACTCCGGATGTGCCGTAGCTGACGCGCCCGGGATTGGTCTTGGCGAAGCTCAGCAGCGCCGAAAGGTCCTTGAATGGGCTTTCCTGCCGCACCACCAGCACAAGTGAAGAATCGAGCACCAGCGTAATCGGCTTCAAATCCTGAAAGGGATCGAAAATTGGGTTGCGCACCAGTGCCGGATGGATAGCCACCGCGCCAGTCGTCAGCATCATGAAATGTGGATCATTGGCTGCGACCACGGCCTGCGTGCCCACGGCGCCGCCAGCGCCGCCTCGATTTTCGACGATTACAGGCCGGCCAAGCGCTTCCGTAAGCTGATCGGCGATGGCGCGGGCGGGTAGGTCCAGCGGGCTGCCGGCGGCAAAGGGCACCATGATGCGTACCGGCCGGCTCGGCCAGGTTTCCGCGCGCGCAACGCGCACGGCGAAGGCCGAGGCAATAATGCCTGCCACTACTGCACGCCGGGTGACCGCTGCGCCATTGATTGCTTCAGAAAGTGCCATGCCCATTTCCCCCAACCTCATGGTTTTAAGGAAAGGCTATCGGCGCCGGCTTATCCGATCAAGCGATGCCCAGCGCTTCAGGCATGGCCCTTAACCTCCGCAGTGGCCAAGTTGCTCCACTCAGCGGAAGAGCTACCAACACCCAAAATCCATCCCTCCACCTGCGCGATGACCTTTTCCTGTGGTGCCAGGTCTGGACGCAGGAAGCCCGGAAGGGTCCCGTTTCGATCAGCTTGGGAAAGCCAGGCGGCGATGGAGAAGGCATCATGCTGATCGCCGGTGCGGTCGGCGCGGGGGTAAGCGTGGCTCCAGAGCGCGGGATAGACCTCGGCGATGGCGGATTTACCCTCCGGAATCTCCCACCCGCCAAAGGGCCAGAAATGCACGCGCGGGCCGAGTTGCTGGCGGATGAAGCGCAGCCAGGGGATGCCGGCATGGGTGGATTTGGCGACAGTGCCTTGCCCATCGAAAAGAAAGACGGATTTTGCGCTGCCGGCGCGTTCTTCGGTCAGCCTCCGCCACCGGGGATTGCCCATGCGCTTGGCACCTTTGCCCGCCGAGCCATGGCGCACGAAATCCACATAGGTGTGATCATTATCCGTTGGCCAATGGCGCTTGAAATCATCAAGAAATCGCGGCCATTCAGGCAGCAGCCCATGGACTTCAAAATAGCGTAGCGGGAAGGAAAAGCCGTGATCTATGCCGACCAGCGTGGGTGGCCCATCGCGGAGTGTTTCCACCAGCCATGCGGCGATGCCCTTGCGGGTCCAGTATTTGCGCAGGCTGGGTGGCGGGGGCACTTCGACCGGCGGCGCATTGCCTTCGGCCAGATAGACGCGCA